>Ga0105044_10003853_pt1 | contig 20567 bp, 13 predicted proteins | sample MAT01_FD_78092 | JGI IMG/M metagenome (GOLD analysis project Ga0105044, IMG submission 78092) | Freshwater microbial communities from Lake Fryxell liftoff mats and glacier meltwater in Antarctica - MAT-01 | ecosystem: Environmental > Aquatic > Freshwater > Ice > Liftoff microbial mat | place...
CCGGCTTTCGGTTGGAGATTTTGAACCACGGGGATTTGCCGATGAAGGGGCCAGGCCGAAGCCCCAATGGCATGTGGCAGATTCACTCCATCGATCTTCTCGTACAAAAGCCGAATAGCAAGGACTGGGAAAAGCTCAAGGTCGCTAAAGTGACCGCTGATTTTTCGTCGGCGGAGACCAAAGATGGCGACGGCAAAAAAACGTTTGGCCCAGCGGCATTTCTCGTGGATGATAAACCAGAAACGTTTTGGACTTCGGACCGCGGGATCGGACGTAGGAACCAACCCTCGGTTGCCGTTGTAGCCTTCGATCAAGCCTTGATGTTGCCTGAAGGGACACGCTTCAAAGTCGCATTGCACATGGCAGACAATATCGGTTGCTGCAGAATGAGTCTAACCCGATCGCCCGATCCTGTCGCTCCCAACTGTGATCATGCCTGCACTTTGTCGATGACTGGCAATGCGTCGGAGCGGAAGCCTTCCAACGAATCTATAGTCTTTGCGGGGTGGCGCAAGTCCAAGGCAGATTTGCAGTCGTTCAATGCTCAGATCGACGCTCAATTCGATCGACTACCCCCCCCGCATACAACGGTTTTTCATCTCGAGGAAAGGCCTGAAGCGACAGCCAGACAAACCCATTTGTTAGATCGAGGAGAATGGGATCGCCCCAAGCAAAAGGTTGCACCACACGTTCCTGCGGTATTGAATCCTATGGGAGCAGAGGATGGTCTCGAACCTCGGTTGGCTTTCGCTCGATGGTTGGTGGATCGTCGCTCGCCATTAGCGGCCCGAGTCGCCGTCAATCGCGTCTGGCAAGCAATTTTTGGGGATGGTCTGGTCGAAACGGCGGAGGATTTTGGAACGCGAACCCCCATCCCCGAATACTCCGATTTGCTGGATTACCTCGCCGTCGATTTTATGGAGCGGGGGTGGAGTCAAAAGCAACTGATCAAGCAAATTCTCTTGAGCAAAACCTATCAGCAGTCCTCCGCGTTTCGCAAGGAACTGGTGGATGTCGATCCGAGGAATCGGCTGCTAGCGCGCGGTCCGCGATTTCGTGCCGAAGCAGAATTGGTGCGAGATATCGCATTGGGGGCGTCCGGTTTGATTTCGCATCGACTGGGAGGCCCGAGTGTCATTCCGCCCGTGCCGCAGAACGTCCTTAACTACAACTACATTGTTCCAACCTATTGGACACCAGCCACAGGCAGCGAACGCTACCGCCGAGCTGTCTACCTGTTCCGCAAGCGATCGATGCCGGACCCTGTCATGTCGAGCTTCGACTCCCCCAACGGCGACTTCTCCTGTGCCCGTAGGCAACGCTCCAACACCCCGTTGGCCGCGTTGGCAGGGTTGAATGAGACCATCTTCGTCGAATCGGCTCAAGCGATGGCATTGCGAATTTTGCGAGAAGGAGGGGCTGATGATCGATCTCGAACCGTCTATGCTTTCCTGTTGTGCACGAGCCGAGATCCCACGGCGGAGGAGATCCTGACCATAGCTGGATTGCTCAAGGAGCATCGCCAGCGGGTCGCCGAAGGATGGCTGAACCCGAGGGAGATCGCGACAGGAGATGCATCGAAACTTCCGGTTTTGCCGGCCGGTGTCACTCCACAAGATGCGGCGGTTTGGACGGTTGCCGCCCGCGTCCTGCTCAACCTTGACGAAACCATCTCTAAGAACTGAACAGCGATGCAAACCTACAACGGGAGAATTCGGATGCGAGAATCGATCGATTCCATCAAGCGACGTTGGTTCTTCGGTGAATGCGGTGTTGGCCTTGCTGGCTTTGCAACCGCATCGCTGTTGGGTCACGAGCATCTCCGGGCTGGCGACAGCCCGCATACCACCAAGGAACCCCATTTTGCTGCCCGCGCAAAACGGGTCATCTACATGTTTCAAGCTGGGGCACCGAGTCAATTGGAATTGTTTGACAACAAGCCCGAGTTGACCAAAAATGACGGCCAACTGCCTCCCAAGAGTTTGCTCGAGGGCTACCGTGCGGCGTTCATCAACCCGAACTCCGCTTTGCTCGGTCCAAAGTTCAAGTTTTCGAAGCATGGGCAGTGCGGGATGGAGCTGAGCGAGATGCTCCCCTACACCGCCGCTATCGCAGATGAACTCTGTCTGGTGCGTTCTATGCAAACCGATGCCGTCAATCATGCTCCCGCGCAAATCATGATGAACAGCGGCTCGCAACAGTTCGGTCGCCCCAGCTTTGGCGCCTGGTCTGTGTACGGACTGGGAAGTGATTGCGAGGACCTACCTGGTTTCGTCGTCTTGACCAGTGCGAAAGGAACGAGCGGTGGGGCTAGCAACTACGGTTCTGGGTTCCTACCGACACAGTTCGGTGGAACGCCGTTGCGAAGCAGTGGCGATGCGGTATTGTACCTTTCGAATCCGAACGGAATCGACTCGACCTCGCAACGGTCCTCCCTGGATGCTATCAACACACTTAATACGTTTTCGAGCCAAAGTGTCGGCGACCCAGATATCGCTGCGAGAATTCATAGTTACGAAATGGCCTATCGATTGCAAACAAGCGCTCCGGAACTGATGGACTTGAGCCAAGAATCCAAAGAGACTTTGGATCGCTACGGAATCAAAGATCCCAAGGAAGCTACTTTTGCAAGGAACTGTTTGCTGGCTCGGCGCCTAGCTGAACGGGGAGTTCGTTTCGTGCAATTGTTCCATGAGGTCTGGGATCAACATGGCGGATTGACGGCCGGGGTCAAAGCCAACGCGGGGGACACCGACAAACCGAGCGCTGCCCTCGTTCAAGACTTGAAGGAACGGGGGTTGCTCGATGACACTCTTGTCATTTGGGGTGGTGAATTTGGTAGGACCCCCATGGTCCAAGGGGGTAACGATGGTCGCGATCATCACAACCGATGCTTCAGCATGTGGTTTGCAGGAGGGGGCTTCAAACGCGGGCATGTCCACGGGCAAACCGACGATCTCGGATTCAATGTCGTGGCCGATCCAGTCCATGTTCATGACTTGAACGCAACCCTTTTGCACCTGTTGGGCTTCGATCACACTCGACTAACCTATCGCTTTCAAGGTCGAGACTTTCGTCTGACCGATGTGCATGGAAACGTCCAAAAGGGACTCTTGTCCTGAACTTTGCTGGGGTGCCTCGGAGCATTGAGTTTCAGAGGTTTATCAGAGAGAATGCATCACTACCGGAAGCTTGCTTCAGCACTACAATGTCCGATACGCTGGTTCGTGTCGATTTTCAGCCCCCAATCCTCCCAGGAAAGCATATGAGCACAAAAATACACTTCGCCCGCGCAATGACGAGCTTCGCGATGCTGTGCATCGCTCCCTCCGTGTTCGCCCAGAATAGCCCCCTCACGAAAGATGCTGCACAATCAGCCGGAGGGAAAAAAGCAGACGGCATCGCCCAATGCCCCGTGATCGGTGGAACTCAAAAGCCATTCTCGGAAAGACACACCTCCGCTGGTGCTATGTCCAATGGAGACTGGTGGCCGGAGCAGTTGAACCTGCGGATCCTTCATCAAAATTCCCCCAAAAGCGATCCTATGGGTGAGAGTTTCAATTACGCCGAGGAGTTTAAGAAACTCGACTTGGTTGCCTTGAAGAAGGACATCCAAGCGTTGATGACAACATCCCAAGACTGGTGGCCAGCCGATTATGGCCACTATGGACCACTTTTTATTCGAATGGCTTGGCACAGTGCAGGGACTTATCGTGTTGCAGACGGTCGAGGAGGTGCAAGCTACGGTACACAGCGTTTTGCTCCCCTCAACAGTTGGCCGGACAATGCGAATTTGGACAAGGCCCGAAGGTTGCTCTGGCCAATCAAGCAGAAGTACGGCCGTAGTATCTCCTGGGCAGACCTAATGGTCCTCACCGGCAATGTCGCTTTGGAGTCGATGGGTTTTAAAACATTCGGTTTCGCGGGAGGCCGCGCCGACGTTTGGGAACCACAAGAAGATATTTACTGGGGCCCAGAGAGTGAATGGCTGGGAGACAAGCGTTACTCCGGTGACCGACAGCTTGAGAATCCGCTTGCGGCCGTGCAGATGGGCTTGATCTACGTAAACCCGGAAGGGCCGAATTCCAAACCGGATCCGCTCGCCTCCGCGAAGGACATCCGGGAAACATTCGGCAGAATGGCTATGAACGACGAGGAAACCGTTGCCCTCATCGCTGGCGGTCACACGTTTGGCAAGGCCCACGGCGCTTCGGATGCAAACAAATTCGTTGGTTCAGCACCCGAAGGGGCCGGCCTGGAACAGCAAGGGCTGGGTTGGAAGAATACTTTTGGAAAAGGCAATGCTGGCGACACGATCACCAGCGGCCTAGAAGGCGCTTGGACTTCCACCCCGACGACGTGGTCCAACGGATACTTCGATAACTTGTTCGGCTTCGAGTGGGAATTGGTCAAGGGCCAGGGTGGCGGGTCGCAGTGGACTCCCAAAGATGCATCGGCCAAAGGGACTGTGCCAGATGCGCACGATAAGACCAAGCATCATGCGCCGATCATGTTCACGACAGACATGGCATTGAAGCTGGATCCGATCTACGGTCCGATCTCAAAACGATTCCATGAAAACCCAAGCGAATTTGCAACCGCGTTCGCCAAGGCATGGTACAAGCTGACGCACCGCGACATGGGGCCGGTCTCGCGATGCCTCGGACCCATGGTCGCAGCACCTCAATTGTGGCAAGACCCAACCCCGGCTGTCGATCATAAATTGATTGGCGATCAGGACATCGTAGCTCTCAAGGGCAAGATCCTAGCATCGGGGCTGTCTATCTCTCAATTGGTTTCCACTTCGTGGGCTTCAGCCTCCACATTCCGTGGGACCGATAAACGGGGCGGCGCCAACGGCGCCCGCATTCGCCTAGCCCCACAGAAAGATTGGGAGGCCAACAACCCTGCCCAACTGGCCAAGGTATTGCAGTCTCTGGAGAAGATACAAAAGGATTTCAATGCAACGCAGACCAGCGGCAAGAAGGTTTCGCTCGCGGACATGATCGTGTTAGGAGGATGTGCAGCCGTCGAAGCAGCAGCCAAGAAAGCTGGCCAGGATGTGAAGGTTCCCTTTACGCCTGGACGGACGGATGCAACGAAGGAGAATACCGATGTGGAGTCCTTTGCCGTTTTGGAACCGAGCACAGACGGGTTCCGCAACTTCTTCGGCCCCACGCACGACAGACCTGCGGAAGAGCTTCTTATCGATCGTGCGCACCTGTTAACTCTCACCGCGCCTGAAATGACCGTGCTCATCGGCGGTTTGCGGGTTTTGAACACCAACACGACTTTCCCTGAGCTGGGCGTGTTCACAAAACGACCTGAGACGTTGACCAATGACTTCTTCGTAAATCTGTTGGACATGGGCACGCAATGGAAAAAGTCTCCCGCATGCGATCATTTTTTCGAAGGACGGGACAGCAAGTCTGGTCAAGTCAAATGGACAGGCAGTCAAGTCGATTTGGTGTTCGGTTCGAACTCGCAATTGCGTGCCATTTCGGAAGTCTATGCTAGTAAAGACTCGCAGCAGAAGTTCGTAAATGATTTCGTAAAGGCCTGGACCAAGGTAATGAATCTGGATCGCTTCGACCTAGATCCGGCTCTTCGAAATGGAGCGAGGCCTGTAGCGCTGAATCAACGCTAACCGCAAAGTGACACCTTAAAACTTGGACTGGCAAACTTAGTTGCACTACGCTCCGCCATCGTGATTCCGGCGACGCGGAGCATCGCACAACTACGCGTTTACCCAAAAGTTAAGACTTGAAGAAGCACTAGTGGTATGTCAAGCTCAAGAATTAGAGTTCATGACATCACGCGAAGTGTGATGGATACGTACTTATCACACTCCTCGCGATGCTTACCAGCATTGCAAACCTAAAATCAGGGTACTAGGTAGGCAAGTAAGGCGAGCGGCAGCATCAAAAGTACCGTAGGATGGGACCATTATCCCGTCCGTTGATTCGTTCGGGACAATGGTCCCAAAGTACAACTGGTATCTCACAGCCTGCCGCTCGCCTAACGGCACATGTCTCATTGGAACGTGTCATCTGTTGGCACACGGTCCAGTCCAAAAAAACCTTAGCGAGTTAAATCCCTTAACATAGTGAACATTCGGAGAGTGTTTTAGTGTCCCGAATGCCGCTTGCCACTCCTTCATGGTCCATTGGCGTAGGCAACTGGTGACTCCATCCCACGTGAACATAATTGGTACGATCGGGATTAGCCAACACCATAGAATTCTGCGAAACTTTCCAGGCCGACGTAGAAACGTGATTGGCAGGAAGAACGCCGGGAAGAACGCAAGTGTCGCCAGGAATATCGACAGCCAGGTACGCAACAGCGGTTCGAAAATGGCGACCCGAGAATTCGTTTGGCTAAGCGATCCGATTACCGACGGTCGAAGCTCAAAAGGGATATGATGCATCACGCCCGCCAGTACTAGCACCGCATCATTCAGCGATTTTTGGGACTGTGTTAGATCAACGGGTGAATAGACGGGGAAGACTTGGTCGGGATAACTCGCTTCCAACTTCCGATACTCCTCCACGTTAGGTATCAAATCGCAAACTACTAGACGCATCCTCTTCGTCGCAGCGTGTTTTACCAGTTCCTTCGTAACCGGCCCGCGCCCCGCCCCCAGTTCGACGACCTTCGTTAGTTGATGTTCCTCAGCGATCCGAATCACGGTCATCGCAACATCGCGATTGAACGAGCGGAGCCCCGAGTTGCAAGCGTCCATAGTCTCATACAAGCACTCGCGTGCTCCGTTTGGAATCCATGTCTGATCACAAAATTCAAAAAGATAGAACGCTCGCACCTTGTCTCCTAACTCTTACCAACGCGAATGACTAGCCGGTCGGGGCCATGAGGGGTTTTCATCTTCCCTTCGCCCCAGTACTCCTGAGGAGCTGCGGCCGAGAAGTTACAAACTCTGTCCCTGCGATGGCCAATCGAACTGCGCTCACACAACAGATTGAACATCTTGATCTTCAATATTAGATTGATAGGGACGATAATTCACCATGCGAACTTCATTCGTACCCGAAAGTTGATACTCGACACCGCGCCAGGAAACTCGCGTTCGAAAGTGTGCTCCGATCAGCGCGCGAAAGTACACGAAATGACATAGTATTAACGCTGGAAAGAAGTAAACCAATCCCTTTAGGCTCATCCACCTCGATTCCACTCCGTTCCGACGTAGTACTTGCTGCATGGCGGATTCTATGGCTAGCGAAGAAGCGGCAGCACCAATCCAGTAACTAGCTAGTCCAATCCATCCTGCCCAATACAACTGGCTGTCGCCTGTCGCGCCTACCGCAATCATGGCCACGGGAGCGAACACACAAACGGCTATCGTAAACGCATGGAACAGAACAAAAGCCCAACCCGACTCGGATGATTTCGCAGCGACTAGCTGCCTTTCCGACCACGGAATGAATTGTGAAGTCGAGATATCTTCGCGATTTGGCATGATTACCGTTGGAACAAACAAAGTCTTCAGTTTGGCTCGCCGAATTTGACGAACGCCAGCCCCATCAACGGAGAACGAAGATCGCCAGGCCCTCACTAAATCGATTTTGTCGATTGTTTCGCGTCGCATCGCCATGCTGCCCGCCCACAGTATGCCGTTCAGCCAAACTTGAACCACCGCCCCTGCGTTCCAAAAATATCGCACCATCGCCCCCCATGAAATCTGTCCAGGCGTGTACCATCGATTTCCCGTTGTCACACCGATCGACGTGTCGCTGAGCGGCTCCACCAACTCTCGCAACCAGCGGCGATGAGGAGCCGTATCGCCATCGAGGTACACGACAGCTTCGAACGATGCATCGAGCTGTTCAGTAACCTCAGCGAGCGCACAGCACTTCAAACTGCACGTTTCGAGTCGGTTCTGTAGCAGTTGGCTTTTGACCCGTTCGGGTGCCATCGCTTCCAATCGACGTACATCAGGCCACGCGGAATCGCTGGGACTATCAACAACGATGAACAGAGTAAAGTCGTCGTACTCCTGATCGAGCAACGCTGACATGCTCTTCAATAAAAAGGGGTCAGAACCTCGGAGCGACAAGATCACGGCCGCTTTGGGCAACCGCGTTTTCGGTTCCAGCGGTTTATTGGCCGCGGCCAACAGGATTCGAGTGTAAAGGATTGCGAAGAAACCTTGCGAGACGGTTAAGCAAACGACTAACCCGATGGTTAGATAAGCGGCTAAATGCAGGTCGCTAATTCCGAGTAAGTTCATGATGGTATTACCAGCGTAGCTCAATGATTTTAAACATGGCACGAACGGGCGGGCACAATCGTCGTCCCCAGAATTTGACTGGACTCAATCGCTGCATTTTTCCGTCGTAGTAGGGTGAGTCACCGTAGCCGATCCAGCGATGGACTCTCTGCCTGCCTTCGGCACTGCAAAGTTTTCGTACGTTGCCAACGGAGAATCGCATTTGGGCGTTTGGCACCGGCTGTCGCAGGTTCGAGAACCAAAGATACCAGGGCGATTGAGCATCAAATACGAATGCAGCGCCTGCAAAACGCGACACTAAACTATCGATCAGCGCACGTACTTGAGCGCCCGTAATAAAATACAGCACGCCTTCAGCAACGAACAGCGTCGGACTTTTTACCAACGGCGCAACGTGCTCGATCCAATCCGCATCGGCAATCGAACCGCGCAGCATCCGCCTGCGTTCCGTCGCTTCGAAAAACCTTTCACGCAGATCGATCACATGCGGCAAATCCAACTCAATCCAAGTCACTTGTCCGTTGTCTAGTCGATCGAAACGAGTATCGAGCCCCACACCGAACTCGACGACCGTGCCACCTGGGTGGTCCGCTAAGAATTCTCTCACCAACTGATCAATCACGGACGCGCGAATACAATAGTCGGCTTGAGGAACACCCTTCGCTTCGAACGACGCAAAGTCGAACGCGAGCGAATTGACAATCTCGACCGCTTTCCGATCTTCAATCAGCGGTTTCGGGTGGCGATTCTCCATCGCCCTTGCCCACAACGGCATCAACAGCGTCGATTGCGCCTCGGTCAAATCACCGATATCGAATTTGGTCACCAGTGGTCCCTCCGCGTCTCTGGGTACATTTTACAACGAGTGCTTTTGGTCATCGCAACCTCCAGCCGAGTAGCGACGATATCCAAGCATCTGAATATTCCAGGGACCCTGAATGCGATAGCGGATTCCACGCCAATCGACGCTGCGAGTGAACAAGCATCGGACTAACGCCCAGGTATAAACCCATTGAGTCAGTACAACAAACCATACTAGCCGCGTCCATGATAACCCATTTTGCCAATCCGTCGCTTCGCCTCGCTCGCTCACCACACGTGCCACCGCCGCTTCCATCCAAAGGGCCATTACGAGCATGCCTGCACGATAACCCAACAACGTCAACGCGAGCACAATCCCGGAACTCCAATCCTGATTCAACAAACACAAAATCGCAACAGTCCAACCCCAAACTAACAAGATTGCAGAGGAAAATCCGTGGCTAACGACCGCGATCCAGAGCGGATGATAGAGCCGCGCCGCAAGCAATTGACGTTGCACCCATCTCACAAACGAACTCAACGTGCAGTCTTCGCGATTCACCATCATCAGCGATGGAACAAAAGTAACCCGTTGCCCGATGGCGGCTAGTTGCTTTCGAAGCATCGTGTCTTCGCATAGCGACTTGCTCCATCGATCCAACAGGTTTGCACGCTTAATGGAATCGATCTTGATGGCTAACGTTCCCCCCCAAGCGATTTGGAAAAAATACATTTGGACAACGGCCGCCGCGTTCCACAGGTGTCGAATCATCGCGCCGGTCGTATGTCGCTCGGGCATGTACCAACGGTTGCCGGTTGCGGCACCAATGTTGTCGGGAGCGAGGGCAGACGCAAGTTCTCGCAACCAAGTAGGATGCGGCACTGTATCGGCATCTAAAAGCGCCACAAACTGAACCGAGTCGTCTAAGCCTTCCACTGCTTGAATGAGACTCGAGCACTTGAGGCTACAGGTAGGCAGAGGATTAGTGAGCGTTTGGATATCATAATTTTTGAACGTATGTCGAGCGAGTGCGGAACGCAGTATGTCTACGGCTGGGTCTTGATCATGATCGATCAAAAAGCAAACGCGAAAATGGGTGTAGTCCTGAGTCACCAATCCGTCGATGCATTTTTCGAGAAACGGATCGCCCCCGCGCAAGCACAAGACTACGACCGCCACGGGTGCGTCCATTTCGCGATTCCATGGCGGCCGCGCACGCTTCAGTCGCCGAACAAATCCCGCGGCCAACGAGAACTGAACAGATAGAGAAACGACCAGTACGACGGATAAAACAACTGCTTGAATACTCATTTGGCTACATGCAATTCAGCTGTCTTTCCGCGGGCTGATCGGCGCTCCCAATAGAACAGATGATGCAGCGGCGAAAGCAACATGGCCGGAGTGAGCACGATATCGCTGACGACGCCCACCATTAGCAGGGCAAAGGTCAGCCAAGCGAATCGTGCGACCGGCGTGAATGGACTCAAGGCAAACACCAACATTCCTAAACCACAAACCAAGGCTGTTTGAATCATCGCCCCGCCGCAATTGCTCAGCGCTTCTCTCACCGCCTCGCGATGCCCAAGCCCATTGCGTCGCAATAGACGAAAATGCGATATCAGATGCAACGTGTCATCGACACAAACGCCCATCATGACACTGGCGGTTAGCACCGTGCCGATTTCAACCTCCATCCCTAGCCAACCCATCGTGCCGAATACTATTGCGGCTGGCGAAACGTTTGGCAACATCGTCAGCAGACCGCCCGAGACGCTGCGAAATAGCAACGCCATCGAGGCCGCGATGGAGATAAACGCCGTTAAAAAACTGCTCAACAGATCCGTCAGCAATTGGCGCTGCGTGCGATACACAAACGGAACTCCACCGCTAACATCCACCGTGACTGCACTGTATTGGGGAACTGCATTGAACTCAGAAATCATGGACTGGACGCGATCTAGAATTTGTTCGTAGTCGGTGGTTGCTGAAACGCCAACTCGTCCGCTCAATCGCCAGCACTCCTCATTGTCATCCGCAAATAGCAATCGCATGTTCTGAAACTGCCCGCGAGATTCGTTTACGAATTTTCCGAGCAGCGATCGACGCGCCGTATTGCCGACACCGCCACCTTGCGGAAGGGGTGGCACGAAATTCAGGACAGACATCGTGCTTTCAACTTGGGGAATCGCATCCAACGCGTTCCGAAGTCGCTCGATCGCAACCAAGCGTCGGAAACTGGTGGCTGCATCCATCGACGATTCGCGAGGAAAGTGCAGCACAAGTTCGATCGGCACCAGCGCACCGATCTTCTCCTCTAACCAAGCATAGTCGCGTGGCAGTTTTGAATCAGGCGCAAGCATTTTTTGCGTCCCAACACTGGTGCGCAATCTAGTGATGCCGAAGCCAACGGTCGTCAGAATGGCAACCGCCATAAGCACGACCACGAGTGGGCTGCGACTAAGTACCGGCAACATCACACTCTCCCATCGGCTGATTCGAGGTTGCGACTGAGAACTGAGTTCTGATCCGGGTGACGGTGGAGCGTCATCCATGCGTCTTAGTCGCCAATCCCTGCGATTTGTCCAGGTCGCATGAACCGTCAGGCTGGCGACAACAATCGTTGTGTTGATAGGAACAAGAATGGCAGCATAGAAACCAAACGATTTGATAGGCACAATGACGCTGGTGCAGAGCGATAGAAAACCCAGCGAAGTGGTGGCCGCCGCCAAGATGGACGGGATTGCAGACTGCTTAAGCGCGACCAATGCCGGAGACTTTAGACCGTTACGTGTGGCATCGCGGAAGTAACCTAAATAGTGTAAGCCCGCAGAAATCGTCAACACGAAGGACAAATTGGCCACCAACAATTGGACTGAATCAACGTGACCGCCGCTGTAGTAAATGAACGCCAGCGCAAGTTGTTGATTGAAAATCGCACTGAGAAACAAGACTCCGGTCAACCATATCTTCCGCAGCGAAACGATGAGTATGCCAAAGCAAACAAGGGCCGACAACGTATTCAATTCCATCAGCCATCTGCTGCTTGCTTCGTCCACGGCCACGGAATCCGCAGTCGTACCCGCGATGTGAATCTCTTCATCGGAAAGACTCGTTGCCTCTCTGGCTGTTAGCCATGCAGTCTGTATAGCGGATCTTCGGTCTTCGAATCCGCTCTTTGAGATCAACGCGATGACGCAGGTTTGTCTGCCATCTGGACCGATAAACAATTGCGCCAGTCGCTTCCTCGCATCCATTTCGGACATCGTTCGACGTTCGGTTAGCGACGCTAGCACCGCGGTTCCGCCGTCCGCTTTCGCGAAGTAAGTAACCCCGCGTTCATCTGGCGTGGTCAGAAGCTTGCCAAGTTTTTCGATGCGAGGGTCGCCCAGCACGCACCCCTCCCAACTGATCATTAAAAATTCGTCGCTTCCAAAACGATCGAAGAAAGCGTACAGGCTTTTGGTTTCTGGAAAGCTGGCTGGCAGCCAATCCTCAATGCGATTTTGACTGTTGCGCAACGCTTGAATTGCTCCATAGCCCACAAATGGCCATGCGATCAAGATACACAGAACTGCAGCGGCAGGTAACCAAGAAGGGGGCCAGCTTTTCTCTGTGTCGCAACCCGGACTATGCATTCGCGGTTTCGCGACTTGCGTGAATGTGCAGATTGGCAAGTTCGTTAAAGGACTTCGGGAAAAACTGTTTCGTTGCGAGTTTGTGGTTACCCGGAATGGCTGCTTCGAGCATACCCTTAACCTCTTCAACACTTAGCTCGATCGTCGAATCCGCTTTCGCATGCAAACCTGCCTCGCACTTCAGTGTACCGTCGCTGAGCAGACCCAAAGTCCACTGCCCACCTCCAGGCCCGATCAAATCAATTGCGACTCGCGAGGTGAAACGGTCTTCGTCCAGCGCCTGCGGGAATTGCAAGAAGTACTCGCTGGCGTAAAACGGTACAACAACGCGAGGCTTGCGGCACTTTCCCCATCGATCAGATTCGCCGAAGCGAATGTACGTGTGCAACATAGCCTCGTCAATCTTCGGACAAGGCAGATCTCCTGCAAAGCGTTTGAGGTTCGCGCAATCAAACGTCGGATCCGTCTTTTCGTAGTCGTTGTACATGGCCAACCCAGGAAACGTTTCCGCTTCGAATGCGTTATACGCTTCCGGCTTGTAATCGGGGCCCAGGAATTCGACACCCTTCGACTTAAAGTACGAGTAACCGGCTTCCATGATCTGTCGTGGAGTCAAACACTCCTCGGGCGCCAAGTTAAATGTATTGCCGTGCGATTCGGGATTGTTGTACAACCGCGTCATGGCTTTCGAAACCCAGTCGACCGGCACAACATTGCGTCGCTCGTCACCCGTCTGCGGAACTCGCAACGGAGTATTTCGCAAGCCGTCGGGACCAATCGGTTGACGAGGCACTAGGATCGACATCATTCGCAAATAAAGATACAGCCCGTGGTAGGTATTGGTGTAACCTGTTTGCGAGTCACCTGAGATTACGGCTGGACGATAGATGGTTAGTTGATCGATGAACCTCGCCCCGCGGACCAACTGTTCTGCTTTCAATTTGCTTTCTTCATACTCATTTCGAAAGGTTTGGCCACAATCTAATTGAGATTCGTACGCTACCGTTTCACACAAACCGCAAACGTAAGCTGTCGAGACATAATGCAATTTTCGCACCTTGGCAACTTCGCATAGCGAGAGCATATTGCGAGTGCCTTCGATGTTCGACGTCCACGGCTCTCCCGTCCCGTCAGCATGAAACTGTAGCGAAGCGGCGCTATGCATCACAGCGGAACAATGGCGCGCGACCCACCTCAAGTCGCTTGAGCTCAAACCAAGCAATGGTTTGCAGATATCCCCCTCAATAACAACAGGGCGCGGCAATAGTCGCCCTGTTTCACGTTCGCGAAGCTGCAGAATCTCTTCTACCCGTTCGACCGCTGACTGGTTTTTGGAACTGCGTACCAACAGCGCCAATCGATTTCCACTCTCGAGGAGGTCGCCTGTCAAATAGCGTCCCAATAGCCCCGTAGCCCCACTCAACAAAAGATATCCGGTCAACTTTGTATCGTCCTCTTATCTATGATGAAACTCTCAGTTGTGGAATTCCATTGTCACTCTTTGAGTCGCTTTTGCAAGTACTGCTAGGGCGAAAAAAACGGCGCTGCGAACAACGACAATCGTCCAATGAGCGTCGTTATTGCAACACCTGAGTTTCTCTCGCGCAATTGATACGTATCAGCTTACGGGCAAAGTCCCTTCCTGTATTAAACAATAGGGGCTAGCACGCAACCTCCAGGATGGTTCGAATTAGTTTCTACCCCGTATTTCAAGGCTGCCAAAGTCGGAATCTGCGAAACCCAGTTCATTAGGCCCGGTCTTACAAAGAAACTTCTAATAACGATGAGCGTAAAATCCTAGCCTGCGCAGCTTGAGCATATTCAAGGTCGCACTCGGCAAGGTGCGACCCACGACAGCATATGGCAGCGGGACTCCGAGCGAATCTTGCCGGTTCTTGCACGGATCCACGACCAAGAGGGTGGTTAACATGAGCCTTTCGTTCGCTCTCGACTATCTAGGGTACTCTGTGATTTAAACATCGACTCTCTGACCTGTAATGGCATCGATACCAGTGTGCTACAGAACAGATGATAAAGTGCGATTAGAGACCGGTCCTTGCTCTCAACTCCTTTCTTTTCGTGCTCAGACTCCACCTTCTACGACGTCAGTCTGAAAGCCCATTTCCGTCTCTTTTCCGAATCGTGCTAAATTTCTCATTTCTGAATCATGCTAGATTAGGGATAGATATGCTGCCCCACAATCCATCCAACTAACACCCAGCCATGCATCCCCTCCTAACTCGCCATCCCCTATTGCGCACCACTTGCGCTCCATTTGCACTGTTTCTTTCGATAGCGTATTTGACTCAATTCGCCTTTTGCGATGGCCCTGCATCGGTGGCTGGGGTCACCGTTGTTCCGCATCGCATCGAAGAAAGTATGCGATATCGAGTTCCAAGAGATACGTCGTTGGCCGCCAAGGTTCAACTGTTTGTAATGGGGACTGCTCTTCCCAAGACGTTTGATGGAAAGTCGCCAGCCGAGCTCTTGGAGTCCCAGGATTGGGCTTGGCATGACATGGCGACAGCCGTTAAGCCTCCCGAAGGAGCGGTTACAGTCTGGACTTTCAATGGTAAATCGTCTCGCTGGGGCGTTGGGCAGAATTTCCCGATGATAGCCGAAGGGCTCCCCGAAATCACCATCGACATATCGGAGCCCAAGCGCTGGATCTCCGCAGTGACGTTTCTCTCTAGCGACGGCCACATTCAGCCCGATACCACCGTCTTACATGTAGCCAATGAAACCAAGTCCTCGATGAAAATCTCCGGACTGCGACTCTGGTTGCCTCAAAGCGGGGCCACCTGGCAAGTACTCTGGCCGCAAGCCACGCTGCCTGTCGACACTTCCATCTCGGAAGGGGACCGAGGTTTCCTCAAACTGACCACGGCGAAATTGCCGCTTACCTATGCGGCTGTGGAACTCCAGACCAGCGAAGGCTCGCTGTGGGCGCATGTGAGGATCAAGCGAGAAGCGTTTGACATCAGCGGTGGTTGGGTCAATGACACGCTCACTCACGAACCGTATTTGAAACTGCTAAGCCATTTGCACGTGAACGTTGGACAGATCGATCGCATCGGCGGGTATACCGACAATCCAGCTCTATACGATCGCTACCCGATCAAGCTGTTCAATCGGCTTTGGCCGCTGGAGCAATGGGACACAGATGCATGGCTTCCGAAGATTCACGCGGTCGAGTTCATTGGTGAACCGCAATTCGGCGGTGGCAAACCCATGCCACCTCAAGAGGTCTTCGACAAGCTGCTGCCGTACCGCATCAGTCGACTACCAACATCAGTGACCCTGAGCGAAGAGCGGACTTGGAGATGGTACGCGGGTCTGTCCGATTTCCCACACTACGACGCCTATCGCGTTGTCGCGCCTGCGGCGGATGCTTGGCGAGAGTACGATCGCTGGGGTGGTGAACGCATCCGTTGGGGAGCGCCCTTGGAAACGATCGGCGACATGTGTCGTTCGCTTCGAGAACTGAATCGGCCTGTCCCGTGCGCGTATTGGTCACAGGGGCCACATGACGGGTGGGGCGGCGGGTTCTTCGGTGGCGGACGTGCACGTCGTTCTCCGACTCCAGACGAACTTCGCTCCCAGGCCATGCACGCGATCTCCAGTCGCATCACTTCACTCTACTGGTTCAACTTGAGCCTGAAGTCACTTTTGAAATACCCAGACACTTGGGAACCCATCAGGCGCATTGGTCGCGAGATCCGCATGCTGGAGCCGCTCTTGCTCGAGGGGGATGCCTATCGGTTTGAACCACGACGGAAACCGGACGGAACACACGATTGGGATTTGGCTTCGATTGTCGCCCCCTCAGCCGCAGTTCTGTTTGCCAACGATACCGCCTATGTCGTCGACGCGAAAGAGAGTCTCTTTAAGTTCGGTCCACCGCGAGCCGCCGAGTTTTCGTTCAAGCTCCCTCCGTGGTTGCGAAAACCAACGGACGTCTTTCGCGTTGATGCAGATGGTGCTCACGAAATCCAGTGGTCATCCACCGGTGAATATGTCAAAATCCAAGACACTCGCACGCTGGATGCCATATACGTTGTCGCTAACGATGAATCCATTCGAACTGGTATCCTGCAGCGTCGACAGGCCGCGCTCGATCATGAATCGGCCAACAGCATCGACATTGATGCGATCCGAGCAATCGCTCCCCAATAGGTCCATGTGTGTGGATCAAAGGCTCATAGCCGCCTTGAGGAGCTTTCCCGCTCCGTGGCGAACGACGTCGTCGGTCGGCAAACCAGTCTCCGCCTCCGTCTTTGCAATCTCATAACGCACCTCCGCATCGGTCAAACCATGGGTATTGAGAGCGATGCAAGCGACCTTGGTGGGCGCAAATGTTCCGCCAGCATGGGCAACCGTTTCATACATGTGGATCACCTCTCGCAAGGCAGGAATTCTCGCCCACTCGGTAAATCGAATATGTGTACGATTCGACTTGTGCACCAATACCATATGGGTCGCTTGAGAGCCGCGCAGCAATGGTAACGTTGCAGTGGATGCTGGATTCAAAAATGATCCTTGACCCTCCACCCAAACCACTTCTTTTCCTTCTGCGCATGCAATGACCTCTTGCTGTACTGCGCCGCCGGCGAAGTCGATTCTGACTGCATCCAAAGGAATACCATCACCCGCTAGCATGATGCCCGTTTGTCCGGTTGCCATGAACTTCGAGCGAATGCCTGCTGCTGTAGCTGCTCGATCGAACTCAACGGCAGCGGACATCTTGCCGATCGACATGTCGGTACCGACAAACAGTACTCGCTTGCACGGAAGTAGTCTGGCTGCTCCGTTGGCTACGCTCAAGTTAGGCGGTTCCTGTCGAATATCCCAAACCCACTGTCCTTGTTTGAGGAGTGATTTCACACGCGAGTCTTCGTTGAGTTTAACATGCAGACCATTGAGAACGTTGAGGCCTCCACGCACAGCATCTTCGATATCAACGAACCATACTTCCGGCAATCCGCCGCCCCCCGGAGCTATCCCAATAGCCAACGTTTGGGGTTGGAATCGCAATGCCTCGGCGGTGCTCTTTACGATGGGAATCTCCTGCTTCAGTGGAATTCCAGTCAGTTCGCGGAGGGATCCCCCTGCATGTTTCTGATCAATAACAGCGACCACTCTTTCCGGAGCGAATCGAAGCAGTACCAATCCCGTCTTGCCGCGGTCCGAAGTGAGTCCATCGTGCATGAGCAATACGAGCTTGTCGTCAGCACGATAGAGCGGGTGTTTAGGCATAACGTACTCCTATTCCTGGCAAGTCTTGATTCACCAAATAACCGTCTTCAAATTCCAACCCGATGGTTGGGTCATTGCTCAGATTCAAATGGCTATCCAGATCGATGTAGTCGATCAACGACGCAATCTGATGAGCAGCAGCGTTTCCTAACGCTGTGTTTCCGTAACAACCGACCATGGTTTTGAGCCCGAACGCGTTTGCGGTTGCAATCATTCGAAGCGCTTCCGATAAACCGCCGCACTTCGTAATCTTGATGTTCACTCCGTCCACGGCATTCCCCAATCGAACGATATCAGCACTCGATCGGCAGCTCTCGTCGATGTAGACGGGCAACTCGCTCTGAGCATGCAGTTGATTCAAGAGGTGGTCGTCCTCCACAGACATCGGTTGTTCCATGTGGACGACGTCTCGAGACGCTAGCCAAGCCGACATCTCGATGGCTTGCGACAGGCTCCAGCCACCATTTGCATCCACACCGAGATACGCACCTTGGGGAGCAATATCGCGCACAGCATCGAGCATCGCTTTGTCTGCCTCAATACCATCGGGCGATCCGAGCTTGATTTTAATACCGCGGATCGTTCCGAGCTCACACCATTTGAGGAGTCGCTCCTGTGCACCGACAGGGCTATTGATGCCGATCGTTACCGAGATCGGACCTCGCGGTTTCGGTTCTAAACCCAAAAGTCTCCAAACAGGCTGGTTGGTTGCTTTGCCCGCCCAATCGTAGAGAGCCATATCGATTGCTGCTCGCGCAGAAGCCCCAATCGCAGGCCCAATCGCAGGCCCAATCGCAGACCCAATCGCAGGCCCAATCAGGGTGGATTCGATGAGATAGCGTTGGGTAGGGTGATGGTCAGCCAGCAACGCAACGCATCGCTCAAGGTCTCGCACAATACGCGTCTCGTTCTCACCATGCACTGGGATCTCAAACTCAGCCGCCTCGCCGATCCCTACGACGCCGTCGGCTTCGACCTCGACGATAATGCTGGTAGAGCCCGAAGAACTACCACGACTGATGGCTAACGCAACTTTCTTGGAAAGTTGAAAGGATCGAAAGCGGAGGATGGCCATCTGTTTGCGCTACTGGTTAAGAAACGAGCTGATTTGAAGAAGCATAGGATATCGAAGAAAGACTTTCCCGTACATCCGTCTCATGCCCTCAACCAGACCATGCACCCACTGTATTCCGGCACTACGCGTCGCATTCGAGAAGACGTCGCTATCAAGCCATCGCCGAACGGTGCCATCGCCGAACGGTGCCATCGCCGAACTGTGCCATCGCCGAACCGTGCCAAGCGAACGAGGTCGGTTTACGCTAACGGTACTGCAGTTTTTTGCGAGCGACGTCGGAGATGGCGAGTACGGCAGGATGTTTGATTTTTCGTTCGACTGATAGCGCGTAGAACCGCTCGGTAACTCCTGGAATCTTGGCGATCAACTCGACTCGGTACATATCTTGTACCTCTTCGCTAATGACCTCAGTCACTGGGAAAACGCCAACCCCGGCTTTGCCCATGATCTTCATCATCGCGCTGTCTTCGAACTCGCCTCGAATTTGAGGCCTAATTTGATTCTCGTCAAACCAATTATCCAGCGAGCGACGCAGGACCGTATTCTTCATTGGTAGCAGCATCGGTACGGAATTGAGAGAAGTGGGAAAATCCTTTCGTACTCTTTTGGCGAGTTCCTTCGTGCCCACAAACACGACTTCCGATTCGCCGAGCAAGTGTGAATAAGCGCGAACCTTTATCAATGGATCGATCGGTGTGTCCGACAAGACCACATCCAGTTTGTGGATGGCAAGGTCGGCGATGAGGCGACTAACGTCCCCCTCGTAACACGAGATGCGAATCTCTTCCGCCATTTTCAGAGTCGGCTCTAGTAATTGATAGGCGATAAGTTTTGGCATCACGTCCTTAATTCCTACACGAATGAGGATCGGACCACCCACAGGTCTTCCATGCACCATGTCCAAAAGCTCTTGTCCGGTCGCAAAGATGTCGTTCGCATACGACTGCACCGCCGTCCCCATCTCCGTCAAAGCCAATCCCCGCCCCGCTTTGCGGAACAGTTTGATTCCGAGCGATTTCTCCAGGTCGCGTAGCTGGATGCTGATAGTTGCTGGGGTCACGTGTAGTTTCTCGCTGGCTTTAGCCACCGATCCCTCTTGTGAAACTGCCCAAAAGTACTGCAAATGGTGGTAGTTAAGCCAATTCACTTCGCAAACTCCTCAATTAGGCATTCCCAATGAATCGCAACCAAATGTATAGCTTTTTTTATCATTGACCGCAACAACAATCAACCGCTATTGTTCTCTGAACTGCTTTTCTACCAGGCGCCCGCTGGAGGTGGTCTAGCATAGTTTCATCGACCGATTCGAAACGGATCGCAGCCGCCTCACAATCCATCGCTCCAATCCTAGAATGTCACCCAAATGAATTTGAATTGTCCCATACTAGGTCGCGAGACTGAAATCGACAAAACTGACTACGGCAACGACCTCTGGTCTATCGTGCGCTGCCGGGAAACAGGATTTTTTTTCTTAGAAAATCCACCCGACTACTCAAGACTTGAGACCGAGTTTGCTTGGGAGAAAACATCGCGAGAGGAACGCAATCGTCGTGA
>Ga0105044_10003854_pt1 | contig 20565 bp, 22 predicted proteins | sample MAT01_FD_78092 | JGI IMG/M metagenome (GOLD analysis project Ga0105044, IMG submission 78092) | Freshwater microbial communities from Lake Fryxell liftoff mats and glacier meltwater in Antarctica - MAT-01 | ecosystem: Environmental > Aquatic > Freshwater > Ice > Liftoff microbial mat | place...
CCCACCATCGCCTCGCCCAAATTGCGACTTACGCTCGCCAAAACCGTCGCATCATTGAAGTGCGTGACGGCTTCGACAATCGCCTTCGCCCGTTTCGCCGGATCACCACTCTTAAAGATGCCACTACCGACGAACACGCCATCCATACCCAACTGCATCATCAATGCCGCATCCGCTGGCGTCGCCAAACCACCCGCCGCAAAATTCACAACGGGCAGTTTACCCGTCGTCGCGGTCTCCACAACCAGATCATACGGCGCTTGGATGTTCTTGGCATACGTGAATAGCTCATCCTCATCCATTGCGGTCAAGCGCCGAATTTCACCCTGAATAGTGCGGGCATGGCGCACAGCTTCCACCACATCCCCCGTCCCTGCCTCGCCTTTGGTGCGGATCATCGCTGCCCCTTCGTTGATGCGACGGAGCGCTTCGCCCAAATTACGCGCCCCGCACACAAACGGAGTCGTGAACTTATGCTTATTGACATGATTTTCTTCATCGGCAGGGGTCAGCACTTCACTCTCATCGATATAATCAATGCCGAGCGTCTGCAAGATTTGCGCCTCTACAAAATGTCCGATACGGCACTTCGCCATCACCGGAATCGTCACCGCGCTGATAATGCCCTCGATCATGTCGGGGTCACTCATGCGGGCAACACCGCCATGTACGCGAATATCAGCCGGGATACGTTCCAGCGCCATAACAGCAATCGCACCCGCATCCTCGGCAATTTTCGCTTGTTCCGGCGTCACCACATCCATAATCACGCCGCCCTTCAGCATTTGGGCGAGACCCCGCTTCAAGCTCACCGTACCAGTTTGGGCGTGCTTGCCATTTTCGTACTGTCCGTTGCTTGTCATGCTCTGCTCCATTGAAAAATGAGGAACTAAATGTCATCGATCGAAACATCACCCTGATGCTGCCCAAATTTTCATCACCATCAGATGAAGATTACCCTGAGCATAATAAACCCGCGCTCAAGACAACATGTCCATGTAAGACCATTATAACCAATCCAATGCCGCTACCGGGCAAAAATTTCCTGAAATAGCCTGTGTTGGTGTGCCACTGCATAGGTTAAAATAAACACCCTGTGTAAGGTTATCTCCACCACTGCGTAAAGGAACAAGTTCATGGCAGACATGCCATTGCTGATCATTCTCGCCGGGGGTGCATCATCGCGCATGTGGCCCCTGCGCGAAAAATCACTCCTCCGTTTTGGCGAAGAACCGCTCCTGTTGCGCCAATTGAAGCGTTACGCACAATTGGGGCTTCAAGATGTGATCATCGTCGCCAATCCTGACAACGAAACCGAACTCCGCACCTTTGCCGCCGAATTCTCCGAAATTTCGGTACAAATTGTCGTACAACCCATCGCCAAAGGGATGGGTGACGCGCTTTTGCAAGCCGCCCTCCTCATCCAGCAAGATCGCGCTATTTACGTGGTGCAGGTTCATGATGTGGTCGAGGATCAATTGCATGTCGATCTGCTGACTGCGCATCAAGCCGACCCTAGCGCCACCTATCTAGCGGGCTATGAACAGGAAGCATATTTCCCCGGCGGCTACCTAATTGTCGGCGCGGACAACGTGATCACGGGCATCATCGAAAAACCCGGTGCCGAAAACCGCCCCAGTAACCTCGTCAATATCGTTGCCCACATCCACAGCAGTTCGACGAATTTGTTTGAAACCCTGCGGCAAGAATACGCCAGCACCAACCCCGCCGATGATCATTATGAACGGGCGATGGATCGTCTAATGAAAGAACAGGTCTATCGCGTCGTCGCCTATCGGGGCGCATGGAATGCCCTCAAATTTCCGTGGCATGTCCTTGACGTGATGAATTATTTCCTCGCTCAAATCGACGGGCAGCACGTCGCCGACAATGCCTTTATCGCCAAAACCGCTACCTTGATCGGCAACGTGTTTATCGGTGAAGGCGCAAAGGTGTTCCCCGGTGCCTCCATCGTTGGACCAGCATACATTGGGGCGCATACCATCGTCGGCAATAATGCGCTGGTGCGTAACTCAATGGTCTTGGATCATTCCAATGTCGGCTTCACCACCGAGGTCGCCCGCAGTTATGTCGCTGCCCATTGTGATATGCACGCCTGTCGTGTGTTAGACTCCGTCTTTGCGCCCTACGTCAACTTTTCGGCGGGCTGCACTACCGCCAATTTACGCATTGATCGAGGCTTGGTCTCCAGCAGCGTGAAGGGCAGCAAACTGAACACCGGACGCGACAAATTGGGGGCGATCATCGGGCAGGGCGCATTTCTTTCGGTTGATGTCATGACCATGCCAGGCGTCAAAATTGGCGAACGCGCCCAAGTCGGTCCAGGCGTACATGTTCAGCGCGATGTCAAGAATGGCGTGCGAACCTATCTTAAACAAGAATTGATCGTCATTGACGACAATGACGTTCTCACCTAATCCGTCCCCGCTTTCGACAGTGGGATAGATGATTGCAGACTCACCGAGCAAATTTGCGCCCTCACCCACCTAACGAGACAGAGAGCAATTTTTATGGCACCAATTGACGCGAAGCTATTCAAAAAATACGATATACGCGGACGCGCGCAAGGCGATAATGTCCAATTGACCCCCGAAAGCGCCTATTTGATCGGACGCGCCTTCGGTACCACGCTATTTCGGGTCGAAGGCAAACGACAGGTTATCGTCGGACGCGATAACCGTCATTCCTCACCCGCGCTAGAAAATGCCCTCGTTGAAGGCTTAAGCGCCAGCGGTTGCAACGTATTGCGTATCGGCATGGCGTCTACGCCGATCTTGTATTGGTATGCCGTCCAACATGACAATGCCGGCGGCGTCATGATCACAGGGAGCCACCTGCCGCCGGAGCAAAACGGTGTAAAGCTTTGCGTCGGGGCGCGCAACCTCTACGGTGATGGACTGCAAGGGCTGTTAAAACTCATCCAAACCGATGATTTTGATGGCGATTTGGGCACCATCAAGATCAAGAACAACCCGATTGTCGATTATATGGTAGATGTCGTGCCACGCCTCCGGATGCCCCGCTCACTGCATGTCGTCGTCGATGCCGGTAACGGCACCGGGGGCTATTTTGGTCCGCGCTTGTTACGCGCATGGGGGCACCGAGTCACCGAGTTATTCTGCGACTCCGATGGCAACTATCCTAATCACCAGCCCGATCCCCAAGTGCCAGAAAATATGGCGGCACTTGCGAAAAAAACCGTTGAAGTCCACGCCGATCTTGGCATTGCTTTCGATGGCGATGCGGATCGTATAGGAGTCGTCGATGAAAATGGGGAGATCATCACCGCTGACCGCATTTTGGCATTGTTGGCGCGCGATCTTTTGATGCGTCAGCCGGGGGCATCCATCGTCGCCGATGTCTTGACCAGCCAAGTCTTTTTCGATGAGGTCGCCCGTGCGGGGGGAGTTCCCATTATGTGGGCAAGCGGTCATGCCCTCGTCAAGGCAAAAATGGTCGAAACCGGAGCGCTCCTCGGTGGCGAAATGAGCGGGCACATCTTCCTCGGCGAAAACTATTATGGCTTTGACGATGCCTATTTTGCCGCTGCCCGCCTGTTACGCCTTCTAGGTGCGGTGCAAATTCCGTTGTCCAAACTGAATGGGCAAATCGCCACCCTCTTCAGCACACCCGAATATCGCCCGCACTGCCCCGATGATATCAAGCAAAAGGTCATTGATCGCGCCCGGCAAACGCTCGAAGGACAAGGCGAAACGATCAGCGTGGACGGTTTGCGCGTGCGTTTTGAACGGGGTTGGGGGCTGCTACGCGCCAGCAATACCGAACCCGTGTTGAGCCTGCGCTTTGAAGGCGTTACCGAAGCAGATGCCTACGCCTATCGCAATCTTTTCTTCTCCGTGTTGCGCCAATTTCCCGAGGTCGAGTCACTTCAATAAAATGTCCCCAAAGGGGGTTTCATCATGCTTCAATTAGAACCAACACTCACTCAACCATTCCGTATCCTCATTGTCGTCGCACACCCTGATGACGTTGAATTTGGCGCTGGCGGCAGCGTCGCGCATTGGACAGCCTCCGGTGCACAGGTCGTATACTGCATCGTCACCGATGGATCGGCGGGCAGCAACGACCCGAATGTCAATATTGCTGAGTTGATCGAGCGGCGCAAAGCCGAGCAGATCGAGGCGGCGGCAGTGGTCGGCGTGCAAGATGTGCGCTTTTTGGGCTATCCCGATGGTGCCCTCGAAGCCACTATCGACCTGCGGCGTCAATTAACACGCATCATTCGCGATGTCCGCCCCAACCGCGTGGTGTTGATGGATCCAACTTCGGTCTTGCTGTCGTCAGAACAATTCGATTACATCAATCACCCCGATCATCGCGCGACCGGAGAAGCGACACTCTACGCCGTTTTCCCCAGTGCCGAAACCCGCCCGATCTTCCCAGAACTGCTGGCGGAAGGGTTGGAGCCGCATCATGTCACCGAACTTTATGTGACTCTGAGCGAAAAGCCCAACATCGCCGTCGATGTCACGCCCTATATCGAGCAAAAAATCCAATCACTGCTTTTACACAGTTCCCAATTGGATGCCAGCGTCAGTGACATGATTCGAGGGTGGGATGCTGCCAATGGCAAGGAAGCCGGCGTCGAATTTGCGGAAGTGTTTCGCGTGCTGCGCTTCCCTGTCAACGAACCAGCGGGCACTATCGAAACAATCGTTTAAGCGCAAAGTAGGGACGTGCAACGGCGCGTCCGGCGGGAAAAACATCCGTAGGAGCATAACCATCGTGCCCCTACGGATGAGCCATGCCCTTTAATGACGATATTCATCCCCACAATCGCCGATCAATTGGAACAAATCTTTTCCCTGATCGGTGATAGCACGCAACGATGCGATATCGTCAGCGCTCAAGTTAAAGTCAAACACGCGCGCATTCTCTGCCCGATGTTGGCGTTCCCCTAAGCGCGCCCCCACAATGACCCCCGCGACACTAGGTTGATCCAGAATATAGCGTGCTGACACGTTGGCAATACTCACCTGATGCTTTTGGGCAAGGTTGTGAAGTTGCATCAGCAGTTGTTGAAACAGCGCCCACCCGCCCCAAGAGTCGATCATGTATTTGTACTTGCGCAAGCTGGCGGTCGTCAACATGCCCGCCGAGGGTTCGCGCTCATGCAGGTAATCGGCGGACAACATGCCCCCGCAAAAAGTGCCATAGGTCAACAGGGCAATATCATGCGCGGCGCAAAACGCCGCCATTTTAACAAGCGGGCGTTGATCAATGATCGAGAACTGGACTTGATTCGAGACGATCTGGATGCCCTGCCCAACGATCTGTTCGAGACGTTCGGTGTCAAAATTAGTCAGCCCCAAATGCCGTATCTTGCCCTCGGCTTGCAAATCAGACAAATGCTTCAAAGCATCAAGATACGCGGGATTGCTATAATCCCACCAATGAAATTGCACCATATCCAACGTCGTAACTTTCATGCGGCTTAAAGCGGCGTTGATCGCTTCTTCCGCCATTTGGCGCGTAATGCGGGTTGGACGGGGCACCCACTTGGTGAAGGCTTGAGTCTCGACTAATGCAGCGTCGCCTTGTTCCACCTGTAATTTATGCCGAAACATGCCGATGAAATCTTCGGCAGGACCATAGTGATCCGCCAAATCCCACGTTGTGAAACCATCCAGATGATAATTCATCATATCTTGCAAAGCAGCAACGGGGTTGATCGCTCCATGAGCGCCCGAAACCTGCCACATCCCATTAAGCAGGCGGCAGATCCGCAAATCAGGCGCAATGGACACATAGGCATTCTCAGAAAGCATCACTCATCCTATCCAAGCTCATTATCTAACGCACAAAAAATATTGTTTCCTAAAATTTCGTCAGGCAATGCTCAGGTTTATGGGGCATGACGGTTCATGCCCCATAACTCACGGCAACCGCTGATTTATTCGAAACTGATCAGTTCGACCTCAAATAATAGCGGTGCATCTGCCGGGATGACCCCCGGCACGCCGCGCGCGCCATATGCCAATTTCGACGGGATGTAAAACAAATAGTGCGCCCCCGGTGCCATCAACTGCAAGCCTTCCGTCCAACCTGCAATGACGGCACGCAACGGAAATGAGATCGTTTCATCGCGATCATACGAGCTATCGAACTGAGTGCCGTTCAACAGCACCCCCCGATAATGTACGGTCACGGTGTTGTTGGCGCTCGGTTTCGCCCCGCTGCCTTCCCGAAAAGCTTTGTATTGTAACCCGCTGGCAGTAGTTGTCATGCCACCAGCATTGTATTGCACAACCGCATTTGCGGCTGGATTTCCTTGAGTCATCGTTTCCATCCCCTTTTGAAAAAGCATGATCTATACCATCAGAGTGCATTGGATCGGTGTCTAAAAGTCGAGCAATTGCACCTCAAACAACAAGGGTGCATTGGCGGGAATATCGGGCGTGGGCGGATTCGCACCGTATGCCAATTCTGTGGGGATATAGAAGATAAAGTTCGACCCCTTCCCCATCAATTGCAACCCTTCCGTCCAACCCCGAATGACCCCATTGAGGGAAAAACTAATCGACTGTCCACGATCGTAGGAACTGTCAAATTGACGCCCATTGAGCAAACAACCACGATAATGCACTGTCACTCGGCTGGTTGGGGTCGGTTTTTCGCCGCCTGTTTCCACCAATGCCCGATACTGCAAGCCACTGGCGGTGGTGGTCATATCCCCCGCCTGATAAGTTTCGAGGAGTGCTGCACAACTACCGGTGCCTCCCGATGAAGCGATACTCTCATTGGTGGCAACCGGCGGGGTGTTGCTTGATTGCACGATGATCACCACAATGATGATCAAAGCGGCAACCGCTGCACCAATGACCAGCAAGTTGTTCGTTGTCAAACCAGCAAGGGTTTTGGGCTGCTCAGCCTTGGGCGATGGTCTGTTATTCATGGCAGGACTCGCTTTCGGACTCGTCCGGGCATTTGCTCTCGGTTTCGTTCTCGATTTTGCTTTTTGCTTCGTCATTCCTAAAATCCTTCGTCTCTGTGGCGGCACAGCCGGTCGCCACCCAATATCGCCATCAGTTTACCTGATTTCAAGCACAGTGTGATCCCTAGACCCAAGGATCGCCAACCACCATCAATCATCATCATTCAGTGCCTCAGGATGGAGTAATTCGAGCGTTTGTTGTTCCAGTTCCCACATTTCCATCGTGTGGCGCGCCCGCTGCATTTGCCGTAAGCGCGGATAATCCGCTTCGTATTCACGCGCCCATTCTTGCGCAAATTTGCCTGTGCGGATTTCTTCCAGCGATATTTCCATCAAGCGTTCCAATTGGGCACTATTCAAGCGCTCATAACGGCTGAGCGTGCCATATTGGGCGGGCAATGATTGCAGATCAAGCGCCGTATTCAGTCCATGCTGGGACGCCAATCGTAAATAATCCGAGGTTTCGCCTGATAAATACAATTCTGTAAACACGGCTTCAGCGGGATACCCCGCCGACAACAATAATTGCGCAGCCGATATCACTACCCGATGAAATAACGGCAACACCGCTTGTTGGAGAAACAAATCGAGTTCGGTTTCTTGCTCAAACCGGACTTCGACTGCCCCACCGCGTAATGCGCCAATCGCCTTCGCCACCGCCAGCACCACCGCCCACGCCTGACGTGTGGAATCTTGAGCAACAGCGACAAAACTGGTATAGCCGACCCCCTCCACAAAACGTTCGCGCACTGCCGTACCAAACGTTCGCGCCGAAACCAACCCCACATCAATGAACGGTGGCGCTTCAATAAATCCAAAGGTCAGGTTATAGGCACTGCTGAACAAAAGCGCTTGCCCACGTTGCAAATGGGGGGAGATTGAATCGAGATACACACGCGGCATCGCCTCGTCGCGCAGCAGCAGCATGATGATCGCAGCTTGGCGCACCGCATCCGCGATTTCCCAACATGCAAACCCGTCCGCACTGGCAAGGGCACGCTTTTCGGCATTAGGTTCGCTGATCAAGACTTCGACCCCGCTATCGCGCAGGTTTAGAGCAACAGGTCGCCCCATATTGCCATAACCGATGATTGCCACCCGTTTGCCGGACAAGACACTCAGATCGCCGTGCTCATCGTGATATATTACAGTCATGATCACTTACCCTTTTTCGCGCTGTGTGCTGCGGGAACCTGTCGGGAATGTATAAGATGAACAAACGATACCTTGTGCTGCTCGTTCTGGCAATCTTTTTAACTGCTTGCGATTCACTAAATCCGCCCCAACCGACGCCATTGCCCTACAATCGCTTTAAGGTAGAAGATGTATTTAACGCCTTCGCGCGGGCAGGTTTAGCCGTGAGCGGTTTCGAGCAAGATCGAACCGTCGCCCGTGAAGCCCCGCGCGACTTCCAAGATCGCTATTTGTTTGAAATTCAGCGCATCGCCCCTGCCGGCGGACAAGTCATTATTTTTGCGACTCCAGAACAACGCGCCGCGTGGGAAGCCTATATTGAACAACTACTGGGTAATTCCGATACCCGTCGCAATGTCGTTTACACCTATTTCCACGAAAACATCATGATTCAATTAAATACTGGACTCTTGACCCAAGAGGCATCCGCGTACCGCGACGCCCTACTGACCGTGCGCTGATTCTTGCCCTAGCCGCGCCCTCATAAATCCAATATCCATACGGGGAGATCGTAGCCATTGCGGGCAAAACCATAGCGCAAATACAACCGTTGCGATCTCACATTGGTGCCTTGTGTATTCACAGACATTCTCAAGATACTGCGCCGCATAAACCGCTGTAAGGCATCAACGAGGATGAGGCTGGCGACCCCACGCCCTTGAAACGCTGGCAAAACTGCCAACCGTGCCAAATGGGCACCTTCCATCGTGATGGTATAGAGCGAATAGCCGACAATCTCATGCTCATACAATGCCACCGTCGCCAAGGCAGATATTTTTTCCGCTTGGCGTAGTTCGCTGACATCCATCTGCCACGGCGGGGCGAAGGCATACTGATCCACAGCGGTGATCGCCGCCACTTCTTCGCGGCGCATCAAGCGTAGGGAGATGCCTTCCACCAAGGGCATATCAGGGATCGCAATTTGGGGGCGAATCAGCGTGATGATCTCTTCCGCTGGCTTGAACTGGAATGAGCGCAGATAGCTGAGGATCCAATCGGGGTTGATCAAGATGGCGACTTTCGTCACGCCGTACTGCCGCAATTCACGGGTGATCTCCGCCCACAATCCCCCCAAGACGGTGGTGCCATCGGCTTGATCACTCAACACTGCCAGCCGCACCCACGAAGTGCCCCCCAACGGCTTGGACATGGCGATAAAGCCGACCAAACGGTCACCATAAAATGCCAATTGAATCGGGTATTGATCGGTTTCTAGCCATTCCTCACTTTCATGCCAATCCAAATGACTGTGAACACGATAGCTACGGAACATTAAATCGCGAACTGCGTGGCGATAACGCCGTGCGTAGGGAGCAATGGTAAGCGGGGCGGCATCACGCGCATTCATGATCTCGTAAATCCTCAGAAAGTCCTGTTATAGATACGGCTGGCATAATCCCGCGCAATAATGCGTCGGATCGTACATTGACGCTGATCCATCAAGCGCGTGACCAAGCGCGCATCCAAATCGGATGGCTCTTTCACACCTGTCGTGATCACGGTCGGGCGGGCGGTGACATACCGATAATTGAGGAGTTGAAATAACTTTTCCCGCGCCCAATTGGTCTCATTCTGTGCGCCCAAATCATCCAAGACCAATAATTCGCAATCGCGCACTAAGCGAAAAATATCATCCGATGGATTCGCAGCCGACGAGGAATAGGATCGCCGCAATTTATCCAGCAAATCAGCCGCCGTGACGAAAATGACACTCCCCCCCTGATCATGCACAGTATTGGCAATGGCAGCGGCGAGATGTGTTTTACCACACCCATAATGCTTGCCCATCAGCACCAGCCAACGCTGGGGACGCTGGGCATAGACGCGCGCGGCTTCCAGCGTTTCTAATAAATTGCGCTGCTCTTCGGCAGTGGCGTGGGTGCGCACATCGAAATTTTCAAAACGCATTTCAGTATAGATCATCAGATCGGAAATTTGGTTTTGATAGCTCACCTGCCCGTTACGATAATCGGGCACCGCGATGGACACCTGCCGTACCAACGTGATATCCATCAAGCGACTGCGCAGTCGTGCGTCCATTACATCCAATTCCACATTGGTGGTGACGATGGTCGGCAAGGCAAGGCTGTAACGGTGATTAAACAGTTGATATAGTTTTTCGCGCGCCCATGCGCTCGGATTTTCGGACCCCAAATCGTCAATGATCAGCAGCGGCACCTGCCGCAACCGGTCGAACAAGTCATCATATTCGAGTTCGGATGTGGGACCATACGTACTGCGCAGGTGATCCAATAAATCAGGCGCGGTGATGAAGATTACGGGGTCGCCCCGCTCCACACGCACATGCCCAATCGCGGCGGCGAGATGCGTTTTGCCGCTTCCCATCCCGCCGGTAATCAACAACCAGCCCTCACAAGACTCGGCAAAATCGTAGGCGGCTTGCAGCGCGACCACTAATGAACTGCGTTGCGTTGGGGTCAAGCCCGGCAAATCCGCGCGAAAGTTTTCGAGCCGCTTGCCCTCGTGGGTCGAAAGATGGCTAAGGTCGCGCAATTTCTGAATCCGCGCCTCGTCCGCCGTCACACGATAATTTTGACACCGGACGGGCTTGCCAAAACGAGGGTCTTCGACCGGCACCTCAAGGCGCACAAACCCCAAGCCACCACAAAAAGATGGGGACAGCCCACACAGCGCGCAGGGGTCATCTTGGAAGTCCATCGCGTCAAAATTACTCGATGATGAAATCAGAGGGGTCACGCGCGACTCGTCGTTCTTGGGCAGCAGGTCTCGCAGAGGTCTCATACTGTTTACCTTCTTTTTGCCAGCGGTCAAGGATGGCGCGAATATAACGCCAGCTTCGCTTATTGCTGGCGGTCGCAATCCGCATAGCTTCTTCTAGCCATAATTCTGGAAATTCGTTTTGAGCAGCGGTCAATTCTTCACTGATCATCGGCGTGAGCGCGCCGATATTTTGCTCGTACAGCCGATAAATATTGGGACGCGGGGGCAATATTTCCACCGGACGTTCCCCATAGATCAGTTTCCATTGCAAGGTGCGTACCTGTGCCGCCGCTGTGCGTCCGTCGTGGTCATTGAGGAAGTAGAGGGCTTGTTTGCGCCCCGCCACCTCAATAACCTCCATCAAGAACGTCTGACGGGCAAGGGCGCGCAGCAAACCGCGCTCTACGCGCCCTTGCCCATCCTCGGCATCAGGGAATAGCGCCGCTGTCGAAAAATCGCTGAGCAGCAAATACCGCATCAAGCCTTCACGCTGGTGCAACGCTCGGAAAGCGTGGAGCGTGACTTTCAGTTCATCGGTATCCTCAATGAAAGGCAACACCTCCGTGAAAAAGGCTTCATAGAGTGCAATTGTCGTCGTCAACGTGGGATGAAATCCAGAAAAAGTACCGGTCATGACGATGATTACCCTCGCGCGCCGAGATCGACAGTTTGCGTTTTATAATCCGAGAAGCGCGTGAGCGAATCTTCAAAATAAAGCGAGATCGTGCCGGTCGGACCATTACGATGTTTGGCGACAATGACATCGGCTTTATTGGGCGACTCGCTCAATTCATTGTAGACCGAATCGCGATACAAAAATGCCACAATATCAGCATCCTGCTCCAAAGAACCGGACTCGCGCAGATCCGACAATTGCGGGCGCTTGTCTTGACGCTGTTCAACCGCGCGCGATAACTGCGCCGCCGTGAACAATGGCACATTTAATTCCCGCGCCAATTCTTTTAAGCTACGGCTGATGTAGCTGATTTCTTGAACACGGTTGTTTTCAAAGGTGCCGCCGCCGTTCATGAGCTGAATATAATCGAGGATCACCAAATCTAGCCCGTGTTCATGGGCGATACGGCGACATTTCGTGCGCATCTGGATCGGCGTCAGCGACGGAGTATCATCGATGAAGATATTCAAATTGCCGAGCTGTCCAGTGGCATGGACAAATTTCGTCCATTCTTGCGGGGTCAGTTGCCCAGTACGCATTTTCTGGGTGTTGATGCCCGTTTCCATCGACAACAAGCGTTGCACAATTTGTTCATAGCCCATTTCGAGCGTGAAGATGAGGATACGGGCGTTATAGCGGGCGGCAGAATTAAGCGCCATGGACAGCAAGAAGCTACTTTTACCCATGCCCGGACGCCCCGCAAAAATCAGCAAATCACTGCGTTGCAAGCCACCCATCATCTTATCAAAATCCTTGAAACCGGTCGGCAGCCCCATCGGTTCATCGGGATGCTGATATAGATATTCTATCCGCTCAAAGGTGGTGTTGATGGCAGTCCGCATCGGGATGATATCGCGCTGACTATTCAGTTCGGTGACTTTGAACAGCCGCCGTTCTGCCTCTGCCACCACTTGATCGGTGGCGAGTTGTTCATCACGGGCAATTGCCTTGATCTCGTCGGCAGCCGTCAGCAAACGACGCCGAATGGCAGACCGTTCCACCAAACGGGCGTAAGACTCGGCATGATAAGCGCTGGGGGTATTGTTTGCCAGCATCAGCAGATAATTTGTGCCGCCGATCTCGTCCAGCACGCTAAACGCCCGCAATTCATCAACAACGGTCACATAATCAATACGTTCGTTGCGGTCGCTGATGCGTCGGTAGGCGTCCCAGACGTAGCCATTCCGTAGAAAATAAAAATCCTCGCTCCGCAAAAACGAGGCAAGTGTCAAAAAGATATCCGCATTCACCAAAACAGCGCCGATCACGGCTTGTTCTGCTTCTTGGCTAAACGGTGCCAATCCCTCAGCAAGCGGTTGTTGACGGTCAGTCATCGCTGGTTCGCACCACTTCTAGTATCGACAAAAAACGGCGCATTGATGGTGCTAGTGCGCCGTATCACATGATCGCGTTCGCTGGGGTCGTGGTTACGACAGCAAAACGCAAAACGAATTCAATTGGTGGTGGACTCGGCGCGGCTGGTAGGCTACTCTTCTTCGTCGTCGAGATCATCCAAATCGAGCGTATTCACAAAATCCTTGAAGGCGCTCAACCGATCTTCTTCGGCTTCGGGTTTCGCCCGGCTGATCAACTGCTCAACATCTTCTTCAGGCTCAATCGCGTGACGTTCCATCACCACGTCAGCCACAAATATAGGCACTTTTGCGCGCACCGCGACATTGATGGCATCACTAGGACGCGCATCAATTTCGATCTGCCGACCGTTGACATCGACCACGATCCGGGCATAGTACACATCTTGCCGCAAATCACTGATCAAAATATGGACAATGCGCCCGCCCAATTCTTGAATGGCACCATTCAACAAGTCATGCGTCAAAGGGCGCTGGGGCACCCCGTCTTGGAGGTGCATCGTGAGCGCATCTGCTTCACATGGACCAATCCAGATGGGTAAATAACGGTCGCTGTTAATATCTTTGAGAATGACGACGCGATACTGCGACATCAAGCTGGCACGAATGGTATCGATTATAACTTCTATCATGGAAAAAAACGCCTTCGCTTGTTTACTACGGGCGGTTTATCTCGCTACAAGGATTACTGGATTATACAACGAAGCGTCGATAGGGCAACTGCCTTTACAGCTAGACAACTGCCCAAAATTAGGGAATAGGGCTGCCCGTCGCATCACCCCAGAGTAGGATGTGAAACCACTTGAAGACCCGACCACTGTCCATCATGATCGTTTGCCTTGCCCTATTCTTTAGCGGCTGCCGTGCCGATGCTCCCCCGCCGTTCACATTGATTGAAGTCCTCCAGCGGGAAGATTTTTCGGAGTCCTACATTTGGCAAAATTATGTCAGCCCAGAGCAAAAAGTGGATTTTCAAATCGTCAACAACGTCTATCGCGCCCTGGCATGGGATGGTGGCTTCGTTTGGGTGCTAAACCGGACTATCCATACCGATGTCGTGATCGAGATCGAGACGGCGCAACTAAGTACCTTTCGCGATAACGCCTACGGTATTCTGTGCCGCGCCGCGCCTACCGACAATGGCAACGGCTATTATTTCTTGATTAGTGGCGACGGACATTACACCATTCGGCGCGGTGCCGCTGATGAAATCGATGCCCTTATCCCGTGGACGGCGACAAGCGCCATCCGCCCCAATCAGGCCATCAACCGAATGCGCGCCGTCTGTATCGGCGATTATTTAGCACTGTACATCAATGGCGAATTCATCGCCGAAACCCACGACTCGCGCTATTTACGCGGATATGCGGGGTTAGCAGCTGGCGTAGTCGCAGACGGCGATCTCGAAGTCACTTTTGATGACCTGACGATCTGGGCAGCGTCGATCCCATAAACACGCATAAAAAGAGGAACCGAAATCGGGAGTGACCAGCACAAAACCACCCCCTAGCGCGAACAGCATTTCACGCTAGGGGGTGGCGTTTATACGCTAATTACGCGGCGGAATGATCAACTCTTGACCGATGCTCAACTGATCAGGATTAGTCAAATCATTAACTTGGATGATGGCATTGATCGACACCCCATAACGGCTGGCAATCGCCCCCAACACATCCCCAGAACGCACAATATAAATCTCTCCGCCTTCGGGCGCGGTCAAAGTGGCTTCCTCTGTCGCTTCGGGGTCGTCGGTATCCTCGCCGATCAATTCCGGCACACACGCTGGCAATTGCAATTCTTCACCAATCTGCAAAATAGGCGGGTCTCCGACCAAATCAGGATTGGCTAAGCGCAAGTCAGAAACGGTCGTGTCCTCTTTGACTGCGATGCCATACAAGCTATCGCCAGAAACCACGATATACACGCACTCCTCGGTCAAGACGCTCACCCCTTCTGGGTCGCTGCTCACGGTCGAACCGCCAAGTTCATCCGTCCCCTCTGCTTCGGGGGTGCGGGTCGGAAGTTGTGTTGCATCGGGGGTTAGCAAGCCTAACGATATGCCCGGCGTGATCACCTGTAAGGCAACCGTCGCGGAGGGGATTTGCGTCGGCGGTTCGGGGGTTACGGTCGCCGGGGCGAGGGTCACTAACGTCATGATCGGCTCTGGACTGCCATTAAGATTAGCGGGCAGATTCGGATCATTCGTGGGCAATAGAACCGGATTACCGGGATCAACCGTTGCGCCCATGTCCGTAGGGGCAATTAAAGTGATTGGCGGCAAAGCGTCGCCCGCAGTCGTCGGCGCAGATTCCGCCGAAATACCAGTATCGGCGGGCGTTGCGGACGGCTCGTCACTCGCCGAACGAAAACACCCCGCCAGCATGAGCAGCAAGGCAACATTCAGCAGGGAATAAAGCCACAAGGGACGCCGCTTAAAAGGATGATGAATCAAGGAACCCACTCCTAAAAAGTTGCCGAGAACAATAACCGAGAATACACCTATTAAACTAGATGCGCAATCCAGAGAGCGCGTCCTAGGTTACAATTTTCGTTGGAATTGCGCTACAATTTAGTTTGTATTTCATGAATGCGGTATCATTAATGAGAGTATGTGACGGCGAAAAAGGTGAAGTCTGTGGGTAACGAAAAAAGAACCATTCTCGTCGTTGATGATGACTTAGAACTCCTCCAATTGGTACGGGTCATCCTTGCGCGTTTAGGAACCGACATAAAAACTGCTGTAGACATCAAATCAGCAGATCGCATTTTAAGGGCACACCCGACACCAGACTTGCTGATCCTTGATGTGATGCTGCCCGAAGTCAGCGGGATTGATTTTTTGCGCCAGATCCGCAATCAACCCATCTATGATCATATCCCTGTGCTGGTGCTGTCGGCACAAATTGACGCAGATCAAATCAATATCGCCTTAAGCGCTGGGGCGGATCGTTATCTGACCAAGCCCTATATTGCCAATAATTTAGTATCGATTGTGCAGGAACTGCTGCGGGTAGGCAGACCGCATAGCTAGGACGATCAATCCGATAGAGGACAATTTCGTCGAATATCATTTCGACTTCAAGGCAGTGCCCAAACTGAGCCAATGCCGCCGCCCACAGCGCCACTGGCTCAGTTTGGGGCGCGATAAAATAACGCGGCGCTGAGTCTTGTAAGGCGTCTACCCCCTCTGCCAACATCTGGGGCGTGGGGTAGTACACCCGTCGCTTATCCGTCCATGCCCCTAAATAAAAACCGAGTTCCCAACCCAACCAGCGATCATAAATGACCGTCGCGACGGGTTGCTCATTCAAATACTGCGCCGTTTCGCGCAAGCCAGCCCACCCCACAAGCCGATCATTCGACTGGGGGAACGAGACCCCCTGTCCATAAACTGCCACCCACACCACAACGCCCAATATACCCATTTGCAAGACGCGAGTGACACCCTTTTGCCGATCCTGTGACAACCGACCTAGGATCGGCATCATCAACAGGGGGGCAACGACAAAGGAACGGGATACCCATAATGCCAACGGCAGCACCAAGGGCAGCGCATAACGGCTATAGGTGTTGAAGGCAAACAACCCATGTAGGCTGATATAACCGATGCCATAGAGCAGTAAAACGCGCTCTTGGAGTCGTTGGCGTACCGACTGGCGGATTCTATGACTCAGCATCACAGAAATAAACAGCAGCGGCAAGGTCGCTATGCCCCAAAAAGCGGCGATAAACCCCACCCATGCTTCGCTATGCGGCACCAGCTCATCATCGCGAAGCAATCGGGCGGGATCGTTATGCGCAGCCACCAACGCCAATAACGAAGTCGGTTGCTGACGTGCCGCATCCCACAAAAGCAAGGCGATGAACGATGCCCCCATTGCCATCGCGAAACGCATCCCCTGTGCAACGCGGATCGATCCGCTCAGCCATAAGAACAGCAAGATGAGCGGCAGCAGAAACAGCGCTTGAGGTTTGGCAAGCAGTGCCAAGCCACACCAACCCCCTGCCCATCCCCAGTATCCACCTGCTGCCGCCCGCAACGCCAACGCGCCCAAACACAGCATCATCCCATCGGTGAACGCTGTCGCGCTGTAGACGATCAAGAGCGGTGAACAGGCGACCAACAATGCGGTCACCCATGCCCGATAGCGATTCTGAAACAGCCGCCGGGCGATGCTATAGGCACAGGCGATCAGGATCACATGGGCAAAAAATGAGGGGAGCCGAACGGCAAATTCCCCCGTCGCGGCACTGAAGTCCAACACGCCGTTGATCGGTTGGGCGGCAAAGAACATCATCGACAAGGCGATGCCATAGATCGCCAACGGTGGCTTATCGAGATCACCGTGCAGCAACCAATCGCCTTGCAACGCCGCATTGCGGGCAAAGGTGCTAAAAAATGCCTCATCGGGATGTAGTGTGTTGGGGGACACTAATGCCCCACTCCGCAATGCCGTGCCGAGCAAAAGTAGGCACGCAACCCCGACCATCCGCCACCATCGAATCATGGCTGTGGAGCGCGCCCTGCGCGTAAGCAATTTCAGCAGCGCGTTCACGCTTGCGGGAATCGCTGCCTCAGATATGCCAAAGCCACCCGATCAAAAACACGCGGATTTTGACCACGCCAGCGTTCTTCGAGGTTCTCGTTGCCGATGAAGGCATCAAAAGTTTGGATCGTGTCCTCATCCCACACCCCATCCGGTTCTCGTTGGGTATACCCCTGTGAGCGCAAAACCGCTTGCAATTCGCGTGCCAACGCCTCATCAATCGGCACTTGATCTGCTGGGTGCGGGGAGCCAAAAAACAAGTGGTGCGCCGTCACCAAGCCGGACAAACGCCGTACTGGTTCTGGGTCATCATCCACTCGCAAATCGAGATAGCGGTCATTATCGCCACCATACCCAGCCCCGGCTTTAACGACCAGCAACCCCGCCGCTTGCTTCCCGCGTTTATCGCCGCCCGCCTCATCGCCCGCGATCAATGCCGCCAGTAAACGATTGGCAAGTTCCCCAGTGGTGGTCTTAAACGTGTCCGCCATTGCCGCCACCACCTGCGCCCCTGCCAAGATATTGCCTTGACAAGTGAACCCTTCGCCGATAATGTGCCCCGCCCAATCGAAACATTTCGACCCCGTATGCGCCGCCGCGCCGCCCTCGCGATCCACTATCCCCACTTGGCGCATCTCGCGCTGATCGTCCTCAGCCAGCAATTGCGTCAGTGCCTCTTGGGCGGTGTAGCCCGTTTGCATCAGGGTAAGCCCATCCGCGCCAAAACTCACTTTGGCATAAGATTGTGTGGCAACTACGCCTGCCCCCGCCCGCGCCCAATTGACGACTGCCGCCGCCGCCAAAAACTTACTCGCCACAGCAACACCCCACGCATCTTCTTCGGGCGAGTAAGCAACAATTGAAAAGGTACTGGGTCGAGGCATCCATCCCATCCTAACAGTAGGGACGCGCAACGGCGCGTCCGCGATATTGATGCCCACCGACAGCGTGTCCGGCGGCATGATGGCTAGATTTTATCATCGGGGCGCTATAATGCCCAATCATCAACAAGGGTTGAACCAACCGAAACGGGGGTTTTCTCAAATGGCTGAATTCGATTTTCGTTCCATCAAGGGCATTGTCAGCGACATGGATGGGGTCTTGTGGTTAGGCGATGAGCCGCTGCCGGGGCTGAGCGACTTGTTCGCCTTCTCGACCGAACAGGGCATCCCGCTGATCCTTGCCACCAATAACAGCAGTAAAACACGGGCGGATTATGTGCGCAAGCTCGCCAAGATGGATATTTTGGACATCGTGCCCGAACAAATCCTCACGTCAGGCACGGTCACGATCACCTATATGCTCAGCCATTACCCCACCGGGGCGCGCGTCAACATGATCGGCGGGGCGGGGCTGCGCCAAATGTTAGAAGCAGCGGGCTATGTCCTTGTGGACAAAGATGCGCAAGTGGTTGTGGTGGGCTTGGATGTCGAACTGACCTATGACAAATTGCGGATCGCCACCTTGTGCCTGCGCGCGGGTGCCGACTTCATCGGCACGAATGATGATCCCGCCTTGCCCGTGCCCGAAGGCATGGTGCCGGGGGCAGGCAGCATCCTAGCGGCATTACGCACCGCCGCGCATCGCGAACCACTGGTCATCGGCAAGCCCCACCGCCCGATGTTTGAGGACGCCCTGCGCTTTTTGGACACGCGCCCGCACGAAACCTTGATGATCGGGGATCGGCTGAACACCGATATTGCGGGGGGCAATGCTGCCGGTTTGCGGACGGCGCTTGTCCTCAGCGGGGTGACGGATTCCGACGACATGGACGACGGGGACGCCACCGCGCCTGATGTGATCTTTCGCGATCTCGCCCATCTGATTGCAGCGTGGCGGGCAGCGCTGGCATAACGTGCGCCGGACGCAGGATGCGCGTCCTTACTGAGCAGAAAATTGGGTACAATCTATCATAATAATATCCGCCCCTCTCTAGACTCGGAAAACTGCCGTGACCGATCCTATCCTCTTTAAGATTTTTCTTTCGTCCCCGGGTGATGTGCCGCAAGAACGGGACGATGCGCAAACCGTGATCGAGAAGATCAACGCCAGCGGCGAGTTCAGCCGTCATTTCATCTTGCGACTCTTTCGGTGGGATGATCCCGCCGTCATCTTGCCCATGCCCGTGACCGACACCCCCCAAAAATCAGTCGATAGCTACATGAGACTCCCATCGGCGTGCGATCTGGTGGTGGTGCTGTTCTGGTCGCGCATGGGATCGCCGCTGGTGATGGACGCACGCGAATACCTGAGCGGCACGCATTACGAATATTCGGAAGCGATGCAGGGCTACCAGCGCGTCCGCAAGCCGACGGTGTGGCTCTATCGCTGTAGCGAAGAACCATTCGTCAGCCAAAGAGACCCCAAACGGGATGAGAAGAATGAGCAATTCGACCGTGTGGAGGAATTCTTCAAGCAATTTCAGGATAGCGATGGGCGCTATACCGGTGGCGTGAATGCCTACAAAACCCATCCCGACTTCAAGGCGTTGTTCGAGGGGCAATTGCTCACCTATTTACGTCATCGGCGCGATACTCCCGTCGGTGACGAGCCGCCCGCTTGATGCCGCGAAACCGATCTTCACCGGTGTGGAAGTAGCGCACGAGGCGATCTTGCGCCAGTGGGACGCGCTGGCGAACTGGATCACGACGATCAAAGGCGATTTGGCGTTCTTTCGCCAAGTTGAACGGGATGCCAAGCTGTGGGCGGATCGCGGTCGCGATACCCCTCAGCCCCTCCACGAGGCGCTCATCACTTTCTACAACATGTTGGCGAGCCTCGGGTATGCGCTAGCAACACTCCCCGAGCCGCTTAAATCCTATGTCGAACCAGAGCAGACGTCTGCTGCGCGAAATCGACGCCATCGCGACCACGCACCCACGCCGCCGTCAGATCGGCGAACGGTTAGCAAGTATCGGCGATCCGCGTTCGGGCATCGGGGTGGACGCACAGGGACTCCCACAGATCGATTGGTTGCCCGTCCAGCCGGGCGGCGAAATCACGATTGAGGGGCAAGTATTCACGGTGGCACCGTTCTACGTCGCCAAGTACCTGATC
>Ga0105044_10003855_pt1 | contig 20565 bp, 7 predicted proteins | sample MAT01_FD_78092 | JGI IMG/M metagenome (GOLD analysis project Ga0105044, IMG submission 78092) | Freshwater microbial communities from Lake Fryxell liftoff mats and glacier meltwater in Antarctica - MAT-01 | ecosystem: Environmental > Aquatic > Freshwater > Ice > Liftoff microbial mat | place...
GAGGAACAGTAACTATCAGTAATTTACAAGATGCTGATGTGTATTCTTTTGATGTTACTGATGCAAATGGCTGTCCTCTCACACTAACAGGAGGACCATTTGTTGGGGGAGCCGATATTTCTATAACAACAGCCGGTCCTTTTTGCTTTAGCGACCCTGCAGTTCAATTAGTAGCTACACCAGCAGGAGGAACTTGGGCTGGATTTGGGGTGAGTTCTACAGGTCTATTTAATCCTAACCTTTCTGGAAATGGAAATATCAACCTTTCCTATTCTGTTACGACTAACTGCACTGTTACTGAAAATATTACTGTTGTTGTAAATCCACAAGCTTCTGCAATCATCAATTCCGTTGGAACGCAATGCAGCGCTAATGCACCTTTTCAATTAACAGCGGCAAGTTTAGGTGGAACTTGGTCTGGAAACGGGATTACAAATGTAAACACTGGAACTTTCTCTCCTGTTACCGCAGGAGTTGGCACTCACACTATAACATACACCATTACAGGCACTTGTGGAGATATTCAAACCACAAATATTACTGTATTGCAAAGTGCTGATGCAACTTTTGCTTTGGCTGGTCCATTTTGTGAAAGCTCGGCTGATTTTACCTTGGTATCCAATCAAACGGGTGGAGTTTGGTCAGGAAGTGGAATTACAAGTGCAACCATCGGTACATTTAGTCCTACAGCAGCAAATGTGGGCAATAACGCCATTACATATACCATTTCTGGTGTTTGTGGAGATACGGAAACACAACCAATTACTGTGCAAGCAACTGCAAATACAACAATTAATCCTGCTGGCCCTTTTTGTATTAATGCAGTTCCTGCTCAATTAACTGCTGCTACTGTTGGAGGAATTTGGAGCGGCCCAGGAATTACAAATTCAACAGATGGTTTGTTCAATCCTCAAGTGGCTGGTCCAGGTTTACATATTATTTCATATGCAATCGTAGGAAATTGTGGGAACGCAAGTACGCTTAATATTGATGTTACCACTCCCCCTTTTATAGATTTTGCTATTACAGATTCTGCCGGTTGTTCTCCGTTGGCTTTCTCGCTTGTTAATCAATCTATTCCAACGGGTAATAACTGTGTTTGGCTAATTAATAATGATACCATTTCAACTTCTTGCTCTACCTTTTACACCGTGTTAGAAGATGTTGGGGCGTATTCAGTTACACTCACTACTTCTGCTGCTCTAGGCTGTACTGCAACTTTAACTAGAGATAGTTTTATTGTAATTTATCCTGACCCTATTGCAAATTTTTATTACACACCTAAAGAAACAACATTTGTAAATCCACTCATCGATTTTATCAATTTAAGTGAATTAGCAACTGCTTATTCTTGGAGAATTGATGGGATTTTTAACTCTGTTAACCAAGACATTAGCTATAGATTTCCTTACGTTGCAGATACTAGTTATGCCGTTTGTCTTGCAGCTATAAGTGAGAATGGATGTAAAGACACACTTTGTGAAGATATATTTATTAAAGGAGAGTTTTTAGTATTTATTCCGAAGGCTTTTACACCTAATAACGATGGTGTAAACGATGGTTTTAAACCTATTGTTTCGGGACATGACCCAGCTTCTTATGAATTTACAGTATTTAACAGGTGGGGTGAATTACTTTTTGCTTCAACGAAAAATGAAGAAGCTTGGGATGGAATTATAAATGGCAGAATCGTGCAACAAGACATGTATGTATGGCATTTAAAAGTAAGACCGTTTCCAAGTGGAGAAGGCAAAGAGTTTTATGGAACAGTAATGTCATTAAAGAATGACTGATTTAGTTGCATTAGATTTAATTCCTGCTACTGTTTTTGATGTTGATGAAATAAATCAACTAGCTATTAAGATTTGGTCTATCCATTATCCTCCAATTATTGGAAAAGAGCAAGTTAAATACATGCTCAACAAGATGTATGCAAAAGAAAAGTTGCACCATCAAATCTCAAAGGAGAGCCAAACCTATTTTTTTATTCAACTTAAAAAACAAAATATTGGCTTCGTTTCTTTAGAATTTACTCAGAATAAAGAAGCTTTTATACACAAATTTTACATTTTTAACAATCATCAAAGAAATGGAATAGGCCAACAGACGTTCTTGCGGATTGTAAATTATTTTAAAGAAGTAAATACTTTCAGACTTCAAGTAAATAGGCAGAATTTTATTGCCATTAACTTTTATTTTAAAATGGGCTTTGTGATTGAAAAAGTGGAAGACTTTGATATTGGTGATGGATATCAAATGAACGATTTTATTATGATTTGGAAGAGGAAATAGCAATTTCTTCCTTCCATTTATTACCTATTTTACATACTTTTACCGCATGATTACTTATTCTACTGCACTAATAAAAGAGATGATTGTTCACTTTGTTGGAAATCCATCTCAAGATGAACCACTTACCATATCAGAAGCACCTTTAGAAATAAACGATAATAACCACGAAATTCTAGTGGATTATCTTTTAAAGTCTTTTAAACCAGAAGCATTCTATCATTTTGCACCAGGCAATCTTGTGTACGATGGAATTAATATGATTTTTAAAAATGCAGGTGAATTTATAAAAGCAAGTGAGCAAATAGCGAGTCATTTATACGATGTTTCTTCGCACCCTAAAATTCTATCGGGAGATTTGTTTGTAGCACACATTGAAAAAGTTAATGTGAACGGCGAGTTTTTTGATGCAATTGTTTTGCTAAAAGCGGAGCAGGAAGATAAATTTTTACAAGTTGAATGGGCAGGAAATCAAAGTACTGTTGAATTTTCTGAAGCATACAGATTAGATCGTGTTGATAAAGCTTGCCTGATTTTAAGTGCAGAACCAGGAGATGGTTACCGTGTGCTCGTTGTTGACAAAACCAACGGAAACAATGCCGAAGCGCAATATTGGGTAGATGCTTTTTTAGAACTCGAAGCAGTAGAAGATAGTTACCACCATACTTCTCAATATATGAATATGACGCGTGAATTTGTAAAAGAGCAACTTCCCGAAGATTTTCAGGTAAATGCCTCAGAACAAATTGCATTGCTCAATAGAACTTCAAAGTTTTTCAAAGAAAAAGACGCATTTGAGTTCAATAATTTTGCTGATGAAGTGCTGAAGCAACCTGAAGTTGTTTCTGCTTTTAAAAAATTTACTGATTCCTATAACAACAACGAAGAGGGAGACCATAGCATTACAGAAGCATTCGATATCAATAAAACAGCCGTAAAAAAACATGCTGGAATGTTCAAAAGCATTCTAAAACTCGATAAAAACTTCCATGTTTACGTTCATGGCAACCGTCAATTGATTGAAAAAGGTTTTGACGAAGAAAAAGGCATGAACTATTACAAACTATTTTTTAGTAACGAAGCTGCAACTTAAGAACGAAGCTCCAAACAAACTACATTTTCAACATGAGTAGTTTGCGGAAACATATCAACTGGTTGCACTGCTGTTACTTTGTATCTAGTATCTAGTAGTGCTATATCTCGCGCTTGTGTTGCTGCATTACAACTTACATAGACAATTTTGCGTGCATTACTTTCTAATAAACATCTCACCACATCTTCATGCATTCCTGCCCTTGGAGGATCAGTAATAATAATATTTGGTTGACCATGTTGATTAAAAAACTCAGGCTTTAACAAGTCTTTCATATCAGCTGCAAAGAAGCTTGCATTTTCTATTTTATTATTAGTTGCATTTAGTTTCGCATCTGCTACAGCATCTTCTACATATTCAACACCAATAACTTTTTTTGCCAAACGCGCTACAAACAAAGCAATGGTTCCTGTTCCTGTGTATAAATCGTAGACAATATCAGTAGGTTGAATATTGGCCATTTCTCTCGCAACACAATAAAGTTGATAAGCTTGCTTGGGGTTGGTTTGATAAAATGACTTTGGTCGAATACTGAAAGTGAGGTCTTCCATTTCTTCCATCAACGTTTCGTTACCTTTAAATAGTTTCACAGGAATATCCTGCAAAGTATCGTTGCGCTTATTGTTAATGGCATACTGCAGCGAGGTAATTTCCGGGAATTGGGCTGTAAGTGCATTCAACAATTCAAAAAGCATTTCATTTTCTTCTGTAACACTTAAAATCAACATCCATTCGCCTTTTTGGTTATTTCGTAGAATTAGATTTCTCAATAAACCAGTTTGTTCTATCAAGTGGAAGAAAGATAATTCGTGCTTTAATGCATAATCTCGAACAAAATCACGCATTGCATTTCCTGGTTCGGCTTGTAAATAGCATTTATCAATAGCTAAAACCTTATCGAATCTCCCAGGAACATGAAATCCTAAGGCACTTCTTTGGTCAATCTGTTGATTTTCTGCAATTTCCTCATTTGTTAACCACCTGCTAGCAGAGAAGGTATATTCCATTTTATTGCGGTAATGAAAGAATTCAGGAGCCGCCAAAATTGGCTGTATTTCAGGAAGTTCCACTTTTGCAATCCTTTTTAAGGCATCAGAAACTTGCTTAAATTTATGTGCTACTTGAAAATCATAAGGCAAATTCTGCCATTTACAACCACCACAAACTCCAAAATGAGAGCAAGAAGGTTCTATTCGAATTTCACTTTTCTTTAAATAATTGAGCACTCTGCCTTGACGAAATCCGCTTTTTTTTCTTGTAATCTGCACATCTACCACATCACCAGTAACGGCGCCTTCAACAAATATTACCATTCCCTCATTTTTGGCAATTCCCATTCCTTCAGAAGCAATATCAATTATCGTTAATGCCTCATAAATTTGAGGTGCTGAAGATTTACGTCCCATCGTTTTTAAAATTTGCCGCAATTTCAGCAATTTGAAGCTAAAACAAGTTAAAAATCTTAACTTTGATGCCGATAAAAATTTTATGAGATTTACGAAAGAAATCATCGAAGAAAGTTACCAAAGCAATGCGTCCCTAATTGAACTAGAAGAAAACCACACTGCGCATAATTACCATCCTTTGCCCGTTGTTTTAGAAAGAGGAGAAGGAGTTTATCTTTGGGACGTAGAGGGGAAAAAATATTTTGATTTTCTATCTGCTTATTCTGCTGTAAATCAAGGTCACTGCCACCCTAAAATAATCAATGCACTCATCGAACAAGCACAAAAACTTACTTTAACCTCTCGTGCATTTCACAATAAAGAGTTTGCAATATTTTCTAAATTCGTTTCTGAATATTTTGGATATGACCGTTTTCTGCCAATGAATACAGGTGCCGAAGCGGTAGAAACTGCACTTAAATTGTGCAGAAAATGGGCGTATCAGAAAAAAGGAATTCCTGCAAATGAGGCTGTTATTATAGTGTGTGAGCAAAATTTTCATGGAAGAACAATTTCTATAGTTTCAGCTTCAACCGATCCTGATGCAAGAAAAGAATTTGGTCCATTTACTCCAGGTTTTAAAGTAATTCCTTACAATAATGTTGACGCTCTAAGGTTGGCATTAACCGATAAAAATGTTGCAGGATTTTTAGTTGAACCAATACAAGGTGAAGCTGGCGTGAATGTTCCAGACGACGGCTATCTCGCATCTTGTTCTATTCTTTGCAAAGAACACAATGTATTATTTATTGCTGATGAAATCCAAACTGGAATTGCGCGAACTGGCGAACTATTAGCTTGTTGTCATGAGGGTGTCAAAGCAGATATTCTAATTCTTGGCAAAGCTCTAACGGGTGGTGTTTATCCAGTTTCAGGAGTGCTGAGTAGAAATGAAATAATGTTATGCCTTAAACCTGGAGAACATGGTTCAACTTATGGTGGAAATCCTTTAGGTTGTGCAGTTGCAAAAGCTGCGTTGGAAGTTGTAAAAGAAGAAGGTTTAGCAGAAAATGCAAAGAGATTGGGTGAACTATTAAGAAGGTCGCTGCGAAAAATAAAAAGTTCCCGAATTAATAAGGTAAGAGGAAAAGGTCTTTTGAATGCTATTATTATTGAAGAAAAAGATGGAGTTACAGCTTGGGACATCTGTATGAAGCTCATGGAAAATGGCTTACTTGCAAAACCGACCCATGGCAATATTATCCGTTTTGCTCCTCCTTTAATAATAACAGAAATACAACTCTTAAATTGTATTGAAATAATTGAAGAATCTTTGCTTTTTTTCGAAAGTTAAAAAGTAAAAACCCCTAACAAACTTTCTTGTGAGTAGATTAGAAAGCCTGTTAGAGGTTCAGTCTATATAGACAAAGTGGCTTGTGAAGACCTTTAAACTTAACTTTGCAAAATTAAATTGTAAAAATGAGAATAGGTGTAAAATGGGGAGTACAAAGCCAACGACATACCTAATTTTAAGTAGGGACAAATTCATGGACAAATTCTTGTATATTACTGATATTTAAATTATTAAATTATCTGACGCATTTAAAATTTTAATTTATATTTGCAGGAATATGAAAAAGAGTCTTCTTGTTTTTTTAAAATTCGTTTGTATTCACTTGACGGTTTTTTTATTTTCGAATTGCTCAAATAATGATACTAAAAAAAAGCCCTTACTTCATTCTAAACCATCAAAAGAGTTAGTTGCGTTTATAAAAGAAATTGAACCTAAAGACTCGGGAGAATTTAGGAAAGTTGTCAATGAAACAAATTATGCTGTTGAACGAGATTCTATTGTCCGTAATACTTTATCACAAAAAGGGATTTCAATTCCAACAGAAGAGTATCTGAATTTACTTGAAAAATATGATGCTTTAAGAGCTCCAATTGAAATTTCTAGTGCATTTGTATATGAAGAGAAAGCTTATTGCTATTTAAGATTAGCTATACTAGATTCTGCTGAAGTACTTGGAAAATTAGCCCTTGACCTTTACAAAGAAATAGACAATAAGCAAGGAATGGCTAGGGTGAGTAATTTAATTGCTGCTGTTTTTGGCTACAAGGGGAATTTTTCGAATTCAATTAAATATCAAAACGAGGCTTATCAAATTTTTGAATCACTAAACGATTCTGCCGGAATGTATTCTACACTTATAGAAAAGGGACATAGTTTATTTGGTTTAGAGAAATTTAAAGAAGCTCTAATCAATTATACAAGTAGTTACAACTATTACAAAACAAAAAAAGACACATTCAATATGAGTGATGTATTATGTTCCATTGGAAGCACTTATTATCAGTTGGAAAACTGGAAAGCCTCTGAAGAAGCCACTCAAAAAGCGCTTGAATTAAAAAGAAATATTGATGATGAAGTTGGATTAGCCTTTTGTCTCAATAGCTTAGGAGTAACTCAAATGCGAAAAAAGAATTGGGCCGAAGCAAAAGATCTTATTTCAAAAGCAAGAGAAACTGCGCATTCTGTTTCGGAATATCGAGAAGAAACAACTATGCTTTACAATTTAGGAGTTTGTGAAATGGAAACAAATAATCTAAAAGAAGCGAAAAAATGGTTTGAAGAAGGAATAGCATATTCAAAAAAAACGGGAATGCGAGATGATGGCATTTTGAAAACTTACGAAAGGCTTTATTTATTGTATGAAAAAGAAAGTGATTACAAACTTGCGCTTCAAAATTATGAATCTTATGTGAGTATTAAAGACTCTATGTTTAACGCAAAAAGTACTAGAATGGTGAATGAATTGAATATAAAATTTGATTTAAAAAACAAAGAAATAGAGATTTCTAGGCTTTCTGAAGAAAAACGAATATTTCAATTACAGCAAATTTTACTTATTGTTTTAATTGTAGCTATATTCTTAATTTCTGCGTTGATTTTAGTATTCCAACGACTTAAAAATCGGAAAAGGAAATTGATATTTGAAACTGAAAAACTGCTCAAACAAAACCAATTAGAAGCTGCACTAAAAGAAATTGAATACAATAAAGCCGTATTAACTGATTTCACTTCCAATTTAATTGATAGAAATAAAGTAATCTCAGAATTAGAATTTAAGCTATTAGACACAGAAATATTATCACCTCAACTTGCAATAGATTCAGAATCAATGTTTTCTTTGGTTCAATCCAAACTACTTACGAATCAAGATTGGACTAAATTTAAGTTACTCTTCGAAAAAGCATTCCCTGAATTCATTAGCAATCTTAGAAACAAGTACACAGATCTAACTTCTGCCGAAGAACGAATTTTCCTCTTATTAAAAGTGAAAAATGACACCCGCGAAATGGCAGATGCATTAGGAATCTCTATAGAAAGTGTGCGAAAAGGTAAATACAGATTGAAAAAGAAACTTAATCTTCGGGAAGAGGAATCGCTCGACGAGTTTATAAAAAACTTTTAAAGGGAATTTAGAATTTAATTGCAAAAATACTTTGCATTAAACTCACCCGATTGTCCCATTACTCGAATCAAGATCAATTGATTAAGAAATAAGGAGCAATCAATCTCTATGTTTTGCTGTAGGGCATTTAGTGTTTTCGTTTGCAGTCTTTTGCCTGAAATATCAAATATCTCCAATATTTGAGGCTGTATTGATTTGTTAAATGTTAATAGGATGTTTCCGTTAATGCAGTTAGAAATTACTTCAGTATAAATTTCTAATGCGGTAATAACACCATTAACCGTTATAATTTCAGAATCGAATTGTTCACACCCCGGAGAACCTGCAACTGCCGTAACTGTGTAGATTCCAGGTGAATTGTAGGTGTGTGAAATCTGTGTTTGTGAAGTATCAAAACTTCCATCTCCAAAATCCCAAAAAATATCCTCTGCGCCGCTTAAAATTGCGGTAAAATCTACAGTTGCATTAGTTATATCCACTAAATTACTTGAAGCAGAAATTTGCATTTCGACAGGTAAAGCGCTTTCTATTTGAATCGCCACATTATACATTGCATCGTACTCATTTCTAAACGAAATGTAATAAAACCCAGCAACAAATTGTGACCATTGAATAAATGAATCGACGGCTACATTGTTAATTATAATAGTGCTGTCTAAATCAAAAATGCTAACATTCCAGAATGTTTCAGAAGGATTACTGATATAAATTGCACCGTCATTAAGTAAACATGAACCAGATAAAGCTCCATATTGTGGAGCTGGTTTAAAATGAGCAATAAACCTCAATGTATCTAATTGATGATCAAATTGAAAAGAAAAATTTTGTTCATTTCTCAAATTGTGAAAGATTCCGGTTTTTGTATCTTCAACTATTAATTGGGCTCCTACAGTGAAATTTACTTCTTCTGCTATGGCTAATGTATAGACATCATCCACAGATGCTTCAATACCTAAAGGAACATCAATATCAAAAGATAAGGAAGGAAGCGCCTGAATAGCATACTTTCTACTTCCAATTTTTGAATAAAGGGAAAGATTATCAGAACCTATTAATTTCTCTGCATCATAAGCCGTATCTATTCCTAAAGTTGCATCTGGTTTAAATGCGATTAAAGTCTCATTATAACTACCATTCAAGTTAGTAACACTCAGCCATATTCTTTCCAAGAAAACATCTTCAAAAAAATTCTGAGTCTGAGCATTAATGGCAACTTGAAACAATACGGTAAACAGAAAAGTGGAGAATGTTACTTTTTTCATAGATAAAAAAAGCCTGATATTGTCAAAATATCAGGCTTTGGAATTTAATTTTATATTAACGAACTACTGTTAATCGAGCAGCTGAACTAAACTGATTTCCTTGGATAAGGACTTGGTAAACTCCTGCAGCAAGATTTCCAACAGGTAGCGTTATAGATGCTTTCTTATCTAATTGCTCATATTTTTCTGTCTGAATCAATTTTCCGGTTTCGTCAATTAAATAAACAGTTAATACTTTCTCACGCTCATTCAAGTTTAATGTGATTACAGTATTGTCGCTGGCTGGATTGGGATAAACATTAAATGTAAGCTTATCTGCTTTATCAATTCCAGTAGTTGCACTTATTACACGAATGTCTATATTTTTAACTTCCATGCAATTCGCGTTTGAAGCTACAAAACTAACGGTGTAAGTTCCTGGATTAGTGTAATAATGTACTGGATTTAAAATTCCTGTAACAATAGTACCATCACCAAAATCCCAAGTAATATCTGTTGCTCCTGAAGCAGTTGCTGTAAATGATATTCCTGCATCCGTTAGCTCAACTTGATCATCAGATGCGTAAACTGTAGCATTAATTGCAGCTCCACTTTGAATCTCAATGGACTCTTGAACAAAAGTACCAAATTGATTGCTCAAATTAACGGTATAAACTCCACCCGCTAGATTTTCTAATTGCGCTATACCAGAGAAATTAGTGGCTGATGCTAATATAGTACCATTAGAATTGACTACTGAATAATCCCAAGTGGTAGCAGAGTTGCTGTTAATCATAATTGTACCATCATTTTCAGCGCAGCTTTCTGTAGTAGCTATTAAAGCAACAGCAGGTTTAAAGTGCAATCTGAAACGATCAGAATCCGTAGTGCTTTCAAAATTATAAACATAAATAGGATTGGTTCTCAAATTTTGGAAAACTCCCAGTTTAGTATCTTCCAATATTACTTGAGCTGAAGCTGGAATATGTTCAATTTGCTTTAATCTTAAAGTTTGTTGACCAGAAACTGGAGCATCAATTCCTAAAGGGAGCATCTTGTCTGAATTTAATTTCGGTAAAGCTTGAATTGCATAATCTTCATTTCCAATAACTGAATACAAAGCAATCTGCTCATTTCCGCGCATTTTCTTTGCATCGTATTGTTGGTCAGCATCGTCTGTAGCGTCATCTTTAAAAGCAATCAAGGTTTCATTGTAATCATTTGCAGCAGTTGTAACACTTATCCATAAACGTTCAATAGCTTGTTCTTCGAAGAATGCATTGTTCACAGCAGTGCGCATACTATTGTTAAATTGCGCGCTAGTTGCAGCAGTAGCATCCACAAAGAAACCTTGAGCAGAAGCGATGTTTCCAGTAAATAAAGTACCACTGTTAGGGCCAGAAACGAAACCTAAATTGTTCCATACTGCGTAATCAGAAGAGGTCCAACCTGTACCTGAAGTTCCATCATCATCCCAGAAATATAGAGCACTTCCGTTAATTTGAGGATTCGCAGCAACAAAAGCACTTGCAGAAATTGCAGAAGGATATGGATTACCAATAAGATTGAAGTTTGTAAATGCTCCCAAGCTTAACGGACCGTAAGAAACTCCGCCATTATTTGCAGTACCATTGAAAGTAACAGTTCCAGAAGCCGTAGCAATATAACCTCTACCATTAGTCATTGCGCCACTTGCTGATAACCAACCAGCTCTTAATCCCTCCACTGTTGAACTAGTTGCGGAAGATGGATTGTAGAAATATTTATTCCCACCTAAAACACTAACGTTACCAGTTGTTATTGGAGAAGACCAATAGTTATATGCATTAGCAAGAGAACCTGTTCTGAGCACTCTAACATTACCTGTTACCAAACCTCCTGCACCAGGAGTGCCAATACCATGCATCAAAGAACCTCCACTATTTACTGTAACACCATTGTTAGTCAAAAGATTAGAGCCAGTTGCTATACTTAATTCACCGTTAAATGAAGTATTTCCAGTATGAACGGAGGCTAGAGAAGTAATCCTAACAGTACCAGATCCTGAAATTACAGTATTTACGCTTGTGATATTTCCATTAATTGTCAACATTCTTGTTGAAGGTACCGTCATATTAGCTCCAGTATTAAAAGTTATATTCCTGCAAAAACCGTTACCTGCCGTTAAGAATGATGGCTGAGCAATAGTTCCAATTGCAATTGTGATATCATCTGCACTAGTTGGTACATTCGGTGGAGTCCAGTTTCCTGGGTTATTCCAATCGCCACTTACACTGCCATTCCAAACAATTCCACCGATATACAATTCGGCGAATTGATATTAGCCATTAAACTGAGCCGGTAATATTCCAGTAATCTGTGATGAAGTGGAGGTTCTAATGCCAACTGTTGGGTAAGTCCAAGAGCTTCCAAAATAACGACCAGCAGTAAAGTTCAAAGGATTTGCTGCTCCATCTAAATCTGCACTTACGAAATTAAACACAACGCTAGCTGATGTAAATCCTGATACTCCAGCGTTTGAAATGGAGTAATACCTGTTAGCAGACTTATTTGCATCTAACACTGCAGGGTTAATATTTGAATTATCTCCAGTAGTAGTTGATAGTGTAATATTTCCACCCGCATTTGTTGCACCAGTAAAAGAAATTATAACAGGAGTGTAGGCAGTGTTATCACCAATTGGAAATCTTCTAGATGAAGTTGCCAAAGCTATAAAGCGCTGCATAAATCCATTTACATAAGAGGTAGATGAGCCTCCCAAGATAGTTGCTGCTGCACTTAATGAAACCGAGTTAGAACCTGTTGAAATAACACCATTGTTTAGTTGTAATTCATTGGTTACTGTTACGGAAGCATTAAAAGTTTTAATACCTGCACCATTGATGTTTAATCGGTGGAAATTAGCTGAACCTGAAAGAGACTGAGCTCCACCTACCATAGCAACAGTTCCTGTACCAACTGTGAAACCTGCAGTTCCTGGTATACTTGTATAATTTCCGGTTAAAGTTACATTTCTATTAAATGTATTAGTAACATTACCAGCATTTATAGTGAAGTTACCGTTTACAGACAAATCTGTATTTGCCATTGTTTTAGAGCCAATACCAGTAAATAAGATATTGTTATAAATACTTTGACTTGGCAATGATGCAGTAGTAGTTGAACTATATTCGAATGTACCACCTCCTGCAGTAATAAAAGCGGTGTAGTTACCACCAGGGAAAATAAACTGATTTAAACCTGTTGGTGTCATTCTAATTATCCCCATTCCTGAAACAGTTCCGAAATTATGACCAATTGTATTATTTAAGTTTAAAGTACCATTGATTGTTGCCAAAGGAGAATTTAAATTATTTGTATTTCCTACGATGGTATGGCCTGCAGCAATTACAATTGTATTAGAAGTTGGGAATGTTCCAGCCACTGCGCCGGCATGTTGTAAAATTTGATCTGTTGACCAAGAATTTAAATCATTCCAGTTTCCACCAAGTGTAACATTTCTGCTATAGAATACCAATAGTTGGTCAAATTCTGTTTGCTCACCCGCAGTGTAATCTCCATTTAAGTAATTAACTCCAGAAATTGTTATCGTATTTGAAGTTGCATTTACCGTTCCTGGTAGACCAAATTGTGGTGTCCAAATATTGTTGAAAAATCTTCCACCTCTGTAAATTAATTCAGAACCATTTATCGCATCAGAATTTAAATAGTTGTAAACATGCGTAAACACTGAGCTAAGTGCAAATCCTGTAGAAGATGTATTCCAATAGTAGGTTAGTTCTCTATCTAAAGGATCTGTTGTTGCAGGATGTTTTACGTTGACTGGCTTAATAGTTACAGAACCTGCATTACTATTTGTAGTCGCATTGATAGATACAGGAGTATATTTCAATGTGATTCCAATTGGGAAGGTGAAATTCTGAGCAGCTGCTGAATACAATTTCCTCACGCCACCATCACTTAAGACACCATTTAGGCGAATCATTCTGCTATTATTAAAGGTACCTGACACAGTAGCAGTTTCTGTTAATGTTAAAACTTGATTATTGATATAAAAATTACCATTTACAAAATTTAAATCTCCGCTTATAGATAGAGGAACTAAGGTTTCTAATCCTGTGGCGTTACTCATTCTAAAATTACCGAAAGTGCCTAAACTGTTACCTGAAAATACTTGAGGCGAACCTCCATTTACAGTGAAATAGCCTGCTCCAGTATTATTTATATTAACATTACTTAGGATATTTCCTAAAACAGTTATTGTATTTGCAGCTGGATTTATGTTACCAGAAATAGCACTAAGATTAGTATTTACTCGAATATTTGAATTCGTAGAAAAGTTTATTGCACCTCCAGTAAATGTGTTGTTAACGACGAGATTTGCAAAATTTGTTAAGTTTCCAGTTACTCCTGAAATTGTTTGATTACTTAAACTTCCGTTTAATGTGGTAATCTGAGTGGAGTTAATAACTTGATATCCACCGAAATTCAGTCCAGTAGCTGCACTAACATTCTCGTTTGTTAAGTCTCCGCCAATGGTAACATTTAAAGAATTCGCATTAAAAATTGAACTTCCTCTAATAGCGAGGTTCTTGGCTAAAATCAAAGGATTGCTTAGTAATCTCACTGTTTTGGCTGTAACTGTTCCATCAACTGTAACATTCCATACAGGAACTGTTGAATTGAACAAGAATAGACTCTCAGAATTTGGAGTGATGGAAGTTCCAAATCTAATTTCACCGCCTATTATGGATGAACTACTAGGATCAAGAAATGCATCGCCAAAAATTCCACTTGGTAAACCATTTCTATCAATAATTAATAAAGCATTTCCGCTCATATTAAACTGACTACCTGGATTGGTGATTTCAAACTTGGCTCTATTTAAGTTAAAGTTACCCGCACTTCCTTGGTTCTTGCCTCTAACAAGTACGGTACTGTTGTCTTGTTGATTGTAAATTAATGAACCTAACAAAACACTCACACTTCTTCTAATCTGGCCATTTACATTTAATTGACTTGCACCTCTAATATCTAGTGTAGGAGTTTCTGTAGCAGCATATTCCAAATCATTATGTCTGTTATTAGCAGGGTTACCAATATTCATGGTACCATTTAACAATTCTAATTTACCTGCTAAAATAAATTCCGCATTATCTGCATTTGCAAAAGCCGCATTTACCTCAGCCGATGCATGATTCAATGATAATACGGCAGTCGAGGGCAGTAAGAAACTTGTTGAAGGCTGATCTGTTAAAGTTAAAGTTGTTGCTTTAGATACTCTAAATGTACCATTTTGTAATGTCAACCAGTTATTGGTAGGTGCAATAAAAACTCCTGCCATATTTAGATTTAGTAGTGTGGTTTGACCAACTCCTTTATTAACTGTAATGTTATTAAATGAAGCAGATGCTGAAGCATTCGTTCCAGTTATAATTTTATCTAAATTACCAATAAAATTAAAGTTACCCTTGCTAGCTTTGTTCAAATCTATAACACCATTTATAGTTAGGTTTCCTGAAAGGTTAATAGTGTTTGATACAACACCAGAGTTATCAACATCCAATGTTCCGTTTGTTCCTATTGTTAAATCGCCTTCTATGTTAGCTATTTGAGTAAAAGTTCCTGGTAATCTTAAAATACCAGAAGTTAAAATTGCATTACCTCTAACAGTAAGCGTTTTTGCAGAAGCATCGTTCATTAAAGCAACGCCAGCCGCATTTCCTGCAACAGTTAAATTCTGAATAATTTCTACATCTCTGTTGGGCATTTGGATAGTTAATCCTACAGAAGGTATTAGAACTAAATTTTTGTAACTACGAATTTGTGCATTTGTAGGCGCAATTGAAGTTAATGGTATTGTAAATGAAGTTCCGTTGGTAAAATACTCAGTAGTACCTCCATCTACAGTGAAGAAAATTCCAAAGTCACCTGCTGGAAACTCTGCAATCGGCGTTGATGAAGAAATTCTTATTGTTCCGGCTCCTCCAGCAGTAGAAAAAGGTAATGCTCCAAAGTTATGACCTGTAGTACTACTCAAATTTAAGGTAGAACCTGCATCAATTATTAAAGATCCTGAAACTGTATTATTTGCTGTAACAGTAACAGTGTGAAAAAATGATGTTCCGTCACCAATAAATACTGGAACTGATGAAGTTGGAGTTCCCGGAGCTATTGCACCACCGAATCCTACATTAGACCATGTAGTATTTACATTCCAATTACCATTTGCACGACTGTAATATGGAATTACAGCTCCAAAAGCTGATGGAGCGCCTGCCGTAAAATCACCATTAAAGTAACTTACATTATCGAAACTAATGTTATTCGTAGTTTCATTGACTCTTGTAACATCGTTAATAGTAGTAAATGAAATTGCTTGATAATTGTAATAACCTGGTACATATGCAGTATTATCTGGCAAACTGCCATAATTAAATGTCAAGTTTACGGTATTAGCTGGAACACCAGCGAAACCTGTTTGACGCACTTTCCAGTATGCATCCAATGCGTTAGGAGCATCGGTTACGTACAATTGCTTAGCATTTACCGGCCTAACATCCAGAGTGCCGTAAGTGGTAGGTGCTGCACTAAACTGAATGGTTGCAGGTGCATAATTAGAACCATAACCAAATGGGAACAAGAAAGGTGCAGTACTATTATAAGTTTTTACAATACCACCATCAGATTGAAAACCGTCTGTTGAAATAAATCTTGTTGCACTGAATGCTCCTGGTGAAGCAGTTACTGCTGATGCAGCTTGTAAAATAAGGCTGTAAATAGAAATATTGAAAATACGATTCGTTGCCAAATTTAAATTACCATTCACTCTAACTGTGTTGGATGCAGTAACAACCGCAGGGCCACCAGCAATTTCTAGGTTTTGGAATACTCCGTTACCTGTACCTCCTATTGTTTGAATTGCCGTTCCATTCAATACAATTTTTCCTGAACCACTGTGCGTTGCATTATTTATGACATTCCCACCAATATTGATGGTTTTAGTATTATCCGCTAGAGTTCCGTTTAATAAGTTAAGGGCTCCAATTGCTGTTATACTTGCAGCTGATCCAGCTATAGTTAACGCACTCGCGCCTCCTTTATTAATAGTTAAATTATTTAGACCTGGAGCAGATATAGTTCCGTTTACTGTAAAGGCTTGTGCTGCATTCCCATTAAAACTTAATGTATTTAAACCAGAAGTAAAAGTCGTATTTGCATTATTTAAGTTAAAATTACCTCCAACATTCACATCAAAAGCATTTGAATTAAAAGTTAATGCAGTTGCAGAATTAACAATTAAATCATTAATCACTGTTAAAGGCTTACCTGAAACTGTAGCTGTATTACCCACATTTCCATCGAATGACCAATTTATCGCATTTAATCTTACTTGACCAGTACCTGCAGAAACTCTACCTAAATTTAAATTATAAAATGGGGCATTAGAAGAAATATCAAAACTGGTATTTCCAGTAATATTTGCATTTATTGTCCCACCTGTAACATCATAATTCTGAGGTGATGACGCTATCAATATTCCTCCATTTGGGGTAATGGTTCCGGGAGCCTGTCTAGTTATCGTAATTGTTCCTCCCGACATTTTAAATACATTCTCAGGATAAGGCAATGAAAACTGAGCATAGTAATCATCTTCATTTGTATTTCTGCCGGTAATGGTTAAATTTCCGCCGTTCATTACAAATGAGCCCCTGTGAGTTATAGCTGTTGTTGAAGTTCTAAACAAATCAAGCAATACTGTTCCGCCATCAATTTGGAACAAACCAGACTCCCTTATTACTACAGCTCCTTGACCGCTTGTACATGTAAAAGAGCCAGAAGATACTTTAAAAGTACCATAAGGAACCAAGGCTCCACTACCTCCGAAACTAACTGTGGCTCCATCAATCCACAATACAGGAAGTACCCCTGGTGCTCCCAAATCATAATTCCCGCCTGAACATAAAATTGGAATGTTAAGGTTTGCACCCAATCTCAATGTACCAATAGTTGGATTTAATACATTTCCTCTACCATGAAACAAGACCGTTGCAGAAGGTGAAGAATTAACATATAGTTCATATCCATCATTTTTGGTTAGTGTAAAGTCGTAGAATTTAACTGATGAACCTGCGCCAAAAGTAGCCGTTGTATTAATAACAGCACCTCTAAATACTATTAAGCAAGCTCCTGTAGCTGAAGTTACATTTGCTGCTCCGTTAGTTAAGGTTAAGGTTCCATCTACTGTTAAATTGCCATGGATAGTAGCAGTATGGGTAGCATTGTAATTAGACACTTGTAAAGTTGTACCAACATCAATTGTAACATCTTTATTTAATAATATATTCCGTGCTCCTGCAATATTTCCTATGTTTATAGTAATATTACCAGATGTTCTGGTAGATAAATAATTTCCATTGATAGTAAGGTTGGAATTTATGTTAGCCGTATAATTTACACCTGTTGTATTTGTGAATTCTAAATTATTATACACTAATTGGGTGTTTGTGAGTACATTCGCTGGACCACCTGGCAAATTGTAGTATTCTACGGTACCTCCGGTTGCTGAAGAAAAAGCCGCAAAATTACCTGTTGGAAAAGATGTACTTTGTAATCTTAGTCTACCTGCTCCGCTTACAGTACCTAAATTATTACCAGTTATAGCTTCTAAATCTAAGACACCACTATTTTGAATTTCCATTTGACCAATACTTCTTGCAATTGCAGTAGTAACGGTTCTTCCTGGCAAAATAACAACTTGATCTCCGATTCCTGGTATAATTGAAGATACCAAAGTTGAGCCCGATGGATCTGTTGTCCAAGTATTCAAATCCCCCCAATCTCCTGATTGATAGGAATATAATGTAGTTCTAATTGTGGGATCTACTGTTGTCCATTCTCCTGCTAAAAATGTAGTGCCTGTTGTTGAAAATGGATTATCACCCGTAGGTGAAGGGCTTGCTACAGTATTCAAAGAAACACCATTCCAAACTCTTGGCTCATATAAACCAATTGGAGCAGGAGCCTCTGCAGGCATGTATCTAAATGTTGCATCTGCAGTTATTCCTGAAATATTAGTAGTTTCTATTTTCCAATATTTGGTAAGCGTATTATTGTAATAAGGTACATTTGGCTGGCGTAAAGGAACTGCTCTTACAGAGATAGATCCTGTACCAGTGTAAGTAGCTGTTAAGGAACTCAAAGTACATGGCGTATACAATCCTCCAACTCCACCTAATGGAAAAACACCGCCCGGTATGTTAGTTGTAAAATGCGCATTGGTAGTACCTTGTTTGATGAAGTTTCCAGAGCCGTCTGTTAAAATCATTCTTAAGGCACCAAAAGTACCCGCTAATGTTGCTGTTGGTGTTAATGTTAAATCCGCTCCTCCAAGATTTAAAAATAAATTTGAGCTTAAATTTAGCAGGCCATTAATTGTAGAAGATCCAGAAAGATTTTTAGTACCAGAGCCGCTTAACGTTACATTTCTATAATTACTTGAAGCAATCATATTTTGATTACCCGATCGGTTATAAACAATAGTTCCCATACTTGGACCAGCCGAAGTTAATGTACCTATAGAATTATCAATACCGCTTAAATTTAAAGTATGTGTTCCACTGCCCATGTTAATTTCTCCAGCACCACTCAAATCTCCAGAAACTGTTACTGTTGTTCCAGTAACTCCCAAAGATAAAGTTCCATTAGGAACAGAAAGGGAAACAAATGTTGAAGTAATTGCTCCACCTGGAATAATTGTCACTGTTGCTGCTAAAGATTTATCAACAACCACATTTTGAAAAGTAGAACTTGCATTCGTTAAGTTAATGTTAGCATTAGTGCTTCCTTTAAAAGCAAGTGTAGAACCAACAGTAAATATTAAAGTACCGCTTGTTCTCACAAAATTACCATTTACAGTAATATCTGGAATGTTTTTATTTCCTGCATTAACAGTTCCAAAGTTGTGATACACTGAAGATAAAATTGCTTGCGTTCCACCAGTATAATTAACGGTATTACCAACTGAAATTGCATCTAACTGTCCAGTTGCCATTGGAGCTGTTGCATTAGAATAGTTTAATGTCCCTGTTGCTTCTAAAACGAAAATTGCGTTTGCATTCGCTCCTGAAAGCACTCCCGAAATTGTAGAAGTACCAAAGCAAGTATAAGTATTATTAGGTCCTATGGTAACTGTATTATTATGTGTTAATGTTTTACCTGCGGCTCCTGTAAATGCGCCATTAATGGTTGCTGCTCCTGTAAAAGTTACTGCTCCAGCACCGTTAAAATTAACAACACCATCATTTGTGAAAGTAGAAGAGAAAATATATGTTAGTGAATTATTAAATATTACATCAGAAGAAACTATAACTGGCCCTACAAAGGTTATTGCATTGGTCCCCGTTACAGTTTGAGTATTTGTAGAAAAGGTATAAGTTCCTGTTCCTGTAGCCGTCATTGTTCCATTGTTGGTAATACCATTTCTGAATTCAAATGAAGGGTTATTTGTAGTTGAAAAAGTTCCTGAATTAGTAAATAAACCAGTTAAAATGTTTGCACCTGCAGCAACCGCATCATTAAAAGTACCATTATTTGTAACAGTGCTTAAAGCATTGAAATCAAATCCTGCCAATGCTAAAGTTATTCCTACAGGTATAGTTAATGCGTTGTTTAAGGTAACGTTGCCACCTAAAGTTTTTAATCCTGAGCCATTTAAAACCAAATTGTTGTAGATACCTCCAGCTATTGTTTGATCACCTGTGCGATTGTAATTTACTGTAGTTCCAATCGCTGAAGCATTAAAAACACCTCCAACCATAGGAGCTGCGGCATTACTATAAATTAGAGTTAATCCTGTACCTAAGGTAAATACAGATGTACCCGTTGCTCCAGTTAAAGCGCCAAACATTGTTGCATTCCCATTGGATAAGTATGTAGTTGAATTTCCAATATTTACAGCACCAGTATGCGTAATAGGAGTTCCGGCGTTTAATGTAAAGTTTCCGTTTAAAGTTGAGATTCCAGTTATTGTTGAAGCACCTGCTCCAGCAAAAGTAGCTGAACCACCAACATTTGTAGTA
>Ga0105044_10003861_pt1 | contig 20558 bp, 20 predicted proteins | sample MAT01_FD_78092 | JGI IMG/M metagenome (GOLD analysis project Ga0105044, IMG submission 78092) | Freshwater microbial communities from Lake Fryxell liftoff mats and glacier meltwater in Antarctica - MAT-01 | ecosystem: Environmental > Aquatic > Freshwater > Ice > Liftoff microbial mat | place...
CTTATCCGGACCAAAAACGAGGAAAGCTTTTACGCAGAGGCAGCGCGGGTTTTACAGGCAGACGAAAAAGAAATTCGAAACTTTTTTAAGGGTCTGAACCGCGCAAAAAATAACAGTACCTTATCCGACAAAGAATTTAAAGACATAGACAGACAAATAACAGAATTTTACGAAAAATGTCCATAAACCCAGAAAATACGACCCCGGAAAATGCCGGTAATTTCAATCCGGAGCAGCAGATCAACGAACATCAAGATAGTCTCTCAGAATCCGCGCAGGAAAACGATCCCCTGGAAAAGAGTATTCCGGAAGGGATAGATCAAACCAACGAAGAAGGCACAGAGGTGCGCGAAGCCGTGGCCAGAATGAAAGCCGAAATTGCGAAAGTAATTGTCGGACAAGATGATATGATATCGATGATGATCGCCGCTTTGTTGACAGATGGGCATATTCTCCTGGAGGGCGTACCCGGAATTGCCAAAACGCTCACGGCAAAACTGCTGGCGCAATGCCTGGACGGGCAGTTTAACCGGATTCAATTCACACCAGATTTGATGCCCACCGATATTATCGGAACGACGATTTTTGACATGAAACGTTCGGAATTTTATTTTAAAAAAGGACCGATCTTCAGCAACGTGGTATTGATTGATGAGATCAACAGGGCACCTGCAAAAACCCAGGCTGCGTTGATGGAAGTGATGGAGGAGGAACAGGTCACAGTGGATGGTGTGACATACCCGATGCCACCACCGTTTTTTGTGGTTGCCACCCAAAATCCGGTAGAGCAGGAAGGCACTTACAAACTACCCGAAGCGCAGCTCGACCGGTTTATGTTCAAAATTCTCGCCGTGTATCCCACTGTAAGCGAAGAAGAAATGATGCTCCAGCGATTCAAAAATGATTTTTTCAACCGACAACAAAAAGAAGTCAGCAAAGTAATCGACAGCGTATCGCTTTTGCGCTACCGAAGATTTGTGGAAAAGGTATTTATCAAGGATGAACTCCTTAAATATATCGCGCAAATCGTCGCACAAACCCGCAACAACAGCGACCTGTATCTCGGCGCTTCGCCGCGCGCCTCTATCAATATCCTCAAGGCCAGCAAAGCGATCGCACTGATGGCTGGCAGAAATTTTGTAACGCCTGATGACATCAAACGTGTGGCTTTTCCTGTCCTGAACCACCGACTCATTCTGAGTTATGAACGGGAGATCGAAGGAGTGGAAATCCGGGAAATCGTCGAAAATCTGATCAAAAAAGTAGAAGTTCCGCGATGAGTGGATCCTTTTTAAAATCCTTTCATTTCACTCCCTTATTTTTCACGACGGGAGCTGCATCTGTGTTTTTATGCGCATTCGGATTTGCCTTTCCTGTCATATTTCTTGTCGGGCAGTTGGTCATTGCCTTGATGATTGCCGTGACAATCGCAGATATTTTTCTGCTGTACCGGCGTAATATCCGGATATCTGCTGCGAGAAAAACCCCTAGGAATCTCGGCTTGGGTGATGATACGCGCGTTGTTCTGCATCTCGAATACCACGGAACACTTCCGCTGGATGCCCTGGTGATCGATGAATTGCCGGAACAATTGCAAATCCGGAATTTGGAGATACCCTTGAAACTCATATCCGGATGGAATACCACTCAATATACCATCCGACCCACGATGCGGGGAGTCTACCATTTTGGACGGCTTCACATTTTCATCGAAAGCCCTATACATTTTGTAAAGCGGAAAATAAGCTTGCCAATCGAAGCAAATATCGCGGTATACCCGAGCGTGGCGCAGATGCACGCTGTCGAGATGCGGGCGATCAGCCGCGTGAATAACCTTTCGGGAAATAAACGGTTTCGCAGAATCGGATTGAGTTATGAATTTGAGCAGATCGCTCCATTTGTGGAAGGCGATAATTACCGGAATATGAACTGGAAAGCCACTGGCAAGACCCGGGAACTCATGATCAATCAGTATCAGGACGAGCGCAGCCAAAACATGTATTGCGTGGTGAGCAAAGGCCGGGCAATGAAAATGACCTTTAAGGGCATGTCCATGTTGGATTACGCCATCAACAGTACACTTGCCATTTCCAATGTCGGTCTCAAAAAGTATGACAAAGTGGGATTGATCACCTTTTCAAATAAAATCGGAACAGCCATCCGCGCCGATAATCCCCATGGACAATTGCAAAAGATCAACGAAGCACTCTACGCGGAAAGAGAAAGAGATCTGGAACCGAGTTATGAATTGCTCTACAGGTCGATAGACCGAATAGCTCCAAACAGGAGTTTGCTGTTGATGTTTGCCAATTTTGAGACCATGTACATGATGGATCGGGCCTTGCCAATACTCCGCAAAATCAATAAAAACCACCTGTTGGTCATGATCCTTTTTAAGGATGAAGACCTGATGGAAAAGGTGAAAAAAGAAAAAGTCGCTCTGGACGATATTTATGAAATCACACTCGCCAAAAAACATTTGAGCGAAAGAGAGGAGATAGCCGGAAGGCTGCGCCACCATGGCATTCAAACCGTGGTGAGCAGCCCAAAAGATTTATCAATCAATGTGATTAACAAGTATCTCGAACTCAAATCCCGGGGGATCATTTGATTTTATTGGAAATGAATGTCCCTGAAAAGCGGAAAAGTATTGAATTTCAAATCATTTGCCGCGGCTTTAGCCTTCGGTAAATATTGGAAGTCAATATGGGGCTTTAGCCTAATCCGGGATACCATCTCTTGCCGGGGGCTAAAGCCACCCGACAAATGGTGTATTGGACATGATTTTACCAAAAAAAAATGTTAACTAAGCGTCAATCACTTCCCCTTTCAGATCGAGAAACTTGAAACTGAGGTAAGGCGAATCATTGTCCGGCAGAACTTTTAGCCCGGTCTTGAATTTCATCGACCATTTCATGCGCTGTGAAATCAATCCACTTTTCAGATAGGCAGCCAGGAAAGGATGCACTTTGAGCACCAGCTTTTTATGCTTGTGTTCTTCCACCAGATAACGCAGGTTGTTTTCAATCTGATCTGTGATGAGTATGCTCGCCTGAATTTTTCCCGTGCCTTCACAACAAGGACAATTTTCCTCGGTGGTAATATCTGTTACCTCACGCACGCGCTGACGGGTGATCTCAACAACACCAAATTTGCTCGGAGGCAATACATTGTGTTTCGCCTTGTCTTCTTTCAAACACTCTTTGAGTTTTTCAAAAAGCATTTTTTGATGCGCTCGCGAGTGCATGTCGATGAAATCGATGACGATAATTCCGCCCATATCGCGCAGGCGCAATACACGGGCGATTTCCTCTGCGCATTCGAGATTGGTTTCCAGGGCGTTCTGTTCCTGCCCCCGATCTCCTCCTTTCCGGCTGCCGCTGTTCACGTCGATGACGTGCATGGCTTCCGTGTGTTCAACGATGAGATATGCACCACTTTTCAGGTTGACCTGTTTGCCAAAAGCGGCTTTGATCTGCCTGTTGACACCGAGGGTATCAAAAAGGTCCTCTTTATGCTGCGTTTTGACAATTTTCTCCTGCGTTGGAGCCACTTTGCGAAGATATTCTTTGATCTCTTCAGCTATATCGTTATCGTTCACATGGATACGGGTAAAATTCGCGCTAAGCAAATCACGGAGAACCGTCGATGTTTTGTTCAGCTCACCAAGCACGCGTTTGGGCGGTGTGGCAGTTTTTAGATTTTCGTGGATGCGTTTCCACCTGTTGTGGAGATCCTGCAGGTCGGCATCGAGTTCTGCCACCTTTTTGTTTTCTGCCACCGTGCGTACGATGACACCGAAGTGTTTCGGCTTGATGCTCTGCATGAGCCGGCGCAAGCGCGTGCGCTCTTCCTGGCTTTTGATGCGTTGCGAAAGAGATATTTTTTCCCCGAAAGGGACAAGTACAATGTACCGCCCGGCGAGGGTAATTTCAGAGGTTAGTCTGGGACCTTTAGATGATATAGGCTCTTTGGCCACCTGCACAAGTATCTGCTGGCTACCGGAAACCACATCGTTGATTTTGCCATTTTTGTCAATGTCTTCCTCCATCGGAAAGTCGGAGAGGTCCGGAGTGAGTTGTTTTCCGGCCAATGTGCGCTTGACGAACTTGTTCAGCGACCGATATTGCGGTCCCAGATCAAGATAATGAAGGAAGGCGTCTTTCTCATACCCCACATCGACGAAGCCTGCATTGAGGCTGGGAATAACACGATGTACTTTACCCAGGTAAATATCACCCACTGTAAAGTCGTGTCCGCCCTTTTCTTTGTGAAGTTCAGTAAGAACTTTGTCTTTCAAATAAGCAATCTCAACTTCGTTGGCCCTTAAATTGACAACGAGTTCAAGATTCACGAAAAAAGTATTAGATACATAAAACGAATAAAACAGCCCAACGGGGGCTGCTTTAGAAAATGTTCAGAAGATCAGCTAAATGCTTATTTCTTTTTCTTGTGACGATTTTTACGTAATCTTTTTTTTCGTTTGTGCGTGGCCATTTTATGACGCTTACGCTTTTTACCACTCGGCATGATGTCTTAATTTAAATTTGTTTATAATTCGGTCTTTAACTGATCCAGCATCCGGTGTACACCGTTGATAACGACTGTATCGGTTTCCAGGGTAAGGTATTTTTCAAGAAGCGGTATGGCTTCTTCATTTTCGTCAAGTGCAACTTTAGTTTGAGCCAGCCAAAAATACGCTTCGGGATATTTTAAATCCTGATCGTATTGGACAACTTTCTCAAAACGAAAAGATGCATTTTCAATTTGGCGCGAAGTTATGGAAAATTGTGCAAGATGCCAATGCGCATCTACCTGGGTTGAGTCTTCTTCAAGGATCGCCCTTAATATAGCGATTCCCTCCATGGGATTTTCGCCGGCCTGAACCAAGCCAACTGCTTGCATTAATTTCAGATCAGTCGGGCTGGCTTCGGCAAGGAGCTGCTTTTCAGCAGGCAACCTGGGTGCCAAAACCAGCCCGATGACCAAAATCATCCCTACCGAAACGAGCACTATAGGAATGATTCGGTGTTTCATTTCCAGTTATTTCTTCACTTTCACGTTCTTCTTCACTTTCTCTACGAAAGTTTTAGAAGGCTTGAAGGCTGGAATATTGTGCGCTGGGATAACAATAGGTTCTTTGGCAGAGATGTTACGGCCAATTTTCTCGGCGCGTTGTTTAACAATAAAACTACCAAAACCTCTCAGGTATACATTCTGTCCTGATGAGAGCGATTTCTTCACGGAAGTCATGAAGGCTTCAATTGTAGTCTGTACTGCTACTTTTTCGATCCCTGTTTGTTCTGAAATTTCAGAAACAACATCTGCTTTAGTCATAGTGAATTTACTTAGGCGTGATTAATAATTAACTTTGAGTTGACGGCGCAAAGATATAGGTAAAACTCAGTACAAACAGGTCTTTTCGCTAAATTTGCGATTTTAACCTATGAGTCCTAAGGTCTTACGTGATGAATTTTTCTGAGTTGTTGATTTCTTGGTATTTAAAGCACAAACGCGACCTCCCGTGGCGAAATACGAAAGACCCATATTTCATCTGGTTATCCGAAATTATTCTGCAACAGACCAGAGTGGACCAAGGATTAAATTACTATTTAAGGTTCGTTAACACTTATCCGAGTATTGGAATGCTAGCAGCCGAAAATGAGGAAAAAATTATGAAATTATGGCAAGGATTGGGCTATTATTCCCGTGCCAGAAACCTATTAATCACTGCTAAAACGATTGTCGACATCTATGATAGCGAATTTCCAAAATCTTACCAAAGTCTGTTAAAGCTAAAAGGCATTGGGAGCTATACAGCGGCAGCTATAGCAAGTTTTGCCTTTAAACTACCGCATGCCGTCGTAGATGGGAACGTGAACAGGGTACTAGCCCGATATTTTAATATTGACACGCCTATAAACAGCACAGAGGGCAAGCGCTACTTTGAAAATCTCGCCCTGGAGTTGCTCAGCCCAACTGACCCAGACCTGCACAACCAGGCGATCATGGAACTAGGTGCCATGATTTGCACCCCGGCAAATCCACAATGTGAAAGCTGCGTCTTGCGCAATGGGTGTGCGGCATTTCAGAAAGGTACTATTGACAGCCGACCCGTAAAACTGAAGAACAAAAAAGCCCGGGTCAGACATATGCATTACATCGTGTTGGAAGATGAAAACAATCTGATTTTGCGAAAGCGAAATGAAAAAGATATCTGGCAGGGGCTATTCGACTTTCCCTCCATTGAGGAAATTCCGGATGCGGATCCACTGAAGATGCGTGAGTTGATCACCCATTTATTTCCAGACATTCTCACTGAAAAACTACCTGCATTTCCTGCCAGGGTTTACACACATCAACTCACGCATCAACGCATTGAAGCGCAATTCTGGCATTTTCATTTTAGCGGCAGCGTGATCAATAATTCAGTATATTTAAGCGTTCCAAAATCGGAAATTAGCCAAATGGCCGTTCCCAGATTGGTTCACAAATATCTCGAAGACGCAGGTTTCCTTCAGGTAGCCCCCAATTGAATTATATTTGTACCGATATTTTTATCTATGGCAGGAGTAAACAAAGTAATCCTTGTAGGCAATTTGGGCATGGACCCGGAAGTACGAACACTCGAAAGTGGTGTGAAAGTCACCCGGTTGCGCCTCGCAACTTCAGAAACATATTTAAAAGATGGCGTAAAAGTCGAACAAACCGAATGGCACAATGTAACCATGTGGCGGGGGTTGGCCGAGGTTGCCGAAAAGTATCTCAACAAAGGAAGCCAGGTATATATCGAAGGAAAGCTGCGAACCCGGTCTTGGAAAGACTCGGAAGGCAATGACAAGTACGCTACAGAAGTAGTCGCAGAAAATATGCTCATGCTCGGTGGAAAATCCGGGCCAGATAATTTTGGGAAACAACAAAGTGACGAATCTCAGAAACAACCAATTTCCGTCAATTCGGGCGATTCGCTTGATGGGTTAGACGGCCTGCCATTCTAAAACCCTAAAGACTAACAAACGCCAACCGCATTGGAACCTCCCAGTATAGAAACCCTTTCCCTCCTCACGTCCCTTTTTCAACCACTCAGCGTTGAGGTTATAATTGCGATTGTGGTGGAATTCATTCTGTTGTTATGCTCCGCGCTCATATCGGCATCTGAAGTTGCCTATTTTTCTCTTAGTCCCGCCGACAGAGGTGTACTGGAAAACGAAAAGTCCAATGCGTCCAAAAGAGTTATCGAATTACTTGAAAAGCCCCAACGCCTCCTCGCAACTGTTCTTATTGGCAACAACCTGGTAAATGTCGCTATCGTTATCCTGTCTTCTTTCATCATTGAAGGCAGTTTTAATTTTGAGGCTTACGATGCCTGGGTCGCTTTTGCTATTCAGGTAGGAGCTGTCACGTTTCTTTTGCTGCTACTAGGTGAGGTGATTCCAAAAGTATATGCCACCACCAATTCGCTTCTCATTTGCAGAATGATGTCACTGCCGTTGCACGTTTTGAGGGCAATATTCAAACCCGTCAGTACTGCCCTTATTTCCAGCACGACCCTCATAAACAGAAGGGTGAAAAAAAGAACTTCCGAATACCGCGCCGATGAAATGGAACATGCCCTGGAATTGACGCGCGACCGGGATTCCAGTCCCGACGAAGAAAAAATACTCAAGGGAATCGTCCGGTTTGGGAATACCGATGTGAAACAAATCTTCACCCCACGAACGGAAGTTATTGGTTTTGATATTACCACCGAATACCGCTCCCTTCTTGAAGAATTGCTTGAACAGGGTTTCTCACGGGTACCCATCTACCGTGAAACGCTCGATCAGGTGATTGGCATTTTGTACCTAAAAGATCTTCTACCCTATTCGGAAGAGGAAGAAATGAACTGGCAGAGCCTTGTGCGCCAACCTTATTTCGTTCCCGAAAATAAAAAGCTGGATGACCTGCTTCAGGAATTTCAAAAGAAAAAAGTACACATGGCCATTGTGGTCGATGAATATGGCGGCACTTCGGGTATCGTAACATTGGAAGACATCATCGAAGAGATCGTGGGCGACATCACCGACGAATACGATGATGAGGATATTTTCTATTCCAAGCTGGATGAAAGCAATTACGTTTTTGAAGGCAAGACGCCTCTTGTTGACCTCTACAAAATTTTGGAAATCGACGGCGCCAATTTTGAAGAGGCGAAAGGAGAATCAGATACCCTTGCGGGTTTTATTCTGGAAGTTACCGGAAAGATTCCATCCAAAAATGAGCGCATCAAATTTGAAAACTATGTCTTAACCGTAGAAGCTGCCGACAAGAGGAGAATCAAGCGGGTAAAACTCAGCATTCAGAATCTGGTCAATTCAGACGAAGAAAAAAACAACAACCGGTGATTAGCCGGCTCCCTTTCATGGCGGTTCTCACATTGATCCTGATATCCTGTGGCGACGATGACGCCGTTCCAAAACCCGTGGGTTATTTCCGAATCGATACACCAGATCACGCCTACGTTTCAAAGCAGGGCCATTGTCCTTTTATTTTCGAGACATCGGCATACAGTCGTCTGGAATTCATTCAGGATACGGATGGTCCGCCCATATGTTGGTTTGATATCCACTACCCAAATTACAAGGCAAAGATCCACATGACGTACAAGCCCGTGGAAAACAATTTGCGCGAATACCTCGAAGAATCCCGCAACCTTACTTACGAGCATCAGATCAAGGCAACCCGTATCAATGCAACCCTGATTGACAAGCCCGAAGACAAGCTTTACGGTTTGCTTTATGAACTGGGTGGAAATGTCGCTTCGCCACTTCAGTTTTATTTAACGGATAGTGTCAATCATTTCGTGCGCGGATCCTTGTATTTCGAAGCCCATCCCAATCCCGATTCACTTAAACCTGTGATGGAATTTATCACCCGGGATATCAGTCATTTCATCGAAACCTTCACCTGGGATGAGACGTCGCTTTTAATGACGCAGTAGTTTTTAAATAAAACAGCAGGCAATACCAAGCTGTAGCAAAGCTCAATACCGCAAACATGAGATGCACAGGTTGCACAGCGGCCGGAACATGGGCGTAGGCCATGATCACGCCGGCCAGAATCTCCACAGCGACAAGGATCATCAGCACCACAGGCCATTTTTTCAGATTGCCCTTTCGGTAAACGGCGAGGGCATAGAGTGTAACAATCGCCAGAACCACGATACTGAAACTGCGGTGAAACTCGAAAAGCAAGGACAGATTTTCTATCCAGCCAGTTCTGGAAATACCCAAGGCATTGAGGCCATCCACTTCTTCCCGAAGCTGGGTGCCCATCCAAATCTGAAACAACATGAGCAAGAGTGCCACCGAGCCAACAATGATAATTCGTCGATCTCTTTGATTCGTTTTCACTTCCGTAAAAACCGCCAACCGGGCAGTCAGAAAAACGTAAATAGCAACAAGTGCGATGGCTCCAAAGAGATGATAGGTGATGCTGTGCGGAATGAGGTTGCCATCAACGACCAATTTTCCCAACCAGGCCTCAAACCCCAATAAGATGAGACCGAGAAATGCGAGCAGGGGCACAAGCGGATCACGTTTGAAATAAAACAAAGAAAAACCGAAAAGGGCGAGCACCGGCAATCCGGACAGGACGCCGATCAACCTGTTGATGAATTCAATCCATGTATGTATGGGATTAAAAATAGCATAATCGTGTTTTGTGTATGGTTCCCAGTTTGATAAATCAAATTCACTTCCCGCCTTGAAATCCGATTTGGCCACCAACAAGCCTTCGTTGTAAACAATGATATTGCCTTTTTCAAAATCTCTACCGCTGCTCCAGGTCAGGTTGTCGATATGGGTCGGAGGAATCATGTAGCCAAAACATTTCGGCCAATCGGGACACCCCATTCCCGAGCCCGTCATCCGTACCACGCTTCCGGCGAGCATGACGAGCAAGATTAAGATCAGGGAAGTGACAGAAAGTCGATGAAGTGTTTTGCGCATCTGAATTGTATTTCGATGCAAACATAACATACAAAAATCCCCTCTGTTGGAGGGGATTCAAAAAAGTATCATTGGGGAATTAAAACAAGCGGGAAAAAACCCCGAAAATATTCGGGAGCTTGTATTCGAGTCTCGGACTATAGCTGATTTTATCTGTCGCTTCTTCTGTCTTCTCCGCCCCGGCCTCACCAACTTTGTGATGAACCACGTTTACCGCTTTTACTTTGTAATGCCCATTTGCAAGCGCATTTACGGCGGCGATCATTTCCTTTTCAGAAATGGTGGTGTTGTCGTATTCAACAAAGGCCCTGTTGATCTCGCCTTCTCCATTGAACTGGATATCGGTATTTTTTACGCCTTCGAGTCCATTCAAGGTGCTGGCTATTTTATTGCCGCACATCATTTCGCAAGCCATTCCTTCTATTTCCAGACCCGCGATGTATTTATCAGCATCGCCAGAAATCATCTCGCTGTACGTCACCTGCACATTGCCTACCTCGGCTGTGGACTCACCACCTTGTTCAGAACATCCGCCAAAAAGAAACAATCCACTGAGCAAAATTGAAACACCGAAAAAATTAATCAGACTTCTCATGTCTAAAGATTTTAAAAGCAATCATTTGTGAAAGCGACACAAATGTACAGAATCAGACTCATTTTAACAACTGATTTTACATAGCTTCGCAACATCCAAAACATACCGTGTACTCCTTAAAGAACTGGCTCATCCTCATTGCCTTGGCTATAACCTGGGGCAGTTCATTCATCCTGATTAAACGTGGATTATTTGCCGCTGATGACACCGCGCTTTTCTCCGGGGTGCAGGTTGGCGCCTTGAGAATCATTATTGCTGCGGTATTTCTCGCTCCCATTGCCCTCAGACGTGTGGGTCTGTTAAAGAATGGTAAACTGAAGTTTTTCCTCGCCATTGGTCTTTTTGGAAATGCAATGCCAGCCTTTCTTTTTGCAACCGCTCAGACTGAAATACCGAGTTCCCTGGCGGGCATGCTCAACGCCCTTGTTCCGGTTTTTAGCCTCCTGATCGCCGTTTTTGTTTTCAAAGTAAAAGTCAAAAACTGGCAGATCGTGGGAATCATTATAGGACTGCTGGCCGCAGTGGGATTGGTCTTGGGCTCAGGAAAGCTGGCTGGAGCTGAAATTAATCTGGGATTTTCATTGCTCGTTGTTCTTGCGACACTCTCCTACGCCATCAGCTTGAATACCATGAAGCAATTTTTGCAGAATGAGCCCGCCGTTGCCATCACGAGTCTGGCGCTGCTGCTCGTAAGCCCAATCGGCTTTGCAGCGCTCTTGTCTACGGATTTCCTTCACAAAATGGAAACCTTGCCCGGCGCTTGGTATGGTTTGGGCTCTATCGCCATCCTTGCTGTGTTGGGAACGGCCATCGCGCTGGTGCTTTTTAACAAGTTGGTTCAGGATACCAACACGCTTTTCGCTTCATCCGTGACTTACCTGATTCCCATCGTGGCCATCGGATGGGGAATGCTTGACGGGGAACGCCTCAGCGCCATCCAAATAGGTTGCGCTTTTGTCATGCTGGCGGGCATTGTACTGATTAATCGCAAATAGATTAAAATACTTTGCTCCGATGACAATAATGGCTATATTTGCGCCCCTTTTGGGACAAATTTAAAAGCCAAACAAAGCATGTACGCAATCGTAGACATCGCGGGGCAACAGTTTAAAGTAGCAAAAGATCAACAGATCTTCGTTCACCGCCTGAACAATAAAGCAGGTGACAGTGTAACGTTCGATCAGATTTTGTTTGTCGACAACGACGGCACAATCGAAGTTGGCGCCCCAGCTGTAGCAGGTGCATCCGTAACCGCAAAGGTTATCGAACACCGAAAAGGTGATAAGGTTATCATCTTTAAAAAGAAACGCCGTAAGGGTTACCAAACCCGAAATGGTCACCGTCAGCAATTCACGAAAATCGCCATCACAGGTATTTCTCTGGAAGGCTCAAAAAAGAAAGCTGAAAAAGCTGAAAAGCCTGCTGAGAAAGCTGAAAAGCCTGCTGAGAAAGTGACTCCAAAAGCCGCCAAGGCAGAGACCACCGATGATTTGACGAAAGTCGAAGGAATCGGACCTAAAATTGCCGAAGTGTTCAACAATGCAGGCATCACTACGTACAGCGAACTCGCTTCAACTTCCGTTGAGAAATTGAATGAGATTTTGGCTGAAGCAGGTCCAGCATACGCGAGTCACACGCCGGATACCTGGCCCGCACAGGCGAAACTCGCTTCCAAAGGGAAATGGGATGAGCTTGAAAAAATGCAGGCAGACCTCCAAGGCGGAATTGACAAAGAATAATTTTCCGAAAGGGAATCACAACAATTAAAAAACTATTTCATGGCACATAAGAAAGGCGTCGGTAGTTCTAAGAACGGACGCGAATCGCACAGCAAGCGACTTGGAATTAAAATATTTGGTGGTCAGAAGGCCATCGCAGGAAACATCATCGTTCGCCAGCGTGGAACGAAACACCACCCTGGGTTGAATGTTGGACTTGGAAACGACCATACACTATTTGCATTGTCTGATGGTGTGGTTCAATTCCGCAAACGTCGTGACGACAAATCGTTCGTGTCTGTAATACCACAGACAGCCGAGTAAGAATCGCACATTGTTCTCATTGTAAAACTCCTGCCTCGTCAGGAGTTTTTTTTGTCCCGTACGAAGGGCATATTTCATTAAATTCGACACCGCAAATACACACCCATGCTGGAGTTAAACTATCTCAGAGAGAAGAAAGAAGAAGCCATCGCCCGATTGGGCAAACGCAACAACCCATCCTTCGCTCCCCTTGTGGAGAGAGCCCTGGAAATCGATCTGCAAAAACGAAACATCCAGGTACAGCTCGATGGACAATTGGCCGAACTAAATCAGTCTGCCAAAAGCATTGGCGCTATGATGCAGGCGGGCAAAAAAGATGAGGCAGAATCTTTGAAAGGCCGGGTGGCTGAGATGAAAGACAGCAGCCAGGTACTTCGCGCTGACCTTACCGACGCAGAAAACAAGCTCACGGAAATTCTTTACCAATTGCCCAATGCGCCGCACGACCTTGTAAAATCCGGAAAAACCCCGGAAGAAAACGAAGAAGTTTTTAGCGAAGGCGATATACCCAAACTCCACGAAGGAGCCCAACCGCACTGGGAGCTAACGACCAAATACAAGTTGATCGATTTTGAAACCGGCGTGAAGATTACAGGTGCAGGTTTTCCGCTCTACACAGGCAAAGGTGCAAAGTTGCAACGCGCGCTGATCAATTTTTTCCTCGACGAAGCCACTGCTGCGGGATATGGCGAAGTAATGCCGCCACATTTGGTGAATGAAAGTTCGGCTTATGGCACTGGTCAGCTTCCCGACAAGGAAGGACAGATGTACCACGCCACTGTCGACAACCTCTACCTCATTCCCACTGCTGAAGTGCCTGTGACCAATATTTTTCGGGACGTTATCCTGCAGGAAAATGAATTGCCGATTAAGCATTGCGCCTACACGCCCTGTTTCCGCCGGGAGGCCGGAAGTTATGGCAAGGACGTGCGCGGACTCAACAGGCTCCATCAATTTGACAAGGTTGAAATCGTGCAAATAGCCCATCCCGATCAAAGTTATCAGCTTCTCGAAGAAATGGTCGAACACGTCAAAGGCCTTTTGCGGAAGCTCCAACTGCCTTATCGCATCCTGCGGCTCTGCGGCGGAGATATGGGTTTTGCCTCCGCGATGACGTATGATTTTGAGGTGTACTCCACCGCCCAACAGCGTTGGCTTGAAGTGAGTTCCGTTTCAAATTTCGAAACCTACCAGAGCAACCGCCTGAAATGCCGCTTCAAAACGGAGGCCAAAAAGACGCAATTGGTTCATACCCTGAATGGTTCGGCGCTCGCACTGCCGCGTATCGTGGCTTCCCTTCTGGAAAATCACCAGAAACCTGACGGCATTCACATGCCCGAGGCCCTGCGACCTTATACCGGATTTGACATAATATCCGGATGAAATGGGCGATAATGACCGGAATAATTGGTTTTCTCTGGGTTTCATGCCAAAGAGAAAATGATTTCAGCCGGGAATTGTCTTCCATAGATCACTTTATTTCGGTACTCGAAATTACCCAGGCCGAAATATCGGCAGCTGATACCTCAGCATATCGCGCCGACGATGAAACCATCGCCGGAAACATCCGGGAAATTACCTCCGTATTCAGCCATCCGGGCGACACCATGCCGGGAGACATCGCCCGAATGCTGGCAAAATACCGAAACCAGCGCCAGCCCACGGGTGTTGTTATTTCAATGCAAAACCAACTGACCCGCGAAATCGTTTATACAAAAAAACAATTGCTGGACCTCAGGCACGCCATAGAGCACAATCTTTTGGACGAAGAAACCGTTAAAGATTCCTACAGCCGCGAATTGATCGCGACAGAAAAAGTAATTTCGGAAGCCGGAAACTTGCTGGAATTGTTTAACTTGAAGGCGCTGCCAGATGCCGGGACAGAAAAAGAAATCGACAGCCTTGTCACATCATTGAAAGACGTACCATGACTTTAAGATTTATCATTCTCTCAATCATATTTTCCCTTACTGCAATTCAAGGGCTCAAAGCCCAGGATTCCAGCGATGACAAACTGGCTGCGCATTACTTCGAGAGTGGCGACTACGAAAAGGCCCGGCTTTATTATGAAAAACTTTACGAAAAAAATCCGGCAGGAGTCAATTACAACAGCCTTTTGGCAGCCCTAACCGAACTCAAAGATTACAAAGAAGCCGAAAAATTGGTGAAAAAGCACATGAAACGCTTTTCATCCAATTTGTTTTATATCGATCTCGGAGCCATTTACGAGGCCACCGGCGATCAGAAAAATGCGGATCAATCCTACCAACAGGCCATCACCACCATGTCCAAAAGCCAGGGAATGGTGATTCGGACCGCCAATGAATTTATGCGCCGCAACAAAACGGAACTGGCGCTTCAGACCTACGAACACGGCAAAAAATTGCTGGACGACCAATATCCTTTCAGTTATGAGATTGCCGGACTTTACGGATCGATGGGCGACAAACCGCGGATGATCAGCGAATACCTGGATCTCGTGGTGACCAACGACGCGTACGTGCAGACTGTCCAAAATGCATTAAACAGAAGCATTGATTTTGAAGGCAATCCGGAAGATGTGGACCTGCTGCGAATGGAATTGCTTCGTCGTGTTCAAAAAGATCCGCAATCGACTGTTTTTGCAGAAATGCTCACCTGGCTCTTTTTGCAGCAGCGCGACTTTAACTCTGCATTTGTACAACTCAAGGCCATCGACAAAAGACTCAGTGAAGATGGATACCGCGTGCTCAATTTGGCGGGCCTCGCCATCAACAATCAATCGTTTGATGTCGCCGTCAAATGTTACCGCTATATCGCCGAGAAAGGCACTTCCGGACCTTATTACGCTTATGCACGGGCGGGAGAATTACGGGCGGAATTTGAGGTTTTACTCATCGATTATCCAGTGGATACGCTCGGACTAAAAGCCCTCAATCAAAAATATGAAGACGTCCTTGTTGAGCTCGGCAAAAACAGCGAAACCATTCCTTTGCTCCGCCAAAAGGCCTTGCTCGAAGGACAGTACCTCCTCGATTTGGAAAAAGCCAACGAAACTTTGAATGAAGCACTTGATGTGCCGGGCGTGAATCCGGAAGTCAAAGCCGAAATGAAACTCGACCTGGCGGAAATTCTCGTCGCGCGCGACTATATCTGGGATGCTTCCTTGCTCAGCAGTCAGGTTGACAAGGATTTCAAATTTGATGTGATTGGTTATGCAGCCAAACTCATGAACGCCCGGATCAGTTATTACATTGGCGAATTCGACTGGGCGCAGGCACAACTCGACATTCTCAAAGGAAGCACGTCCAAGCTCATCAGCAACAATGCCATGGCATTGTCGCTCGTCATTTCCGACAATCTCAATATGGATACCATCGTAGATCCCATGTTGAAATTTGCAAAAGCCGACCTGATGATTGTGCAACACCGCTATGACAATGCCATCGCTCTTTTTGACAGCATCAACACGGTGTATCCAGGCCATAAATTGAACGATGAAATCCTGATGCGTCGGGCTAAGATCAGCGAAACAATTGGTCAACCCGAACAGGCGATTACCTACTACCAGCAAGTTTTGGCCGATCATTTTTTTGAAATCTATGCCGATGATGCCTTGTTTGAAATGGCCCAGATTTACGAAACGAAACTGAAAGACCTGGAAAAGGCGCAGGAACTATACAAACAACTCATGGTCGATTTTCCGGGCAGTCTTTTCGTTGTCGAAGCGCGCAAACGTTTCCGTCAGCTTCGCGGTGATGAGCCCAATGCGGCACCGCGCGAAATCTTGCAGGACAAAATTCCGTGAGTGGGATTGTCAAATGCTCAACCGTTCAATATTTCGAAGATATCTTTCTCAAAATAAAATATGACAGGATGCTCGTCGCAATGGCGATATACCCCACCACCTGGAAATTTCCCAGAGTTTTATCCGGATTTTCATAAATGATCAGTCCGGCGCAATACGCGGCGATGCCCTGACCGATGCTCACCATCGACGAGCGCACGCTCATAAAAGTGCCCCTGTAACCCGGATTGGCAGTCCCGATGACAATGGCCGAAGATGGGATCATCCGGCCAGAGGCAAAAACAAAAAACATACAGGAGAAAATGAGCACCACAAAAATGGGTGACGGAGGCATGTGTGTAATGGCATAGATGGGAATGAGCGAAAGCAACATGATAACCCCAAAAGTGTGGTACTTGCCATATCTGTCGGAAATTTTTCCAATAATCGGCGAAGTAAATACCGTGAGTGCGCCCCCTGTAAGGTAAATATAGGTGAGTTCCATTTCTTCAAAACCCACATTCGCCACCATGTATGGAGAAAGAAACGGAATGATACTGAACTGACCGAACACGATCAAGATCATAAATGCCAGGGCGAGCAGTTGATCCTTGTCACCGAAAACGTTTTTGATTCCATTCCACGATTTGCGGGCCATGCTTCCCGGTGCATCCATGTGATCGGTGACAGAGGGCACCACTTTCAGCGCCAGCAAAAAGAGCAGGGAAGCAAATCCAGCCACAGTAAAAAATGACATTTGCCAGCCGAACTTCGTGCCGAGGTAGAGACCGACAGGTACGCCAAATGCGGCTGCCGCAGAAAATCCGGTCATGATGATGCCCACGGCAGCCCCGCGCCGACCTGCAGGAATCACATCCCCCACAATGGCCAGCACAAGGGCCCCAATGATGCCTCCAAAAATCCCGGTCATAGAGCGGGCGATGAGCAAACTTGGCAGCGTGGTAGAAAATCCAACCCAGATGGTGGTCAGAATAAAACCCGCGTAGAGAAAAATCAGGGCTTTTCGCCGGTCAAAGGCATCCAGCAAAAAGATGGCTACAAATCCGGAAAGGGCTGCAGCAAAGGTATAGGAAGAGATGACTGTACTCCACATCTCCGGACCGATGTCAAACACCCGTTTGAACTGTGGCCCCAGTGGCATCATGATCATAAAGTCCATGATGGTGGTAAAATTGATCCCCGCGAGTACCAGCAGAAGCAGGCGTTCTTTTGTCATTGCGGCGGCAAAGGTAAGGGGAAAGGGACAAAAATGTAAGCCTAAAAAGGGAGGCCCCATGGAACCTCCCTTTTCATGATAACAAATTTGCAATTAACGTATCACAAGGCGCTGAACCAACTGGGTATTGTCGGCGTGGAGTTGCACGAGGTAGACGCCCTTTGATACGTTACCAAGCTGAACTTCAATTAGGCCTGAAGCTGCCGGATATTGTTTTTTGAATACTTCCCTGCCTGTGATGTCGCGGATGATAAGTACGAAGTCCTCTTCGGTACCTTTTACGGTCACGTACACTTGCCCATCACTGGGATTGGGAAATAGCTCCATGCCCAATGCTTCGTCCGAACCGCCCTGGGCAACAATACCCGGAGGCAAAGCTGTGCCAAATACCACATTGGTAGCCCAAGGTGAAGTAATCGTTTTTTGGCTGTTGCAATAAGTGCGGACCGACCACTCATAATTGGTATTGGCCATGAGCTGGTTGCCGGTGTTGAGCGAAGTGCTGTTGGCATTCACGTTAAACAACTGGTAGCCTGCACCGCCCAAGGGCCTTCCGCGAACCTGGTAACCAAAGGCTCCTGGCACTGCACTCCACGAAAGGGTGGCCGAGGTGGCCGTGATGTTGGTGGCACTCAGGCCGGTGGGTGTAAAGCAGGGATCGGTGCTGAAGAGTGACACCGCCGACCAATCTGATTCTTCGCCATTGGTGCACGAAGTCCTTATTTCCCATTGGTAGTTGAGTCCGGGATTGAGGATGTTGACATTGATGCTGGCGGCATTGCCGTTGTTAACGGTAACCGTTTGGAAATTGGACCCTCCCTGCAAGGTGCCGCGGATGGTATAGGTGTTGGCATCGGCAACGGGTGTCCAGTTGAGGGTGGCAGTAGAAGTTCCAATGTTAGATACAAAAAGTCCCGCAGGTGCCTCGCAGTTGCCTGGGGTTACGACCACATCGTCAAAATAGAAGGTGAAGGATCCCTCAGGAGCCACAATGGGTTTGGCCATTGTTTTTCCATTATTGGTGGTAGCCTGGAGGTAGTATACGATGGTGTCGGCAGTAGTGAAGCCGGAGTTGGCTATGAGGGCGTCGTAATTGTTGCCATTGGCATTCATGGCCACTTCATTCCATGTGGAGGCGCTTTTTACTTTCCAGAAAAGGGATGCGGAGGAAATTCCACTTTTATTCCTGATTTCGGCAGTGATGCTGTAAGCGGGCAGGGCAGGTTGCAACCCCACAAGGCGCTCGTGGCGAAAGCGCACGGGGTTGTCGGTGGGAATTTGCATGGTAACGCAGTGGATGGCCCCGCCCGATGTGGTGAGGGAGCGCGAATCGATGCCTACCACATTGTAGCCCGGCATGGCCTTGCGGATGAGCTCGAGCGCAGCCTCGTCCCAGTCGCGGTTGAATTGCGAACTTGAGGCATCGGTATAGATGGGAACGATGAAGGTTTTGTTGACGAAGAGGCCATTCACGAAGCCCCGGGCATCCGCATTAATCTGCGTGCACGAGGTGCTGTACGTACCATCGTCGCGCCGTGGCATAGGTACCCGAACGATGTCAAATCCTCCCCCGAAGGTATTGCTCTGGGCGGCAAAGAGCGCCACATTGTCTTCAATACGCTGTCGGTCGCTGGCCACCACCACAGAGGGATATTCACTCACGAGGAGCGTCTGCTCATCAAGGAGCTTGGCATACATGTCGATGTGACCGGTGCCGCCATCGCAGAGCAGGCGCTCGGCTTCGGTGGCTTGCACCGTGTTAAACAACTCCTGATGGGTATCTCTTGTCAACTGAAAGGACCATCCGTTCTGGCTCTGGTTTTTGGTAAAAATGCCAGTTCCGTGAAATGCGTGTCCAAAGCCATCGACCATGAGGTTTCCACCCTCTTCGTACATCGGGGTGGTGTATACCGGGATACCTATTTTGTTAGCCAGCCACGAGGGCACCTGATTGTCCAGTGGACGCGAGGTGTAATAATGCATGTCGATAAATCCCAGTTCATCATCTTCGCCGTAATAGTAACCCCATGGACCGTAATCGCGGGTCCAGATAGAGTTGGTGCTTTTGATCATGAACTCATAGTTCTGTAAGGTCACCCCATGGAAGTTGAGTGCGTTTTTGACAGTGGTGCTGTCGCCGCCGTTGTTGATGAAAATCCACACCGGAACTTCTTGCTGAATGGCGCTGATGAGTTCGGCGTAGAGCTTGGTGCGTGTTGACGTATTGGTGGTATAGGGCCAGCGAAGTGCTATCGACTGCGATTCTTCAAACTCGCCTGGTACGATATGGTTCGTGGGCGGAGGGCCGGGCGGAGGTGTATCCAGGCAAAATTCAGCATAGTCGTCGCAGCAATCGCCATAGGTGGCGCAAAGGTTATCGCACCAGCAGCTTCCCGGTGCCGATTGGCCTCCACAGCTGCCTTCGCAGGTGCCCGCCTCACGCTGGGCCTGGCTAAGCGGACCGCGGTTGCGCATTTCCTCAATGAGGGCGGCCGCTTTTTGATCCATATAAGAGCGCTCCGAGGCGGTGGGATACTTGGGCAGAAACAACTCATCATCGTAATCATACTTCTGGTCGACCTGTGCCGATGACAAAAAGGAAATAACACTGAAAATGGCAAGCAATGCTGCACGGGTAAACAATTTCTTCATGCTTTCAAAATGATTGGTGTAAAAAACTGATCCAAAAATAGCCTTTACAAACTGTCAAAACCAATAAAAAGTCATATAGCCGTCCCAAAATCGCAATTTGAACTCGCCGCCTTCGCCCGTGCCGTGGTACACCGTGTAAGCAACCGACCCAACGGCGATGGACTGAACGACAGGCTCGTGGCCCAGCTTTTTGGCGTAAGCCGCATCTCCTGGACCATTTACAACCGGTGGGGACAGGAAATTTCAATTGGAGAGGATAGCTCCGGCGCTTCAGAAC
>Ga0105044_10003864_pt1 | contig 20552 bp, 20 predicted proteins | sample MAT01_FD_78092 | JGI IMG/M metagenome (GOLD analysis project Ga0105044, IMG submission 78092) | Freshwater microbial communities from Lake Fryxell liftoff mats and glacier meltwater in Antarctica - MAT-01 | ecosystem: Environmental > Aquatic > Freshwater > Ice > Liftoff microbial mat | place...
AGAGGATGCGGCCGGTGTTGCGGGCCGTTTGACCCTCTGCGACGCGGTCGGCCTCACCGAGGATGACCGCACCGATCGCATCTTCGTCGAGGTTCAGCGCCAGACCGACGATGTTCCCCTCGAACTCGAGGAGCTCGTTGACCGCAGTGTCGGGGAGGCCCGAGACGCGCGCGATGCCATCGCCCACCTCGAGGACGCGGCCGACCTGGGCCTTGTCGAGATCGGTGTTGAAGTTCCCGACGTGCGAGCGGATCGCTGCGGCGATCTCGTCGACGTTGATCGTGAGTTCTGCCATCTAAAATGCTCCACTCACTCGTTGCGCGGAAGTGGGCCGGGACGCGGTCCGTTCGCTCCACATGCTCAGACCTGTTCTCTCAGTTGATCCAGACGGTGACGGACCGTGCCGTCGATGACCGTGTCGCCCACCCGGGCGACGAGTCCTCCGAGCACCGAGGGATCGATGATCACCTTCAGCTCGATCTGCTTGCCCGTTGCCGCCGCCAGTGCCTCGGCGAGGCGGGCGCGCTGACCTTCGTCGAGCGGCAGGGCGCTGCGGACCTCGGCCAGCTCCCTGTTCCGCGCGTTCGCCGCCTTCATGACGAAGGCCTCGACGATCGCGGGGAGGTCGGCCGCACGGCCGATACCGACGACGAACGCCGCGAGAGCCGCCGAGGTCGCCAGTGCCTTGCCGCCCATCAGCTCCTCGACGATCGCCATCCGGCGATCGGCGGGGAGTTGCGGATCGGTGAGCGCGAGGCGCAGCTCGTCGCTGCCCTCGAACACGCGCGCGAAGCGGAAGAGATCGTCTTCGACCTCCGCGAGATGGCCCTCCGCCCGAGCCACCTCGAGGAGGGCGTTCGCGTAGGCGTCGTTGCGCTCCTGGACGCTCATCAGATCCGCTCCTGCGTCCTGAATCGCTGCGCTCGCTCAGCGACGAGCAGGCTCGCGCTGGGCTCGCTCCGCACACGCCGGGCCGCTCGAGCCCCGCCTCGGACGCGGTCCAGCGGCCAGACCGTCGTGCCGCTCGGTCCTCGGCTCACGGCTACTTGCTCCCGACCTGGTTGATGTAGTTCTCGATGAGCTGGATCTGGGTGGCCCGGTCGAGGTTCTTCTCCACGACCTTCTCGGCCAACTCGATCGACAGGTCGGCAACCCGGCTCTGCAGGTCGGCTGTCGCCCGCTGCGTGGCGAGCCGGATGTCTTCCTGGGCCCGGGTCCGGGCGTCGGCCGCATCGGCCTCGGCCCTGGCGAGCAGGTCGGCGCGCACCTGGTCGGCGGCCTGACGGGCCTCCTCGATGATGCGCCCGGCCTCGGCCCGCGCCTCCGCGAGCTGCTGCTGGTACTCGCTGAGCTGCGTCTCCGCCTCGACCCGGGCCGATTCGGCCCGCTCGAGATCACTGCGGATCCGGTCCTCGCGCGCCGTCATCCCCTTCTTCAGCGCCGGGAACGCGAACTTCACCAGGACGAACAGCACGATGAGGAACGCCGCGCCACCCCAGAGGATCTCACCGACCGCGGGCGTCACCAGGTTCGGTGCCTTGTAGCAGTCCTTCGCCGCGGCGTTGACCTCGGACTCGGTCGGCTTCTCGGCCGCCTTCTCGAGGCACTCGGTGAGCTCACCCGCACCGCCGGCCGCGTGGGCGATGCCGGGCATCGCCACGACGACCAACCCGCCGACGAGCACGGCGCTCGCAAACAACCTTCGGATACGCATTGCGCGCTCCCTCTCCGTGTCTTGGTGCGCGGTTACAGGAAGAACAGGACGAACCCGATGAGGGCGAGCGCCTCGGCGAACGCGATGCCGAGGAACATCGTCGTCCGCACGTTGCCGGCCATCTCGGGCTGACGGGCCATCGCCTGCACCGACTGGCCGACCAGGTAACCGATGCCGATGCCGGGGCCGATGGCCGCGAGGCCGTACCCCACGGCCGACATGCCGCCCTTGAAGCCGTCGTCGGTGATTTCGGCCAGTAGCGAGATTGCTTCCACGGTGTCTCCTTGCTCAGGGTGCTCGGTTGGTGGGTCGCGAGGTGGTCAGTGTTGGGGATGGGCGGCCTCACCCACGTACACCGCGGTGAGGATCGTGAAGATGTAGGCCTGCAGCAAGGCGACGAGGATCTCGAATCCGGTCATCGCCGTGAGCATGAAGAACGGGAGCGGGATGAACACGATCTGGTAGGAACCGCTGTTCGCCGCGAGCAGCTCCTCGCACATCACCGCGAACACGGTGAGGAGCACGTGACCGGCGACCATGTTGGCGAAGAGTCGAACCGCCAGCGAGAAGGGCCGGATGATGAACTTGGAGACGAGCTCGATCGGCGCCACGAGCACGTAGAGGGGTTTCGGCACCCCGGGCGGGAAGATCTCCTTGAGGATGTAGAGCGGGCCCTGGTGCCTGAACCCGACGAAGATGAAGATCAGGTAGGTCTGCACCGCCAGGTACAGAGGGATCGCAAACCGCGACGTCGCCGGGAACTGGATCCCCGGGATCACCGAGAAGATGTTGATGAAGAAGATCCAGAAGAAGAGCGTCGCGAGGAACGGCGTCCACCGCTTGCCGGTGTCCTCGCCCATGACCTCGACGGCGATGCTCTGCTCGATCATCTCGTAGCCCGACTCGGCCATGTTCTGCACGCCGGTGGGCACGAGCGCCTGCTTGCGGCTCCCGGCGATGAAGAAGACGGAGCAGATGATCGTGGAGATCAAGCACATCAACGCGGTCTTGTTGAAACCGCCGGGACCGAAGCTCCTCCAGTCGAAGATGTCGTTCACCCCGTTGGGGAAGAGCTCAGCGAGCACGATCACCGCGACTCCTTCGTACGGTCGGTAGGCGTTCTGTCGGTGTGAGCGAGCGGCCGCGGCTTCAGTCCGGGCGCCCCGGGGGTGAGTCCGAGCTTCGGGAGCTCGAGGAACAGCAGACCGAGATGGACGAGCGCGACCGTGACCACGAAGCTCGCGACGTCGACCGCCGAGATCTCCCGCAGTGCGACCGCGACCAGGGTGACGACGATGAGCAAGATGGCGTAACTCAGCATCGCGGCGAAGGCAACCGCCTGGGCACCGGCCTTGGCGCCGGTGGCCATCAGCTTCGCCAGCACGATGAAGTTGGCGGCGACGACGACGAGCCCGAGCGCGGCACCGGCGACACCGTCCCCACCCTGCCAGAGACCGGCGACGAGCAGGACGACGGGAGCGACGAAGAGCGCCCGCTTGGCCAGGTCACGAGCGATCTCGCTCTCGTAGTCGGGTGCGACCGCTGGCTGATCCGAAGCTCCCGCTGGCTGATCCGAGGCTACCGCTGGCGTCGTGTCCACGGTTTCCCCTCCTCGTCGTGTGCGGTCTTTGCCATGTAGCGGTAGTAGTTGGCCACACCGGCGCCGATGAACCCGAGCACACCGAGCGAGACCATGAAGATCGGCGCAGTGCCGAGCCCCCCGTCGATGAGCCAGCCGACCAGTCCGAACAGCACGGGAGCGACGACGAACTCGGCGGCCTGCCCGAGCGGGTCGCCGTGATCCTGGTTGATCCGACGGCTCCGCGACCCGCGGTCGACCACCCGAACGCCTCTCCCCCGCTGGTCGAATCGCAGCCTCTCGACCGTCGCCCGACCCGCTTGTGAATACTTTCGCAATCTATTGCAGCCCCGCCGACCTCGTCAAACCGAGGAGCGAACCGGTACCGGCTAGGCCGAATCCTTGCGTCGGTCGTCGAGATCAACGACCTCGGCGACTTCAGACCCGACGGCCGACGAGGGAGTCTCGGGGGTGTCGAGGTCGTCGCGCAACTTGGCGCCCCTGCGGTTGCCGGGGGCGAACACGGCAAACAGTCCGAGCGCGAGGGCGAGGATGCCGACGGGGACGTAGGCGTTGGCCTCACTCGTGTAGAGCGGGAGGAGCGCGAGTCCCGACAGCAGTGCGGTCCAGAGCCAGAGGATCACCACTGTGCGACGGGGTCCGTGACCGAGCCGCATGAGGCGGTGGTGGAGATGGTCCTTGTCGGCCACCGCGAAGGATCGGCGGCGCAGCACGCGCCGGAAGAACGAGAAGGCCGTGTCGAGCAGGGGAACGCCGAGGATCACGAGCGGGATGAACAACGGCGCGAAGAAGAAGAATGTTTGACCCGAGTACTCGTAGTCGGCTCGACCCCCGAGCGTGATCGTGCACACGGCCATGAGCAGGCCGAGCAGCATCGCGCCCGCGTCACCCATGAAGATCCGCGCCGGGCTGAAGTTCCACGGCAGGAAGCCGATGCAGATCCCGACCGCGATCATCGCGACGAGCGGGGCGACGTTCGACCCGGTGAGGAAGCCGTCCTTGAAGAGGCGGTCGGAGTAGAGGAACACCGCGGCGCCGGCGATCGCGACGATCCCAGCCGCGAGACCGTCGAGGCCGTCGATGAGGTTGATGGCGTTGGCGAAGAGCACGACGGTCAGCACGGTCACGAGCGGAGCGAGGTCGGGTGAGAGCACGACGATGCCGAAGAAGGGCACGCGGAAGAACAACATCGACACACCCATCAGCGACAAGATGCTGCCGCTCAAGACCTGCCCCGCGATCTTCGCCGGAGGTGAGACCTCCCGGAGATCGTCGAGCGCGCCCACTGCGAACATGACCCCGGCGGCGAGGATCAACCCTGCCGGTTCCGACGATCCGTCGAACATCTCGTGGAACTGCGGGAGTTGGCTCGCCACCCCCATCGCGGCGAGGAAGCCGACGAACATCGCCGCACCGCCCACTGTCGGCATCGGCTTCGTGTGGACGGTCCGTTCACTCGGCTGGTACAGCGCACCCACCCGAAAGGCGATCCGCCGGACGATCGGGGTGAACACGAACGTCACGATCGCGGCGACCGCGAAGATGACCAGGTAGCCCGCCATCGGCGACGGCTCTACGCCCGGGTGGGCCGGGGGCAGCCGGCCGTCACGGGAGGTCGGGGTACGGCGTGAACTTCGCGCAGAGCTGCGCGGCCGATTCGCGGACCTCGGACCGGAGCGACAGATCGTCGACGTCGCGCAACACCCGCGCGATGAGCGAAGCGATCTCGAACATCTCCGACTCACCCATCCCGGCCGTGGTCACCGCAGCCGTTCCGAGGCGGAGGCCGCTCGTGACGAACGGCTTCTCGGTGTCGTTCGGGATCGCGTTCTTGTTGCAGGTGATCCCGGCTTCGTCGAGGGCTTCCTGGGCGACCTTGCCGGTCACGTCGAAGGGACGCAGGTCGACGAGGAGCAGGTGGTTGTCGGTTCCACCCGACACGATGCGGAAGCCCTCGGAGGCGAGGCTCGAGGCCAGCGCACCTGCGTTGCGGACCACGCCGGCCGTGTACTCGGCGAAGGCCGGCTGGGCGGCTTCTCGGAACGCGACGGCCTTGGCCGCGATGACGTGCATCAGCGGGCCACCCTGCAAGCCGGGGAACACCGCCTTGTCGATCGCCTTCGCGTGCTCCTCACGACTGAGGATGCAACCGCCGCGTGGACCGCGGAGCGTCTTGTGGGTCGTGAACGTGACGACGTCGGCATACGGGACCGGGGAGGGGTGCGCCCCTCCTGCGATGAGGCCGGCGATGTGCGCGACGTCGGCGATGAGCAGCGCACCGACTTCGTCGGCGATCGATCGGAACGCCGCGAAATCGACGATCCTCGGGTAGGCGGTCGCGCCGGCGATGATCGCCTTGGGGCGCTCGGCCTTGGCCTGGTCGCGCAGCGCGTCGTAGTCGATCGTCTCGGTGGCGTCGTCGACGCCGTAGCTCGCGAAGTCGTACAGCCGACCGCTGAAGTTCACGGGCGAACCGTGGGTGAGGTGACCGCCCTGGTCGAGCCGCATGCCCATGATCTTGTCGCCGGGCTCGAAGAGCGCCAGGAACACCGCCATGTTCGCGTTCGCACCCGAGTGGGGTTGGACGTTGGCATGGTCGGCGCCGAACAACGCGCACACCCGATCGCGCGCGAGGTCTTCGGCCTCGTCGACCACCAGGTTGCCGCCGTAGTAGCGCTTCCCCGGATAGCCCTCGGAGTACTTGTTCGTGAGGACCGAACCCTGGGCCGCGAGCACCGCGAGCGAGGTGAAGTTCTCGGAGGCGATCAGCTGGATCGTGGTGTTCTGTCGTTCGACTTCCCGCTCGATGATCCCGGCGAGCTCGGGATCGGTCCTCTGCAGCGCAGCCATCGGTTCATCGGACATACCACGGATTCTAGGACCTCGACCTGCTCCCGGGTGGTCCCAGCTCGGGCGGGCGTTCGCTCTGGCGGAGCAGGGCCCGGAGGGCGACCCGGCTCCGCTCCCGTCCGGCGGCGGCGCGGGTTGCCTCGTTGAGGACGACGGCAGCGCGGAACGCGGCGGTGCGCACCCGCCCATGGGCACGCGCGTAGAGGTCCACCTTGTTGAGGACGCTGATCGTCCAGAGCCGGGGCGAGACCTCCTGGTCGCCGCCGATGTGAACCGCGGTCGCGCCCGGGACGTAGTCGAAGCGGAACCCGGCCCCGCGGGCACGGATCGCGTAGTCGGTCTCCTCCGAGTAGAGGAAGAACGATTCGTCCCACTCTCCCACCGCGTCCCAGCACTCGTTCGTGATCAGCATGGCGGCCCCGGTGGCCCAGTCGACCGGACCCGGCTCCTCGTAGCGACGCGGGTCGACGACGAGCTCGCCGAGCCACGAGATCCGACCCGACCGCTCTCCACCGAGCAGCGCCTCACCGAGCACGCGGGTGACCGACGGGTCGCGACGCAGGGAGAACATCGTGGCGCCGTCTTCGTCGACGAGCCGTGGCACGCTGATCCCGACCCGAGCCGTGGCGGTCGCGTCGAGCAGCGAGCGGACCGAGTGAGGAGCGAGTCGGATGTCGGGGTTGAGAACGAGGATCGCGTCGGCGGGCGCACCCGCCGCGACTCCGGCGTTGATCCCGGCCGCATACCCCGCGTTGCGACCCATCGCCACGGCCCGCACGTCGTTGCGACCGCGCACCAGCTCGAGGGTCCCGTCGGTCGACGCGTTGTCGACAACGACGATCTCGACGGACTCCACACCGGCACAGGCCGCCGGAAGCGATGCAAGGAGGCCCGGAAGCAGTTCAGCACTGTTGTACGTGACGACGACGACGGACACCGTCGCGTGCTTCCGATCGGGCATCTGATCCTCGGATGGTCAGGTGACGACGTACGGATCTCGACGCACGAGACGCCACAACGCACCGACGCAGCCGAGCAACAACGCGATCATGCCCGTCACCATCGGATACGCGAGTGCGTCGAAGGTGTAGAAGGAGAGCGAACCCGCGACGATCGATGCCGCGAGCGCGAGCGCGAGATCCTTGGTCGAGGGCTCCGCAGCACGCCGCCGAGCGCCACGCGCGGTCATGAAGCCGACGACGAAGAGTGCGAGCAGCGCCGCCAACCCGACGAGACCCGTTTCGATGGTCGTCTTGATCAGCTGGTTGTCCATCGGGACCAGCCGGTACTTGACGTCGGGGAGCAGCGTCCCGAACCCGCGGCCGAGGAACGGCCGTTCGTGGATGAACGAGAAGGCGGTCGGGAGACGGACCTGCCGCGCCTTGAAGCTGGGGTCGGACGCGACGCCCGTGAACAGGCCGCGCAACGTCCCCACCAGCCCGGGCACCAACAGGCGCATCGCGACCAGGAACAGGGACAGGACTACCAGGGCGTTCAGTCGGCGCCGCCACGACCACGGAACGGAGATGACGATGGCTGCGGCAAAGATGCCGAGCACCGCCGATCGGGAGAGCGACATCGCGAGCGCGATGCTGATCAGCGACACGGCGCCCCACCAGATCCGTCGGGACTTGGTCGTGATCGCGGTGAGCGCGAAGTGGACTGCCAGCGGCCACACCATCGCGAGCACGACTCCCAGCTCGATGGGATGGGAGGAGGTCACCGAGATGCGGCGGAAGCCGGTGCGGACCTCCTCGACCAGGTCGAGGTTCGCCGTGAGCCCCGGGACCTTGATCAGGGCTGCGACGTCGAAGTCGGTGAAGAACTGGACGATCCCGAAGAACGCGACGACCGCGGTGAGGGCGACGAGACGCCGGAGCAGTACCTCGAGTCGGTCGAAACGATCGATGCCGTCGGCCGCGAGCAACGCAATCCCGACGAAGGACATCATCGAGATCAGGCCACGGTCGGCGTTGCTCATCTCGTCGATCGGGATGAACCGCGAGGTGAACGCGGCGAGGTAGGTGACCAGCGCGACCACGACGTAGATGCAGAGCACGATCCGGATCGGCTGATATCCCTTTGCGAGACCGGATTCGGGAACGACGCGCGCATAGCACCACCATGCGAGCGCAACGAGACCGAGGATCGCTGCCGGTGTCCCCGCCCCACCGAGAAAACCCACGATGAGGCGCGACGGGATGCACAACATGAGCACGACGAAGAAGGAGAGGATCGCGACGACATCGAGCCGTGGCGCTCGCGGTGTCGGTGTCGACCCCCGGTCGCGGGTCGCGGACAACTCGAAGGTGGGGCTCTCTGCGCGTTCGAGATCACTCGGCATGGGCGGTGGGGCCGACAGCTCTAGGAACCGACGCGACCCGACCTACCCCGGCCGACGGTCACCGGCTTCGGTCGGTCGTCGGTCTCGGTCGGTGCCTGGGTCTCGATCGGTGCCTCGGCTTCGGGAACGGTCGGCTTCTTCGACGCGGGTGTCCTCAGGGGCTGATCGGAAAGAGCGATCCGATCGAGCAGGGACGCCTTGGCCCGACGGGACACGGCGATCGACTCGGCGAGAAACGTACCGCCGAGCGTCATTGCGATCCCGAGCGCGAATGCGGCCGCAGCTGCGCGTAGCTTCCCGCCCGACTGCGGACGGGCCTGGTTCGCCATGGTCACCGGCGAAGCCCTGACCAGGTCGAGCTTGCTCACCGATTCGTCGACCGCGCCGTCGCGTTCGATCTGACGGTCGTTGAGCTCCTTCTCGACCTGGCCCCGGAGCTCTTCCAGGGTGGCGAGCGCTTCCTGTGGAGTCGGTGCGGTCGCGGTGAGCTCCATGATCGAGCTCCGGTTGTCGGCGTTGAGCACGACGTCGTAGTCCGCGCCTGGATGCGGGTCGAGGATCTGCTCGGCGACGTCGGGATCGTCCATCGTGCGCGCGGTCACGTTCGCGAGGCTCAACACGTCGCTACCCGCGCACCACGGGTTCGTGGGACAGAACTGCGCGTTCTCCCCTTCACCGAGTGCGCGCGCGGGCGGCAGGATCAGGATCAACGAACCCTTCGCCGAGTAGTTCGCCGAGGCGGTCGTGTACGCGAAGTACGTACCCGCGAAGGTCAGGAGCAGGAGCGGGACCGCGACGTACCAGCGACGCAGGATCACCTTGCAGGCGTCGATGAAATCCACAGCAGCCTCGTATCGGATTCGACGGGAATGGTCCTGGCGGCCACCGTCTGACGACCACTGAGGGTAGCAGTGGTCCCGTCGCGATTGCGCGCGGCGAGCGGTGTCTGTTGTGCGGATGTTGTGAACTTCCCGCAGCGCGGGCCTGGAGGTTCACGCAGCGTGAGCCCGCCATCGCGCTCACGGTCGCGGCGCCTCCCGACGGAGACCCACGAGGTCCTCGAGGACCGCGGCTTTGCTGTCCCAGGAGTCGGGCTCGACCGCGGCGCGTCGCGCCTCGGGCGACCCCGGACCGCCCGCGCCGAGGACCCGAGCCACCGCGGGCGCGAAGTCGTCGGGGTCGGTCACGGCTGTGACGAGCGGGTGGTACCGCTCCAACTCGGCGAAGTCGATGCTCACGATCGGGAGCCCCAACGCGAGGTACTCCTTGAGCTTGATCGGGTTGCACGCCGCGATCCATGCGTTCTGGAGCCACGGCATGATCGCGACGTCGAAGCCACGGCCGAACCGGGGAACGTCCTCGTACGGCTGCATGCCGAGCCAGTGGACGTTCGGCCGGGCCACGAGCGTCCCCATCGGGACCGTCGCGTTGCCGACCAGCACCAGCTGCGCGTCGGGAAGCTCGTCGGCGACGCGCTCGAGCAGGGTGAAGTCGACGGTCTGGGGCTCGAGGCCGCCGAAGTAGCCGATTCGGGGCCGGGGGATCCCGGCAAGATCGTCGGGCTCGCGACTTGCCGGGTCAGGGCGGAACCGCTCGAGGTCGACACCGTGGTCGATGAAGAACGCGCGATCGCCGGCACGGTCACGTTCCGCGTCCAGCAGGGTGTGACTCACGTAGAGCACGTGATCGGCGGTCCCGAGGAGCTCCCGCTCGAACCGGGCGATGAGCTCGGTGTCGACCTCGTCGAACGAAGAATGGAGGTCGGCCCGATTGAACACGAGCGACGTGCGCGGGATCGGTTCGACAACCTCCCAGGCGTTCGGGAGGGTGACGAACATGACCGGCCGCGAGATCCCGACGCGACGCATCGCGCGCTGCACCTGCGCCCGGATCGACCGCGCGTTGAGTGCCCGCACCCTCGCGTCACCGAGCGGGACCGTGACCGGTGAGAGCACGTGGAAGTTCGGGAGGTCCGGTACGGGCGCCTGCAGCCCCCGGGTGAAGCTGTGCAGCTTCCGCGCGACTCGTCGCACCGGTTGCGTCGAACGACCGGGTGCCGGCATGCGCATCCCGATGCTGTTGACGAGCAACACCGGGTGACGGTCGGCGAGCCGCAGCATGAGCTGCACGTCGGAGTGCGCACGGCTGTGGTACCACCAGTCCTGGCCCGCGAAGCAGACGACGCCGTCGGGATCCTCCGGTCCGACGTCGAGGCTGTCAGAGCTCATCGAGGAACGCGAGGTCGGCGGGTGTGCGGTCGGGAACGGCCGTGCGCAGCACCGCCCCCACCTTCAGCCCGCCGGTCTGCAGCCGCACGATCGGTTCCGGACCCAGTGCCGACGGGAGCACACCCATGTGCCCGGCGCCGGGTGCCGAGACCGGCCAACACGGCACTCCCGCGGCCGCGACCTCGTCGCGGGCGACGTCGCCCCAGAACTGCGTGACGACCGCGCCCGGTGCGGCGTCGGCGAGTCGACGGGCGTCGGCCGCGCCGAACACCGTCGAGCCGGTCGGGCGGAGCGCGACGACGACGGCGTCGAGATCGGGCGCGTACGTGTCGGGGGGCATGGACGCTTCTTCGACCCGCGCTCCGGCCGACCTGAGGCCGGTGTGCAGGAACCCGGCGAACGGGTTGTCGCACAGCACGAGGATCCGGCTGTGCCGGACCGCGACCCCCGCGTCGTTGAGCTGCTTCACGGCCATGGGCCCGAGGTAGCTGAACACGTCGACCGCCGGGTTCCGCTCGTTGGTCCCCGCGGTCAGGATCCCACGGGCTCGGAGCGCGTCGACGTCGACGTCGATCCGCCCGGCATCGAGCTCCCACGCCTCGAACATCAGTGGCACCACCGCATCGGATCGCATCCAGCCGATCGTCTCGGCATCGAGCGGTCGGAGATGGCCGGAGTTGGTGATGATGTCGGCCGATCCGACGACGCGCTCGGTCTTCTCGGTGACGATCTCGATCCGATCGGCGACGCCCGCGCGCGTCGCGAGGTCGTGGGTCAGCTCGGTCACGTCGGCAACCGAGCCGTAACGGGTGGCACGGCTCAGCGCGAACACGTGGCCGGCGCCGGCGAGCGCGGCGGCAACCGGAGTGACCACGTACGCCCCCGTCGCCGCCTCGGTGAGCACCGTGGCGCCGCCGAGGTCGAGGTCGCACTCGGCGATCGCCCGACGGACGAGACGAAGCAGCCGATCAGGGTGCAGCCCGGGCAGGCGGGCGTCCACACCCGGAACTCGCGCGGCCGCCGTCGAACCGGACATGACCGGGAACGATACCGCCGTCGCACCGGAACGAGAGCACGCACCGTGATCGACGACCCCGGAGCGCGGCTAGATTTGTCGGGTCGGCGACGAGGCCGGCGTGACAGCCGCGTTGATTGACGGGAACGTGACAGGCAACGACACCGGCGCACCCACGCCACCCGAAAGCGGCGACGCGGAGCGACCTCGCCGCGACCGGGACGGCGAGCACGACCCGGCGAGCTTCGATCGCCTCGTCCGGTCGGGACTTGCGTGGAGCGTCGCCAACAACGCCATCGAACGCGTCGTGACGCTGGCCTCGGGGATCATCCTGGCCCGCATCCTCGACCCGAAGGACTACGGGGTCTTCGCGGTCTCGCTCACCGCGCTGCTGTTCCTCATGGCGCTCAACGACATCGGGCTGAGCCTTGCGCTCGTGCGGTGGCCGGGCCCGCTCGATCCCGTCGGGCCGACGGCGACCACCCTCATCATGGCGTGGAGCTTCCTGCTCTTCGGCTGCTTCATCGCGCTCGCAGGTCCCTTCGCCGACGCGATGGGTGCACCGGAAGCAGCTCCCGTCGTGCGACTGATGAGCCTGGCACTCGTGATCGACGCGATCGGAGCCGTGCCCACCGTCGCGATCACACGCGGCCTGCAGCAGAACCGCCGGACGGTGGCGGAGTTCGGCGGGTCGATCATCGGCACGCCACTCACGATCGGCCTCGCGCTCGCCGGCTTCGGTGCCTGGAGCCTCGCCTGGGGGCACCTGGCCAAGAACGTCATCGCCACCGCGCTCCTGATGGGCCTCTCCCCGCACCGGTACCTCCCTGGCTGGAACGGGCCCCATGCCCGCGAACTGCTCCGCCACGGCCTCCCGATCGCAGCCACGACCCTCCTCTCGTTCGGACTCCTCAACTTCGACTACCTCGTGATCGGCCACACGCTCGGTGCCGTCTCGCTGGGCCTCTACGTCTTCGCGTTCAACCTGTCGAGCTTCCCGGTGACCGTGATCATCAACGCACTCCGTCGGGTGTCGCTCGCCGCGTTCTCCCGTCTGCACCACGACGACCTCGGCCTCAGGTCCGGCTTCACCCGCGCGTTCGCCTTGACGGTCGCGGCCGTCGTGCCGATCAGCGCGCTCCTCGTCGGATTCGCGCCTGATCTGATCCACTTCGTCTACGGATCCAAGTGGGACGGCGCGATCGACGTGCTCCGGATCCTCGCAGTCGTCGGCGGGGTCCGGGCGGTCCTCGACCTCTCGTCGGACCTCTTCACCGCGGTCGGCAAGGCGCGATGGACACTGGCGATCCACGGCCTCTGGCTCGTCGTCCTCATCCCGGCGCTCATCGTCGGGGTCGATCTCGGCGGCATCGAGGGCGCCGGCGTCGCCCACCTCGTGGTCGCGCTCGCGGTGGTGCTCCCGCTCTACCTGTACTGGCTCCATCGCGCCGGCATGGCGGTCGGCGCGTTCTGCCGCGAGTGCGTACGACCACTCATCGGCGGTGTGGTCCTCACCGTGGTCGCGATCGGCGCGAGTCGCCTCATCGACGGTGCCTTCGGCACCCTCGCGCTCGGTGGCATCTTCTCGATGATCGCGTATCTCGCGATCGTGGCTCCGATGCGCCGCCTGGTCCGGACTCCGGAGCCAGAGCCGGCACCGGGTACACCCTGAAACGTCGGACGGGTGCTACGTCGGTTCGAGCCCGTCGCGCTCGCTGACGAGTCGATACCCGAGACCGCACCCGCAGTCGAGCGTTGCATCGAGACGCTCACCGCACTCGCACACCCACCCGAGTCGACGAGCGGGGTTCCCGGCGACGAGTGCATGGGCAGGCACATCGCGAACCACGACCGATCCCGCGCCGACGAGGGAGTGCGCCCCGATCGTGTTGCCGCACACGATGGTCGCGTTCGCGCCCACCGATGCTCCGCTTCGCACGACGGTCGTGAGGAACTCCTTCCGTGACCGCTTGATGTGGGCCCGCGGGACCAGATCGTTCGTGAACACCACGGCCGGCCCGAGGAACACGTCGTCCTCGACGGTGACGCCGTCCCAGATCAGCACGTTGTTCTTGACTGTCACCCGGTCGCCGATGCGGGCACCACCCTCGATGAAGACGTGGTCGCAGAGGTTGCAATCGACGCCGACGACGGCGCCCGGCAGAACGTGAGCGAAGGCCCAGACCCGAGTCCGGGCGCCCACGGTGTCGCTCTCACAGACTGCGAGCTCGTGCAGGATGGGCGCGTCGGCGGCGGTCACGTCAGTGCCTTCGCCAGGGCCTCGGCGACGCGGACCTGCTGCGCCTCGGTGATCCCTGGATAGATCGGGAGCGAGAGCATTCGCCCCGCGGCACGCTCGGCGTTGGGGAAGTCTCCGACCCCGTGATCGAGGCCCGAGAACGCCCCCTGGAGGTGCACCGGGACGGGGTAGTGGATGCCGGCACCGATTCCCTCCGCGTGCAAGCGCGCGAGCACCACGTCACGCTCGTCGACCTCGACGACGTAGAGGTGCCACACGTGCACGTTGGACGACTCGACCGTCGGCAGCCGCACCGCGTCGAGCTCGGCGAGCAATGCCGCATACCGGTCCGCCGCCGTGCGCCGTTGCTCGTTCCATGTGTCGAGTCGACGGAGCTTGGCCCGCAGCACGACGGCCTGGAGGCCATCGAGACGGCTGTTGAACCCCAACTCGTCGTGTCGGTACTTCACCGCGCTGCCGTGGTCGCGCAACGTCCGGATCCGTCGGTCGACCTCGGGATCGTCGGTGAGCACCGCTCCCGCGTCACCGTATGCGCCGAGGTTCTTCCCGGGGTAGAAGCTCGTCGCCGCGGCACGACCCCAGCTCCCGGCCCGTCGACCTCCCCGAGCCGCACCCTGGGACTGGGCCGCGTCCTCCACGAGCGCGATCCCGGTGCGATCGGCGACCTCCTGCAGCTCGTCCATCGGCGCGAGCTGGCCGAACAGGTGGACCGGAACCACCGCCCGGCTCCGCGGGCTGACCGCAGCCGCGGCACGCTCGACGTCGATGAGGTACCCGTCGGGATGGCAGTCGACGAGTACCGGCCGCGCGCCGGCGCGCGCCACGGCTTCGGCGGTGGCGATGAACGTGTTCGCGGGGAGGATGACCTCGTCGCCGGCGCCGATGCCCAGGGCCCGGAGGGCGAACTCCACGGCATCGGTGCCGTTCCCGACGCCGGCGCAATGCGAGACCCCGCAGTAGTCGGCGAACTCCTCCTCGAACGCGGCGGCCTCATCACCGAGGATGAACGCACCGGTCGCCACCACGCGGGCCCAGCCCTCCTCTACCTCGTCGGCGATCTGGCGGTGCTGGATCTGCAGGTCGACGAGGGGAACGGATTCAGACGAAGACACGGTGGAGCCTCCGGTGGGCTTCGGTGAAGTTGCTTCGGTCTGGTCGATCATCATGTCCGCTCACGACCGGCCGGCACCGCGTGGGAGCAGATGGCGAAGCCGGTCCTTCTGACCCTCGGGCAGCTGGGTGACGAAGGTCGCGGGGAGGTGGCGGAGCGCGTTGGCGAGGGTTGCCCCGCGGCCCGACGGCCGCGCCGCCTCGCCGTAGGCGCGGTCAAGGCGTCCCGCGACCGCCGGGAGGCCGTAGCGCTCCACCATCAGTTGGCGCGTCGCCGCCGCTCGGGAGCGAACCTCCGAGTCGGTGACCAGCCGCTCGATCAGATCGGCGAGGCGACCGGCGCCGCTGCCGTTCGAGGAGCCCGGACCGATGCCGTAGTAGCCCGTACGAAAGAACCCGTCCTGGGTGGTCGCATCGAAGATCTCGGAGAAGCCCTGCTCGCCGAGGACCACGGTGGGCTTGCCGAACGCGAGCCCCCGGATCGCCGAGCTGCCCATCCCGAGCATCACGTCGGCGGCGGCGTACGCCGGACGGGGGTCTTGCAGCGGTCCCGTGGTGACGACGGCGCTCCGACCCAGCCGTCCGTTCACGGCCGCGGCGCTCGCGGCGACCTCGTCGAAGGCCGCCCCACCGCCCACGATCGCGAGTCGGACGGGACACCGGACGTCGAGGAGCTCGGTCGCGCGGATCGCGTCGCGGATTCCCTCGAGCTTCATGTCCTCGACGATGCGCGACACGGTCACGACCAGGGGAAGCCCGTCGTCGCGCACACCGTGCTCGGTGGTGAATGGCTCCGGATCGACCCGGCTCGGGTCATCGGCGTCGACGTCGAACGGCGGCTCGATCAGCCACACCGGTCCTGAACGCCGGGACCGGCTGGCGTCGACGATCGCCTGGGTCCCCACCGTCAGAGGGAGCTCCGGTGGGATCGAGCGGAGCGGGTCCATGGTCATGTTCGTAGCCAGCATCGGTACGCCACGCCACAGGTGCGCGCCGTAGTACGCGTCGAGGACCTGCGGCCACTCCCAGACGTGCAGGAGGTCGGGTCGCACCCGCCGAACCGCGAGGTCGAGGGCCCGGACCGTCGGCCAGGCAGGGTGGAAACGAGATGGTTCCGGAGCGGGGATCAGCTCGAGGCCGCGTCGAGCAACGAGCTCCGCTGCGGGGCCGGGAGTCGCGAAGACCCAGACCTCGTGACCGTGGAGGTCACGCGCCGCCGCTGCGAGGTCGATGGTGTTGGTCTGGCTTCCGCCGGTCTCGAGCCGGTGACCGAAGACGAGGATCCTCATGGCGCGCCGAACCGATCAGCGCGCGCCGGCTGCCGCGCGGACTGCGGCGACGACGCGGGCGTGCTCTTCCTCCCTCATCTCGTGGAAGAGAGGGAGGATCAGCGACCGACGCGTCATGCGTTCCGTCACCGGCAGGGGGTCGTGCGGGGAGTCGGCGTACGCGGGCTCGAGGTGCGAAGCCATGATCCCCCGCCGCGCCGAGACACCCTGGTCGAGCAGTGACTGCAAGAGCTCGTCGCGGGTGACCGGGAACTCGTCGCCGAGCTCGATCCAGTACGACTGGTAGTTCGTCCGGCCGTAGGGCGGGTCGACGATCATGCCCGCGAGCGGGAGGTCGGCGAGGCGGGCGCGATACGCGTCCGCAAGCTCCCGACGACGGGCGATGATCGCGTCGAGCCGGCCGAGCTGCACGAGACCGATCGCGGCCTGGACGTCGGTCATGCGGTAGTTGAAGCCGACTTCGTCGTAGCCCTCGAGCACGACGTTGCTGCTCGCATGCCGTGCTGCGGCGCTCAGGGTCATTCCGTGCTCGCGCAGCCGCCGCGAGCGCTCGGCCCACGCTTCGTCGGTCGTCACCAGCATGCCGCCTTCGCCGGTGGTGATCACCTTGCGCGGGTGGAACGAGTACGCAGCGAGGTCCGAATCGGCACCGATCGGACGGTCGCGGTAGACGGATCCGATCGCGCAGGCAGCGTCCTCGACGACGACGATCCCGGACGGATCACACAAGCTGTGCACCGCGTCGAGATCGGCCGGAGTCCCCACCTGGTGCACGAGGATCACCGCGCGGGTCTTCGGAGTGCGGACCGCCTCGATCGTCTCGGCCGTGAGGTTCAGCGTCGTGGGCTCGACGTCGGCGAACACCGGGGTCGCCCCGACGTAGCGCACGACGTTCGCGGTCGCGATGAACGAGAGTGAGGGGACGACGACCTCGTCGCCCGGCCCGACTCCGGCCACGACGAGTGCGAGGTGCAGCGCGGTGGTACACGACGACACCGCGACGCCGAACGGCGCCTCGACTCTCGTTGCGAACGCACGCTCGAACTCCGCGACCCTCGGACCCTGAGCCACCCAGCCGGACGTCACTGCCGCCGCGGCCGCGTCGGCCTCCTCGGGTCCGAGCCAGGGTCGCATGACCGGGATCGGGGTCGTGCCGGTGCTCGTGGCGGTCATGACGACGCCCTCGCGGCCGCGGACTGCTCGCTCTGCCACCACTCGACGAGGCGCCGGAGGCCCTCGTCGACCGAGACCTCGGCGGTGAAGCCGAGCTCCTCGGCAGCTCGGGAGGTGTCGGCGAGGCGGCGCGACACCGCGTTCACCGAACGCTCGGGCCCGTACTCGGGCTCCAGATCGGAGCCCATCACCCGCAGGAGCGCGTGAGCCAGATCGTTGAGGCTGGTCTCCTCACCGCTCGCGACGTTGTAGATCCGGTCGGTGACCGGCGACTCGGCAGCGAGCACGTTGGCGCGCGCGATGTCGTCGACGTAGACGAAGTCCATCGTCTGGTGCCCGTCACCGAGGATCAGGGGGGGTTGACCGGCGAGGATGCGCTCCATCCACCGGACCAGCACCTCGGTGTACACCCCGTGGATGTCCATCCGGGCGCCGTACGCGTTGAAGTACCGCAGCGCGACGTAGTCGAGCCCGTACATGTCGTGGAAGCTCCGCAGCATGCCCTCGTTGAAGACCTTGGCCGCCCCGTAGAAGGTGGTGTTGGCGTACGGGTGGTGGTCCTCGTCGGTCGGGAACTCGGTCGCGAGCCCGTACACCGAGGCCGACGACGACGCGACGACCTTGTCGACGTTCGCCTGCACCGCGGCTTCGAGCACGTTGTAGGTGGCGTCGACGAGGACCTCGAGTGCGAGGCGGGGTTCCTCGGCGCACTGGGTGATGCGGATCGCGGCGAGGTGGAAGCACACGTCGATGCCGTCCATCAGGTCGTGGACGAGCTCACGGTCGCGCAGGTCTCCCTCCACGAAGCGCACGGGGTAGCGCGCGAACGCGGAATCGAGGTTGGCGAGCCGACCGCGGACCAAGTTGTCGACGACGACGATCTCGGCCGGATCGAGATCGACGAGTCGGTCGGCGATCGTCGATCCGATCATGCCCGCTCCGCCCGTGATGAGAACTCGCTTGCCCTGGATCACCGTCAACCCTTCAGCGGGACGGCAGCGCCGTCGTTGGCGAGGCTCTGTGCCGCAGCCTCGAGGATCTCGAGCACGCGGAGACCGGCGTGGCCGTCGGTGAGGGGCGCCCGATGCTCGCGGATCGCGCTCGTGAACTCTCCCACGACGCCGCGTAGGGCTTCCGACTCAGGCAGGGCCGGTGCGACGAGATCGCCGGTGCGGTACGAGATGTGCGCCTGGTCGCGCTCCTCGGTGGATGCCGAGTCGGCCCGCAGGTCGACGCCCCTGTCGTACATACTCAGTCGCTGCGTCGGGTGGAGGTCGTCCCAGACCAGCATCCGGGCCGATCCGCCGACGATCATGGTCCGGATCTTGGTCGGACTCAGCCAGTTCACGTGCGCGTGGGCGATCGCGTCGCCCTCGAGCGGGAGCGTCAGGTACCCGACACAGGCCTTGCCGGCCCCGATCGGGTCGGCGCCCTGGGCCGCCACCGCGACCGGCCGGCGATCGGGCGGGAGGATGAAGTCGAGGATCGAGAGATCGTGCGGCGCAAGGTCCCAGAACACGTCGACGTCGGGCTGGACGAGGCCCAGGTTGATGCGGACGGAGTCGACGTACTGCACGTCGCCGAGCACGTCGCCCTCGATGAGCTCCCGTATGCGCCGGACGACCGGCGTGTAGCAGAAGGTGTGGTCACACATCAGCACCCGATCAGCATCGGCAGCAAGATCGACCAACTTGCGGCCTTCCGCGACCGATGACGCCAACGGCTTCTCGACCAGGACGTGCTTGCCGGCCGCGAATGCCGCTCCGGCCACGGTGACGTGGGTCCCGGCGGGCGTCGCGATGGCGACCGCGTCGACACCCGGGTCGCCGAGCACCTCGTCGAGCGAGTCGGTGACCCGGAGGGTGCTGTAGCGGCCCACCGCGCCCCGGGCCCGGTCGAGGTCGAGGTCGCACACCCAGCGCAGCTCGCACGCGGGATGGGCGGAGAAGTTGCGGATCAGGTTCGGGCCCCAGTAGCCGGCGCCGATGACGGCGACGCCGACGGGTTCGGTATCGGACATCCCCGGAGGCTAGGTGACGCTCAGGAGCGCGCGATCACGCTGAGTGATTGCAGTGCCGGGGTGAGCACAGCGGTACCCCGCGTGAGGGTGACCCGGTACTGCGCGTACCGGGCGGTCTGGCCGACCGAGCCGCCCGCCGTGACCGGGGCGAACGCCGTCCACGAACCGTCGGGGGCAGCCGTTCCGCCCGTCCGGACCGCGACCGCCAGGCTCGAACCGGCCGGGAGGTCGCTCACCCAGTCGATGGTGTCCCAGAGTCGGCTCTGACCCGCGTCGAGCACCCGGGAGGTGAAGGTCCCGGTGGTCGGATACGGGCCCAGCCGCATCCAGTTGACCACGAGCGGGTTCGCGCCCGTGCTGCTGTCCCGGGCGACGAGGGGCATCGCCGCGGTGAGGGTCCGCGTGTGGGTCGCGACGACGGTGCCGTTGATCGAGTAGACGATGTTGGTCGCGTTCCAGTCGATCCGGAACCGCTGGGATCCGTTCAGGAAGGTCGTCCCGAGGCTGGTGGTCGACGCCGTGAGGCTGTTGACCCGCGTCTGCGCCTGCAGGTTGCCGTCACTCACGCGGAACACGGCGAACGGCGTGGACGACCCGAGCGTGGAGCCCAGACCGACGTTCTGGTTGTTCTCGGCCCGGAACGTCGCCACGAACTCCAATGAGCGGCCCGAGCCGAACGTGGCCGAGGTGTTGACGCGACGGCCGTTCAACGTGAGGTTCCCCGAGCCCACGGTCGCGGTCCCGCCGGTCGCGATCTGGGTGTTCGTCCAGCCGGTCGGGAGCGCGCTCCCGTTGAACTCGTCGCCGGCCGCCGGTGCGAGCGCGACCTCGCCGTCGGCCGTCTGGACGACCTGGGTGCCCGACACCGCGCCGGCCGAGAAGTCGGCGAAGGTGGTGTCGGTGAGCGTCACCGAGGTGGGTGGAGCCGCCGCGGTGGTGAACGACCAGG
>Ga0105044_10003865_pt1 | contig 20551 bp, 33 predicted proteins | sample MAT01_FD_78092 | JGI IMG/M metagenome (GOLD analysis project Ga0105044, IMG submission 78092) | Freshwater microbial communities from Lake Fryxell liftoff mats and glacier meltwater in Antarctica - MAT-01 | ecosystem: Environmental > Aquatic > Freshwater > Ice > Liftoff microbial mat | place...
CTGGATTCCATCGATCTTCGGCTTCGGTATCTACTTCAAACTTGCCGCCTTGATGGGAAGAAAACAGTGAGCCCCAACGAACTTCTGCTGCTGGGCGCCGTCGTCTTCGCATTGCTGGTTGTCGGCTTGGTCTCGACCGTTTTGGAGTTCCGAAAGAAGGACTAACTGACCTGGAAACCGGGTGCGCCTTGATACAGCCCGTCCTCGCCGCGCTGGCTGCAAGAGCCATGACATTCCACCTCGCACGTCCGGCGACCGGTCAGGTCAACGTCTATCGCGTGTTCTCCAATCGCGCCAATGCCAACCATCGCTACACGACCGACAAGGCCGTGCGCGACCAGATGCTGGCCAAGGGCTGGACCGCTGAAGGCGACGGGGCAGACATCGTCGTGATGTGCGCGCCGCAATAGAAGGACAGGAAATTCAACCCAAGAACCGAGCTCACGCTCGATGAACGACGCCAGGCCCTCCTTCAGGTTTCCTAAAGATCCTATGACGATCCGTGCTGTGCCGCACCCGCTGCGACAACCCGGCGGATCATTTGGTCAACCGCGGCAACGGTATTGATCGGGGTGATACGAATTTGTGGATGCGCCGCCACGAACACGCGAAAGAGTTCATCCGCAAAGGCCTGTCCGATCTCGGAAACCCCGGCGAAGTCCAGCTCGACCCGTTTGAAGCGTTGAAACCGATGTGCCACACGCTTGGCCTGCGAGCGGGAGACGAGTTTTTCGCCTTCGTATTGCGCGAGACGTAGCGGCACCACCGTCTTGTCGAACGTGTTTTCTTCTGGATCGGTAAATTGGTCGAAGACCTCACGCAACTCCCGCGTGCTGTCATTGGCCAAACGAAGGAGGACGCGAGTTCCGGGAATGTCGGCGATGTGCTCGGCGATTGAATCGTCTACACGCGGCGCGTGGCTGAAACGCAAGTGGTGGGACACGATCTCGAAGAAGTCCACCACACGAGAGGTGAAGAAAATACCTTCGCCAGAATGCTGCGTCGGCGCCGTCGTCAGCTTGCCTTTGGCCAGTTCGAGAATTGCCTCGCGTGGATCATGCAGGTCCAACGCCCGCTGAATCTTGACGAAAATTCCTTCACCCTTGTCCGCGACGAGAACATCGGTGTACAGCGCGTTCTTGCGGATCGCGACGAATACTTCTGGTGCGCCCGAGTGGTCAATCGCGTTGTTGATCATCTCGGTGGCTGCGTAATGCCAGATGTTGCGCACGTTCTCGGGAAATCGCGCGACGACCGGCGAGACAAACTCGCGCCAGACCAGATCTTCCTGCAACCCTTCGCGGGGATAGCGCCGCTCTGCTTCGGCCAGCGTCTTGAGCCGATACACCCGTGCGCGCGTGGTGCCCTCGGCATCGACCAGCCCATCGCTCACCAGCGCTTGCAGATAGCCGCTGGCGACTTGACGCGAAACGCCGACAGCCTGCGCAAGCCGGATGCCGACGCGATGGCTGTCGGCATTGATGAGTTCCAATGCTTGGTGGCGAATGGTATTTTTATCAAACGACATGGTGCCTATTGTATTACTAATCGTCGTTTATTGTCAAAATATTCATATGATTTGTAAAGACGAGCGCAAGGTCATCGCCCGCCGTGCGGTTCTCGAACTCGCACCCAACAGTGTCATCAACGTCGGCGTTGGCTCGATTCCCGACCAGGTGCCACTGGTTGCGACCGAGGAGCGGGTGCAGGATCTCCTCTCGCTCGCCGTCGACTCGGGCGTGATCGGCGGCGTGCCGATGAGCGGCCTCGATTTCGGTGCCGCGGTCAATTATCAGGCCATGATCGACCACGCGAGCGCCTTCGATTTCATTGACGGCGGCGGGTTGGATGCAGCGTTTCTCGGCTTCGGCGAGTGCGACGGACGGGGCAACGTCAACGCGAGCCGCTTCGGCAATCGTGCGCCGGGCTGTGGGGGCTTCATCGACATCAGCCAAAACGCAAAAAAGCTGGTCTTCATGTCGACGTTCACGTCGGGCGGACTCGAGGTCGCCATCGACGACGGCAAGATTCAGATCGTCAAGGAAGGCCGGACGCCGAAGTTCGTCGAGAGGATCGGCCAAGCTACATTCAGTGCTGCATACGCATCGAGCACAGGGCAGGAGGTTCTCTACGTGACCGAGCGCTGCGTGTTCCGGCTCGAGGCCAGCGGACTGGCTTTGGTCGAGGTCGCCCCCGGCATCGACATTGAGCGCGACATCCTCGCCCGACTGCCGTTCCACCCCGCGGTTCGTGGACCGTCCACGATGGACCCGGCGGTGTTCCGCCGCGCCGCGTGAAGCGCGTCGAGCAGATGTACTACCTCAGCGTCAAGCGCTACACGAGCGGTGCCTTCCTGCGCCACAAGCTGGGCATGGAGCTCGCCAAGCGCGAGATCTCGTCCGAGGTTCTGAATCCGGGCGACAGACCGGGCGTCAGGCCGAACGTCGTCTCGACAGGTAGTAGTTGAGAATGACGCCCAATTTTCGTTAGGCAACTTGTAACCCGCAACGTTATGGGTTACAATCGTCGTTGTGATCCGAAGCTTCAAACATAAGGGTCTGGCCCGCTACTTCGAGACCGGGTCGAAAGCTGGGATTCAAACCCAACATTCAGCGCGCCTTCGCTTGATCCTTGGCCGCCTGAACGCGGCAGCAACTCCCAAGGACATGGAACTTCCCGGCCTGCGATTGCATCCGCTCAAGGGCAATCGCAAGAATTTTTGGGCGGTTTGGGTTAGCGGCAACTGGCGCATCACGTTCAAGTTCATCGACACTGACATCGATATTGTCGACTACGAGGACTACCATTAAGAGACCCTGACATGCGTATGCACAATCCTCCTCACCCTGGTGAAATTCTTAAGGCACTGTGCCTTGAGCCGCTCGGGCTTACGGTTACTGATGCTGCGAAAGCGCTCGGCGTAAGCCGCAAGACTCTTTCCGCCATTTTGAATGGGCGGGCGGGCATTAGCCCTGAAATGGCAGTGCGGCTATCGATCGCGTTTGATACGACAGCCGAGAGTTGGCTGAATCAGCAAACCCACTTCGATCTTTGGCACGCCGAGCAAGGACGGAAACGACTGAATGTCACGCGTCTGGCCGCCTGAGTTGCCTATCCCGGCGGTCAACTCGAACGCGCCGGTACGCGCCTTCGTTGTCAGTGTGCGTCCATGGCGGCGCTCAACAGGATGGCCGGGAACGCAGCGGAGTTCATGACGGAAGACTGTGTTTTCGAAACCTCGGCGGGCCCCGATGTATGCGGCACGCGGTACGCAGGTCATGCGGCGGTGCGCGCTGGCTTCGCGGAGGTCTGGGCCACTTTCCCGGATGCCCGCTGGAGCAGTGCCCGCCATTTTGTTCGCGGGGAGCGAGGAGTCTCCGAGTGGACTTTCACGGGAACCCGGACGGATGGCACGCGCGTCGGAGTCAATGGTTGTGATCTGTTCATCTTCCGAGACGGTAAGATCGCACTGAAAAACGCCTACCGCAAGAACCGTCCACCCCTCGGTACCGCAAAGCGTTGAGTCTACCCCCATGACGCTGAGCCCCAGGTTCAACGGGAGGCGTCGGCCCGCGGTTATTCGCGAGCGTCAATGGCGGCGCGCTGGTCACCGCAATCGTCAGGCGTCACCGCGTCGTACGCATCAACTTTCGGGAGCAAGACCATGACACTGCCTCGCATCACTGCCGCAATCGCTGTCCTGTTGGTCACATCCGTCTGTCACGCCGCTGACGGACTTATCTCGGTGAAAAGTCCCCACAGCGCCAAGGCAACAATGGATCGCCTGGAGGAGCTGGTAAAACAACGTGGATTGAACGTCTTTCTCAGAATCGATCACGCGGCCGGGGCAGCGAAGATTGGGACGAGGTTGCGTCCTACCGAGCTTCTTGTTTTTGGAAACCCGCAAGGCGGCACGCCGTTCATGGAGTGCGCTCAATCCGTGGGAATCGATCTCCCGCTGAAGGCACTCGTTTGGGAAGATTCGAGCGGACAGGTCTGGCTCGGCTACAACGACCCGGCGTTTTTGGCCAAGCGTCACGAAGTACCTGCCTGCCCGGTGGCTCCGAACATGGGCAAGGCCCTCGCGGATATTGCGGAAGCAGCAACCGCCAAACAGTAGGCCGAAGCGATGAAGACTCACCCTGCGCTCAACCGGATGGGCCGGCACGCGGCAGCGTTCCGGGGGGGGTTCGCGTGAGCGGCGACGCCGGCGGCGTCGCCACAGGCCGATCCACGCGAGCGAGAGCAGCGCACACAGAGTCTTCCACAGCCAAACGCCGCTGGTCGGAGATGTTGCGATGAAAGATTTTGAGCGCGCATTCCTGGCAGTATTCGGTACCTTTCTAATTGGCGTCGGAGTCTACGTACTATTGTTCAGCCACGCGCCCACTCCTTGGCGCATAGGCGGCGGAGTGGTGCTTGCGCTCTTTGGTGGGAACATGCTTTACGCCGCGTACTGCGGTAAACCGTCGTGGCTCTCGCGGATCGGCCCGCTGCCTTGAGCCGCGGTTTGCCGCGGTCCAACACATCGCCATCCCCATTGGCGCATTCGCAGAGCCAACCGTTCCCGCCCCGACGTTTTCGGTCTACGAACAAAGCATGCACCCGTCGGTGCACATGCCGAACGACATCGAACACATGGCGTAACGCCAATGCTGAAGCCCAACCCCGCGGAAAACGCGGACGCGTATAAAGTACCGGAATGATCCCCAAGACTCGCTACGCCCGCAGCGGCAAGGTGAACATCGCCTATCAGGTCCTCGGCGAAGGACCGCTCGACCTGGTCTATGTGCCGGGCTGGGTGTCGCATATCGAGCTGTGCTGGGAGGAGCCCGAACACGCGCGATTCCTGCATCAGCTGGCATCGTTTTCACGACTGATCATCTTCGACAAGCGGGGCACGGGTCTGTCCGACCGCGTGCCGGACGACCAGTTGCCTCCGCTGGAGACGCGCATGGACGACCTGCGCGCTGTCATGGACGCCGTGGGCTCGGAGCGTGCTGCGCTCTTTGGTTTCTCGGAAGGCGGCAGCATGTGCATGCTGTACGCCGCCACGTATCCGGAACGTACCATCGCGCTCGTCACCTACAGCTGCTTTGCCAAGCGCATCTGGAGTCCTGACTATCCATGGGCGCCCACGCCCGAGTCGCGCGCGCGCGAGTACGAGGAGGTTGAGCGCGAATGGGGCAACGAGATGGACCTCGCGCATTACATTCCCAGCAAGATGCACGACCGCGAATTCGCACGTCGTCTTGCCACCTACTATCGCAACGCGGCCAGCCCCAGTGCAGCGGTGGCGCTGCTCAAGATGAACACGCAGATCGATGTCCGCCACGTGCTGCCTTCCATCAGCGTACCCACGCTGGTGATGCATCGCGAGGGGGACCTTGACGTCAATATCGCCGAGGGACGCTGGCTGGCATCGCAGATCCCCGGCGCGCGCTTCGTGCCGCTTCAGGGTGACGACCACTCGCCGTGGACGGGCGACCAGGATGCCCTTGTCGGCGAAGTCCAGGAGTTCCTGACCGGCATACGCCCGTCGCGCGACATCGACCGCGTACTCGCCACCGTGCTGTTCACCGACATCGTGAACTCGACGGAACACATGACACGCGTCGGAGACAAGGCGTGGAAGGAATGGCTGGATCGCCATCACGCGGCCGTCAGGCGAGAGCTCGCGTTGTTCCGCGGCCGGGAGATCAACGTTGCAGGCGATGGCTTCTTCGCCACGTTCGACGGGCCGGCACGGGGCATCCGCTGCGCGCTTGGCATCCAGCAGGCAGCGCGCCGGATGGGACTCGATATCCGTGCCGGCCTGCACACGGGCGAGGTGGAACTCCACGACGACTCGGTGGCCGGCATCGCCGTCCACATCGGCGCGCGCGTTGCCGGTGTCGCCACCGCCGGCGAAACGTTGGTCTCCAGCACCGTCAAGGACCTGGTGTCCGGCTCCGGCTTGCGCTTCGAGGACCGGGGTCCGCATGTATTGAAGGGCGTCCCCGGCGAATGGCGCTTGTTCGCGGCTGGCGCGTGATGGCGCGGGCAGCATCCCGTGCCTGCGGGGGAAAGTTCGAATGCCGAACAACCGTCGTCGCGATTTCCTGATTCGCGCGGGCCGTGCCGGTCTGGCCGTGGGCATTGGCACGCCGCCATTGGGTGCGTGCTTTGGCGAAGAGGGTGTACGAGCCCACCGGCGCCTACGATGTGATCGTCGTCGGGGCCGGCGCCGCTGGCCTCATCGTCGCAACGAAGTTGCAGCGTGCCAGCCGACCTGCAGCGCTACCAGGCCGACGGCAGCGGACCTTACGCGCAATACTAGCCAGTATCGATCCTCAACCTTCGCGCCGGCAGCGACACGCCCAACGTCGAAGTCTTCATCAATCCGAACGGCGCGGGGGCGCCCGGCGGGCCTTACTGGGGACCGCGCACGTTTTCGGTGTACGTCATGCTGCTCGATCCGAAGGCACGCGGGATCGTCAGGCTCGACGCCACGGGCAACGTGAAACACCACCGATCTACCTCCCTGACACCGCCGATGGCGCGCTCGACACCACGCTGATGACGCAGACCATGTTCGACATCATCCAGTTGCTGGCGAAGGATCCGGCGCTGACGATCGTGTTCGGCCCGGGCAGCTCAAGTCACCCCCATCTGCGTCCGAACGTGCTGGCGGACATCCGCGAATACCTCACGGGCCCGACTCCGGTCAACGATGTCCATTTCAACCGCCTGGTCACCAACCACTGGGGCGGCACCGCGGTGCTGACGGATGGCCCGGGTGGCGTGGACCCGGGCACGCTCATCCTGCGCGGCACGAAGAATGTCGCCGTCGTCGATGCTTCCTTGTTGCCAACGAATGTGACGGCGCATCCGGTCGGCACGATCATGGCGGTGGCGGACCGTGCCGGGGACGTGCTGGCCGCGCAGTGGATTTGATGCGCACGCGAGACCATGAGGCGATCGTCTTTGCAGCGCTTCGGTAGTACCTTGTACGCAAATGTTGGAATGATCGCAGTTGCGCCAGCTTAAATCAACGGAGAAACCGATGCGCCTTCTGCTCCTCGTGGTCGTCTGGTTGGTCCTCCTTGCCGTGAGCTGGCCGCTGGCGCTGCTGGCGCTGGTGTTGACGCCGATCCTGCTGGTGCTCGCGCTGCCTTTTCTGCTGCTCGGGCTGACGATCAGTGCCCTGCTTGCCTTGCTGAAGCTACTGCTCTTCCTGCCTGCGCGCATTCTCGGATACCGCGGGTGAGTACTGGAATGAAGTAGCGCCTCCCCCAACCTTCCACACGAACAAAAGGAAAATTCGGTCATGGGCCTTCTCGATGGGATGCTTGGCAATGCCTCCAAGATTGACCCGGCCAGGATTCAGCAGGAGTTCGCCCGGATACTCGCCCCGGGCGAACGCGTCGAGCACGCCTACCAGCTCATTCGTGATTACTTCGTGTTCACCGACAAGCGATTTGTAATCGTCGACAAGCAGGGCATGACCGGGAAGAAAGTCGAGTACCACTCGATCCCCTATCGGAGCATCACGCATTTCAGCATCGAGACAGCGGGATCGTTCGACCTCGATGCCGAATTGAAGGTCTGGGTCTCCGGCGCGTCGGCGCCGTTTGTGCGGCAGTTCAACAAGAAGCTCAGCATCTACGAAGTTCAGGCAGTGCTCGCAAGTTATGTGCTCAGGTGATTAACCGCTGCGTGCCCGCCGCCCCCGACCGCGATGAACCATCGACAAGAACGAATTGCCCTGAGCCTCAATGCGCAGGGTTTGATGGCCATGATCGTTAACGTCGCGCAATGATCGAGCGATGCACGACCGTGGGGCACGCCGGCTGGCCCGCCTTCGTCGAACGTTGCGACCAATCCGCAGCGATCGGCGTGACGCCTCCCTCGGCCATGCCGCTGCGGCAGGTCACTTCATCATCAGATAGCCGTGGTTGATGCCCTGGTGCGCATCATTGACGATCACCGGATTGAGCGACATCGGTTGCCCCGCCGTCCCGAAGCTCGGGTACACGGTAAGGTCGTAGGAAAGCGCCACCCGCTCGGTATTCTGGTTGGTCACCGAATAGGAGTCGTACCAGTTCCCGAGTGGAATGATTTGCGCGTACCAGTCTCCCTGGCTGGTCGCCAGAGAACTCTCCCCAACGCGCCCGGCGTGGGGGCGCACGCTGCTGCCGCGGAACTCGTAGCCCGGCGTCCGCAGGTTCCAGACGATGGCAACGAGCCGATGGCGCGTGCCCATCCGGACGTTGCCGTCAGCCTCGACCTGCAGCTTCTTGCCCCCTTTGCCGTCGTCGACGACGTCGACAGCGATCGAACACGCCGGATAGAAGCAATCCTTGCCTTGCGCATACGGCGCGGTTTCGCGGGTCGCGCAGCCCGCCACCAGGAATGTAGCGGCGATTCCGATTGCCAGTCTAGTCGTAGTCATTGGAATGATCCCGGATTGGAAATGGGGCCAGCGACTCAATACATGCAGGCGCCTCGTCGAGTTCAGCGAACGCAAGCGCTAGTATCGTGGCAACCGATGCAGGAGACAAGTAAGGACCCTGCCGAGCGACCAGCGTTGGCATACCTACAGTTGCGCCGGTGGACGCTTGGGCGCAGCATTTCCGCTGCATGGCCATGCCTGATACTGCAACCAACCCGACGAGCCGGCTCACGGCCCGCGATGGCCTTCGTTCACAACCAGCCGCAGCAGGTCGCGCAGTAACACCGATGTCGCGACTGCTGCTTCTTGCGGTGCTCGCCTTGATTGAGCTCACGACCATTCCGCATGCAGTTGCCGATGGCTCCGGCCCTGAATTGGCGTCGTACTATGAGCAACACATGGCGCTTTTAGACGGCGTGGCTTACGGCTGGACCGCCAAGGGCGATCCGCGCGAACTGCGTTCGGGTGTGCGCCAGGTTGGCGTCGGCAAGGACACCTGGTACGCGCTTCTCGATGACGGTACGTTGCAACGCTGGAACACGCTGGAGGGCGTGCCGACGACGCTGATGCGCGGCGTACGCAGCTTTGCCGCCGGCCACTCGGGTTGGTTCGGCATCGATAGCGCCGGCGTGCTGTGGCACGGCTCGGGTGCCCTCCCACCGCAGAGGATTGCGGACGACGTGGTGGCGGCCAGCATTGGCGACAGCGCGGATTACTACATCACGCGCGATGGTGCGCTGTGGGTCAAGGGACTCGCGCACCGTGGACAGTATGGCGACGGCAAACTGACTGCCACCACAGCGTTTGTCACGACAGCGCGCGATGCGCTGGTGGTGAAGGCGCATACTGGGCATGCGATCCACCTGCGCCGCGACGGCGTGGTGCTGGGCACCGGCGGCAATCGGTACGGACCGCTTGGTACCCATGGCTTTGGCGACAAGGCGGACCGTTGGGGGCCGGTGTTCGACAACGCCGTGACCATTGCCACCGGGTCGCGCCATTCGGCGGCGATCCGCGCCGACGGCAGCCTGTGGGTCTGGGGCGGCGCGTTCGGCGTCGCACCCACGAAGCTGCACGAGCACATTGCCGTCGTCGCGGCCGGCGATACGGCGACCATCGCGCGCACCGTCGACGGCACATTGCTGCAGTGGGACGAGAGCAAGCTGCCACGGCGGATCGTGCTGCGCCGGAAGTAAATACGCACCAGCTCGCTGCCTGACGCAAGCCCGCGGTGCCGCGCGCAGACTGAGATCCGGCACCGCCGCCAGGTGCTAGGATCACGAGTCACCATTGCAACACCATCGAGGCGCCGCGTGTCGATCAAGCTGACGAAGGATTCGGAGAAGTACCTGCTCGGGTCGATCAAGCGATTCTTTGCCGAGAACATGGACGACGAGATCGGCGATCTCAAGGCCGCGCGCGTGCTGGAGTTCTGCGTCAAGGAAATCGGTCCCAGCATCTACAACCAGGCCATCGCTGATGCGCAGGCCTATATCGCGGAAAAGGCGGCCGACTTGAGTGGCGCTCGCTACGAGGCCGAGTTTGACTACTGGAAGTAACGCGCCGCTGCGGGCGGAACGGTAAAGCGACTGGTGAAATGCGTTCTACGCCAGGCATATTCGGCGAGGATTTTCTCTGGGTCATGCTGGCCCGGAAGAACTGGAAAGCACAACTGCTGACATGCCCGCCATCCACCGCTGCGATCTCCCGGCCGACGCGCTGCTGTCCCGATATCAGTACGACGGTGCGTACACGGACTGCTACGTCGCGACGATCGCGCGGCGCGTCGCTCATGCCGAGTACGTCGAAACGTTCTATACGACCACGCTGTTCAAGACCGAACGTCTGCTGCTGTCGTGGTTCGCGTCCAAGCCCTCCACCGACGCCGAAGCGAAGCAGCTCGCGGCCGGGACGCGCGACACCTTTGCCGCGTGGACTGTCGAAGCGCGAAGTCCCGACCAGCTGCTGCTCGCCGACTTCCAGGGCCGCACGCGGTCGTGGTTGATGGTGCGATCCGCGCCAGACGCCGCACCGGCAGGCACGCGACTGTATTTCGGCTCCGCGGTGGTGCCCGCCCGCGGCGGCAAGGCGAATGCGGATGCACCAACACTCGGCCCCGCGTTTCGATTGTTGCTGGGCTTTCACAAGCTCTATTCCCGGGCGCTGCTCACCGCCGCCGCGTCCCGGCTGGCGTGACCGCTTGGCGTCGGCCGCACGGCGAGGCATCATTCAGGTTGCACGGCAAGCCATTCCGACCGTTGCCATTCCCGGTGTGCGCCGAACGCTTTCGCCACTCATGACTTCAACTTTCCTTGCCGCCTTCATTGCGCAGGCCACGGCGAAAAACCGCGATCGATCCGACCCCGCCGATTGCGTGTTGGCCCTGGCCCCGCTGATGCATCGCCCATGCCCTTGAAAATCGAAGTCGACGATCTCACTCGCCCCGCGGTGCATGCGTTGCTGAAGGAGCACCTGCAAAGCATGTACGAACTTTCACCCGCGAAGAGCGTGCATGCGCTCGATCTCGACAAGCTGCGGAAGCCGGACATCACGTTCTGGACGGCCTGGGACGGGCCGGTGCTGGTCGGCTGCGGCGCACTCAAGGCATTGAGCCCGACCGAAGGCGAAATCAAATCCATGCGCACGCCCGACGCGCGGCGCCGCGAAGGCGTCGGAAGGGCCATCCTCAGCCACATCATCGAAGGCGCCAGGTCGCGGTCCTACGAACGCCTCAGCCTCGAAACCGGTTCGCCAGCGGCCTTCAAGCCTGCGCAGACGCTCTATGAAAGCTTCGGCTTTACGCTGTGCGGCCCCTTCGGTGATTATGTCGAGGATCCATTCAGCGTATTCATGACGTTGCGGCTGTAGACGGGGCTGCGCATCGCGCCGGCGCCACCCTCAACACGAACCTCCACCAAGGAGCATTCATGCCCGGTCCCGCGCGCGCAGGCGCCCTCATCTATGCGATGGATCTCGACCCTTTCGCGGTTCTACCAGAAGCTGTTGTCGATGCGGCAGCTCCATGCGGAGGCCGATCATCACGTGATCGGGTCGGCGGAAATGGAGCTCATCATCCATGCCATTCCGCCGCCCATCGCGGCCACCTTCACCATCACCACGCCACCTGAGCCGCGGGAGGAGCAGGCCATCAAGCTGTACTTCACGGTGACCCGCCTCGCCGATGCCGCAGCCGTGGCCAGCGGGCTGGGCGGCGCCGTGTTCGGCCCTGAGTACGTTGGGCCGGGGTTCGCGGCACGCAACGGCTACGATCCCGAGGGCAACATCTTCCAGGTGCGCGAGTCGCGTTGACGCCGGCCGCAGGGATAGAATCGGTCACCATGCTCCCCACCGACCCCGCCCCAGCGCAGGGCGCGCATCACCCGTGCACCATCGATGCCACGCGCCGCGTGGCGCTTCGTCGCGCCGTCGCGTTGGCGGCCTGCTGCGCTTTGCCGGTCCGCGCGCAACCATTTGCACCTTCTGTCACCCAACCGGCTGCATCGCCGCGACAATCTTTCATGGATCGAGCGTTTGAAATGCGCCGCATTTCGATCGAGCGCGGGGATCAGCCCTACGGCGCGGTCATCGTGAAAGGCAGCGTGATCGTCGGTGAAGGGGTGAGCGCCGTCATCACCAATAACGACCCGACGGCGCATGCCGAAATGCAGGCAATCCGCGATGCGGCGCGCCGGCTTGGCACCCGCGACCTGGCCGGATGCGACATGTACGGAACATCGCGTGCGTGCCCGATGTGCGAGGCAGCCGCGTACTGGGCCCGGGTGACGTCGATGGTCCACGGCGCATCGATGGCCGACGCGGGCGCGCCCCGACTGCCTTAGTACAGCAGCGTCACCAACCGGGAGACAGGATGTCCACCAACGGTTTTGTCGCAACGCACGCCAAGGATGCCGCGTTCACGCGCGGACTGCGCTCCTTCTTCGAGTACCGCGACCTTGGCATCCGCGCGGCCACGGATGGGCGCGTCGCGGCCCATGTCATCCGCGCGGCGGCCGGCAGCGCGTTCTCGAGCCAGCCCCATCTGCACCATACGCAGTTCCAGCTCGTGTATGTGCTGCAGGGCTGGATCGATTTCGAGTACGAAGGCCAGGGCGTGGTGCGGCTTGAAGCGGGGTCGTGCGTGCACCAGCCGCCCGGCATTCGGCACCGCGAACTGGGCCACAGCGACGACATCGAGATGCTGGAAATCGTGCTGCCGGCGGGATTCACCACAGAGGACGTTCCCGCCGTCAACGACGCGAGCCCCGCGTGAATCTCGCACCGGTCGAGATCAAGGCCTTCGTGCCGGCTTTCGATTTCAATGAGTCGAAGGCGTTCTACCAGGCGCTCGGTTTCGCCATGCCATGGTCCTCGGATGACCTTGCCTATCTCCGGTACGGCCACGCCAGCTTCCTGCTGCAGGCGTTCTTCGTGCGCGAGCACGCCGAGAATTTCATGATGCACCTGCAGGTGGAGAACGTCGACGATTGGCACGCACACGTGCGCGCCAGCGATGTCGAGGCGCGCTTCGGCGTCAAGGCGAGTGAACCCACCGACCAGCCGTGGGGGATGCGTGACTTCACGCTCGTCGATCCCAGTGGGGTGCTGTGGCGCATCGGGCAGGACCCTGGGGACACGGACAGCGCGTGAGCGAGCAAGATCGTGCGCATCGTACAGTTCTGGCCGCAGCCCTTTCCCGCCCCCGCCAATCGCGCGCACCTGGTGGAGCCGATCGCGCCGTGAGTGCCTTGGTGCATGGCGCGCATCTCTTCGTCGTGTCGGGGTGCTCAGGTTCCGGCAAGTCGACGCTGATCGCCGCGTTGGCCGCGCACGGAGAGTCGGTCGCGCCAGAACCCGGCCGCCGGATCGTGCAGGAGGAACTCGCGGCCGGCGGAGACGCGCTGCCGTGGCGCAACGCCCAACGCTTCATCGATCGATGTGCACTGCAGGCCAATGTCGATTACGAGCAGCATGCGGCGCAGCCACGGCGGACATTCTTCGATCGCAGCCTGATCGACGTGGCGGCGGCCGTGGGCCGGTCCGGGTTGCGGGCGCCGGCCATCCTGACGCACGCGCTGACCACGAAGCGCTATGCGACGACGGTATTCATGTCGGCGCCGTGGAAGGCGCTCTTCGCGACGGACGCCCTGCGCCGGCATGATTTCGATGAAGCCGTGACCGAGTACGACACGCTGGTGCCCACGTATCATCACCTTGGCTATGACATCGTCGACCTGCCGCAGCTGTCCGTGGCGCAACGCGTCGCTTTCGTGCTTGCCACGGTGACCGCAAGGGCTCGCCTTGCAGGCCGATAACCACGGAGCGCCATCATGCCCATTACCCTGCCTACAGGTCAGTATCGCTGCGAGTGAGGATCTCGGCAGGCCGACGTTTGCGCAGAAGCCGCGTGAAAGCCAGCGCGAGTGCGCCAGCCCTGGAACGACCCGGTCTCGAATCCTGGCAAGCCCGATTCCGCGACGGCGGGGATATCAGGCGCAGCCAGGCTGTGGGAGCACAATGTCACCGGCCCGGAATCGTGAATTTGCCGGCTGGCGAAGCCCGTTGCTGCTTGCCGGGGTGAAATGCCTTAACCTATGGCCTGTCCCCAGTAGCCCTCAAGGAGAAGTCCATTGGCAAAACCTAACTACGAATTTGCGAAACGCCAGCGCGATCTCGCCAAGAAGCAGAAGAAAGAAGAAAAGCGCAAGAAGAAGCTCGAGTCCGGCGAACCTGCCGAACCCACGGCAGAGGATGGCGCCGAGCCGGCCCCCGACGCCGATCCAGTCGCAACCTGACCTGCCACGGCCCAACGCCATCGTCGTATCCGGTCAAGTACCGGTCACTCTCGGGCAGCCGTAGCGATGACCCCTGTGAACGTCGTGGATCGTCAGCTCGAGGCTTACAACGCCCGGGATCTCGATCGTTTCGTCGCCGAGTACAGCGACACGATCACCGTCTGCCGGTTGCCGGCGGCCGAGCCTGCGATCGTCGGCAAGATCCGGTTCGCGGAGTTCTACGCCACGCAGCGCTTCAACCTGCCGCAGCTGCATGCCGAGATCGTCAACCGTATCGTGTTGGGCAACAAGGTGATCGACCACGAGCGCATCTCGGGGGTGCAACCTGCGCCCTTGGAGATGGTCGTGATCTACGAGGTGGCCGACAGCCTGATCCAGCGGGTCTGGTCGCTCCGCCCGGCGTAGATGCGGGGGCCATCGACCATGCATCTGGTACCGCGCCGGGTGGCAACACCATGACCACGATGCACGACATGCTGGTGCGGCTCTACGCGCTGCCGGACCTCGATCCGGCGCTGGCGCATTGTGTGGCGAACGGCGTGACGATCCGGCGCGCTCTGGTTCCCGAACAATCCAACGTAGTCGCCTTTGTTCGCCAGCACTTTCCCGGCGCAGCGGCGGAAGTGGAAATCGCCTTCAGCCGGCTGCCGGTGACCTGCTTCATCGCGGAATGCGCGCGGCAGATCGTGGGTTTCGCCTGCCACGACGCCACCGCACCCAATTTCTTCGGCCCGGAAGGCGTGGCCCCGGATGCCCGTGGACAAGGCATCGGACGCGCGCTGTTGCTGGCCACGCTGCATGCGCAGCGCGCCCAAGGTTACGCGTATGCGATCATCGGCGGCGTCGGGCCTGCGGCGTTCTATGCCCGCGCCGTGGGCGCCGTCGACATCGCCGGGTCGACCCCCGGCATCTATGCAGGAATGCTCCCGCGCAACCCTTCCGCCCCGTGACCATGACTGCCATCCGTCATCTCGTTGCCCCCCTTCTTTGCGCGCTTGCCGTAAGTTTCACCGCGCATGCCGCCCTTTTCAGCGGCACGCTTGAGACCAAAACCATCGACGGCTGGGGCTTCGACCGGCACATCCTGCGCGAACTGGGCCCGATGGGTGGCACGCTGATGGCCCCGGATCCGAAGGCGCCGCAGGTCGATCGTTTCATCACGCTGCGCGGCGACCCGCAACTGCTGCGCTACAACAGCCAGTGGCCGCCGGTCGTATACGTGCCCAACGACGTCGAGGTGCGCTACCGCATCTGGCGCGCAGCGCAGCTCATCCAGCGGGCGAAGCAGGGCTAGTCCGCGCACGTCGCGGAACGACTCGTGAAGGCCGTGCATACGATCCGGCAGGCGCGCCCCGGGGATGCCGCGGCGCTGTCCGCGCTGGCCGAACGCACGTTTCGGGTCACCTTTGCCGCATACAACGCGCCAGCAGACATGGATGCGCATTGCCGCGGCAACTACGCGCCGGATATCTTCGCGGGCGAAATCGCCGCGCCGCAAATCGTCACGCTGGTGGCCGAACATGCGGGCTGTCTGACCGGGTATGGACAGTTGCGCTGGACGGAGGCACCCGCATGCGTCACGGGCGTGCATCCGGCCGAGATTGGGCGCCTGTACGTCGATGCACCGTGGCATGGCCACGGCATCGCGCAGGCACTCACCGCGCACATGGTCGACGCTGCCATGGCCGGCGGCGCGGACCGGTTGTGGCTCGGCGTATGGGAGAGCAACCATCGCGCACTCGCGTTCTATCGCAAGATCGGCTTCGTCCCCGTGGGCAGCCACGTCTTCATGGTTGGCCCCGACCCGCAGAACGACTTGTTGCTGGCGCGCGACATCGCGCTGCAGACCATGCCATCATCTCCATGAGGCCTCTTTTTGGGAAATCCTTGATGACCCGCACCTTGATCAGTTCCGGCTCCACTTTCGAGCGTGACATCGGTTACTCGCGCGCCGTGATCGACGGCGACTGGATCTTCGTTTCCGGCACCACCGGCTTCGACTACACCACGATGACGATCGCCGGCGGCGTGGTGGCGCAGACGGAACAATGTTTGCGGAATATCGAGTCCGCGCTGACGCAGGCGGGCGCCTCGTTGCGCGACGTCGTCAGGGTCACCTACATGCTGCCCGATGCGACCGAGTTTCCCGCCTGCTGGCCCGTGTTGCGCGCGGCTTTCGACGCCATCCGTCCGGCAGCCACGATGATCAGCGTGGGGCTCGCCGATCCGCGAATGCGCATCGAGATCGAGGTGACAGCACGCACGGCTTCCGCCCCCAACGGAGATCAACAGTGAGCGCCGCCGGGCCGCCCCAAGGCGATCGCCCCACCGGGGGGGCGGCGCAACGCATTGGTCGGGGGAAACAATGAATTTCGACGACTTCATGAAGACCGCGTGGAACGACCACGCGGATCACGCCGATCAGGTGGCGGCACGCCTGGCCGAATCGCAGCATGTCATCGAGAATGCCAGCCAGGTCTCGCGGTATGCGGGGTTGGTCACCCATTTGTATGGCGAGCATCTGGCGCAATGGCCGCGTGGTGTCGCGCTGTTGCAATCATTGCGCAGCGTCAGCGGCACCGAGGGCAATGCCGAGGCCGCAGGTGCGATCGCGCGCGGGGTCGCCGTGCTGCGGTACTGCAGCGGCGATACCGGCGCGCTGACCCCGCTGGGCGTCGACGATCGTACCCCCGTGCTGGCCACGGTGTCGTCCGCGATGCTTGGGCAGAAGAACCATGCCGCCGCTGCCGCAGCCTTCGACGCTGCGCTGGAGCAAGCCCGCGCAGGCCTGCCCGCGGGATCGCCCGCCGTGCGTGCACTCGCCATCGGGGGCAACAATCTCGCCGCGGCATTCGAGGAAAAGGCGGACCGCACTCCGGTGGAAACGATGGCAATGATCCGCGCGGCGGAAGCCGGTGTTCAGTACTGGCGGCAATCGGGCACGTGGCTGGAGGAGGAGCGTGCTTTGTATCGACTGACGCGCAGCCTGCTGCAAGCCGGACGCCCCGTCGATGCCATTGCCAGCGCGCAGCAGTGCCTCGACGTCTGCGCTCGCAACGATGCACCGGAATTCGAACGCTTCTTCGGCCATGCCGTGCTGGCGCTGGCGCTCCGTGCATCGGGCGACACTGCAGGTTACGCAGCATCACGTGCAAACGCCCTCGCGAGCTATGCCGTGGTGCCCGCGGACGAGCAGCAGTGGTGCGCGCTCGAGATCGGCGAACTGGGCTCATGACCGGCACCGTCGCGCCGCCGTTCACGCCGTTCGAAATACATACGCCACGGTTGAAATTGCGGTTCGTAGACGGCAGTGATGTTCCGGCGATGTTCGCGATTTTTTCCGACCCGGTGGTGACGCGCTACTGGGCCACGCCCCCGTGGAAGACGCCGGCACAGGCTGAAGAAAATGTGGCGAACACATTGCGCGACTACCATGATGGCAACGCGCTCCGGCTGGGCATCACGCTTGCTTCCGAGTCCGCGCTGATCGGCGTCTGCACGCTGTTCAAGATTGATCGCAGCAACCGGCGCGCGGAAACGGGCTACGCGCTGGCCAGTGCACAATGGGGCCACGGCTACATGCACGAGGCCCTGGGTGCCCTCCTCACCTACGGACTGACGACGCTTGACCTGCATCGGGTGGAGGCCGATGCCGATCCGCGCAACGCGGCGTCGGCGCGCACACTCGAACGACTGGGGTTCAGGTACGAAGGCTTGCTGCGCGAACGCTGGATCGTCGGTGGTGAAGTCTGCGATACGGTGGTCTACGGGTTGCTGGCGCGCGAATTCAAGCATCCACCGCAGGCGACACATTTGTAGGCGAGGCTTCAGCCTCGCAGGCATGTTGTCACCCTGAACCCGCGAGGCTGAAGCCTCGCCTACAGCTAATACGCCGCACCATGCTCGTGAGGCTGAAGGCTCGCCTGCGGGCCGTTTGTCGCACCGTACAATCGCCCCATGACCGACGACGCCATCGCCGCTCCTCACCAGGCAACCTGGCGCGAGGCGCTGTTCAACCGGCGGATGCTGATCTGCGTCTTCACCGGATTCTCCTCCGGCCTGCCGCTCTACCTGCTGATCAACCTGCTGCCCGCCTGGCTGCGCTCCGAAGGCGTGGATCTGAAGGCCATCGGGCTTTTTGCATTGATCGGACTGCCCTACACGTGGAAGTTCCTGTGGTCGCCGCTGCTCGACCGCTTCGCGCTGCCGCTCGGCCGGCGGCGCGGCTGGATGGCGCTGTTCCACATTGCGCTGCTGGTATCGATTCCCGCGCTGGGGTTCCTCAGTCCCAAGGACGACATCTGGACCATCGCGTACCTCGCCGCGGCAGTCGCGTTTTTCTCCGCCAGTCTCGACATCGTGCTCGACGCCTTCCGGCGCGAACTGCTGCCCGACATCGAACTGGGCCTCGGCAATTCAATCCACGTCAACGCCTACCGGATTGCCAGCCTCGTGCCCGGGTCCCTGGCGTTGATCCTCTCCGATCACCTCACCTGGTCCGCCGTCTTCGCCATCACGGCGCTCTTCATGCTGCCAGGACTCGCGATGACGCTGCTGGTGCGCGAGCCGGACGCCAACGTGCCGCCTCCGCGCACGCTGCGCGCAGCAGTGATCGAGCCCTTCCGCGAGTTCATGCAGCGCTCGGGCTGGAAGCAGGCCATGCTGGTGCTGGCGTTCATCTTTCTCTACAAGCTGGGCGACAGCATGGCCACCGCACTGGCCACGCCGTTCTATCTCGACATGGGCTTCACCCGTACGCAGATCGGCGTGGTGGCCAAGAATGCGGGGCTCTGGGCCAGCGTGATCGGCGGCATGCTGGGCGGCCTGTGGATGGTGAAGATCGGCATCAACCGCGGCCTGTGGATCTTCGGGTTCGCGCAGATGGTGCCGATCCTGGGCTTCGCGTGGCTGGCGCAACTGACCGCTCCCAGCGTCATGGCGCTGGGGGTGGTGATCGCCTTCGAGGCGCTGGGCGTGGGCCTTGGCACCGTCGCCTTCGTGGCCTACATTGCGCGCGCCACCGACCCGCGGTACACCGCCACGCAGTTTGCGTTGTTCACGAGCCTGGCCGCCGTGCCGCGGACGGTGGTCAACGCCACCACCGGCTGGATCGTGGCGCAACTCGGCTGGTTCGATTTCTACCTGCTGTGTACCTTGCTGGCCGTGCCGGGGATGGCATTACTCTTGCGTGTAGCTCCCTGGCATGATCGCGCCGGGAAGGAACCACGCCCATGAATCCCTATAAATTCAGCGCCATCGCACATCGAGACCACGACTATTGCAATCCGATCGCGGCCGCCAAGATGGAGCGCTTGCTGGACCTGCTGCCGCTCGACGACATGTCGCGCGTGCTCGACCTCGGCTGCGGGCGCGCCGAGCTGGCGCTGCGGATCATCGAACGCTTCGGCTCCACCGTGGTGGCGGTGGACCGCTCGTCACTCATGCTCGACCAGGCGCGCGAACGCGCCGAGTGGACAGGCGCGCTGGGCAAGCTGCATCTTGATGACGTCGATATCCGCGATTTTCGTGCCGACCCCGAGACCTTTCACCTGAGCGTAATGCTGGGTGCCGGCGGCATCGCGGGCGGCATGCCCGGCATCTGCAACCAGTTGAAGACCTGGACGCGCGCAGGCGGCTACATCCTGATCGGCGAAGGCTTTTGGCGCACGCGGGCGCACCCCGATTACCTCGCCGCGCTGGGCGCCGAGCACGGCGAGTACCTCGACCATCGCGGCAACGTCCAGGCGGGAATCGATGCCGGATTGATCCCGATGCATGCCACCGCGGCCTCGATGGATGAGTGGGACGAATACGAATGGAAGTATTGTCGCGGCATTGAGCGCTACGCCCGCGAACAGCCGGAAGACCCGGACGTGCCGGCGATGCTCGAGCGCATCCGCAAGTGGCGTGACGCCTATTTGAAATGGGGCCGCGACACGCTGGGCTTTGCCGTCTACCTCTTCTACCGGCCAGGTGCCCGGGTCGGCTGATGGACGCCTTGGCCGGCCCTGCCGCTCCCCTCTGGCAGAAGCTTGGCCTGAAGCCTGGCCAGCGGCTCCTGTTGCTCGACGCACCGAAGGACTTCGATCTGCTGCTGGCGGGTGCCCCCGGCGGCATCGTGCGCACGTCGCGCGTGGCCGCCTTCGATGCCGCAGTATTGTTTGCCACCACCGTGCGTGCCCAGGAAACGCATCTCGCGCGCGTGCTGACGAAGTTCGCTTCCGGCGGCATGTTGTGGCTGGCGTGGCCGAAGAAGACGTCGGGTGTGGTCACCGACCTGTCCGATGAAGCCGTCCGCCGCATGGGCCTGGCCGCGGGCCTGGAC
>Ga0105044_10003867_pt1 | contig 20547 bp, 16 predicted proteins | sample MAT01_FD_78092 | JGI IMG/M metagenome (GOLD analysis project Ga0105044, IMG submission 78092) | Freshwater microbial communities from Lake Fryxell liftoff mats and glacier meltwater in Antarctica - MAT-01 | ecosystem: Environmental > Aquatic > Freshwater > Ice > Liftoff microbial mat | place...
CGCGCTACGACGCGCCGCGCTACGACGCGCCGCGCTACGACGCGCCGCGCTACGACGCGCCGCGCTACGACGCGCCGCGCTACGACGCGCCGCGAAACGACGCGCCGCGAAACGAGGGCCCGCGTCACGAGAGGCCGCGGCATGAGCAGCGTCGCGACGAGGCCGCTCCTCATTCCGATGCGCCGCGCCAAGATCGGCCGCGGTACGACGCTCCGCGCGAAGACGCTGGCCGCGACGACCGGCCGCGCGAACCGCGCCCGGATCGTCCGGTTCACGATCGACCGCGCTACGACGGCGGTCGCCGCGTCGACGCTCGGCGGAACGACCCCACGCGCCCGGGCGGACGTCGTCCCGACGCGCGACCCGCACCCAAGCGCTATTCCGACCTGCGCTCGAGTGAGCGGCGGTACGACGCGCCGCCGGTCGAGTACAAGCCGAACGAAGGCGAGCGCTTCGATCACGTGCGCCCCGACGGCCAGCGCCGCGGACGCCTCGACCAGAACAAGCCGCGCTATCCGGGCCCGCGTGATGCACGGAGCGCCGACTACCCGCGCACGAACCCCGCGTTCGATCGCGCTCCCGACCAGGGCTCCTCGCGCGCGTCCGATCGCGAATCTGCCAGGAATCAGCCCGATTCGCGCTCATCCGAGGACCGACGCCCCGCAACGGATCGGCCGGATTGGCGTCCGACGGGCGCGCAGAGACCCGACCCCCGCGGACCTGGATCCGGCGGCGACGACCGCGACGACACCCGATGAAGACGAACGAACGCACCGAATTCGTAGGCGTGATCGGCGGGTCCGGCCTGTACGACATGCCCGGCCTGACCGAGATCCGCGAGGTCGCGCTCACCACGCCGTTCGGCGCGCCGAGCGATGCCTACCTGACCGGCCGACTCGGCGGAGTGCCCGTCGCCTTCCTGCCGCGCCACGGCCGCGGCCACCGGATCTCTCCCAGCGAGATCAACTTCCGCGCGAACATCTGGGGGCTGAAAAAGCTGGGCGTCACGCGCATCGTGTCGATTTCCGCGGTCGGCTCCATGCGCGAGGACGTTCATCCCGGCGACTTCGTGGTGATCGACCAGTTCTTCGATCGCACGCGACATCGCCCGGACACGTTCTTCGAGGGCGGCGTCGTCGCGCACGTCATGTTCGCGGATCCCGTCTGCGGCGAACTGCGCCAGCTGCTGCTCGCGACGGGCCGCGAGCTCGGGCTCACCATGCACGACGGCGGAACCTACCTGAACATGGAAGGTCCGCAGTTCAGCACGCGCGCCGAGTCGCGCATCTACCGCCAGTGGGGCGTCGACGTCATCGGCATGACGAACCTGCAAGAAGCGAAGCTCGCCCGGGAAGCCGAGATCTGCTACGCCACCGTGGCGATGGCGACGGACTACGACTGCTGGCACGACACCCACGACGACGTCACCGTCGAGTCGATCCTGAAGGTGATGGCGGCCAACATCGGCAATGCCAAGAAGCTCCTCGCGGCGACGTTGCCGCGCGTGCCCGTGCAAGGCAGCTGTCCCGACGGTCGAGCGCTCGCGAGCGCGATCATGACCGCGAAGGACCGCATCCCGCCCGAAGCGCGTCTGCGACTCGGGCTCCTGATCGACAAGTACGCGGACTGACGACATGCGCATCCTGCCGGTCGCACTCGTCGTCTTCGCGGTCTGCTCCTGCCGCACGGAACTCTCCGACGTAGAACTCGTCGATATGACGGCGATCGCGGCCGCGGCGCCGAAGGTCTTGCCAGCGGATCACCGCGGTCCGCCGGTCGCGCCGGGCACCACCGGCACGGCGCGCTTCGCGGCGCGCGTGTACGCCGAGTTCTCGGCCGAGGACGCGCTCCAGGTCACGACGTACGCCGACCGCTGGTACCGCGCGCCGGGCAACGAAGGTTTCGAGGCCACGCTGGCGGAGCTCGAGCGGCGCTTGCGCCAGGCCGGGTTCGGCACCGTGGACGGCCTCGAGTTGCGCGTGATCGAAACGCCGATGCGCTCGCCCGCGTGGACGCCGCGCAGCGCGCAGCTCGTGCTGCGCCGCGGCGACGACGAGCAAGTCCTGCACGCTTTCGCCGAGCCGCACGATCGCGACCGCACCATGCTGCCGGTCGGCGCGCCGTCGGCGGACGTGGCGGGTCGCGTCGTCACGCGGCTCGAGGACTGTGCGCCCGGCACGGTGCTCCTGCTCGAAGGCGGATTCCGCGGCGACACGTTGCGTCGCGCGGCCGCGCAGGGCGCCGTGCTGGCGATCGCGAGCGACCTCGCGGCGTACAACGTCGATCCGTCCGGTCGCGAACGCCACCTCGACGCGATCGGTTTCCGTTCCGTGCGCGCGCCCGCTCCGCTCGCGGTCGCGCAGGTTTCCCCGCGGGTCGCCGAGATGCTGCGCTCGGCGGCAGGCGACGCGAGCGCGACGGTGCGCCTCATCGCCGTCGTCGAGACTGCCGAGCGTCCGCTGCGCACGCTGATCGCCACGGTCGCGGGCGCGCGCGAGCCGCAGTCCGCCGTGCCGATCGTCGCGCACGTGCAGGAGCCGGGTGCGTGCGACAACGCCAGCGGCGTCGGCACGGTCGTCGAGTGCGCGCTCGTGCTCGCGCGACTGCTCGACCGGAAAACCCTGCCGCGCCCCGCGCATTCCATCGCGTTCGTCTTCGGCGACGAGATGGAACAGAGCCGGGTGTGGCTCGAGCATTCGGGTCGCACCGCGTTGGCCGCGCTCGCGGCCGACATGACCGGCGAGAGCCGCGTCGAAACCGGAGCCGAGCCCTTGCTCGAGCGCGCGCCGGATCCGGGTGCGCTGAAACCGCTTCCGCCGGACGTGCACACGGCGTGGGGCGCGAGCTCCGTGTCGGAGGACGAGCTGCGCGCCGACGGCGTCGCAGTGGTGATGCGCGAGGCGCTCGCCGACGTCGCGCAAGCCGCGGGTGGATGGCAGACCGCCGAGCACCCGTACGAAGGCGGCAGCGACCACGTGGTGTTCCTCGAGGCCGGCGTTCCCGCGGCGCTCCTGTGGCACTTTCCCGACTGGACGTACCACACCAGTGCGGACCGCCTGGAGATGGTCGACGCGACCGAGATGCGACGATCCGGCGCGACGCTGCTCGCGGCGGCTCTGGCGCTCGCCGATGCACAGCCGGGCGATCTCGACCGGCACCTGCGCAGCGCGAAGCTCGAAGTCGATCTACGTGTCGAGGCGGCGAACCGCGCGTCCGACCCGGTGCTCGCCGAACGCTGGCGCGCGCACGGCGAGGGCGTGAGGCAATGGTTGCGCGAACTGTGCCTCGGCGCGGGCGCGCGGCTTCCGAAGAGTGCGACTACCCAGGTTGGAACAGGATCATGAACGACGAAAACAGCTTGAAATCGGCCGAGAATCGCTTGGATCGCCGCTCTCTGCTCGGAGGCGCGCTGGTCGCGGGCGCCGCGCTCAGCGCCTGCCAGGGGAGCGCGCGCGCACAAGCGGAGCCTTCGCCCGCCGGCGGAACGTCGCCCGCGATCGTGACGAAGGGGAAGCCGCGCGCCGTGCTCGTCGGCAGTAACAACGGTCTCGCGGGGATGAAGCTCCACTACGCGAAGCTGCTCCAGGGCGCCGATCCGCTCGACATCGCGATCGAGGTCGTGAAGGTCGCGGAAGCCGATCCGGAGGACGATTCGGTCGGCCTCGGCGGGCTGCCCAACGAGGACGGCGTCGTGCAGCTCGACGCGGCTTGCATGTACGGTCCGCGCCACAAATCGGGGGGGGTCGCGTGCATCGAGAACATCCTGCACCCGAGCGAGGTCGCGCGGCTCGTGCTCGAGCGCACGGACCACTGCTTGATCGTCGGCGACGACGCGTACCGCTTCGCGCGCGCGCACGGGCACGCGCACGCCGAGCTGCTCACCGAAGCCACACGCCAGAAGTGGATGGAGTGGAAGGAGAACCACTCGACCGGCGACGACCGTCTGCCGCCGCCGAAGAAGATCCCGTGGCAGGGCGCGCTCGAGCGCGCTCCGCGCGAAGCTCTCGAGCGCGCTCCGCGCGATGCGCGCGTCGCCGCGCTCTCGGAGAAGATGCGCACGCGTCAGTGGGGCACCATCCACTGCTCGGCGATGGCGAAGGACGGCGCGATCGCGTGCACGACGACGACTTCGGGTCTCTCGTGGAAGATCCCCGGCCGCGTGGGGGATTCGCCCATCGTCGGCGCGGGTCTCTACTGCGACCAGGAAGGCGGGAGCGCGGGCGGAACGGGCCGCGGCGAGGCGAACATCCTCGCGAACGGCGCGTTCGCGATCGTCGAGCTGATGCGCCAGGGCGCGAAGCCGCTCGACGCCGCGATGGAAGTGCTGCGCCGCGTGACGCGGCAGACGGAACGCCAGGCGCGCTATCAGCCCGAGATGCTCGACGCGCGCGGCAAGCCGTCGTTCAACTTGACGTTCTACGTGCTCGGGCTCGACGGCACCGTCGCGGGCGCGAGCCTCTTGGCGCCGCGCGGCGACGATCGCGCGCAGTTCGCGGCCGCGACGCCGGAGGACGGACCGCACCTGCGCGACATCGAGCCCTTGCACGTCTGACGGCGAACGTCGGGCGCACCCACCGGCGATCTGGGCTCGCAACCACGCCGCCCTCAGCGCACTTGCATGCCGAGACCCTGCATGCTCGCGCAGCGCGCGACGCCGCCGCAGGCACTGGTTCCGCGCACGATCGCCTGCGCGTCGAAGCGGGCATCGACGGGGACGTGCGTCAGCGGCCAGGGCACGAGCGCGAAGCCGTCGTCGTCGGTCGTGAACGCTCGGCGTGCGATGCGCCGCGTCGTATCGAGCGTTGGAGAAGTCTCTCTAACGCGCGTGGTGTGTCGATCGGCGCGAGCATCCTCGGCGCTCGGTCGCAGCGCAAGTTGCGCCGGGGTATCCCCCGAGCGTGCATCCGCCGCAGCAGGGCACTGCGCCGCGGACACCGGGCCCGTCGGCGGCCCGGCGACCGCGATCGCACCGTGGCGTAGAATCACGGCGATGTCGCGGCCCGAGTTCGACGTCTTCGGAGACGACCCCGACAGCCGCTTCGCGCCGCGCCAGCTCGAGCTCTTCTCGACCGCGAGCGCGTTGCGCGCGGACGTGATCGAAGCGCTCGCGCGACTCGACGGCATCCGCGCGCTCGCGCTCGTGGCGCGGGCGCGCGAGGCCGGGCCCGCGGACCTCGACCTGGACGTGTGGGAATCCGCGGCACGCTGGCTCGCTGGGTGGTTCGCGGACGGCGGCGTGCGGAGCGGAGGCTCACACGCGGATCGCGCGCGACCTCTCGATCGGGACGTGCGCGCGGCGATCGCGGCGGCGTTCCTCGAGCTGCCGCGGGCACTGCGCCGCGGAGCGATTTCGCGCGGCGCGTTCGACCTGGTCGACGAGGCGCTCGCGCGCATCGGGCTGCGATCGATCTCGCCGGCCTTCCCCTTCGTCGACGACGGCGAGCGGGTCCACGTCGGTGCCCTCGCGCTCGTCCGCGGCCAGGATCGACCGGCCTACGATGAGCTGAATGCGAGTCTGCGCTCCGGCTGCGAGCGCCGCGCCGACCTGTGGGCCTCGCTCGGCGACGCGCGCATCCGCCTGCGCGACGAGGACGGCGTCGGCGAGTGCTTCGTCCGCGCGCTGATCCTCGACGCGGGCGCGATCGATTGGGCGCGCAGCGCGCACGAGGCGCTCGCTGCGCTGTTCGAGCGGATCGCGTGCGCGTACCCCGAGGCCGTCGCGCGGGAGCGGTTGCTCGTGGAGGCCTGGCTCGAAGGCGTGCTCGACATACCGGCCGCCAACGGCTGGATCGATCTCGCGACGCTCGACGATCTGCGAGCGCGGAGCACGGACGCCGGCGGCGATGCGGCTCGTATGCGGCGCTTCGCACTGCTCTTCTACCTCGACCGCTCGCGCGGGGAGGGCGTGCTCGCCGACCGCGAGGAGATGGAAGCGCTCGACCGCGAGCTCCTCGTGCGCTGCGTCGCGGCGATGGAGCGCGGCGTCGGATCCCGGCGCGAGGCGCGAACGTCGAGGCGCTGACGACGAGCACACGCTGCGCGTTTCGCGCTCAGCGCATCGCCGTCGCGAATTCCTCGGCCGAAATCGAGCCGTTCCCGTCCAAGTCGAGCGTCGCGAGGATCGCGGCCGGACGCACCGCGCTGCGCAGCGGGCGCTGCAATTCCTCGAGGTCCGAGAGATCGATCGCGCCGCTGCGGTCGTAGTCGAGGCGGCGGAACACCGGGATCGGACCAGCGGTGCGGCGCGGTCCGATCGTCGAACCGGCCCGCGAGTCCCGCGCCTCGGTGCGATCGAACAACTGATCCAGCGTGAGGTTCTTCTTGTCGCGCTGCGGCCGGCTCTCGGGGTAGAGCAAGTCCGAGAACTCGTCGAGCTCGCTCCCGTCGATGCCGGAGCTGCGGTCCTTGTCGAGCGTCGCGACGAGCACGAGCGCGGACGGATCCGCGATGCGTGCTTCCTGCAGCGCGCGGCCGACCTCCGACTCCGCGAGCTTGCCGTCCATGTCGGTGTCGTACGCGAGCAGCAGCGATTTCGCGTCGCGCTTCGGCGCGCGCTGCGCATCCGGTCTCGATCGCGGCGGAGAGAACGTGCCGCCGCGTTCGATCAGCAGTCGATAGCGCGCACCGAACTCCACGTCCGAGATGCCGCCGTCGCGATCCTTGTCGAACGCGGCGAAGCCATCGAAGTCGAGCCCCATGCTCTTCTCGGCTTCGCTGAAGCGGATCCAGCCGTCGGCGTCCCAGTCGGCGGCGGCGAAGTAGAAGCCCGAGAGATCGTCCTCGGGGTCCTCGGGCGCGGCGCGGCCCTCGGCGGGCGCGGTGCCGCCGCCGCGACCCTGGGGAAGCGCCGCGAGGACTGTCGCCGACAAGGCCAGGCTCGTGAGGAGGAGGGAGAACGTTCGCATGGTCACGTGCTTGGATCGGTCGGAAGTGGTCGCGATCAAGAGCGTCCGCGCGCGGCCGCGATCAGGCGCTCGGCCACGCGGTCCACGTCGGCGTCGGACAGGAAAGGATGGACCGGCAGGCACGCGACCTCGCGCGCCAGCGCCTCGGCGTTCGGGAAGTCGCCCGGGCCGTAGCCCCACGGGCGCGCGGCTTCCTGCAGGTGCACCGGGCTCGGGTAGTGGACCGCGACCGCGATCTTGTGCGGCTTCAACGCCTCGACGACCGCGTCGCGACCGACGGGACCGCGCAGGCGCACCGTGTACTGGTGGTAGACGTGCACGGTGTTCGCGCGCTTCGCGAGCGGCACGACTTCGGCGCAACCCGCGAACGCGGCGTCGTAGCGCGCGGCGATCGCGCGGCGGCGCTCGTTCCAGGCGGCCAGGTGGGGGAGCTTCACGTTCAGCGCCGCGGCTTGGATGCCTTGCAAGCGCGAGTTCGTGCCCAGCTCGGCGTGCGTGTAGCGCACGGGCGATCCGTGCTCGCGCACGCGGCGCGCGCGCGCGGCGACCGCGTCGTTCCGCGTGAGGATCATGCCGCCTTCCCCGCACGCGCCCAGGTTCTTCGTGGGATAGAACGAGAACGCGCAGGCGTCGCCCAACTCGCCGCAATGCGCGCCGTCGCGCGAGGCGCCGTGGCTCTGCGCCCCGTCCTCGACCAGCGCGAGCTTGCGCTTGTCCGCGAGCGCGCGGAACGCGCGCATGTCCGCCATCTGGCCGTACAAGTGCACGGGCAGGATGCCGGTCGTCCGCGCGTCGATCGCGGCTTCGGCCTGGGCCGCGTCGAGCAGTCCGGTGTCGAGTTCGACGTCCGCGAGCACCGGCTTCGCGCCCATCCACGCGATCGCGCCGGCCGACGCGAAGAACGTGAACGGCGACGTGACCACGTGATCGCCGGGCTGCACGCAGGCGGAGCGCAGCGCGATGACGATCGCGTCGGTGCCGTTCGCGACACCGATGCCGTGCGCGACGCGGTGCAGCGCGGCGAACGATTTCTCGAGCTGCTCCACCTCGGGCCCGAGGATGTACTGGCCGCTGCGCAGGACGCGCAGCACCGCTTCCTCGAGCGCGGGGCCGACCGCCGCGCGTTCCGCGGCCAAGTCGACGGGGGCGATGGGTTTCAGATCGGCGGACGGAGTCTGGGCGTGGGTCGTCGTGCTCATGGCGAGCGCGCAGGATAACCCGCTAGCCGCCCAGACTGTCGGGCGGTTTCACCACGTGGTCCTCCGCGGGCGCGGTCAGGACCTTGCGATAGCACCAGGCGGCGAGCCCCCAGACGAAGGTCAGGGAACCGATCATGAACAAGAGGCCGAGTGTCGTCATCGGTCAGCCCTTCCCCGTCTTGGCCGGGACACGATCCTCGTCGGGTTCGCGTTCGCCGTCCACGTCCAGTCCAGCGGCCCGCCAGCGTTTCTCGCCCAGGTAGGTGAACATCACCAAGAGCGCTGTCACGCCCAGCACGAGGAAGATCGTGTTGCGCGCGACGACGTTCTGGCCGAGCGCCGCGATCCACTGGCCGAGGTCGTTCCACACGAAGCGCCCGATCGTGATCAGCAGATACGTGGGAGCGACCCACTTCAGGACGAACCACATGATCTTCGGGATGCGCAGGTGCGAACCGTGGTGCGCCTCCTTCATGCCCCGCTCCAGGCCCCAGACCCAGGAGAAGCAGATCACTTGGACGGCCGCCAGCACGACGATCAGGAACGTGCCGACCCAGTCGTCGATGGTGCCCAGCGCGGTCATGCCGCCGCTGAACCAGATGCACCAGCCCGAACCGATCAGGCCCAGCGAGGCGACCAGCGCGATCGCCTTTCCGCGCGTGAACCCCAGCGATTCCTGCACGAACGCCAACGTCGGCTGGTACATCGAGATCGAGCTCGTGATCGCCGCCAGGAACAGCATGAAGAACCACAGCGCGCCGAAGTAGTTGCCGAACGGCATGTGCGCGAACACCACCGGCAACGTGGTGAATCCCAAGCCGAACGATCCCCCGGCGAGTGCTTCGGCCATGCCGGCGAGGCCGAGGAAAACGAATGCGGCGGTCAGCGTGATCATCCCGCCGAAACCGACCTCGAAGACCTCGTTCGTCGCCGAAGCGGTCAACCCCGAAAGGACGAGGTCGTCCTTCTTCTTCATGTAGCTGGCGTAGTTGACGATCACGCCGAAACCGACCGAGAGGCTGAAGAAGATCTGTCCCGCCGCAGCGATCCAGGCCTTGGGCTCCCACAGCTTCTCGAAGTCGGGATTCCACATGAAACCCAGGCCGTTCGAGACGTTTCGCCCTTCGCCCTGGTCGGGCAGCGTCAGCACGCGCACGAGCACGAACACCGCGCAGATCGCCATCGCGGGCATCGCCCACTTGCAGAAGGTCTCGATACCGCCCGAGAGCCCGCGCTTGACGAGCCAGACGTTGATCGCGAAGACGAACAGGAAGGCATAGACGATCGGGGCGAGCCCGCCTTCGAACAGCGAGCCGTCTCCGCTGCGACCGACCATCGCACCGAAGTGACCGGCCGAGGCCGCGGTCTGCTGCGCGAGCGGTGCGCCGCTCTCGACGCCGAGCGCGGTGCCGCCGAAGATCGCGCGCACGTACTCGATCGCGTACGAGAGGCACCAGGCCTCGATGAACACGTAGTAGAACGACACGCCCAGCGGGATCAGCACGCCGATCACGCCCAGGTAGCGCGCGATCTTGCCCTTGCCGATGACGCCCAGGATCGCCGGCGCGGAATGGAAGCCCTTGCGTCCGCCGTAGCGGCCCATCGTCCACTCGGCCCATCCGATCGGGATGCCGAGGAAGATGAGCGCGCAGAAGTAGGGGATCATGAACGCCCCGCCGCCGTTGTCGGCCGCTTGGCCGGGGAAGCGCAGGAAGTTTCCGAGCCCGACCGCGGACCCGGCGACGGCCAGGATCACGCCGATGCGGCTGCCCCACTGCTGTTTCGGTTCGCTCACGCGCACAATCCTCCGGCTCGGTTGGTCGCGCGCCGACGGGATCTCGACAGGGGAGCGCGCGCGGCCCTTGTCTACCGGTCCGCGTGCGCCCGGTGCAATCGCCGCTGGCTGAAAACGCGCCCGGACGCCGTCACCCGGCGGACAGGCGCTCGCGCGCTTCCTGCTCGCTGATCCGCGCGATCGAGATCCCGGTGAAGCCGTAGACGATCGAGATCAGGGGGCACAGCCAGTTCAGGAAGGCGTACGGCGCATAGGCCACTGTCGCGACGCCCAGCACGGTCGCCATCTGAGCGCCGCACGTGTTCCAGGGGATCAACGCCGAAGTGACTGTGCCCGAATCCTCCAGCGCGCGCGACAGGTTCTTCGGGTGCAGCCGGCGCTCGAGGTACGCGCGTCGGAACATCCGACCGGGCACCACGATCGCCATGTACTGGTCGGAGGCCAGGACGTTGATCCCAAAGCACGTGAGGATCGTGGCCGTTATCAGGGAGCCCGTGCCGCGCACCAGCCTCAGGATCGAGTTCGAGATCGCGGCGAGCATCCCCGAGCGCTCGAGTACGCCGCCGAACGCGAGCGCGCAGAAGATCAGCGCTACCGTGCCCATCATGCTCTTCATGCCGCCGCGGCCGTCGAGCAGGGACTCGACCGTGAGCGCCGCCTCGCGCTGCACGTCGTGCAGGGCGCCGTCCGGCACACTGGCGACGAGTTGGATCGAGAAGCCGTTGAACAACGTGCCGAACGATTCACCGAGCATCGCCAAGGCGCCGCCGTCCCCGTGCTGTTGCACGAGCAGGCCCAGGCCCGCGGCCGAGAACGTGCCGACGAGCAGCGCCGGGATCGCCGGGACGCGCCCGGCGACGAGTCCGAGGACGAGGATCGGCGGCAGCGCGAGCCACGGGGACAGCGTGAAGTTCGACCTCAGCACCGCGATGGTGGCCTCCACGCGCTCCAACCCCTGCGCCGACTCCGCGTGGGATCCGCCGAGGAATGCGTACAGCACGAGCGCGATCCCGAGTGCCGGCGTGACCGTCCAGATCATGTGCTGGATGTGCTCGATCAGCGTCGAGCCCGCCATCGCCGGAGCTAGGTTCGTCGTGTCCGAGAGCGGCGACATCTTGTCACCGAAGTACGCCCCCGAGACCACCGCGCCACCGACCATGCCGATGTCGATGCCCAGCGTGTGGCCGATGCCCATCAAGGCGACCCCGACCGTGCCGGCGGTCGTCCACGAGCTGCCCGTCGCGAGCGACACCACGCAGCACATGAGACACGCGGTCACGAGGAAGACATCGGGCGAGATGATCTGCAGGCCCCACACGATGAGCTGCGGGACTACGCCGGCCTCGATCCACGCACCGATGAGCATGCCGACGACCATCAGGATCAAGACGGCCCGCATCGCCATCGTGATCGAGTGCACGATGCCGTCCTCGATCTCTTTCCAGGGTTGTTTCAGCACGAAAACCGCGATCAGCCCGGCGATGCTCGCGGCCAAGACGAGCGCGACGTGGTTGTCCGCCGAACCGAACACGCGCACGTTCAGCGCGAGCAGTCCGACCAGCACGACGACCGGGATCAACGCGAGGCCGAGCGACGGCGGGCGCGGCGGAGCGGGGGAAGATGCTTGGTTCATCGCTAGGGGGGGGGCTCGTTCCGACTGAGTCATTTGTCGTGCGGCGTGCGGCGTGCGTCGTGAGCGATGCGTTCTCGAGCGCGCGAGGTGCCGCGCGCGCTAGCGGCGTGCGGCTAAGGTCGTGAGCCCGCGGCGGGGGGCACGCGAAATAAGTTCGGCTCGCTGCCCGGCAACTCGCCTTCGCGCACCATGGCTCCGCTCGGCGCAGGTGTTGCGCGCAGCGTCGAAGCCAGAGGCCCGCTCAACCAACTCGGCGTCGCGCGCATCGCAGCCAGCACCCACTCGGCGGTGGCCGCGACCGGATCGCGATCCCCGCGCGCATCCAGGTTGAAAGCGCCCTCGCGCGACGACTCCTCGTCGCCGCACCCGGCGCACACGAGCGGAGTTCGGGAGGCGATCTGCGCCGTCGTCGCCAAACGCGCAGACCCCGGCTGCACGATGGCCAGCAAGACCGCGGGATCGTGCTCGAGACGGGCCGCCGCTCCGCGCACGCCTTCGGGCGTCCCACGATCGTCGAAGATCGCCACGCGCACGCGCCGATCGCGCAGCGGAGGCTCGGCCTCGAGCCGCGCGCGCAACACCTCGGCGAACGCGCGACCCACGGCGCGCCCCGGTCCCGTCGTATCGGCCACGATCCCGAGCGTGATCGGCGGGTGCATCTCCGCGTCGAGCGGCGCGTCGAGTCCGGCGTACGAGACGCGCGGGTCGGGGCCGACTTCGTTCGAGCAGCCGCCCGCGACGAGTGCCGCGGCCAACGCAAGGTGAACGGGGAACGGCGTGGACATCGGCGGGGGCCTCGTCGAGCATCCTACGCACCTCGGAGCACGATTCCTCGTGCTGCTCGCGCCACCATCCCCGAACCGGGCAACTACAAGGAATCTCGATGACCCCGATCTCCCTACGCGCCTCGATTCCCTGGGCTCTGCTCCCGCTCGCGCTCTCGACCAGCGCTCAGTCTCCGAAGATCGACGAGGATCCGACCTGGAACCAAGCGCGGCTCGAGGCGGCTTCGGCCCGGATCCAGACTCAGGTCGAGGCGCTGCGCGGCGAGAAGTTCCAGCGCGCCGTCAACGTGAAGATGTCGGACACCGCGTCGCTGCGCGCGTACATCGCGAAGCGCGAGGCGGAGATGGCGAGCCCCGGGCGCGCGCACCGCGACGAGTGCAGCGCCAAGCTGCTCGGGCTGGTGGCGCCCAGTCTGGACCTGCGCGCGCTCGAGCTCGAGGTGCTCGAGAGCCAGGTGGGCGGCTTCTACGACCCGTCGAGCGACACGTTCTACTTGATGGACCAGATGAAGGGCTCGGGCGCCAAGGTCATCCTGGCGCACGAGTTCACGCACGCGCTCGACGACCAGCTGTACGACCTCGACAAGATCCTGAAGACGGCGAACGAGGAGACGGACTCCGAGCTCGCGCTGCGCAGCGTGATCGAAGGCAGCGGCATGAATCTCATGACGCGCTGGGCGACCGCGCACGTGGACGAGTACTCGTTCGCGGATCTCATGAGCTTGCAGTCGATGGGCGCCGAGGTCCTGCGCCGCGCGCCGCCGCTCGTGTGGAAGCCGCTCCTCGGCACGTACACCGCCGGCGAGGCGTTCCTCTCGCACGAGGCCGGGAAATCGAAGGTCGTCGCGTCCGACCAGATCGCCCGCGCCTTCCGCGAACCGCCGCGATCGACCGAGCAGATCCTGCATCCCGAACGCTATTGGGATGCGACGAAGCGCGACGATCCCGTGCGCGTGCGCTTCGATTCCGCGGTGCTGCCGGATGGCTGGACGGAGCTCGCACAGGACACGCTGGGCGAGCTCGCGCTGGCGCTCGTGACGACGCCCGTCGCGGACCGGAAGGGATTCGACGTCTCGAATCCGTTGGCGGCGTTCGGCCTGAAATTCACGAACGAACCGGCCAAGGGCTGGGGCGGCGACCGCGTGATCCTGCTCGCGCGCGGCGACGATCGCTACTTCCAGCTCGTGACCGTGTGGGACACCGTGAAGGACGCGCTCGAGTTCGCGGCCGCGCTCGAGAGCACCGCGCCGAAGGTCTACACCGGTGCGCGGGATCCGGCCTCGGGATGGGTGCCGCACTTCACGCCGACGCACTTCGAAGTGCGCACGTCGGCGGACAGCCGGAACCCGACCGCCGTCGTCGTGCGCTCGGCGTCGCTCGCGACCGCGGACGCCGAAGCCTTCGCTGCGCTCGACGTCCTTTGGGTGACGGAACCCGCACCGAAGAAGTTGCCGGCCGAGACGACCGGCGGTTCAACCAAAGACGGCCGCTGAACTCCGTGGGCCGGGTAACCCGCCGGCGATCCGGCCGCTGAACAAGAACACGCCCTCGATGCGCATGCCGGGGCGTGGTTCGGGCAAGCCGTCGCGCTCGAGTTGCCAGCGGCTGACGAACAGCGTGAGCGGGCGCTCGGGCGCGTCGACAGTGAGGAGGTCGAAGTCGGCGCCCGTGATCGGATTGCGCAGGTGGCGCACGCTCTGGATGCGGACGGAGATCTCGGCGCATCCGCCCGGATCCTCGACGCCGCCCAGCGGCTCGACGCTGGCGCCGCCCTCGCGCTCGAGGACAGCTCGATCGAAGACGCCTTCGTTCGGGCCGACCGATGCGACGTCGAGCGCGAAGCCGGCGATGGTCACCGCGAGCACGTGTCCCTGCAGCAATTTGCCCGGCAAACGGCGCGCATCGGTGAGGTAAGCCGAGATCGGGTACGCGCCCGGTTCGTGCAGAGTCAGCAGGCCCGCGCGCTCTTGCGACATCGCGCGCCAGTAGTCCTCGCTCGATTGCACCGGCGGAGCGGCCCACCCGACGAGCAGCGCATCGAAGCGCGAGTCGGGCACCTTGCGGATCTCGAGGACCGCGACACGCAGGCGGACTTCCTGGCGGTAGTGGGGGACGACGGTCCAAGCCGCGTCGGGATCGTCGCGTTCGACGCCGAGATCGATGCCAGGCACGATCGAAAGGCGGCGGTGCGTGCGCGGATCTCCGCGCCAGGCGGCGGGTTCGCCGTCGCGCAGGGCGCGACCGACGATGTCGTCGAGAGGGTGGTCGGGGGGGAAACCCACGCACTCGAGGAGGAAGTCCACGGCACGCAGTTTCGCTTGAGCGCGCGATCCAGGCAACGGCGGTCCGGCGCTATCCTGCGCCGATGTCCTACGCCGCCGTGCGCGCCTGCATCCCGCTCGTCCTCGTCCTCGGATGCGCGGCGCCGACGGGAGGAACGCGCGCGCAGCGCACGCACGCGACGGCGGAGTTCGATGTCGAGCACTACGCGCTGGACCTCGAGTTCGATCCCGCCGCGCGATCCGTGCGCGGCGCGTGCCGTATCCGTGTGTGGCCGACGCGCGCTCCGATCACCGACGTCGAGCTCGACTTGGTGGGCTTGCGCGTGAGCAAAGTCGTGGACGTCGAGGGCCGAGAGCTCGCGTTCGAGCAGGACGAGGACAGTGTGCGCGTCGAACTGGCCCTGCGCGTGCCGCTCGACGAATGCGCCGAGTTCACCGTGCACTACGCCGGCCGACCGGCGAAGGGGCTCTACTTCGCGGCCGAACGCGACGGCGTTCCGACGCAGGTCTACACGCACGGCGAGTGCGTCGACGCGCGCGCGTGGTTCCCGTGCCAGGACGAGCCGTGGGAGCGCGCGACGAGCGAGATCGCGGTGCGCGTGCCGGCCACGTGGAGCGTTTTCGCCGCTGGGGAACGCATCGAACGCCGCGAAGAGGGCGCGACGGTCTTCGAGCGCTGGCGTGCGAACTTCCCACACCCCGCGTACCTGGAAACGCTCGTCGCGGGCGAGTTCGCCGTGCTCGATTCATCGTGGGACGGGATCCCGCTGACGTTCGCCGCCGCGCCGCGCCTCGGCCCGCATCTGGATGCGACGTTCGCCGAGACGGACGAGATCTTGGAGTTCCTCTCGTCGAGGACGGGCGTGCGCTATCCGTACCCGAAGTACGCGCAGATCGCCGTGGACGGCTTCCAGTACGGCGGCATGGAGAACTTGTCGGCGACCACGTTGATCGACTCGGCCGTCACGGACGCGGCTGGACTCGTCGACGCACCGTCGACGGGGCTCGTTGCGCACGAGGCGGCCCACCAGTGGTTCGGCGATCTCGTCACGTGCGCCGATTGGTCGCACGCTTGGCTGAACGAGAGCTTCGCGACGTACTTCGCGAACCTCTACACCGAAAGCGCTCGCGGACGCGACGAGTTCCTGGTCGACATGGACCGTCAGCGCGCGAGCTGGCTGGCGAGCGACCAGGGCGCGAACCGCCGACCGATGGTGCACCTCGGCGCAGGCGATCCGATCCTGAGCTTCTTCTCGGGCCACGTGTACGGAGGCGGCGCGGCGCGTCTGCACCACCTGCGCCGACTGCTGGGCGACGAAGCGTTCTTCCGCGGCGTGCGGATCTACCTGGGCGAGAACTCCGGCAGGGGTGTCGTGACCGACGACTTGCGGCGCGCGCTCGAGGATGCGTCGGGGCGCCACCTGCGCGCGCACTTCGAGCGCTGGTTCCTGGAGCCCGGGCATCCGCGGATCGAGTTCGGGGCGCGTCACGATGCCGCGCGGGGCGAGATCACGATCGACGTGCGACAGACCCAGGAAGAGAAGCCCTTCCCGTGCCTCGTCGAGGTCGAGATCGCCGACGTGAACGGCGTCCGCGTCGAGCGCATGGAGCTCGAAGATCGCTCCCAGCGTTTCGTCCTGCCGCAAACGAGCGCGCCGCGCTGGGTGCGTGTCGACCCCGCGTGCGCGCTGCCGGCGGAGATCGTCGAGACCCGGACGTTTGGCGAGTGGTTGGCGATCCTCGCCGGCGCGCCAGATGCCGCCGGGCGGCACGGCGCAGCTGCATTTCTCCTCGGCCATCTCGCGACCACGACGGATTCGGAGCTGCGCGCGACGCTGCGACGCGGACTCATCGCGGCGCTCGCGGGCGACGAATCGCCCGCGGTGAGGCTCGCGATCGCGAGCGAACTCGCACCCGAACGGGATTCGGCGGAGCGCGCCACGCTCGTGAGTTGCGCGCGAGCGGACTCGAGCGCCCCCGTGCGCGCGGCCGCGCTCCAGACGCTCGAACCACGGGCGCCGAACGCCGAGCTGGCCGAGATCGCGCGGGCCGAGATCGCGCGCGCGGAGAGCTACGCAGCGGTCGGCGCCGCGCTGGGAGTCCTCGTGCGCGCCGAGCCGGGCGATGCGTTCGCGCGGCTCTCGGCGGAAATGAGCGCACCGTCACCGAACGGTGAGCGCGCGGCGCGCGTCCTGGCCCAGATCGCCCGGCTCCCAGATCCGCGCTCGGCAGGGCTCATGCGCGACGTCGCGCGCGACGAGGCGCTGCCGGACGCGCCGCGACGGGTGGCGATCGGCGCGCTCGGCCGGCTCGCGGCGAACGATGGGGCCGCGCGCGCGGAGCTCTTGTCGCTGCTCCGTTCTTCGCGCGGGACGATCCGGCGCGAAACGATCCAGGCGCTCGCGAACGCCTTGACGCCGGAGGTGCGCGCGCGTCTTTCCGCGCACGCAGCGCGCTCCGCCGACGGTCGCGAGCTGGCGGCGATCGAACGCGCGCTGGCCGCGACGCCGTGAACCCTTCGATCGACCCGGCGTTCGCCGCCGAGTTCGCGCGGACGCTGCGCGACGAGATCGGGGCGCGTGCGGTCTATCGACGGCTGGCGCGCCGCGAGCGCGATCCCGAACTCGTGCGGCTCTTCCTCGTATTCGCGGAAGAAGGGGACGCGATCGAACACTCGCTGCGCGAGCTGATGCGCGGACTGGAAGCGCACGGTCGGGAGCGCAGCGTATTCCGCTGGTTCTCGGCGCGCGCCTTGAGCGGGCTCGCGCGCCTCGGCCTGCGGCGTTTCGTGCTGCGTCTGTGCCTCGAGTCGGAGGAAGTTCTCGCGCGCCGCTACGCCGGGTTCGCGCACTGGCTCGCGGGCGGCGGCTGGATCGGGGCCGCGCGCGCGTGCGATCAACTGGGCTCGCGGAAGGCGACGCGCGCCCACGCGCTGCGCGCCTGGGTGCCGCGCTGACCTCGGCACGGTAGACTGGCGGGCCCTTCGCCAGAGAACCCAGACAGGACCAGTCCGATGACCGAGTACACATCGACCGGCATGCCCCGGATCGGCGACACCGCCCCTGATTTCCGCGCCGTCACGACCCATGGCGAGCTGACCTTCAGCGATTGGCAGAACAAGAACTGGGTCGTGCTCTTCAGCCATCCGGCGGATTTCACGCCGGTGTGTTCGACGGAGCTCACGGAGTTCGCCAAGCGCAGTCCTGAGTTCGCCGCGATGAACGCCAAGCTGATCGGACTGTCGATCGATTCGATCCACAGCCACCTCGCTTGGCGTGAAAACCTGAAGCAGATCCTCGACGCGGACATCGAGTACCCGCTGATCGCCGACATCGACATGAAGGTGTCGAAGCTCTACGGGATGCTGCACGACAGCACGTCGACGACCGCCACGGTGCGCGCCGTGTTCGTGATCGACCCGAAGCGCGTCGTACGCGCGCTCGTTTACTACCCGATGAGCGTTGGACGGAACGTGGACGAGATCCTGCGCCTCCTGACCGCGCTCCAGACGACCGACCAGTACGCCTGCGCTACGCCGGTGAACTGGAAGCCGGGCGAAAAGGTCATCGTGCCGCCGCCGAAGAACGTGAACGACGTCAAGGAGCGCGAGTCGCACAAGGAGTACGAGCGCTACGATTTCTACTTGAACAAGAAGTCGCTCTGACGTCCGACATCGCGAACGCGAAGACGCCGCAGGTTCGCGCCCGCGGCGTCGCGCATTGCGCGGCATGGTTCCGCGACGAACACGGTCCTATCAGTTCGCTCCGCCGCGGCCTGCACGCCGAGGACCACACGACTTCAGTTCAACACGCCGCGGCGCATGGCCACGAGCGAGTCGGAGCCGAAGCGGCGCTGTTCGCGGCGCACCCACGGCTTCGCGAGGCGCGCGAGAGGCGCGCGCGGCTTCGACAGCGCGCGGATCGAGTATGCGACGAGGTCCTCCGGGGTGTGCTCGACGAGGAAGAGCTCCTCGCCGGCCTCGGCGTGCCCGGGCAGCGTGCCGTAGGCGAACCCGAAGCGATCCTTCTCGTCGATCACGTAGACGATGCGCGCCGCGTTCACGCACCACAGGCCGGCCGAGCGAACGAGCACACCGACGGTCGTGCCCACAGCGATCGGCGCGTCGGTCGTGTGCAGTTCGACCCAGGGCATCGCGAACATCGTCCAGTGGCGGACGAGCTTCTTGCTGCGCTCGAAGACGTCGCGCCCGGGGCCCAGGACCGTGCGGTACGTGTCCTCGGTCCATCCGGCCGGCGCCTCCTCGGCGCGCGTCATGCCGACGGGCGCGTAGGAGAAGGCCAGCACGGACTGCGCGGCCACGAAACGCGCGACGTCCGCGCCCGCCGGCTTGCCGAAGCGGAAAATAGTCACTTCGCCTCCGCGATCGTCAGGTAGCGATCGACGCCGTCGATCACGTGCGTCGTCTCCTTGCCCGAGGGCCAGCGCACCGTGCACGCGCTCACGCTGGTCGCCTCGCCGAGGCCGAAATGCAGCTCGGGCGCGTTGCCCGACAGGTAGCCCGTGCCCGCGCGCAGCGAGCGCAAGAGCTTCCGCTCGCCGGCTTCGACGACGACCTGCGCACCGATCGCGTGGGTGTTGCCGTTCGTGCCCTTCAGTCGCACGCCGAGCCAGTGGTTCTTCCCGCGCACGGCGTCGTTGCGCAGCAGACGGAAGCGACCGTTGTTGGCCGTGATCGCGAGGTCGAGGTCGCCGTCCTGGTCGAAGTCGCACGCGATTGCCGCGCGCGAGGCGAGCGGGATCGCGACGTCCGGCCCAGCTTTCTCGAACGCCGCGTCGAAGTGGCCCGCGCCGTCGTTCTCGAAGTAGTGGCACGGCTGCCCGACGCAGATGCCGGTGCTCTCGTAGTCGGGTGACGTGTAGCCGTTCGCGTAGAAGAGGTCTAGGTCGCCGTCGAGGTCGAAGTCGGCGAGCTCGCAACCCCAGCCGGTGACGCCGACCGAGAGCTGCCCGAGCCCGGCTTCCACCGCGCGGTCGCGGAACGTCGAGACGCGACTCTTCGCGCTCGTGTGGCGCAGGTTGTTCACGTACAGCGCGTTCGACTCGAGCTGCCAGTTCGTGACGAACAAGTCCTCGTCCAGATCGCCGTCGATGTCGCCCACCGCGAGCCCCATGCACCCGCGCGGATCGTCGAGGCCGGTCGAGAACCCGACGTCCTTCAGCTTCCCGCCGCCCTCGTTGCGCCAGAACCGATTCGGCGAGACATCGTTCGCCAGGTACAGATCCTGGTCGCCGTCGCGATCGAAGTCCCACCACAGTGCCTGCATGCCGCGGCCGTTCGGATCGTCGAGTCCGAGTTCCTTGGCGACGTCCACGTACCGGATCGTCGCCGGAGCGCCGTCCTTGCCCGGCGTGAGGTCGCAACGGAGGAGCATCTTGCGCTCGCCCGGGAACGCGAAGGGCAGCATCTCGACCGGATCTTCGCGCTGATAGCGGCCGAGCTCTTCGTCGCTCGGCATCTGCGACGTGTCGTAGTTCAAATAGCTCGTGACGAAGAGGTCCAGATCGCCGTCGCCGTCGAAGTCCGCCGCGCTGACGGCCGCGTGCCACAGGTTCGTGTCGAGGCCCACGGCGTCGCTCGCGTCGGTGAAATGTCCCTTGCCGGCGTTCAGCAGGAAGCGATTGCGCCCGTAGTTCAGGGCGATGAGGTCGAGATCGCCGTCGCCATCCGCGTCGTAGAAGAGGGCAGCCATGCCCGCGCCGGTGTGGGCCAGCCCGCGCGCCGCGCTCTCGTCGACGAAGCGTTTTCCGTCGACGTTGCGGTAGAAGCGACTCGTCGGGAGCGCGCTGCCTTCGCGACCGCCGCCCTGCGGCAGGAAGAGATCGACCCAACCGTCACCGTCGACGTCACCCCACGCGGCGCCCGGCCCCATCGTCGGGCGGATGTCGAGCTGCAGATCGGGCCCTTCGAAGTGGACCATGTCGATGCC
>Ga0105044_10003879_pt1 | contig 20528 bp, 17 predicted proteins | sample MAT01_FD_78092 | JGI IMG/M metagenome (GOLD analysis project Ga0105044, IMG submission 78092) | Freshwater microbial communities from Lake Fryxell liftoff mats and glacier meltwater in Antarctica - MAT-01 | ecosystem: Environmental > Aquatic > Freshwater > Ice > Liftoff microbial mat | place...
ACCGATCACTGTCGGGCTGGCACAACTGGCGGGTGGTGAAGCCGTCAAATGGAATCTGCCGATGGCGGGTGCCATCGTCGCGGCGTTGCCCCCCTTGCTGATTTACATCATCTTGGGACGCTATTTCATTCGCGGTCTGCTGGCGGGGTCGATCAAGGGGTGAGGGCAACACCGTAGGGGCGCAGCGTGCTGCGCCCTATACCCTTCATATTCATTTCCCACCCTCTCATATCGTCCTACAAAATCGTTAAAATGATCCGCGTAGCTGCCGCCCTTGCCATTGGAGTCGCGATCATGCCCGATATCTTGTTGAGTAGTTTTCAGCCCACCCCCAAGCTAGTCGTCCCACAAACCGTCATCACGACCCCCAAGTTCCCCGTGATCGATGCCCACAATCACCTTGCCGCACCCTTTGGCGGGGCATGGGATGAACGCCCGATCACCGAGCTTTTAGACGCGCTGGATAGCGCCGGGGTTCAAAAGTATGTTGACCTTGACGGCGGTTGGGGCGAAACCCTGCTGCATCGTCATCTGGATCACATCAAAGCCAAAGCACCAGAGCGATTTTTGGTCTTTGGCGGCGTCGATTGGGCACAATGGGCACAGCACGGCGACCGTTTTGGGGAATGGGCAGCACAACAACTGCGGAAGCAAGCGGCACGGGGCGCGGACGGTCTCAAGATATGGAAACCGTTCGGGTTACAGGTGCGTGATCAGCATGATGCGCTGGTCGCCATCAACGATCCGCGCCTCGACCCGTTGTGGATGACGGCGGGCGAATTGAACTTACCCGTCATGGTGCATATCGCCGACCCCATCGCCTTTTTCGATCCGCTAGACACCACCAATGAACGATTTGAGGAGTTGAACGCCCACCCCGACTGGCAATTCCCCAGCCCGCCCTTCCCGGCATTTATGACCCTCTTGAACGATTTTAAGGCGCTGGTGCTACGCCATCAACACACCCTCTTCATCGGGGCACATGTCGGTTGTCACAGCGAAAACTTGGGGTGGGTCGGGCAGATGCTCGATGATTGCCCGAACTTTTTCGTCGATATCAGCGCCCGCATCAGTGAACTAGGGCGACAACCCTACACCGCGCGCCGCTTCTTCACGCACTACGCCGACCGCATCCTCTTTGGCACTGATGCGGGTGCCTCGGTGGACACCTATCGGTTGTATTATCGCTTTTTGGAAACCGATGATGAGTATTTTAACTACGGCATAAGCGCGCTCCCCACACAAGGACGCTGGCACATCTATGGGCTTCATTTGCCGGATGATGTCCTCGAAAAGGTGTATTTTCGGAATGCCCAACGGGTGTTATGGCACGCCCCCAGCTAAAAGAATGTGGGACACCAGGGCACGCTCATAGCCCTGTGTCCCACATTCAATAGGCACCCCCCTGCCCGCTACCCCCGTTATTTATAGAGCGGCGTCGCGACCGGATTGCGTTCCGTAAAGCCGCGCTGGTGCCAATACGGATAAATCGTGTCGGTTTCGCTCACGGCGTCCAAACGGGCGACCTGCTCCGCGCTCAAATTCCAGCCGACCGCGCCCAAATTTTCAATGAGTTGTGCCTCATGGCGGGCACCGATCACCACGCTGGAGACGGTCGGGCGTTGCAGCAACCAGTTGAGCGAAACCTGCGCCACCGTCTTGCCCGTTTCGGCGCTGATTTCGTCCAGCACATCCACCACACTATAGAACCATGCTTCGGGGATGGCGGGACCTTCGCCCGCGCCCTGATCGATGCGACTGCCCGCTGGGATCGGCTGATTCCGGCGGAATTTCCCGCTCAGACGACCTTGTGACAGCGGGCCCCAAACGAGGGTGCCGACTTTTTGATCGAGCGCCAGCGGCATCAGTTCCCATTCATACTCGCGCCGCAGCAACGAATAATGCCCTTGATAGCCCATATAGCGTGCCCATCCGTATTTGTCGGAGATCGCAAGCGACTTCATCAGGTGCCAACCGGAAAAATTTGAACAGCCGATGTAACGCACCTTGCCGCTTTGCACCAATGTCTCCAAGGCGCGCAAGGTTTCTTCGACCAAAGTCCGGGCGTCAAAGCCGTGCATGATATAGACATCAATATAATCCGTATTGAGGCGGCGCAAACTGGCTTCGCACGATTTCAACAGATGAAAGCGCGAGGTGCCGACATCATTGGGTTCATCGCTCATACGAAAAGTTGCCTTCGTGGAAATGAGCATCTTATCCCGCCGTCCAGCAATCGCTTTACCGAGGATTTCTTCGGACAAGCCTCCCGAATACACATCCGCTGTATCAAACATATGCGCGCCGGCGTCCATACAAATATCCACCAAGCGGCTCGCTTCTGCCACGTCGGTATGCCCCCACTTGCCAAAAAACTCGTGGGTGCCGCCAAAGGTGCCCGTGCCAAAGCTCAACGCGGGCACATTAAATCCTGATCCGCCGAGAAGTCGGTATTCCATAATCGTTTCCCCTTAAATAGCGCTTGCAATCGTATTCATCATGGCGATTATAGCCATTCTATCCCCCCTGTGACAAAAGCCTTGGACTTACTAGGTTCGGTGTTTTACGCGCGCGCAAAAGCGCGAAAGGGATTATCGACCGTCAACTGGTGGATCGTCGCTTCGTCAATGCCAGCCGCGCGCAATTTTGGCAAAAAGACCTCGTTGAGATAAGTGTACGGCTTGGGGATTCCGCCGCGCGGTTCGGCGGGGGTGTACCAACCACGATCATGGCTCAGCAACAGCTGATCGCCCAAACCGGCATCCAGTACCCGTTGAATCCGTTCGATGTGGACGGCATCGTCATCGTTGCCTATCGAATCATATTCGATCCACGCGCCGCGCCGCGCGATCTCTACATGGAGCGCAAAATCAGGTTCAGCCTGTGTATGAATCCAGAGATAGCGCTCGGCACGATACCCCGCTGCTTCAATGATATCTAGTTGGTCTTTGACGACCCGCCCGCGAATCGTATGGCTACCGATCACAGCATCCGTGACGATGCCAGCGGCAGACGCGGCACGCAAGATTTTCGCCTCGGTGGGCGTGATGCCATCATCCCCGGCACTCAATTTGATCCACCCTGCGCGCACGCCCGACTGCTCGATCTCGTCCTGCAATTCGCCAAGCATCCAATCGCGCAAAAAATCCATGCTGGCTTGCTGCGCCCATGCCGGGATCCATGGCTCACGATAAATGCCAGTCGGTACGATCAGCGGATAGGCGGTCGCGTCGGAGACAGCTTTAAGGATATCCGCCCGTCGCCCAACCCCCACGGGCGTACACTCGACAATGGCGGAGATACCCAAGGAGCGTGCCCGCTCGATTTCAGGAGCCATCAGCGCAATCACATCAGCGGGATCGGCTTCGGCAAATCCGGGGGTATCCATGCTGCGCAAATCCACAAAAACATGCTCATGGGGCAAAATCATGCCAAGTTCGTCAGCGCTTTTCGCGCCCATCGTGGTGATCACTTGTCTATGGTTCATCGCCCAACTCCTAATATTGTTTGTCCACATCCAACAGATTCTTTAACGGTTCCCCCGCCAAATAGTGCCCAATGTTCTCGATAAAAATCTCCACAATCTTAGCATTTTCCGTTTCGGCGGTGCTGGCAGAATGCGGGCAAATGATCACATTGGGCATCGACCACAAGACATCCCCAACGGGCAGCGGTTCCACCTCAAAAACATCCAGCGCCGCCCCGCGCAAGTGTCCACTTTGCAGCGCCGCCACCAGTGCCCCCTGATGAATAATGGCACCGCGCGCAATATTGATCAAGACCGCGCCTTTAGGGAGTAGCCCCAACGCTTCCGCCCCGATCAAGCCTTCGGTTTCGGGGGTGTGCGGCGTCGCCAACACCAAATAATCGGTGTTTTCAAGCAGCGGGCGCAGATCCCTAACCGGATAAAGCTGATCGACGTGGGCGACCACTTTTGACTGATCGCGCCGCGTGCCGATCACACGCATATCAAAAGCTTTGGCGAGGCGCGCCACTTCCTGCCCAATCTTGCCTAGCCCGATAATCGATAAGGTTCTGCCTTTCAGTTCATGGGTGATATAAGTAAAATCTCATGAACAATGCCCAAGCGCTCATCGTGGAAGATAACATCTTGAATAGCGAAGTGTTGCGTACCCTCTTAGAAACTCATGGGCTAGAATCGATCATCATCTCTTCCCCGCGTGAGATCGTCTCGGTGGCGGCACAGATGCCCAACCTGCGCATTGTATTCCTCGATCTTGAATTCCCCAATGCCAGCGGCTTTGAAACCAACCGCGAACTCATCAAAATGGGGTGGAATCCCCACATCCCGATTGTCGCCTACAGTGTTCACACCAGTGAAATCGATACCGCACGGCGAGAAGGATTCCACAGTTTCATCGGCAAACCGATCAACCCAGACCAATTTGCGGGGCAACTTGCGAAGATTTTAGCAAACAAACCAGTGTGGTCCATCCAGTAGCGACGAGCAACAGAGCGATAAGGGGCATGACGGATCATGCCCCTTATCGCTTTGGGCTTGCCAATGTTGACTTCAGAGCGATGAATCATGCGATCACCCCCCGATAAAATCTGGTTTGATGCCATGCGCTTCGAGCGCGGCGGTGAAGGCGTCGAGATCGGGGGCGCGGATGACGACCGCCATCTCGCCCAAGCGCGCCCCCGTATAACGGCGCAACGCGGGCGTGTTGATGATAAATTCGAGCGTCTCTGGCGCAGTGGTGCGCAAAACCAACAGGCGCTCCACACTGACGGCAGTTGCCCCGCCGGGGGCAGTGGCGGCAACAGTGGCAGCGGTACGTTGTTCCAGCAAACGGGCGAGCGCATCGGGTAAGGGTTTATCGCCCAACGCCCGTTTGATGAACGCCTCAATATGCCCGATGGTGATCCCTTGCGCCTCGCCTTGGGCGATACCGGTACGATCCAGCTTATAGGTGTAGCCGTCACCACTGACCGCCATCCACGAACAGAAGCGCGCCACTTGATAGCGATCCGCCCTACTGACGCGCCGCGAGAGCCGAAAAGTCGCGTCTGGGGTGATCTCGATCTGAGCGGGCGCGTCGGCAGTGGTGGGCCACGGCGTCATGCCCAAGAAGGCACGCCCATAAGTCGTGAGACGCGCGGCGTCCGCCCCCAGATCGAGCAAGCCTAAACTATGGAGCGGCAGGGCACAGTAAAACTCCAGCAAGGCACCCTCAATGGAATGCCAATTGTCGATCCCGGTCAGCAATTTATCCGACTCATCATAGATATACCAACTGTCGAAATTACCATCGGGACGCTGAAAGTCGAGGCTGTCCTCATGGATCATCTCGACAAAACGGTCAATCGACCACCACTCTGTCGGCGGCAAGGTGTGGGTCATAATATCCAAGACGGTCGTCCGCGCGATGGCGGGGTTGTACTGGCTGAAACTCCCCGCTTCGAGGTCGATACTCAAGCCGGGGACATATAATAAATCGATATGGTTGCTGCCGCGCCAGGCTTCCGCCAAAACGCGCACTTGTTCGTGACGGGATTTGCTCAACCATTTGGGCGTCCCCGTGCGGGACGGGATCACCCGCCCATTGGCGACTTCGATTAAATCTGCCGCTACCCCTACCCCCAGTAAAAAGTTGAGGCGCGACTCGTCCGTCTTCAACAAATACGGCAAGATCGCTTCGGCGTCGGTATTCGCCAGCGAGTCGCCCGCAACCAGCGGGGTGCGAATGCGCAGATAAGCGAGGAGCGTGGTCATGTCATCGACCAACGAGGTATCCGCCGCTTGGATTTGGGTGACGGACTCGGCACTGAGCGGTTCTAAAGCGGGGCTGTCATCGTCACCCGCTTCGAGCGGCAGATCGGTATCGGCGGCGCTGGCGGCTGAGTAGCTGGTTTTTTTCAACGGTAGCACAGCGGCAAGATCGCTCGGTACGACGATCAAAGCAAGCAAACCACTATCGCCATTTTCAAACCCAAAGCCGATCAGCCCGCGATAGTACAGGGCTTCGGCGACGGTGGTGGGGTTTTTGTGTGGCAACTCCCGTCGGATTGCACCTTCGCCAAAACGACGGATTTCGCCAAAGACGCGCTCAAACTTGGCTTCGGGCATCTGTCCATTGGTGCCCAACAGCAGATGAAGCGCCCCGCGCGCTTTGTCATCCAGCATGTCCCAGACGGTTTCGGCGCGGACGGGGTCGGTCATGGCGCGGAAGAGCTGATCGACAATATCGCTGATCTCGGCACGCGGGCTAAGTTTGACAGACCACACCTCGACCAACGCGGTCAGCAGTGCCATATCGCTCTGTTGCAGCATTTGCAGGATATTCATCACAGTTTGACTTTACAGATTGGGGTTAATCGATTGCCTCTATTGTATCAAAAGGTGAGGAATTGGGGGCTAGGGGTTGGGGAAAACGAAAGGGAATCGGGGTATGATTAGAAACCATCATTTCCCTTTCTTGCAGGTGCCCGATGACTCCCGATGAACGGCTTCCCTTGATCGAAATAGTGCGCCAGTTCCCTGATGTCTTGGAGGTGGTGTTGCGCCCTCTATCCCCAGAACAATTGCTGTTGGAGGCTTTGCCCGGCGAATGGACAGTGGCACAGGTGGTGCATCACTTGGCAGATGCCCACATGAACGCCTTCCTGCGCTTTAAGTGGATTGTGGTGGAGGATTACCCGACGTTTAAGCCCTATGAGCAAATCGATTGGGCGGAAACCGCCGAAGCGACGGATACGTCAGTATTGGACTCGTTGGCGATTTTACGCGGGCTGCATCACCGTTGGGCGCGCCTCATGGACTCGCTGAGCGAGGCACAGTGGCAACGCAAGGGCTTGCATCCGGTGTTGGGTGAGATCACCACTGAGGAACTGTTGCTCGGGTATGTGCGCCACAGCCAAAATCATCTCGACCAGATCGCGAAAACGTTACAGGCGGGGGGTTAACAATAGAGACGGGGAGCGTGCTTCGCTCCTCGTCTCTGTGACTAGTCTTTAGATACTGTTGGCGGATCGATTTTATCTAGGGTCGGCGCGTCTTTTTTTGTAGGGGCTCCTATTTTGATTCGCCAACAGCATCTCTTTATTCAACAAGTGTTTGTAACTACACACCCCTCGCCCTAAATCCCTCTCCATAAGCGAAGCGGCGGGGCGAGGGACTTTCTACTGCGTTTCTCCCCTTCTCCTCTTGTGGGAGAAGGGGTCGGGGGATGAGGGGTAGCTGTGTAGTTACACGATATTGTTGTTTGTCACCTTCTGGGGTGTCATATGACATAAGCAAGTGGACGTGCGTCCATGTGCCCGTTTTCCTAGGCATCACAATCGAGTCAGGGCAGTTTTGAGACCGTGATGCGGGCAGTACCCGCGCTGTCGCCATAAGCATTGACGCGCAGGAGATACGTGCCATCACCGGGGAGAGTCGCTTCAAATAGCGGGTTGAGCGTGCCGGCGCTGTCGTCGCCCTCGGCGAGAATCGCCCCCGACGGATCGATCAATGCCGCGACCGGATCGAGATCGCCGCTGAGCGCTTCGACCTGTACACGGATACGTTCGCCCGTGACGCCCTGAAACGGATAGACGAGATACGTTTGCGCGGGTAGCGGATCGGTGATGTCGAGGATGCTTTGCGGCGCGGGGGTCGGCGGTTGGGCGCGCACGTCATAACGCCGGACGATGGTATAGCCCCCCCCTTGATCGCCCGCATCGGTCACGAACACGGCATAAGCGCCGGTTTCGATCAAGCCGATGCCGTTGATGGTCGCGCCGCCGGTGCCATCACTGACGACGCGCGTCATCAGTTCACCGACAGGGGTATACAATTCGAGCGCCAATTGCAGGGGGGAACCTGCCTCCGTTTGCGCGCTGATGCTGATGATGTCGCCCGCATCGGCAGTGATGAAGTAGCGGTCAAACAAGCCGCCCGGCGCGATGCTGCCGATGATCCCGATCTCCGGCGGCAGCCGCATATCATCGACGCCGATTTGCGCCACCGCTGGCGTCGGGGTTTCGGTCGCGAGCGCCGACCCAGTGGTCAAGCGAATTTCGTAACGTCCGGGGGCGGCACCCATCACTTGCAGGATGGCATCACCACTGGCGGGCAACCGCACTTGCCGGATGCGCGCGTTTTGATCGCCGCCGCTGTCATCGTCGGTCGCCAACGCCCCTCCTGCTGGATCATAGAGCGTCATGCGGGGATTCACCCCCGCCGTGACGCCATCCATGGTCACGGTGATCACTTGCCCGGCTGCCCCCGCAAACAAATAGACGTGGCGGTCGAACGCCGACAAAAACTCACTTTGCAACGGCACGCCATCACTCAAACGCCCGACCAGCGCGCCCAACGGGAAATAAACGGGGGTGAGCGTGGGCGTCACGGAAGGCGTTACGGTGACGGTAGGCGTCAGGGTCAGCGACGGGGTGATCGTGACGGTTGGGGTGGCGCTGGGGGTGCGCGTGTTCGTTGGGGTGAGGGTACGACTGGCGGTAGCGGTCGGCGGGAACGGCGTGGGGCGGTCGATGAAGCGCAAGCGCAAAGCGTAGTCGGCGGCGGTGAGCGCGGTCAAGCGGATGGCGACGCGATAGGTGCCATTTTCGCTAAGTTGGAGACGGAGCGCCTCCCCAGTCGCCAGCACTGCCCCCGCCGGACTCGCCAACGTCAAGGTGAGGGGCGCGGGGTCGTTGGCGTCAAATTCCAGCGCGATGGTTTCGCCCGCCCGCCCGATGAACTGCCAGTCATGCCCGCCGCCCGCCGGTTCGAGCCGGTCGTTGAAGGTGCGATCCGCCTCAAGGAGGCGGATCGACGGCGGCGGCGTAGGCGTGGCGACACAACCGACGATGCCCGCCATCAGCAACAGGCAAAACAGTAGGGACGCGCAACGGCGCGTCCGCTTCGCATCCTTACAACGGGTGTCCCCGTTTTTCAATAGCATCACACGGCGCGTCCGCTGGTAAAAATATTTATTCTTCATCGGCTTCTTGTTGGGAACCGCTGAGATAGCCCGCCATCCACTTGAGCATATCGACGGCGCTATGCGGCAGTTGTTCACCCGTCGCCAACAGTCGATCCACATCTTCGGCACGGCGCACGACGCCCCCCTTGCTGCGATTTTCCGCCATCAACGTGACGATCTGCGCCAGTTCCTTCATATTGTTGGCAAGAATTTTGCGTTCGGGCGAGGGCACTTCTTCGGAGCGCGATTCGATCTCTTCGCGGAAGGTGGCGGGGTCAAATTGGAGCGAGCGTTTCGTTGACGGATCGAACGATTCGAGGAGCGCTTGCAAAATCGCGTAGGTCGTCGCCACATCTTCGGCAAATTCGGGCATGGTGCGCTTGCCGACCATACGCCGGAACGCCAGCGTGGTGCTGAGGATGGCGCGCAGGTCGTCGCTGATCTTGCGCCCCTCGCTGATGCGTTCGGTCAACAAGCGCTCCATGCGTTGTAACCGCGCGACCGAGGCAGTGTGCATATACTCGCGCCACCACCCGATCAATTGCGCGCGGGCGGTGCCGTTCCAGTGGATGAACATGAACAGCCGCCCCACTTCTTCGATCAGCATCATTTCATCTTCGACATCATCCAGTTGGCTGGTCAGCCGTCGCAAGGCGGTGCGGGTTTCAAAATCTTCTTTGCGTTCCGCCGCCAGCGCGATCATGTTCCATAATGCTTCTTCGGCGATATCGATGTCGTGATGCTGCTGCAAGATGCGCGCCAACCCCTCCACCATCGAGAAGGTGGCATCGTTCCACAACCACGAATCCAGCAAGCCAACGTATAATTCCGCCGCGCCTTGCTGATCGAGGTAGCCGAGGGCGATCATTTGCGCCGTCAAGACCAGCGCGTCGGTGACGGAACGTCCACTGTTGGCGATGGCGACGCTGAGCAATTGGGGCAAGTCGGGGCGGCTGACGGCACGATTGACCAAGCCGTAAAAGACATCATCACGTTTGTTGAGGAGCGCCAACGCCAGCGCCCGGCTGAGCGCGGGGAACGGCATCCAATCGAGCAAGCCGTTGGCGACCCACAACTTGAGCAGTTTTTCGGCGGCGGCGGCGGAGCCATTGTCGCCGTTGACCAGTAGCCACACTTGATCGATGGTTTCGGGCGTGAAAATGTCGGGATTGCCGAGGACGCTGGCACGTCCGAGCGTGGCGAGGAAGACCTCCCCGCCGAACTGTTGAAACAGCGTCGTCGCGTCGCCAATGCCGTCACGCAAGGCAAGGCATAGGGTATCGGGCAGCAGCGCGCGCAGGGCGGCGTCTTCGAGCAGTTCCTCCATGACGGCGGGCGACCGTTTGGCGGCCAGCATGACCAGCGCCCGTGCCAACAGCGGGTCGTTGTAAGCGCGCGACTGGGCAGCGGCGACGCCCGCCGTGAAGACATCAGTCAAGTCGTAGGCGAACGGTTCGCGAGCGATCAGCCGCAGCCAGTTGAGGGCGGTTTCGCCATCGCCATCGACAATCGCCACTCGCAACGATGCCAATGCCGCCACTTTGAGGCGATCCCGCCACACGGCAGCCCGTTCGCGTCCTTCGCTGACGATAGCGCGGATGAAACTGTAGACGGCATCGGGCTGGTTGAGAAGCGCCCGTTGCAGCCGTTTATATAAGGCTTCATCGAGGGCGAGATCAGCATCCATCCACTCCGCCACCAACCGAGCGGCGTCCATGTCACGGCGATCCAGCGCCCGCCGGATGAGGCGGTGCCCGATGGCGGCACGGTCAGCGCCGGGCGGCGGCACCGTTCGCAGGGCATTGAGATCATCCGGGCGCGGCGCGGGTGTGCTGGCATGTGCTTGAGAATTGCTCATAGGCTCAAAAAGCCTGATTTTCCAGAATGGTTATCCGTGAAGTCCCTATTCTAGCACGGACGGGAAAAGAAAAAAGAAAAGAGAGTAAAGGAAATGAAGACATGTTTGCGCGTGGCGGGTTGCACCGGCGGCGGACTGGTCGGATCGGCTGTCGGCATCAGGGTGCCCCCTTTGGCGGATGCAGGACGGGATGCTATTAGTATCCTGTAGGATGGGGCGAATCTGCTATAATGCGCGGCAACTAGACATGTGTTTTGGAGTGGGTCGCTATGGTTGCCGTTCAACCGCTCGGTCATTCGTGGACGCCCGAAGCCTATCTCGCTTTTGAGCGCGCCGCCTCGACCAAACATGAACTCATCGACGGACGCATTTATGCGATGTCCGGCGCGAGTCGGCGTCATGGCTTGATCACCGTCAATACAGTGGCACACCTGCATGGGCAGTTGCGAGGGCGAGAGTGCTTCTTGTACAGCGCCGATATGCGGGTGCAAGTTGTGGCAACAGGCACCTATACCTACCCCGATGTGTTGGTGGTGTGTGGCGAAGAGGCATTTGTGCCCGATCAGCACAATGATATGTTGCTCAACCCGACTGTGATTATCGAGGTATTGTCGCCTTCCACCGAAGCCTATGATCGCGGCTTAAAATTTGAACGCTACCGTGCCCTCGATAGCCTGCAACACTATATTTTGATCGCCCAAGACCGCGCCCACATTGATGCCTATAGCCGCCATGCGCCCATCGATATTGCCCACAGCATCGGGTGGTTGCTGACCGAAGCCAATGGACTCGACGCGCTGCTTCCGCTGCCAGCGATTGGCTGTCAGTTGGGTTTGGCGGAGGTGTACGCGCGGATCGGGTTTGATGAGGCGGATGGGTAAGGCAACTTTCCGCGTTCACCGTAAACGTTTGACCATATCGGCGCTGCGGGGGCGGCGTTCTAGCAAGAAGCTGACATAGCTGAGCATCACCCGTTCGAGGTCGTCATGCAATGCCAGCGATACCGCCAGCCCGCGTAGATCTTCGTAGCCACTCCGTTGCAGGTGGCGCATCAACTTGAGCGTGCGCACGGGCAGCGGCACATACGAGGTGCCGCGCGCGGCATCACGCGGGCACACGACGCCGCCTTCGGTGATACTGAAAAACTGGTCTTCCGGCTGAATCGCTTCATGCCCGATGACGCACTCCGACAGTTCGGGACGAAAGCCCACCAGATCGAGCAGGTGCATCTCGAAATAGCGCGCCGCCAAACGGGGATCAGCGTCATCACCGATGCGCGCGAACGTCACATCCAGCAGATCGAACAGCGCGCGCGGGGTGATATCCCCCTGAAACGTGAAGCGATCCACCAGCTCCGCCGCATAGCCCGCCAGCGACCCGCGCTCAATTTGATCGCGCAGGGGCACATAGGCGGCGTTCATCTCAGCTTGCACGACAATACCGAGTTCGCGTCCGGTGTGGATCAACATATCGGCGCGGGTAAACAATTCGACATGCCCGATCTTGCGGCTGTTGATTTTACGCGCCCCTTTGGCAATCGCGTCCAGTTTGCCATGATGCGGGGTAAGCAGCGTGAGGAGCCAATCGGCTTCGCCCAATTCCATGCGCCGCAACACCAGTGTGGGGGTCTTAAACGAGCGCTCACTGCTGGGCATAATCGTCCGTGTCGGGGGTGTAATGGGGCGTTTCGGGCAAGGAGGACGGACCAAACCCGTAAGGCAACAGGTGATCGAGCGCTCCGTCATAGACGACGATTTCGTTTTTATCGACCATGATCAAGCGCATGGTAGGGGCAAATTCGTAGAGCATCTGGCGACAAATGCCACAAGGCGATCCGCCATTTTCGGTGTAGACGATGATCAGATCAAACGTGCGGTAGCCTTCGCTGACGGCTTTGACGAGCGCGGTGCGTTCGGCACAGATGGTCGCTGGAAACGAGGCATTCTCGATATTGCACCCCGTGAACAGGGTGCCATCCGTGGCGCGCAACAAGGCACCGACAGGATAGTGGGAGTATGGGATGTAGGCGCGCGCGCTGGCAACTTTGGCGGCGTGGATCAAGGGTTGGAGCGTGATCAAGTCGTGGGTCATGGTGGGGGGTCACACGGCGGGTTGAAAAGATCGCAACCCAACGCCGTCTCCTGATAATGTGAAGGTCGATAGCATCGCAGGGATGAAGCCGGTACGCCCCATGGGGATGGTCAACGCGCCCGCGTCGGTCGTCACGGTGAGCGATCCGCTAAGGCAGGTGATGGCTTGAAAACGCCCATCCGTCGCCAGAATCTCCGCCCTCCCCCCCGTGAGGCGATGGTAGATCGTGCAGAAATAATCATTGTCAAACACCACCGACGTGTCGTGATCGCCTGTGCGTCCGACGATGGGCGACAGATCAGGATTGGTGACGCCGACGCCTTTGTCGATGTGGAGGGCGCGTGGTTTGCCATCCAGTCCGACCCGCCCCCAGTCGTACAAGCGATAGGTGATGTTGCACGCTTGCTGCACCTCATAGATGAGGAGTCCCGGTCCCAGCGCATGAACGATGCCAGCGGGCATATAGAGCGAGTCGCCGGTTTGCACATCGACCGTCAACAGCAGATCGCGCACGCTATTTTGGGCAATGGCGTCGGCAAGCGCGGGACGGGTGGTGCCCGGTTGCAACCCATTGATGAGTTGTGCGCCCGGCTCGGCGTCGATCACCACCCACGCTTCGGTTTTGCCGCGCGGGGAGTTTTCGAGTTCGCGGCAGAATTCGTCGTTAGGATGCACTTGCACGGATAGCCATTGGTTGGCGTCCAAGATTTTGATGAGCAGAGGCATTCCGTCGGCGGGGTCGTTGCCTGCGCCGATTAGGTCTCCCCCGTATTCTGCGACCAATTCGCCAAGGGTGCGCCCCGCAAGGGCACCAGTCGCGACGATGGCAGTGTTGTCCAATTCCCAAGCCTCACCATAGGGCTGATCGGTCGGCAGGGGCTTGTTCAGATGGGTGGCAAGTTTACGCCCCCCCCACACAATGACGTGTAAGGCGGGATCGAGCAAGAATGGGTACAGCGGTAAGGTGGTCATGACATCTATTATAACGCGGATTTGGCGCGCGAAAAAAAGAGTCTTGACGGCAAGGCGGCACACATGATATTATTTCTTGTATCAACGTATGTGCCTGTAGCTCAGTGGATAGAGCGTCTGCCTACGGAGCAGAAAGTCGGGGGTTCGAATCTCTCCAGGCACAACCCGTCAAAAAAGGCGATCCATCAAAATGGATCGTCTTTTTTATTGCATCATTCCCCCCCCACGCGCCCAATAATTCCCTACTCACGGGCATTAAAATTTTCGCCCGCAACAATCTTATATTCGACGGCGAGCGCCACCGCTTGAGTACGGCTGACGGTACCCAGCTTGGAGAGGATATTGCTGACATGATTTTTGACGGTCGAAGTGCTGATGAACAGGCGCTCCCCTATCTGGGGATTATTGAGTCCCTCAACCATCACAGTGAGAATTTCGCGTTCGCGGTCAGTCAAATCGTGACCCAGACTGGGCGGGCGGATGGTCGCATTGATCAGCACGCGGGTGGCTTCGGGTGCCAACGTGGATTGCCCATGATAAGCTTTCCGTACCGCCTCAGCAAGTTCATCAACGCTCACATTTTTTAGCAAGTAGCTGAGCGCCCCCGCTTTTAAAACCTTCTGGATCGTTTCCTCATCGCTATAACTGGTCAAGGCAATCACTTGAATATCGGGGAACTTTTCTCGTATCAAACGGGTGGTGGTGATTCCATCCATGCCGGGCATCAGGATATCCATCAACACGACGTGAGGATGATGTTGGGAACACAATTCAATTGCCATCAACCCATTGCTCACATCCCCGATGATTTCAAAATCATCGAAATTTTCCAACAAGCTGATCAAGCCCATGCGAACCATATCATGATCATCAACGATCAAAACCTTAATCTTTTCAGTTTTAGTCATCACTTCTTTTGTCTCCTACAGGCGTCCAAAACAAATTGATGCGTGTCCCTTTACCGACAATACTTTGCACATCTAATACGGCTTTTATTTCCGCAGCCCGTTCCCGCATGATGGCGATACCCATACTGGACGCTGCCACCGAATCGACATCAAAACCCTCCCCATTATCTTCCAGCGAAAGTCGTATGCCACCATCAACCATTTTCAACTTCAGCATCATCTGGCTGGCATGGCTATGTTTAACGGTATTATTGAACATCTCTTGCATCATGCGATAAAAAGCGATATGGATGTTTTCGGGCAAGGGGGGGAACTCGTCCAAGTCCATTCGAATATCCATATTGCGCCGGCTGCGCATGGTGTCGACCAATAATTTTGCCAGTTGGGTGAGTTTGACCTGCGTCATGGATTGCGGTCTCAATTCCAGCAGCAACACGCGCAGTTCGCTCAGTGAAGCGGATGTCAATTGATGCACCTGCTCGATCAGCCCTTTTGCCTTTTTGGGATTAATCACCCATTGTTTGAGCGCTGATTCAGCCATCAGGCTAGCACTAAAGATCGATTGAGTGACCGAATCGTGCAAATCACGGGCGATACGCTGTCGTTCATCAAAAGTGGCGACCTCGCGTAGCGTCTCTTTTGCATGTTTGTGCAGGCTGATATCGGCATAATTTTCGATACGTCCACCCGCAAAAATCCCAGATCGAATCGGTTGGCTCCAATGCTCTAGCCAACGTTCTGCCCGATTACCATCTTTCAAAACATGACATTCAAAACGAGAAGTATAGTCATCGGTTTCATAGACATGGAGTATATTTTCGGTATATACACGGGGTTCTTCAAAAATGCACTCCAATGTTTCTCTTGCTAATACCCGTTTGTCTTGTCCCAAAATATCCTGACGATTCACCCCGAAATAAACCTCGGTTGTCTCATTTATCCAAACAATACGGAAATCAGCATTCAGAATAAAAATGCTGATCGTGGAGCTATCGAAGACGTCATCAATCAGGGATCGGTATGCTTCTTCGCTGCGCCTCAGCGCTTCATTATTGTGGTGACGCTCAATCGCATAGACTATCGAACGCAGCAACAGATTGGGGTCTATGTCCCCTTTGATGAGATAATCTTGCGCGCCTGATTGCACTGCCTGTATCCCCAAGCTTTGATCATGAGACCCCGTCAAGACGATCACCGGGGTATGCTCGATCTTCGCCCGAAACCCCACAAGCGTATCCAGCGCCGAGCCATCGGGCAGCGTAAGATCGAGCAAGACGATTTCAAAAATATTGGTTTCGGCAGCGGTAATACCGGTCGCTAACGTAGACTCTACGCGCACTGTCCACGGTTCATCACCGCTCATTTCCTTCACCATCTCGTGCATTAAACGCACATCACCCGGATTATCTTCAATAAGGAGGACATGTCTAGCCTTGTTCATTACACAATTCTTTCCCTACTTATAGGTCACGCTGGCAATTTGACGATCCCAAGCCAAAAACTTTCAATGATGTGAAGGATGTGGATGAACTGATTAAAATCAGCTGGTTTGGTGACATAGCAATTGGCATGTAAATCGTAGCTGGATCGGATATCCCGTTCATCATCGGAGGTCGTAAACACAATCACCGGTATTCGTTTGAGTTCTGAATCCGCCTTAATGAAGGCAAGCACTTCCCGCCCGCTGATGCGCGGCATATTCAAATCCAGCAAGATAATCTGAGGGCGCGGCGCATCGGCAAAACGCCCTTGTCGTTTCAGAAACGAGATCGCTTCCACACCGTCCCGTGCCACGCTCATGTTGACACGGATATGACTGTCTTTAAGGACTTCCTCGATAAGCCGAATATCGCCGAGGTTATCTTCGACTAGAAGAAGCTCCATATTCCTGTTCCCTTGCGCTTCGCTGTAGTTCACTCTATCAGGCGATTGGTAAAGTAAAGTAGATGGTTGTATCGACACCCACTTCTGACTCTGCCCAGATTCTACCATTATAACGCTCCACAATTTTTTTGCAGATCGACAATCCGATGCCTGCACCGGGGTTATCCCCCTCACGGAAAATGCGATGAAATAGGACAAAAATGCGATCAAGATACTGGGCTTCAATGCCAATGCCATTGTCTTGAACGGCAAATGTCCAGTAATTCTCATCCTTTTTAACGCTGATATGAATTTTACAGGGAATTTCGCGCCGATATTTGACGGCGTTGTTGATCAAGTTTTGAAAAACTTGCACAATTTGCGATTGATCCGCTCTGACAGTAGGCATGGCATCCAGCGTGATCTCCACATTGTTTTCCTCTAGCTGCACCTTGAGATTTGCCTGTGCGGTGGTAATGGCAGATTGGACATCAAAGCTATCCCACTTTTGATCGGTGCTTTGCACGCGCGAGTAGGTGAGCAGATCATTGATGAGTTTTTTCATGCGCAGCGCCCCATCGACGGCGAAACCGATGAACTCATGCCCATCTTTATCGAGCAAATCCCCATAACGCTTTTCGATAAGTTGAAGATAACTCGTCACCATCCGCAACGGTTCTTGCAAATCGTGAGAAGCGATGTAGGCGAATTGCTGAAGCTCGAGATTGGAACGATGCAGTTGTGCAGCATAATGCGTTAAAGCTTCTTCGTTGGTTTTACGCGCGGTGATGTCCGAGATGACCCCAATGGAGCTCATCCTCTTCGTCACCGCATCGGTGGTGACCATGGATGTGGATTCGAGGGGAACCACCTGACCATTTTTGTTAACCACACGAAACTGGACGGTGCGTGGCTCCCCCGTTTTGATAATCTCCAGCACTTCTTGCGTTACGCGCTCAACATCGGGTGGGTAGAAGATCTTCGCCCAGAATTGCGGGTCATACCATTCTTCTAGCGTATAGCCCAACATATTTTCGGCACGTGGGCTGACAAAAGTGACCACCTGATTGCCGTTATCATGATAGTTTTCATAAACGATAGCGGGAAGATTATGAATGATCCGACCCAAACGATTTTTCTGCGCTTCTAAGGCGATCAACAAATCGGCACGTTCTTTGTGAATAGCGACTTGTTCGGTGATATCAATGCCGGATGAAATCAATAACTCAACTTCGTTGTTGTCGTTGAACAGCGGCGACATGCGAAAATCAATCGTAATTTCTTGATGGTTGGCGATTTGAATCCTAGCTTCATAGCGCACTTGTTCCCCAGCGGCAGCGCGCTTGATGGCGTCGCGGACTTGCGCTTGCGCAATCGGTGAGTACGCCCACCAGTAGGTCTCTTCAACCGGTCTGCCGACGACGTCCTTATAGTTCACATCCGCCAGTTCAATACTCGTGCGATTGACCTCGAACAAGGTGCCATCGGGAGTCAAAATCGCTACAAACACAAACAAATTATCAATGATCTTTCTTTGCCGTTGTTGCTGCATGCGCAAGGTTACTTCGATACGCTGGCGTTCGGTGATATCCCGAAAAATATTGACCGCCAACCGCACCTTGCCCTGCGGATCAAAAATGGGGGCAGCTTTGATGTGCATCCAGCGCGATTTAAGGGATTGGGCATCGCGGAGTTCAAAATTAATTTCGGATACCGCGCCCGTCTTGAACACCTGAAAACGGGGCAACGCTGACCAGTCCATAGGCAGACCATTGCTATCATGCATCGTATAGCGCTGACGCAATATTTCTGCGGGGACATTGAGAATCTGTTGAGGATTACCGAAAGAAGTCAGTTCTAATGCCGCCTGATTGATATAAAGCACTTTACCGCTGGCATCCTGCACCGAGATACCGTCGGCAATGGTCGCAAGGATCGTTTCCAACTCCTGACGTGCCTCGCGCGCTGTGCGCTCGGCAACCATCCGGTTATTTTCGAGCCAACTGATAAAGACGGCGACAAGAAAGAAAATGCTGGACTGAAAGATATTGGTGACATCCTGCACTATAAAACCAGAGATCACTAAATAATAGTCAATCGCGATGATCGCTAAAGTTGCACTGATCAGACCGGCACGAATGCCGCCGCGCCAGGCGCTGACCGTGACCGCGAGTGTAAAAAGGACGAATTGGCTATCATGAATGATGGGCCATAAGACGAGGGTCATCCCAAGCGCCAACAAACTCGTTAGTATCGGGACTACTAGAAGTTCAAAAAGGCTGATGAGAACTTTACGTGACGGCATTGACATGAAACTCGCTTAAATCTGGCTATGGATTTAAAAGTCTGGGGTGGACAAGACTCCAGCCCATCCCTCTATGTTACACGACGATAAATTTTTGCTTCACCCTCGGCTAACGTATCGACAAGATGTCCCCCGACAACCTGAAGATCGTAACCGTGAACAGCTTCATGCCAGGTGCCATCTCCCAAAGCGCTTTCACTGAGATCGAATTCACCGCCATAGGTATTCGTCAGGTTGGCGGCGACCACCACCACATTATCACCGCTCCAACGCTTGAAGGCGATGATACCCCGCGCTGGGTCATTGCAAAGCACCTCGAAAGTATCACTGAACAAAGCCGGATTGTTTTTGCGGAAGTGAATGAGCGCTTTATAATGCTCATACAATCCCTTGTTGCCAGTGTTTGCCAGTAAGTCCCATTGTAACGGGCGCGGTTCCAAAGATTTATCGGTCGCTTGACCGAATTCCTCGCCCATCCAGATCATCGGGATGCCGGGGGAGGTCAGCAGCAAGGTGGGACCCAACTTCGCCCGCCGAAAAGCCGCATCATCAAAAGTGTTGGCGACTTGTCCCAAACGGTGCAATAAGCGCATTTCATCATGGTTGGCGAGATAATTGACCGTGCAAAAGGGGTCGTGAAAGCCATCACGCCGCCCATCCATCACATTGAGAATCGCTGTGGTATCGAAGGGATTGCGCCCATCCGACTCTACCCCGATGGTCGAAGCCACTGTTTGACGAAAAAAGTTATCGTGCCACGCGGCATTCATCGGTGCCTCTGGTCCAGCAATAGTGGGGTCTTGGGAGATATGTTCGGCAACCGTGAAGAAAGGTTTGAGACCCTCTAGTTTTTTCGTCTCATCCGTCAACCAATGCAATAGCTCAAAATACTTAATGGCACGGGTACAATCAAAGCGTAACCCATCCATGTGAAAAAGTATCAACCATTGCGCCAGCGCCCCCAAGACATGCTCCCGCGCAGGAAAGCGGTTAATCTTGGCGTCGTGGTATTCATAATTGAATTTGGGTCCAAATTGGAGATTATCCGGGTCGGGATTATTCTCATAGAACCAGTACCCATAGTCAATGCGAGTCAATGGCGCTTCCTGCTCCATATGATTATAAACCACATCATGGATGACGCGAATGCCCCGCGCATGGCATTCATCAACCAGACGGCACAAATCGTCCGGGCTGCCATAACTGTTTTCAACCGCGTACAGACTCCGTAAGCTGTAGCCCCATTGATGATTACCGGGGAACTCGTTGACGGGCATCAATTCAATCGCGTTAATGCCTAAATCCGCCAAATAGTCCAATTTTTCGATCAGCGTGCCAAAGTTACCCTTGTGATCCACCGTGCCCCCAAAGTCACCGATGTGCATTTCATAGATGACCAACTGTTCATTGGGGGGCAGAGGCACCTTGTCATGCTGCCAAACGTAACTAGTGAGCAACCGCTTGCCATCACGAACCCGAAGAGTTGAGTTTTCGTGCGAGTCGAGCGTAAATTCTATCGCTCTAGGATCGGCGACAGTGACCGTTTCGCCCGCTGCAAAATAACTGCGCGAGACGAGTTGATATTTATATTCATGCTCCCC
>Ga0105044_10003884_pt1 | contig 20518 bp, 16 predicted proteins | sample MAT01_FD_78092 | JGI IMG/M metagenome (GOLD analysis project Ga0105044, IMG submission 78092) | Freshwater microbial communities from Lake Fryxell liftoff mats and glacier meltwater in Antarctica - MAT-01 | ecosystem: Environmental > Aquatic > Freshwater > Ice > Liftoff microbial mat | place...
AAGAATGCGCCATACACCTACACCCGTGATGGCGACGGCTGGACCGGCAAAAACCCCCACGGAGGAGAAGCCACCCTCACCCGCGGGAATTGGTGACGTGTCCCTCCTTTCCCAGCACTTTGCGGTAAGCGGCCGTTCTTGGAGTTCTCGATCCGAGTCCTCCATCAACCACTTCGCAAGAGTTTCAAGAAGCCATTGGCGGGTGTTGTTAACCTCGGATAGTCCGTCGGCGCGCTCGATCAACAGTCGCAGGTCGAGCCACAAAGCGGCGGCAGCTGCCCGTTCACCCCGGGCATCCAATGTTTTGATTTCGTGAATGACCGCTTTCGCCTGGCTCTCGATCCCGCGCACTCCTTCGCGAACGGCCCGTCGCAGGAGCATCCCGTCGCGAGCAAGGCGGCTCGAGAAAGTCGTGATCTTTTCATGATCGTCAAAAGCGATCAAAGCATTCAAGACGCGCATCCAGACGTCACTCGAGAGACTCATCGGCGGATTATCGCTCGCGAGCATCATATCGCGCACGCGGGTGCGTTGCGCCGCAAATGCCTCGAAATCCGTCAACACGATGAGCCCCATCCAGAACACTGCTGCATCCCGGGAAGTCGCAGCGGTGGATTTATTTTTCGTCAGCGTGTCGAGTAGGCGCATCAGTTCATGCCTGCGGGCCAGAGTCACATCCTGGCCGATCATCGCCGGAAAAAGGCGCTGCCAATTCATGGTCATCAGAATGACGTATTTTTCATTCGTAATGATCTCTCGTAGAAACGCTTTCCGCACCCGCCAACGGCTTGCCTCCAGAATATGACCCAATGGCTCATCTTGGTAATGAGCAGCAGCACGCACCCGGTGCTGTATCCCACCACTGCGGCAACGAGCACCAATCGTTCGTTCCAATGCAACATTAAATCTGGGCGCTGCCACACTTCGCGGGCTCAAAACCACGTTCCCGTAATCGCAAAAAGAAAACAGAGGCAAGCGAGCGAAACGCAGACGCTCGTCACATTCAGAAACGATTTTCTCTCGGCGAATAAAATCTCCACTCAATTCCCTTTACTGTCCGGAAATCATCTTTCTTCCTGCTAGAAATTGGCTTTTGGCGGGAGGCTCGTGAATCAGCCGTTGGCCGGGGAAAAGGGGGCGGAAGTGGTGTTTCAGAGGGGCAGTTTCGAGAACTCATGATTTGTCTTAATGATTTGTCTGACACCGTATTTTGCCCTGGAGCTTCGCGCAGCTCTTTCGTATCGCATTGGCAACACGACAGGAGTGTCGTGGCTCCTTATTGCGGAAGTGGCTGCTGACGGTGGTGAGGTTGTGGAGTTCGCGATTGAGGAAGCGCCGGGCGATGTCGAGGGTGTCATTCCAGAGCTCGGTCTGAAGCGTGATGCCAAGGCGGCAGGCGAGGAGTTTGGCAGTGGAGGCCCGGATCACTCGATCTCATCACCCAAAAGCGGTTCGCGGGCGTGAATGTTACCAGTCTCTGGTACCAACCCAAGCTATACCGAGAGATACCTTCAAACCGGAGGGCGGCTTTAGGCGGCTTGATTCCATTTCAAATCGTGCGGTTCTCCTAGCGCACCGCAATGGCTAGTCGGATAGAAATGCCCGCCCTCCTCAGCCTCTCCAGCTGCGAACAGTGGCCCGCCAATTTGAATTTCACGCAATACTAGAAGGCGTCTTTGATATGGTTGACCTCGGGCAGTTCGCCGTGTTCCACGTTTACTTCAATGACGTCGAAGCGCCAGGGGAGCTGGCGGGTGCGGAGCAGCCTGAGCCACGAATTGGCACCGCGCTCGATGAGGGCTTGTTTCTCCTTGGTCACAGCGTCGAAACCCCGGATTTTGGCACCTTTCCGGCGGGTTTTCACTTCAACGAAAAGCAGGAGCTTGTGGTCTCTGGCGATGATATCGACCTCGCCTCTACGGGGGCTTTTGTAATTTCTAGCAAGTATCCCGCAGCCTTGAGAGCGGAGCCAGTCGGTGGCGACCTGCTCACCGTAGTTTCCCAACCAAATACGATCCCGGATTTGCCCGTCAGGCGTCGTCAAGAGGCAGGGCGAGTTGAGCGACCGGCTGAAACGACCGACGATGATGGCAACAAGGGCCGTGTATCCGAAGCGTTTCAAGGTGCGCCTTGGTGCCATATCCCTGGTGTTTCGCAAAGCCGAATTGAGGGAACTCGCTGTCAAGTTGGTGCATGATGCGGTCACGAGTCACCTTGGCGATGATGCTGGCGGCGGCGATGGAAAGAGAAAGCCCGTCGCCCTTGACAATGGCATCGTTGGGAAATGGGAAATCCCTGACGGGCAACCCATCGATGAGACAGTGATCCGGAAGCGGGGTGAGCGCTTCTGCGGCACGGCGCATGGCGAGATGAGTCGCCCGGAGGATATTGAGCCGGTCGATTTCTTCTCGGCTGGCGGTGGCGACAGCCCACTGGATCGACGGGCTCGACGTGAGCTGCTGATAGAGGAACTCGCGGTTACGGGCATTGATTTTTTTAGAATCGTCGAGGCCAGGGAGGGTGAAATTTTTGGGTAAAATCACTGCGGCGGCGGCGACGGGTCCCGCAAGAGGCCCCCGACCCGCCTCATCAATGCCCGCGATCCTGAGGAGGCCACGGGAATGAAGGGCGGATTCGAGGGTGAGATCGGGCATGGATGACCGAACCTATTGACCGTTGAAGCGGTTGCGAGTGGTGAGCTGGGAATGGTTCACGCAGCCAAAAATTTGGGTCGCAAAAACCATTCCATCGCTATCCACCACGACGCCGACGCCGGTTTGTGTCCAGGAATTACGCATATTGGCGTCATGCCCTTTGGAGTTGGACCAAAGTTGCACGAGCACCGGCCCGATCTTTTTTCCTGGGTAGTTCGCGGCGGCGATATTTTCGCTCACGGCTCCCATTTGGTAGCGTTCGCGGGCATTAATCGCGCGGCTTTCGAAACCGAAGTGGCTGACATTGCTGCCGTTGAGTCCGAAATTACCGCGACCTTTGCGCAGGTATTCGCAGTGTTCCTGGGCGAGCCGGTCGAGTCCGGGGTGACGTTGTAGCTCTGACTTGCCGTGGCTGCGGCGGTAAGAGTTGACTTCCTGCAACACCTGGCCGGAAAGCGAGGAGCTGGGACGAGGAGATGCCGATACAGACACCTTTTGGGGTTCCGGTGGGGTTGCACAGGATGCCAAGGCACCCATGCAAGCGACCGCGGTCACTTTCATGTAGGGATGTGTTTTCATGCGGGGACAGCACATCGGATGGATCTCAAATTTTCCCTTAATAGTAAAGAATATTTAAAAATTAGCAATAGGACCCTATAAATTTTTATGGAAAATCAATGAGTTAAGATTTAAGCGAGCGGCGAGGGCCGAGCAGGTGAGCGCCTTGGGGATCGATGAGAAAATAGCCAGCGAGAGCTCGGCGACCTAGCAGCATCGGGCACTGCATTTCCGCGCGATTGGCGAGGCTGACGAGAATGGTCCAGCGGAAGCCGCCTGCAAGCATGGCGCTGGTTTGGATGAAAATCCGTTTACGGGCGATGCCTGAGGAACTGCGGACGCGGGCGATTCGCGAAACCGGGGCATGGCAGGAAACGATCTCGCCGAAATGGTTGGTGGTGGTGAAGTTGACGTGTTTCTCATCGGCTGATAGAGAAACGTTCTCCGCGTGGATGCTGGAGCTGCGGGCACCGCTATCGGTTTTGGCATTGAGCGGTGAGACACCGAGATCCGGGAGGGAAATCCACTCGCGGCGACCGATGACCAGGCGCGGCATTCCGGGTTCTTGACTGGGTAAGCCGAGGGCTGCCGCCAGTTCCCCGGAGCTGGAGGCCACGGGTTCGGAGACGGCTTTGAATATCGGTTTCAAAAAACGGGTGATTTGCTAGATTTTGAGCAGTGAGGCCGCCATGGCGCGCGCTTGATCGCCTCCCCCGCCTAACATGCGGACGAGTTCCTGGATGCGGGTCTCGCCGACGACGGGAAAAAGCCGCGAGCGGGTGCGGCCGGCGCTGACTTCCTTCTGGACGACAAAGTGGTGGGTGGCAATGGCGGCGACTTGAGGGAAATGGGTGATGGCGACGACCTGGTGGCGGGTCCCCAGTGCGGCCATTTTATGACCGACGGCGCGGGCGACTTCACCGCCGACGTTGGCGTCGATTTCATCGAAGACCATCAACGGGGTGGCGTCCTGATCGGCAAGGGCCGACTTGACGGCGAGCATGACGCGGCTGATTTCGCCGGAGGAGGCGATTTGGCGGAGAGGCAGCAGCGGTTCGCCGGGGTTGGGGCCGAACTGAAACTCGATGGATTCAAGACCTTGCGGGCCGGGTTCAGGAAGGGGCTTGAGGGGTGCCTCGAAGGAGGATTGTTTGAAGCCGAGATCTTTGAGTTGGCTGGAGATTTCCTTGGCCAGCTTGGGCGCGCCTTTGCGGCGGAGGGTGCTGAGGGATTTGCCGGCGGCATCAAGGGCGGTGCGAGCGCTGGCCAGTTCCCGGGCGAGGGTTTCGAGTTTTTCGCTGCGGTTCTCAATGGTGTCGAGACGAGCGGCGGCGGCATCCCGGCGGGAGAGGACGTCGGCGAGGGATGGGCCGTATTTGCGTTTGAGGGACTCCAGCCGGTTGACGCGCTCTTCAAGAGTGGCGGCCTCGGCGGGGTTGATGTCCAGCTCGTCGGCATAGTCAGCGAGGTTGCCCTCGAGGTCCTGAAGTTCGAGGCAGGCTGTTTCTAACGAGGCAGTGCGCTCGCAGATGGAGGGGTCGAGTTTTTCCAGGTCCCGCACGAGGCGTTGGACTTCGGAGAGTCGCTCGAGGATGCCATCTTCGCCATTGAGGGCGGTGACGGCGGCGGCGGCGGCTTCGACAAGGCGAGTTGAGTTGGAAGCGCGGCGCCAGCGGTCTTCGAGGTCTTGCTGGTCCTCGGGTTTTAAATGTGCTCCGTCGATTTCCTGAAGCTGATGGCGAAGGAGATTGAGTTCTTGTTCACTGGCATTTTCGGCGAGTCGGATTTCTTCGAGTTCGGAGGCTTTGGAGCGCCAGGCGCGGTAGGATTCGCGGTAGTGGGATACGGCGGAATCGGCGCCGGCGTAGGCGTCTAACATGGCAAGTTGGCGCTCGATGGAAAGAAGGGATTGGTGATCGTGAGGACCGTGGAGGTCCACGAGGTGCTCGCCGAGGCGCTTGAGCAGGGTGAGGGTGACCGGGGAGTCGTTGATGAATTGGCGATTCGCGCTTTGGCCGATGACGCGGCGAATGATGAGCTGGGTGTCGTCGCAGGGTGACAGGCCGCCATCTTCGAGCACCGCGTTGATTTCCGAGGGATCTTTGAGCTCGAACACGGCTTCAACCGAGCAGGTTTCCTCGCCCGTGCGGATGAGGGATTTTTCGGCACGCTCGCCGAGCACGAGTTTGAGGGCACCTACGATGACCGATTTTCCCGCACCGGTTTCTCCGGTGACGCTGATGAGACCGGCACCGAGTTCCCATGCGAGTTCATCAACGAGGGCGAGATTGCGGATTTTAAGGAGAGTGAGCATTCGTTGGCTGCCGAGAGTATGCAAGGCCTGCGGCGGGAAGCAATCTCGGGGTTTTTCCGCAGCTATTTTTCGAAGACTTCGGTGGCGAGTTTGTTGTAGGTATCGCGATCCAGAAGAAACGGGTTGGCATCATTTCCGAAGCGGCCGTAGTAAAATCCGGGATTTGCGCCCGGGGTTGCGGGAGCAAGGTTGACTTCACGGAGGCGGACTCCGGTAAGGTCCATTTCGTCGTTGGTCTCCTTTTCGTAAACTTTGATCCGGAGAATCGGGGAAAGAAGGGCCGTGCTCGCGGAGGCGTCATCACTCGAAAGCCAACGGGCAACTTTGAGGGTTTGGAGGCTTTCCAGCACATAATTCGCCCGCGCGGGATCAAGCGCTAAGGTCAAATCCTGGGTATCTCGGCTGGCAGTCCATTCGCCGTTTTTATCGTAGCGCAGGGTGAGAGCGGCTTGGTTCCCCAGCTTGCGCTCAATGGCGATGAGATTGCTTTGAGCAAGCGACCAGAGGCGGGATTGTCGCCACTCATAGGCCCGGACGGGAATGGCTGCGCGGAGGCCTTCATCGATCCGCATGACCGTCGGGCTGCCGGTGCGGTTGACGAAGTTACCGCCCTTGCCATCGATGCCGAAGTTGAGTTCGAGGCTCTGATTGTCTTCGCCGAGAAAATGGAGTTTGAGGATCGGCTGATCAAGTCCCCACGGGGTGAAGTCGGTGGCGGCGTCGGTTTCGAAGCCGATCGCGCGGCCCTCGGTCACGGTCTTGAGCAAGGCGAAAAGCCGTTCTTCGTTGGCCTGTTGCGCTTGGCCCCCGATGGTGGCCATCCACGGTTGAGGAGGAGTTCGGGAAATGAGGATTTCAGCACCGGTGGAAGGGACGATCAGAATGCCACGGAGGGATGCGATGTTCAAGTTGGTGAGCGTGGAATCGCGAAGATCGTTGATGGCAAGAGGTAGGTCTGCTAGGGAAACGAGGTTTGCCTCGGGCTTGAGCGGAAGGTCGAGCACGGCATCAGGGCGGTCGCTCACAGTGGCTCGGACGTCGCGGCTTTCCGGCGTTTCCGGTGGGAAGATGTCGAGCACGGTCTCGGTTTCCCTGCCGAAGCTGAGCAGTGAAATTTTCCTTGAGTTGGTGATACTACCATGGGTGGGAAGAGTGACGGACGCGCGGTCGGAAACTTTGACAGCTTGCAGTTCATAAAGTCCCTCCAGCAGCGCTTTCATGGCCTTGGGGTCGGTGGCCAGGTTCATGGGCTTGATCACGCGCCATGGGCTGGTGGGATTCTCGCGGGCGAGTGTTAGCTCACCTTGGTCTGTTTGGATGCGGATCTTTTGCAGAGCGGTGGGATTAAAGTAGAGCGGGTGGTGGTCGCGGAGGAACTTTAGCCGGTCTTTGAAAAGCGAGGTTATATCACCCGTACAAGCATAGATGTGACGCTTGCGGTTGGTATCGCGAGGGTGAATGAAAACGGTCGGGACCGGAACGGGAAGGTTCTGGATGGTCGCCTGCCATGGCGTGCGCCGACCAATCTTGTATCGTGCCAAGGGCGTCTGATTCTTGCCATCGAGCTTGATGTTGATTTCCTGGTCACGGAGACCTGCCTTCCGAGCGTCGATTTCATCCCGTCCGGCAAAATCCTCGACGCGCAGACCGAGAGTGAAATTGATGATGCCCGCTGCGGCACGCGGGTCCATACGGTCCTGCCATGGGCTGGTGGCCTGCCAGCCGTCAGGGCCTAGCTCGAAACTGGCATCGACACCACTTTGTGAGACTTGGATGGACTTGACCTCCGCCGGGGTGAATTCCGTGTAAAGCCTTTGCCCGACGGGCGTGGGTGGCGCTCCTAACAAGGAGTCGAACCCCCCTTCGAGCCACTGCCAACTCGCCAAACTGCAAACCAAGACGGCAAGCAGAGCGAGAATCACGGTGAATCCAAGGGAGCGCATGGTTCCAGTTAGGCGCGGCGTGACGACCAGACGAAGGCTCCGATCAGGATGAGAAACGCGGGGATGAAAAACAAGTTCACCCGGTTGATGAAGGAGACTTGGGCTTCGAGAATCGGCAACTTGTAAATCCCCAACGAACGGGGGCCGATGCCAATGAGCGATTGGCGGTTCATGAGCCAGTTGGCGGATGAGGCGAGAAAGTCGATATTTTCCGCGAGTTGCTTGTCCGGTGAGAGAAAGTCCGTGTTGGCAATGACAACCATGCGTGAAGTATCTTCGGCGAAACGGTCATCGCTTGCCGCACCACGGGTGACACAGGCCGCCAGATAGAGAGGTGGCTTGGTGTCTTCTTTTTCGTCGAAGGCCGTATCCTTCTCTCCGAATTTCGTCTCGCCCCAGAATCCGGGGGCGGCCTGGATGAGGCCGATCGGGTTGATTTGCCGGTTCATCAAATCCTCCGCGCCCTCGCGAACTTCCAGAGATGAGCTTGCGCCCTCGAAGACAGTCGTCTGGCCAGCGAGGTCTTTGGTGAAGATGATCCCGGGCGTGAAGAAGCCACGGGTCGTCGTGTCGATGCGATTGTCCACCAATGTGATGAGCCGATCGCGCCGTGGAGTGATGCCGTAGCCACGCAAAAAAGTCCGCAACTTCGGCGGGGTATCGCCGGGCTTGAGCAGAACTAACAGCGCTGACCGCGGTCGCTTCCAATAATTTTCCAGAGTCCGAAGCTCCGGATCGGTAAAATCATACTTGGGTGCCACGAGGGCCAATCCCTCAGCATCGGCCGGGATCTCATCCAGTCCTGATAGATTGATGCCATGGAGCTCGATGTTTTGGAAGAGCAGGGTGGCGGCGAGAGATTTGAGCGGTGAGTTCTCCCCTTCCCCATCAAGCCGGCTTTTATCTGCCAGGAAATATACTTTGCGTGCCCGACCCTCGACGGATTCCACCAGCCGCGCGGTCATGACGTCTTCCCCTTGGAATCCGGTAATCTTTCGTTTGGTGTCTGCGGTGGTGTAAACGGCCATGTCATCTGCGACCACAAGCTTCACGTTCGGGTTGAGAATCCGTTGGCCATTGGCGTCCTCCGTGGAAATCAAGCCATCGTCCAACCGCGCGTCGATCACGATGAGATCCTTGGTGAGAGGGAGCCCGTAAGTGGCGGTGATTTCCTGCGTGCGGTCCGGGCTGCGGAGTGGATCGACGATTTCCAAGGCGATTTTCCCATTTGATAGCCTCTCATATTCCTCGGCCAGAGCGCGAACCCGTTCATAAAAAGGCGATGTCCGGCGAAACACGAAGATCCAGCGGATCGGCTTCTCGCGCTTCGCCAATTCGGGGCCCTTGAGGTAGTTCCGGGTGGAAGCCGAGAGCGTGTAGGCCGCCTCACGGCTCAGGTCGAGACGATTGAAATGCTTGGCTCCAAGATAATTTAGCGCGATGAGAATCAGCGCCAGAAAGACCACTTGAAGCACGGAAAGCGTGCCCTGCCCCCAACGGTTCAGTGGCCGGGCAGATGGAGTGGTGGGTTTCAAAGAAGGTTCGGACATGAGCAGAAGTCAGCGACGCCAGCGGCGGTAGTCCACCACTTGATAGGTGAGAAAAAGCACGAAAAGCGCAAGGCTCAGGAAATACACCATCGGCCTGGTATCGAACAATCCTGACGCGAAGTAATGCAAGTGCGCCTGCGACGACAGGTAATGGAAAAACGGCGCACCCACGAAGGATTCCCCCCAGATGATTGTCACAAAGCCGAGGAAATACTGGAACACCAGCATCCCGATCGTGAATATTCCCGCGATGATCTGACTCGACGTCAATGCGGAGGCCAGACACCCGATCGCCGTGAACGCCGCACCCATGAGCATTAAAATCACCAAAGTCCCGCCCATTGCCCCAGCCGTCCAGGCCGGCGGAAGGTCCGTCGCCCATTCGAACATTTTGAATTGAATCACTGCTGGAATCCACAGCGTTGAGTAGAAAATCATCGCCGCGGTGTATTTCGAGAAAACCACCTGCCAAGTCCGCACCGGGGCGGTCAAGAGGGTTTCCAGCGTGCCCGAGCGCTCCTCCTCGGAAAAAAGACGCATCGTGATCAGCGGGAAAATGAACAGAAAATAGAACCAGAACAGGGGCGAGTGAAAGGTCACATAAATCAAACTATCCCTCACGGGGGTGTCGCGAAAGCCCTTCATGGCGGTGGAAAGCGCGACACCCTGCATGATCGCGACAAAGGCCAGCACGACCCAACCAAACGGCGTGAGGAAATACCCTTTGAGTTCTTTGGTGGTAAGGATGCGGAACAATCTCATGCGGCGAGGGGCTCTTCGTATGGCATTCCCGTCACAAGGCAAAGGCAAAAGGACTGATTTGCCAGGCTAGCGCTGGACCAGACTCAAGATGGGTGGCAGCGTTTCCTTCCAGGCATGGGCCACGGCACAGCGAATGACCGCATCCTCGTCATCACGGCGCGCGAAATTTTTCGCTGCGCGGAGTTTTTTCGCCTCGCGGGTGATCGCCGCGAGTTCAGGCGCAAGGGAAAGCACCCCGAGCACGGATGCCAAGGCGGTGGCGCCAAGCAACACGGTGATCCCTCCCATGACCGGGATTTTCGCCACCAGCACTGCAAACACCGCGATCATCCCACTCAAAGGCGGCACCGCCATGCCGAAACGACGCGAGTTTTCCCGAGCCATTGCGGCTTTCGGGTCCGAGTTACGCCAATCCGCCAAGGCCTTCAATCGGAGTTGCCGACCAAACTCCGCCGCCGAGTCTTCCGCCCGGTGCAGCACCGCCGAGTCTTCAGCCAGCGGCATCCACGTGGCCAAATCACACCGGCACGGGCGCTTCCCCTCATCGGCCAGCACCCGCATTCCAAAAAACCACCGCGCAATCAGCGCCGCAGCGACGCAGAGAGCGGAAATGAGTAAAAGCAAGCGCCACATGGATTCAGGAACGACGGATACGACACCCGATCAAGATTTTTTGCAGCCAACCGCCACCCCGACTCTCGAATCGACTTGCCAACGATGGCGCAGCTCGCGATTCCCAGCTTCATTTCAAGGTGATTGGTAGAATCCAACTTTCCTCCCGCAGGAGACCTGCGGGAGAAATTGATTTCATGTGGGACTGCCGGCTTTACACAAGGGTCGGATCCGCACCAATCATGCCGACGAGGCTGGCGCGGTAGGCGGGTGACTTGACATGATCGAGAGTGGATTTTGCCGTGGCGATGCGCTCATGGATTTTGAGGCGCTTGAGTTCGCTCTGATCGTTTGGCTTGGTGAGGAAGCTCTCGAGGTAGGCGACGTGACGTTTCCAGAGTGCCTGATCGACACCCGCCTTGGCATCGAGGCGGGCCTGATACCAGTCGGAGCCAATGAGCGCCTCACGAGTGAAGAGCGCGCGGATGGCAGGATCGGTGATGGTTTTCCCTTCAAATTCCCCGTAGGCCATGATGTGAAGCAGTGCCTTGAGCGGCGGGCAGGCAGCCTCCACACTACCGTCAGTAAAATAGTTGAGCGCGACTCGACGTTGGGTCACGATGATGTTGTCGAGTCCATCGATGAAGTCATCCATCGACTGAAGTTCCGGGCGAAGCATGTCCGCACTGAAAACGGTTTCTGCGGCAGAGAACATCCGACCGAAGAAGGTTGCCACGAATTTCTCGGTGATGCGGTAGCCAAGCCGACTGGCTTCGATGAGTTTTCCCTCGTGCTCGAAGTCTTCGAGTTTTTCGAGATACTTGTTAGCGATGAGATACCCGGGCTCGCGCTCGGGGATGAACATCCGCGACCAGATTTCCGGGACGAGCAGGCTGATGTCGTGATCAAAGCGATACTTGCGCCCGATGTGGCCAGCCGCACTGGTGAAACCGTGGTAGTTGGTGAGAAGGAATGAAACCAGCGAGGCATTCACGTCGTGAATGGGGAGAATCGCGTTGAAGGGCCCCTTGGTGAGCGCGCCCTCACTGCCAGCGCCGGTGGTAGAAGGGCTTTTCCCAGTGAGCGAGGAAATGAAATCCATGAACAGCTCGGGCAATTCCTGATAGTGAATCGGATTGTAAACAGCGAGCGCCCGGATCCCGGCAGCCTCGTCCGGCGGATTGTTCCGTCGCCCGGCGAGCACCGAGGTCACAGGCTTGAGCACGGCGGATTCTAACGGCAGACGTCGGTAAAGACGGGCTCCCATGATCGATAGATAGACCGAACGGGGATCTTCCAAATCCGGGCGGTTTTGTAAATACCTCGGGTTTTTCGTCGGCTTGCCATCGACGATCCGAGGCTGATGGGAGCTGACGATGTAAGCAGGGTGTTCTCCATCGACGAAAGCCGTGATGGTTTTCCGCAGCGGCGAAGTGAATTGCTCGAAACGGATGGCATCCTTACTCATCGCCGTGGCGTCGGGGCGGGAAATCGGTTCGTAGTTGGAGAAGAACAGGCCGCCTTGGCTGAAATCGCTTTCGGTGCGCTTGTCATAGCCTCGCACGATGGCGTCGTCTGGACGTTGGAACAGGCGGTATTCGCAGTTTTTGACAAACTTGACCGATGGGTTCAGCGTGTCCGGGTGGAGGCCAGTTACGGCACTGCGAGGGACGACCATTGAGGCGCTGATGTCATCCTCGGTCTGGAGTTTTTTGGAAGGGGCGAAATCCTTGCGGATACTGAAGGTCCGCCAGGTGCCATCCTCGGAGAAGCCGACGCGGAGGTACTGGGTGACCAAGCGCTGCCGCCGATAAATCAGCTGGCGTCCGGGTGCTCCGTTGACCAGATCCACCGAGAAACGCTTGCGCCAGTCATCGCCCCAAGTGGGTTTGTAAAAGCGCTTGATGATGAAGACCAGATCGCGGACGAAGCGCCCGAACGTCCCTAACCAGGCATTGTATTCATCCGTGTAGGCAGCATTGGGCGTGAGCAGGCGCACCACCGAGCCGAGCGAACGTTCTTTGCTCAGCAACGGGCGGCATGGTTTACCGGGTTCGATCGGTTTTTCATACCGATTGGAAAAATCGTAGTTGATGATGCCCCATGCGATATCGAGATCTTTTTTCAAATCATGCACCAGCACGGCGGCGGTGATCATGGCATCGGATAGTGACTTGGAAATCTCCGATTTACCTCCGCCGGAGACGGTGCAGGGTTTGTGACAGAATGTTCCTTCCGCGACGGTTCCGATGAGCCGCCAGCGTTGTCCGGCAGTGGGTTTCACCATCTCGACTTTGTAGCCGGACGGCAGAATGTAGGTGATTCCGGGTTGAAGCGAGATTTTCCGGGGGCCGTCTTCATTCGTCCACGTGACTGACTGGCTATGCAGATCTATACTAACATCTTCGGGAACGTAGTAGATATCGGTAAATTTTTTATCGATACCGTAACCCTCGGGCTGAAGGTCAAATACCTCATGATAACGACTCATCACCCCTGCGAACTTGTGGTCCACAGGGCTGGAGAAATCACTCAGAGAAAAGTCTTCTCCCAAATCGAAACTTGGAAATGCGATGGCTCCTCCCGCGTGCTCTTCTTCCGCATTGCCGAAGAGATTGGCGGCATAACTGAGCTGGGTTTTCACCTCCTTTTTGCAGTATCCGTAGTAGTTGTCGGCGATGAGGGTGACGATGATTCCCCGCTTGTCGCGGCAAGTGATTTTGAAGGCACCGCCGTCGTTGTAAAGTTCATCCGGCGAGGTCCAACACATGCCCTCGCGCTTCTGTCGCTCCGTGGCATCGGCAATGTTAGGAAGACCGAGGTCCTTTTTCTGGGTCGTTACAAGATGAGGTGCGAGGATGACGCACCCGGTGTGACCGGACCAGTGCTCCGAGTCGAGGCGGGCGTCGTTGTGGGGCAGGAATGGATCACCGGCATTGCCGAAAATGCTTTCAACGAAATCCAAGTTACTGACTAGATTTCCCGGGGCGAAAAAGCGGGTTTCCATCGATTTTTCCGCAGAGACGCCAGGAATTTCGGGCGCAAGAATCGGCCGTAGCAAAAGCGAGACAAAGACTTTTGCCGGATCCTTGCTGGTCCCGGTGAAGGGCAGCGTCATGATCTCTTCGGGTGGATTGAGAGCGTGCTTCAGCAGTCGGGCGAAGACGACTTTCGGCACAGATTTTTTATCCGCAGGGACTGGCAAGCCGCCTTCTGCCACATGAAATACGCCTTCGGTGGTCCGGCGGTCACTCGCTGGATTGTGACAGACTCCTTGATGCACCCGGTAGGAACTGAGAATCGAGGATTTGAACTCATCCTGATCGGGAGGCAGCGACAACATGCGGGATATTCCGTGCCTTTCCACCACCAAGGGATTGGCCGGGAGCAAATGCAAGGTATCCGGGAACACCTCCGCGAGGATTTCGCTGCCAAGATAATCATGCAGGAATGCATCGATAGATGCGTCCGCCGGGCAAAGGTAGTCGGACAAGAGACGGGTTTTTTCCTGAAAATTGGCAATCAGCGAGCGACCCAGATCGAGAAACGGATAGTCCGCCTCATCGCCGACAATCGGATATCCACGTGCTGCCAACTTCAAATTGACGAATTCCCGTAGGCGATTCTCCTCGTCAGGTGAGGCAATGGCTGGGCCGTCAAGAGTGAATCCGATGCGATCTTTGAGGTTTGGCATGGTGAGTTGGAGCAATGAATGAAGACGCGGGACGATAAGCAGCTCTGGACCAGTTCGGAAGTCCAACTTCGGTTTTTTTTGGACCGATCCAAGTGGTTGAGGAACTTGAACAAATCGCCAACCATCACCAATGATCGACACCATCAACGCGGCTTTCACTTGCAATCCCGTCGGACTCACCAACTGAATAGTAACCTTAGCAGGCCATGGTTCATCAATTCCATCCATTCACCCCGGCGCACTTCATCGCCCTTGCCATCGGCACCTTGGCGACGGTGGCTTTTCTAACCATCGGAAGACGCGGTGGAAACGCCCGCAACCTCACCACTGCGTTGTTAGGTTTTATCAATCTCAGCGTGTATCCTCTCAGCCAAGCAGCCTGGCGCACGCTGGATGTCACAAAATCGATCGACAACTACGTCCCCCTGCACCTTTGCGACATCGCCGCCATCACGGCAGGCTTTGCATTGATCACCAAGCGCCCCCTGCTCTGCACTCTCACGTATTTCTGGGGACTTGCCGCAACCGTCCAGGCCTTGCTAACCCCGGCCATCACGGTAGGTTTTCCACACCTGCCGTTCATCATGTTCTTCGTCCATCACTTCGCAGTGGTCACAGCAGCCCTTTATCTGCCGATTGTCGAAGGCTGGCGCCCGAAGTCCCCATTTTGGAAAAGTCCGTTAGAAGCTTACGGTTGGTCGCTCGTCTATCTTGCCGTCGCCATGACCGCCAACCACTTGTTGGGAAGCAACTTCGCATTCGCCTCACGTCCCCCGGACAATCCAAGTCTAATCGATCACTTGGGTCCTTGGCCTTGGTATCTCGTCGCGATGCAAGCCATCGCCGTGACATTCTTCCTGTTACTCACTCTTCCTTTTCGAAAAACCACTTCCCCATGAAGTGCAGCTGCGGGAACTCTCGATCCATTGACCGGAACCCTGCTCAGTCAAATGATGGCCGGAGCCGCCATGTCGCTAACATCCGTTTCGGGGATTTCCAACGGACTTCGCCTCCGCAAGCCGAAACCGTGATGAAAATCTTCGCTTCCGTCCTCGCGTAAATGCGCTAGTTTCTCCCAAGTGAAATTCATTTCCATCTTCCTTGCCACCGCCCTCGCCGCAACTGCAGCCCCGAGTGATCCAGGCAAAGCCGCCATCAATTTCTTGGAAAAAGTGCGACTCCGGCAGCTCGACCTCGGACCCGGCAGAGATACCGCCCTATCCACTCAGGTCATCGATGGAAAGAAGCGCAAAATCGCCCGCCGCCTTGACCGGCTGGCGCAAGAACTCGGCAGCGCCCCGCTCGAACTCGGGGCGATGAAAATGGACGAAAACTTTGCGGGCGTGCTTGTGCGAAAGGTCAGCGGCTTCGATCCCAGCGGTTTCAGAGTGTTTCCAGTCGCCATGGTCAAGCGCGGGGATTCTTGGACCCCTGCACCCGTTCCGGCGTCCTTTGAAAACGTCGATACTGGATACACCGCCGCCCTCAGACAACGCCTGCAAGCCCTCGAAAACTGGATGCTCCGCGAGCAAATTTCCGATTTGGAAAAACTCCGCGCGGAATCCTCGGAACGAGTGCTTCAAAAAATTCAGGCCAAACTCTCCGCTGAGACACTCCGTCAACTCACCTTCAAACAAGTCAGCGCCCGTTTTCTAGCAGCTTGCCAGCAACGGGACCCGGGATCACTGCTCGGACTCCTCGGTGGCCTGTCAACTTCCCTACCCGACGATTGGTCGCGCCGACTGAAAGCAGTCGATCAACTGCTGAATCGTGACTCGGCACGGCTGCGTCCCTGGCGCCTGCTCATAGCGCCCGAGGTCGTCAGGGTCGTCGTCCAACATCAAGAAGAACCTGACGAGGGACTCATTTCCATCGCCTGCCTGGACCCCGCAGGTCGCGGAAAAACATCCGCCCCACCTCGGTTTGAAATCATGAATCTCAAACTCACCCGTGACAACGATCGGCTCTGGCAGATCAACCTGCCGGACTCCTTCCTCGATCACGCTGCGGCATCCGATGAAGAAGACCAAGCCGACGTAGAATCCAACCCCGACTTGCTCAACGCCTTTCCGCAACACTGGCTCGCGGCCCACCCCCCGACGCCCCAGCCCACGGCGGAAGCGGCGCAACAAGCACTCTCCGCAGCATTCCAAGCAAGCTCCCTCACGCCTCTTTTCACCCTGGCCAACATCGACAGCAACCCGAAATCTGCTAGGAATTCCTACATCGAAGCCACCAAACTCTGGTGGTCGATCCACAGCCCCGCTGCCTACCGCCATGCCATGCCACTCGCCCTTCAGGCTGACGAAACTTCCGCCGTGGGCCTGTTCCAATTCTTCTCGACCCGCGAACCGGACCAGTTGGACGCAAAACCCGTCTATTTTGAACGAACCTCCAGCGGCTGGCTTTGGACCCCCATCCCCGCCCCCGCGACCCTCGCGAAATCAGAAAATTGGATCACTGCGGAAACCCGGCGCTGGACCGATCAGTGGCAAGAACGACTCCTCGGCGATTGCATCCAACTGGATCCGAAGCTCTCCCCACCATCGCCGGCACCTGCGGACGCGCAAAAAACCGTCGACCAATGGCTTGCAGCGACCCACCGCGGCGATCTCACCGCAGCCCTTGCCGCCACCGCCCGTTTCAACGACGCCCGCAGCAGCTCGATCACCATTCAAAACCTGGGTTACGAAATCGCAGGTTCCCACAGCCAAACACTCGCACCTGCCATCACAGGAATCTATCAAGGTACGACTTGGACTGTCGTCGGCGTGAAAATCACCCAAGCCGGAAAAGTCACCCATCCACTCTATCCGGTCATCCAAACCGAGGCTGGACCACGCGTTGTCATCGAGATCGATCTCTTCGCCTCCGGGAACCGCAGTCGCGACTTCCTCAACAAAGCCGCCTTGGATCGACTGAAAAAACTCACCTCCCCCACCATCGCGGACGACCTCCGGAGCCTCTATTCAAAGCACCAAGCGAGCATTGAAAAAACCGCAGAATGATGGAGCCAGAGTTTGGCATGGAGTGCCGCATTTAACAATGTTGCCGTCAATTCGTTAGAGAGTTTAAAAGCCCGGTATCTGAAACGTTTTGATTCAAAAAGTATCATTCCAACACAAAGTATAACTTTTTAAATTGATCAAGGTGGCGCGCCACCGTCGGGAGCGCATACCAAAGAAACACGAAAGGACAACCCCAAGAAACGACCGCCCGGCACCCCTTGGATGGGCGGTTCTTCACCCAAGGAGGGGCGATACTCCGATTCACCCTTGTCCATGGGGGGACCATGAAAATCGTCACAGGCCAAAGTAACCGAGCACGTCCTTGTCTTTGTGGAACCCCATCCCATGATTCATCGTAAACCCATGAATTTGGCCTTCGCTTCAAGGGTCCATGGCACCGAGGGCCTTGGGCAGCCAGAGCGATAGCGCGGGCCAGGCGGTGATCACGGCGAGTCCCACGATCATGGCGAGGTAAAACGGAATCATTGCCTTGGACACGCGGGCGATGTTTGAGTTTCCGACGCTGCAGCCCAGGAAAAGGCAGGTGCCGACTGGCGGCGTGCAAAGGCCGATGCAGAGGTTGGCGATCATGAGGATGCCGAAATGGATCGGGTCCATGCCGAGTCCGGTGGCCACCGGCAGGAAAATCGGGGTGAACACGAGCACGGCGGGCGTCATGTCCATGAAGATACCGACGACGAGCAGGATCAGGTTGATGGTGATGAGGATGGTGAGGGGATCGGCGGAAAACCCGAGGAGGGATTCGCTGACGAGTTGGGGCACCTGTTCGCGGGTGAGCAGGCGGCTCATCGCTTGCGAGGCGGCCACGAGCAAGAGCACGACGCCGGTGGTGCGGGCGGAGCCGATGATCAGGCCGGGCAGGGCATTCCATGGGATTTCACGGTAGCAGATCACGGCGAGGACGAAGGCCCAGACGACGGCGACGGCGGAGGCTTCAGTGGCGGTGAAGACGCCGCCGAGGATACCCCAGAGGATGAAAAAGATGAGCAGCAGACTGGGCGTGGCGCGCCACAGGGCGGAGCCGAACTTCGGCAGTTCGGCTGCGGTAGCGCCGCCGTAGCCGCGTTTGATGCTGAGGATCAATGCGGTGGCCATGATGAGCAGGCCCACAAGGATTCCGGGAAACACGCCGGCGAGGAACAAGGCTCCGATGGAGACATTGGAAGCAACGACCGCGTAAACGATCATGACGTTGCTGGGCGGGATGAGCAGGCCGGTGGTGGCGGCGGTGGCGGTGAGTGCGATGTTGAAATCCCGGCCGTAGCCCTTGCGGTTCATTTCGGGGATGAGGGTGCCGCCCACCGAGGAGATCGCGGCCAGCGAGGAACCCGAAATTGCTCCAAAAAGCATGCAGGTGAGCGTGTTGACCAAGGCGAGGCCGCCGCGGAAACGACCGACCAGCGAGGCGGCGAGGTCGATCAGGCGCTTGGCCAAACCGCCGGAGCCCATCAGATCGCCGGCGAGCACGAAGAACGGAATAGCGAGCAGCGCGTAGCTGTCCAAACCATTGGCCATTTCGCGGGCCATGGTCATGATCACGGCATCGTGGCCGAGCGCCCAGGCGGCAATAACGGTGGCCACGCCGATGACGATGGCGACGGGCGTGTTGAGCAGTAGAAGCACGGCGAAGACGACAAGGAGGACTGCGAGGCCGATGCTCATGGCGCGTCCTCCCCCACTGCGGTGCCACCGACCTCGCGGCCGCGCACGGTTTCCACCAAATGAATCAAGGCGAGCAGGCCGATCATCAATCCGCTGAGGGGCACGACCAGATACTGCCATGCCTTGGCGATGCCCAGAGAGGGCAGTTGCTGGCCGGAATCGAAGCGCTCCACGACCAGTTCGAAGCCGCCGCAGCCCATCACGCCGAAGGCGAACAGGGCGACGAGTCCGTGGACGACGCACCCGGCGAGCCGGTGGGTCCAGGGATCAAAGCGGGTGACGAGCAGGTCGATGCCGAGATGCTGTTGTCCGGCATAGGCGAGGGCCGCACCGAGGAAGGAAACCCAGACCAGCAGAAATCGGGCGAGTTCCTCAGTCCAGCGGGCCTGGTCACCGAGGAGGTAGCGGGTGAGCACGCCCCAGATCACGGTGACGAGGAGCACCACGAAGAGCAGCGCGCAGGCGGCGGCGGTGGGTGCGGAGAGCTTGCGGATGGACTTGGATTTCATTCGGCGTTGCGGATGCGTTCGGCGATGATCCCGATGTCACCAGTGGCGTATTTCCTGCGGACTGACTCGGTAGCGGCCGCGAAGACAGCGGTGTCGGCCTCGGTGATTTTCACACCCGCCTGGCGGAGGGTGTCGAGGGCCTTTTGGGTTTCCTCTTTCCATGCCTTGCGCTGGAAGGCCCCGGCCTCGTTAGCGGCCTCGGTGATCCAGCGTTGTTCGTCGGCCGTGAGGGTTTCCCAGACGTTGCGGCTCATAACCAGCACGTCGGGGATGCGGGAGTGGTGGTTGAGGAGATAATATTTGCAGACCTCGTGGTGGCGGTTGGTGAGCACGCTGGGCGGGTTGTTTTCCGCGCCATCGACGGTGCCGGACTTTAGCGAGGAATAGAGTTCGCCGAAGGCAATGGGGGTGGGCGAGGCACCGAGGGCGGAGACCATGTCCATGGCTACCGGATCGCTCATGGTGCGGAGTTTCAGCCCCTTAAGGTCGGCGGGAGTGCGGATCTCCCGCTGGGTGTAGAAACTGCGGCTGCCGGAATCGAAGTAGGCAAGCCCGTGCAGACCGCTGGGCGAGCCGTCGCCGCGTTTCTCGACGCGCTTGAGAAGGTCCCGGCCGATCTCGCCGTCGAGCACGCGCCAGAAGTGGCTCTCGTCGCGGAACAGATAGGGCAGACTAAAAACCTGATAGACCGGGACGAAAGTGCCGACCGGGCCGGTGCTCACCTTGGTGATGGCAAGGGTGCCGACCTGGGCCTGTTCGAGGCACTGGACCTGGGAGCCGAGCTGCTCGTTGGGGAAGAGGTTGAGTTTGAGGCTCCCGCCGGACTTGGCGGCGGCGAGGCGGGCCATTTCCTCAAGGGCGAGGTGGACCGGGTGGTGCTCGGGCAGGCCATGGGCCACCTTGAGGACCTTGACCCCGGAGTCCGCAGCCCCCTTGTTCTGGCCGAGCCATGCGAATCCACCCGCGGCGGCGAGAACGCCGCACAGTAGGCCTAATAGAAATGAGGATGTTCCCCGATGCATCAACGTGATCTTACCCGCATTTCCCAAAGGTCAAGAGAATGTTTCGAGAGAATGTTTCGAGAGGATTGGCCGGAGTTTCTGCAAGACACATGGGGCAAACTCTGCGGACGCCGCCCAATCGCCCCGCGCGTCAGCCTTGGCAAGACCGTGGAAGGAACGATCGGCGGCATCGCCACGACGGTGCTCATCAGCTCCTGTTTGTGGTGGGC
>Ga0105044_10003885_pt1 | contig 20517 bp, 17 predicted proteins | sample MAT01_FD_78092 | JGI IMG/M metagenome (GOLD analysis project Ga0105044, IMG submission 78092) | Freshwater microbial communities from Lake Fryxell liftoff mats and glacier meltwater in Antarctica - MAT-01 | ecosystem: Environmental > Aquatic > Freshwater > Ice > Liftoff microbial mat | place...
AAATTAATAGCTTTCCAAATGTAAATTCCATGTGTGAGGTTTCAAATACAGCAACGGGCAACTGGTTTTGATATCTATATTTTATTAGAAAAATCCTTTATCTGCAATAAACAATCTGAACACCTGTGGTGGAAATTATTAATCAGTAAAATAACGGACTTAGGTTGCGGTGGTTGCGAAGGCTCCACTTAAAAAAGCAGCAGGCATCTTATTGTACAATCCGGAAATTAGCAAAACTAAAAAAGCGAATTTCGACAATCTGTCAAAATCCGCTCTTGTTATTTAATTGCAGGGATGTTGTAATTTCCCTCGCTGTAAAGTGGGTAATCGAGGGGGCTCGAACCCCCGACCCTCAGAATCACAATCTGATGCTCTAACCAACTGAGCTACGACTACCGTTTTTTGTTTCGGATTGCAAAAATAGCAAAAAACACTTCCTGAACAAAATTACATTTAAAATACTTTTTTATTGTCGTTCTTTGCAGCCCAAAAATAAAGTATGAATCTTACGCAATCCATCATCACAATCTTACTAACAGCATTTACGGGCTGGGTTACAACCTGGCTCGCCATTAAAATGCTGTTTCATCCACGCTACCCAATCAAAATTTTCGGCTTGACCATACAGGGAGTTTTTCCAAAAAACCAACAAATGATTGCGGAAAAATTAGGACAGGTGGTGAGCAAAGAGCTGCTTTCCTTTGAGGAAATTGAAGCAAAAATTATCAATCCAGATAATTTACAAAAGTTAAGACCAGATATTGAATCACATATTGATCATTTTCTACGGAATAAATTAAAAGAGGTTTTCCCCATGCTCTCCATGATGCTGGGCGAAAAAACCATCCTCCAACTAAAGGGAGCTTTCTTAGAAGAACTGGAATCACTTTTCCCTATTTTAATGAAAAGCTACATGAATAAATTACAGCATGATCTGGATCTTGAAAAAATCATTACCGAAAAAGTCGCCAATTTTTCGTCTGAGAAACTGGAGGATATTTTAAAACAAATCACCCAAAAAGAATTCAAATTCCTCGAAATCATCAGTACCCTATTCGGACTGATCATTGGGCTGGCACAGGTACTGATCGCTCACTTTATTAAATAACGGAATTTTAATTAACACAGCCCTTTTCCCAACGATATATGACCGCTTATCAATTAACAGGTGTAGGCGTTAAACATTATGGGAGAACTTTGGTTTATTCAACTGCTATCAACTTCAACAAAATATTATCAATGAAAACAATTTACTTTTGGCTTTTTTCTTTTGTACTCCTATTATCTGCCTTTAATTCATCTGCCCAATTTCCCGGAGGCGGTGGTGCCCGGCCCGGAGGTCAAAACATGAACATGGGCCATTTTTATGGAAAAGTGATTGATTCCATCACCAACAAACCCATTGAAGCAGCGTCTGTACAACTGATTCAAAACAAGTTTGATTCTGTTTCAAAAAAGAAAAAAGATGTGGTCGTTTCGGGAATGCTCACTACCAAAAGAGGTGAATTTAGCCTGGAGAATTTATCAATCATGGCCACTTATAAATTAGTAATCACTGCAATGGGCTACCAGGAAATTCAAAAGAAAGCAGCTTTTGTAATGAATATGGCTGGTGCAAAACCAGGCGACATGAGCGGTATGATGAATGCTGTTGATAAAGATCTGGGTAATTTTAAATTACACCCGGATGCAAAACAATTAGAAGACGTAACAGTAGTTGCTGATAAACCTTTGCTTACGATGAGCATTGACCGCAAAATTTTTAATGTAGAGAAGAACCTCGCCAGTGCCGGTGGAACCGCTGTAGATGTAATGAAAAACATTCCCAGTTTGAGTGTTGATATTGATGGAAATGTAAGTTTACGGAATGCGCCACCACAAATATTTGTAGATGGCCGCCCCACCACAATGACGCTGGAACAGATTCCTGCAGATGCCATCGCAACTGTAGAGATCATTACAAATCCATCCGCAAAGTTTGATGCGTCTGGTGGCGGCGCAGGCATTTTAAATATTGTAATGAAAAAGAACCGTAAAGCCGGCTACAATGGGGGTTTGCGTGCAAGCGTTGATAGTCGCGGCAGACCTGGTTTTGGCGGCGATATCAATATAAAACAACAAAAAGTCAACTTTTTTGCCTCCACCCAAATGGGCTATCGCAAAAGTATTTCAACCTCCGCCACCGACCGTACCGATTTTCTAAACGGTGCAGTAGCTCATTTAGCTCAGGAAAGTAATCCTATCGGTAGAGGATTTTTTGGTTTTGGAAGAATGGGTGTTGACTATTTCATCGACAACAGAAACACCTTGAGTTTTTCAGGCAGTATCATGGGCGGTAATTTCAAAAACAACGATCTGTTCAATATCAACAGGGATACTGTGTATTCTAACTTTACGGTGAAGGATTTTGGTAACCGGACTACCAACAGTCTTGCACAATTTCGAAATTATGGATCTACGGTTAGCTTTAAACACAACTTTGCAAAAGCCAATCAGGAACTGACTGCTGACTTAAATTACAACTACAGCAAAAACAACAACGAAAACCAGATCGGTACACAGTACTACTTTTTAAATAGCAACCCAAAAACACCCCTGATCAATCAAAGCTCGATGGGTGGCGGCAGAACTAAGTTTTTTACAGCACAAACAGATTATGCCAACCCAATTTCAGCCACTATGAAAATTGAAATGGGCGCCAGGGTAGCCATCCGTGATTTCAGTAGTTTCAACGAAAACTTCCTGAGGGATCCTACATCCGGCAACAACATTCCATTGACCCAGCTCAACAATAGTTATAAATTTACAGACCGGGTGCTTGCTGCTTATACCACCTTCTCTCATCAAATTAAAAAATTCAGTTACCAGCTTGGGTTAAGATTAGAGAGTTCTAAATATGATGGTACACTCATCAATACCGGGCAACAATTTTCTAATAAATTTCCTTTCAGTCTTTTTCCAAGTGCATTTGCCACTTACAAGTTAACAGACAAGCAGGATCTGCAGGTGAACTATTCAAGAAAGATCAATCGCCCCAACTTTTTCCAGTTGATTCCTTTTATTGATTTTACCGATTCATTAAATCTGAGTAAGGGTAATCCGAATCTGGTGCCAGAGTTTACCAACTTGCTTGAGTTATCTTACCAGAATCAACTGGCGAAAGGACATAGCCTTTTATCAACCATCTACTTTAAAAATACCAACGACCTGATTGCACGGTACCAATTCCCGGAAAAAAATCCCAATTCTCCTGTGAAGCCAGATTCAGTGCTATTTACCAGCTATGCAAATGCATCGCAAAGCTATACCGGAGGATTGGAGTTAACGGCAAGGAACAAAATAGCCAAGTGGTGGGATATGACCAGTAATTTGAATCTTTTCAGCGTTACCTTAAAGGCAGGCAATTTGCCAGGCGGTGTCGATAATAGCCAGTTAAGTTGGTTCTTTAAAATGAACAACAGTTTTAAATTGCCTAAAAATTATTCAATACAGTTGAGTGGCGACTACCAGGCAAAAACGTTGGTACAACCAGGTGGCGGCGGCGGCGGTGGCCGTGGAATGATGTTTGGCGGTGGTAATTTACCAAGTGCACAAGGCTATATCAAACCTTTTTATGGAATTGATCTAGCAATCAGGAAAGATTTCCTGAAAAACAATGCGGCTTCTTTAACCCTGCAGATGAGTGATGTTTTTAGAACCCGGTTGAGTGAAAATTATACTGAATCTATTTTTTTTATACAAGAAACTTCCCGCAGAAGAGATCCACAGATTTTGAGATTGAATTTTAACTGGCGCTTTGGAAAGTTTGACGTTTCACTGTTAAAGCGTAAAAACATGAAGGCAGATCAGGGAGCAGGAATGGAAGGTATGCAGGGACAGTAATAATGCTGGTCGCACTGCCCCATAGAACCGGATCAGTGTGTTAAAGGTACTAAAATATAATACTGATTAAAACATCAATTTCTATTAGATCTGAATTATTGATTAGCATTTTATAAAATCATTTGCTAAGCATTTTGGAGAATTATTGAAAAGCCCCTTTTAATAAAGGGGCTTTTCTTATTTTCATCAGACAAAGACAAAGATTTGTACTGGTTGATTTTTACCTAAATGACAGCTATCGGGCATCTCTAAAAACTTACCTTTTCCTCCCTTTTGTCGAAGACCCCGAATTTTTCGGGAGAGAGGAATTAAAGGTGAGGTCAAATAAAAAAATGAGTTTTTAGAGATGCCCTATATTAAATGGACATATAATAACTCCCCGCAACAAAATCCCGATTCTTTCGTGAGTGGTTCGGGGTTTCCTTTTTTTGAGTTAATTTGCCGCCTCATAATCAAATCGTTTCATGAAGCATTTTAATTTGAAAAACATTCTGCCACATGCCATTGCGGTGGTAATATTCCTTGTGATTACTGTTGTTTACTGTTTACCTGTTTTCCAGGGAATGGTAGTGAGTCAGCATGATATGTTGGGTACAAGAGGCATGACCCAGCAATCTTTTGAGTTTTTTGAAAAATACGGCACTTACCCGTTGTGGACCAATTCTATGTTTGGCGGTATGCCCACCTTCCAGATATTATTTGCTGCAAAATACAATATCGGCATACTTTGGATGCACAATATTTTCACCTTCTTTTTGCCATCGCCTGCAAGCCTGTTCTTTTTATCCTGCATTTGTTTTTATATTTTAACCCAGGTATTAAAACTAAAACCATGGATTGGAATACTGGGCTCATTGGCATATGCATTTGCATCCTACAATGCCATCATTACCATGGTTGGCCATGTTACCAAATTTGCTACCATGGGGTATGCACCATTGGTATTGGCGGGTATCATTTTACTGATGCAGCGTAAATACATCCTCGGCTTTACATTGACATTGATTTCAAGCACCCTTTTCTTTTTTCAAAACCACGTGCAGATTGTTTATTATTTTATGTTGCTGTTTGTTTGCCTCGGTATTACCTTTTTAATTCAAACCATCAAAAACAAAGACTTCAAACATTTATTGACTTCTGCCGGTTTGGCTTTTCTGGCCATTGCCATCAGTGCCTGTTCATTTGCCGTGATATTATTACCCACCAAAGAATATGCAAAAGAAACTATGCGGGGAGGCAGAAGCGAACTAACCCTTGGTGTAAAAAAAGACAACTTATCCGAAGGTGGATTAAAAAAAGATTATGCGTTTCAATGGAGTTATGGTAAAGAAGAAACGCTGACTTTTATTTTGCCCAATTATTCTGGCAGCAGCAATGACCCAGGCGAGTTTGGCGAAAACAGTAAAGTAATCGCAGCCTTACAAGAATCTGGTTTGCCCAACGAAGGCATCAATTATTTCTATCGCTTTATGTCGCCTTACTGGGGCGATCAGCCTAATACTGCCGGCCCAGTTTACCTGGGTGCTATTATTTGCCTGTTGTTTATTGCAGGTCTGTTTGTGGTAAAAAGAAAATATTTATACTGGCTGATACCCGGCACCATCATCGGGATTATGCTGGCATGGGGCAGTAATTTTGCAGCCGTCAATTATTTCCTGTTCGACCATTTACCTGCCCTCAATAAATTTAGGGCGCCCTCCATGGCACTGGTGTTACCTCAATTTACTTTTGCTTTGATTGCAGCACTTGCATTGCAGGAAATTTTTTATGGTAAAATGGAAGAACAACTGCTATTTAAAAAATTAAAATATGCTGCAATTGCAAGCGGAGCTGTATTGGCGATACTAACGGCTGTTTATTTCACGTCTTCCTTTAGCAACGAAAAAACAAAGGACTCTAAAAAAGCCATTACCGAACAACTGGCACAATCAATGGCGCAAGGCAAACAGCCTACACCCGAAATGACCAACCAGGCCAATACCATGACGAGTAGCTTTTTTAAAGCTTTGATTGAAGACAGAAAAGGATTGTTTGGTAGTGATTTTATCAGACTCATTCTATTCTTCGTATTGGGCGGAGGCATCATCTGGCTGGGGATTAAAAAGAAAATAAATCCAGTGCTGGCCATCGGTTTACTGGCCTTCATCTCATTCATCGATTTGATTACGGTATCTTCCAGATACCTGAATAAAAGCAAGTACGCCACACCGGAAGATTATTTATCCGGCTTCACACCCAACGCTGCCGATAACCAGATTAAAATGGACACCGGTTATTTCAGGGTATTTGATCAGGCTGGTGGAGATCCATTCCAGGATTCCCGTACCTCCTACTTTCACAATTCGGTTGGTGGCTATAGTCCGGCTAAACTGGGATTGTACAATGACTTGATAGAACACCAACTCAGCAAAGGAAACATGGAAGTGTTCAATATGCTGAACACTAAATACTTTATTACCATCGGTCAAAGTAACCAGCCTGTTGCGCAAATCAATCAAAGTGCAAATGGCGCTGTTTGGTTTGTAAAAGCAATCAAATATGTAAACAATGCCGATGAAGAAATGCTGTCGTTGGATAGTCTGCATTCAAAAGATACCGTGGTAATTGATAAAAGAGAACAGGCAAAAGTAACCGTTACACCTTCATACGACAGTAGCGCAGGTATCCGTTTGGTTAAAAACTTAAATGACCATATTACCTACCATAGCAATGCTACAAAAGAGCAGTTTGCGGTGTTCAGCGAAATCTATTACCCTAATGGCTGGAAAGCTTTCATAGATGGTAAAGAAACGCCGGTTGTTAAAGTAGACTATGCACTCAGGGGTTTAAATATTCCGGCAGGTGACCATAACATTCAATTTGATTTTGCTCCAGCTTCCTATACGTTGGGTAATACGCTCAACCTGGTTGCAGGCATCACTTCGTTGATTGCATTGGTCATTTGTGCCTTCCTGTATTTTAAACGCTTTGCAGGCAAGAATGTATAAAAGAATCGCTCCGTTCTGCACGCCTGTCTTTTAAAACAACGTAAAAGATAAGCGTACAGAACGGTTGTTGTTTTAAACCCTATCATCAATATATCAGACATCATATATCAAATGGATCTTTCAATCATACTGGTAAATTATAAATCAACGCAGTTGGTATTGGATTGTATCAAAAGTATCTATCAGCAGACAAGTTTGCATAGTTTTGAGATCATCCTGGTTGACAATGATTCACAAGATGATTGCCATGAAAAGGTATTGACTCAATTCCCCAATGTTCGCTTTTTACCACTGGATTACAATGCAGGTTTTGCCCGTGCCAACAATGCAGGCATTGCGATAGCGACCGGAACTTTTATTTTAATACTGAATACCGATACTATTATACTAGACGGTGCCATCGATAAAAGTATCCGCTTACTACAACAAAATGAAACGGCTGTAGGAGCTGGCGTACAATTATTAAACACGGACGGCACTACTCAGATATCAGGTGCCCATTTTATAAAAGGTGGGCTCAATACCTTACTGCCGCTACCATACCTGGGCCGCTTGATTCGCTGGTTGGGCTATCGTTTTAAATCTACCATACCCAGTGTACAAACAATTACGGATAATATTGAAGTAGACTGGATTGTAGGTGCGTATATGTTGATAAAAAAAGAAGTGCTCCCAAAAACGGGTTTATTGGACAATGATTTTTTCATGTACGCCGAAGAAATAGAATGGTGCAGCAGGTTGAGAAAACAAGGCAAACTATTGTTGTTTGCCGAACCAAAGGTAATCCATATCGGCGGCGGCTCCAGTGGTGATTATTATAGCACCACAGAAAATGAAAACGGTAAAAACTTATGGGATATCAAGGGCCGGCAGATCATTGTATCCACTATGCTGCGGATCCGCAAACAGTTTGGCATATTTTGGTTCCTGCTGATAAATGGTACCTATATTTTGGAGGTTCCGGTTTTTGCGACCTGCTTATTGATTGATAAAATATTCAATGGCAGCAAGGCAAAATACAACTGGCAAAATCTACTGAATTATACAAAGAACATGGGTGTGTTACTCCAATTCTTTTTTAAAATACTTGCCAACAAATCCCATTTTTATAAAGTAGCCTGACAACATGCAACTCTCCATCATCATCATCAATTACAATACGTTTACCCTTACCTGTAAGTGCATTTCATCTATACAGGAAAAACTAATGGATGTTGAGTATGAAATCGTGTTGGTTGACAACGCCTCGCTTGAATGCGATCCGAAATTTTTCAAACTGCAATTTCCCGAGATCAGGTTAATCATTAGTAAAACCAATACAGGCTTTGCCGGTGGCAATAATCTGGGGATTAAACATGCTACGGGTGAATACATCTTATTACTCAACAGCGATACAGAACTGATCAACAATGCACCCAAAATTTGCCTGGAGTATTTAAAGGCTAATAAAAAAACGGGGTTGGTTACCTGCCAATTAATTTATCCCAATGGTACAATACAATATAATTGCCGTCGTTTTAGAACCATCGGCTGGGAATTATTAGAGGTTTTTCCATTGTATAAACTGCTGCCAAAAGAAAAACAGGCAGCGTTGATGCTTCACCGGTATTTTAATCATCAAAGTTTTGCCAACTGCGATTGGGTGTGGGGTACGTTCATGATGTTTCCTAAAAATATTGTTCAGCAGCTACCCGGCCAACAACTGGCAGAAGACTTTTTTATGTATTGCGAGGATGTGCTTTGGTGCTGGCAGTTTAAACAACTGGGTTATGACATCCATTTTTTACCAGAGGCGAAAGTAATGCACATTCATAAAGGCAGTACAAGCAAGGAAAAATTGCAGCAGGTAAGACTTATATCAATAAAAAACCATGCAAAATTCATGAAAAAGTTTTATCCTGACGTTAGATGGTATATTTTCGCAGCAATTTTTTATATCAAACAGTACGGTGCTTTGCAAATGGAAAAATTAATTAAATCATTTAATCATAAAAATAAAGCATGAAAATAGCACTCATTACAGGCATTACCGGTCAGGATGGAGCCTATCTGGCCGAATTATTACTCAACAAAGGGTACACCGTTCACGGTTTGAAGCGTCGTAGTTCATTGATCAATACCGCCCGAATTGATCACCTGTTCAACGATAAAAGTCTTTCAGAACGTTTTCAGTTGCATTATGGAGATTTGACCGATGCCTCCAGTTTGTTGCGTATCATTCAGCAAACACAGCCCGATGAAATTTATAACCTGGCGGCTCAAAGTCATGTACAGGTAAGTTTTGAAACGCCCGAATACACCGCCAACTCAGATGGTATCGGTGTACTGAGAATACTCGAAGCAATCAGGATATTGGGTCTGGAAAAGAAAACTAAATTTTACCAGGCATCCACTTCCGAATTGTATGGTTTGGTGCAGGAAGTACCTCAAAAAGAAACCACCCCTTTTTATCCACGTTCTCCCTACGGAGTTGCGAAATTATATGGCTACTGGATCACTGTGAACTACCGTGAAGCGTATGACATGTATGCAGTAAACGGTATCCTGTTCAACCACGAAAGTCCGTTAAGAGGAGAAACTTTTGTAACAAGAAAAATAACCATAGCCGTATCTAAAATAGTAACCGGCCAGGAAGATATATTGAAACTGGGTAACCTGGATGCAAAAAGAGATTGGGGCCACGCCAAGGATTATGTGGAAGGTATGTGGATGATGATGCAGCAGGAAGTTCCGGAAGATTTTGTATTGGCAACCGGTATTACCACTACTGTTAGAGATTTTGTAAGCATGGCCTTCGCAGAGGCAGGTGTAGAACTGGAATTTAAAGGAGAAGGCATTGATGAAAAGGCTTTTGTAAAAACCTGTTCCAACCCTGCATATCAACTAGAGATAGGTAAACAGGTTGTGGGTATTCATCCCCGTTATTTTAGACCAACTGAAGTAGATTTATTAATTGGAGACCCTGCCAAAGCGAACACAAAATTAGGCTGGTATCCAAAATACGATTTACCAATGCTGGTGAAGGAAATGATGGAAGAAGAGTTGAAGACACAGTCAGCAAAATAAGGTGTTTTAAATAGTTTTAAAAAAGGGTCCTTCAGTTTTATAGCTGGGGGACTTTTTTTATTCACACATTATCTGCATCATTAGTCGGAGGGGTGAATGGTAACCCGCCGCAACCAGTCGGTACCGAAGGTCAGACTGGTGAATGGAAACCGTCTAAACAGAAGGTCAGACTATCAGATAAAAGCCAACGGTGAACATGAACGCATAAATCTGCGTTACACGTCAACATACAAACACTAAAAAAAACAACGCATGCCAGTCAAGCAAACCGGTCTGACCTGCGGTGCCGACCGGTTGAACCAAACCAGGCAAACCGGTCAGGCCTGCGGTACCGATTGGTTTGTGCTACCATTTCCGCCACTCATTTTTTTATAATCCGCATACAGGTTATATTTACAACTTTATGAGTGTGTAGTAAATAAATAGCATATATAATGAACGACTTGAGGAAATATTTCGACAACAATACCAACCGGGTAATACATAAATGGGAACATTATTTTGAAATCTACGACCGGCATTTCAGTGCCTACCGGGATAAAGAAATTGTGATACTGGAAATCGGTGTTTTCCAGGGTGGATCACTGCAAATGTGGAAGCATTATTTTGGACCGAAGGCGAAAATATATGGTATCGACATAGACCCCGATTGTAAAAAATTTGAAGAAGAAAACATTGAAATATTTATAGGCTCTCAGTCCGATAAAAACTTTCTTGCGGAGGTAAAAAAGAAAATGCCGAAGATTGATATTTTAATAGATGATGGTGGCCATACCATGAACCAAATCAAAACATCCTTCCTGGAATTATTTGACCATGTTAAAGCGGATGGCATTTACGCCATTGAAGACCTGCATACCTGCTACTGGCTTGATTATGGAGGCGGCTATAAAAGACAGGGAAGCTTCAACGAATTCAGTAAAAACATAGTGGATTCCATCCACGCATGGCATTCACGCCAAAGCAATTTTAGCATTGATAAATATACCCGTACTGTACATTCACTGCACTATTACGACAGCATCACCATCATCGAAAAACGTACCATGTATGAACCGGTTAACCTAACTTCCGGCGTGCAGATTGGCGATCCTTTTGCCCCCTGGAAAAGAACTCCGGTGGAAAAGGTAATCCGTAAAATTGGCCTTGGACTGAATATAGTTTTAGCGGCGTTGAGGTTGCCGAGTATTCCAAAGATTTAGCAGCAACTAAAAAGTTCTTTTTTGAAAGCTCTTGTAAAAAAGGAATAAACGTCGTAAAGCAGCGTTGGAGTCAATCAGTTTTGCAGATAATATGGAGGGCAATTTATCGGGTGCAAAGTAAAATCCAGGCAGTAGTATAGTTGAACTTTTCTTTGCAGACGCAATAATATTGTCCATGGTAACACCGTTCCTGTTTGGTTTGTTTATGTAGATTAACTTGTGGCATCCGCCGGTAACATAATTTTTCAAAAAACCAGGGGCATATTTTTCTATAATTGTTTTATAAGCTTCGTTTTTACTTTTAAGGTCAATGAAAAATTGAATCAGCATCTCAAAGGCATCCAGCCTGAATTGTCCGGTAGCCTTGGATGTATTGTCAACATGCAGCCTGAATTCAAAACAGGCTTCATCTGCAACGGCCAGGTAGCTATTCATAATCAGCCTTAACCACAATTCTATATCAGCAAATAAAAGGCTTGGATAAGCAGGTATGCCGCCCATTGCATCGTAATCTTTTGATCTTACCATAAAACCAGTTGCCGTAATTTCTAAATTATTTTGAAGTACGGAAGCTAAAAAAGCAACCGGAGTAATATTGCCATTCATGGGAGCACATGCACGGATCAATTCCCCTTTTCCGTCGATGAAATTAAAATGAGTTTGGTACAATCCTGCATCCGGGTATTTTTCAATCAGTTGATCAATGGTTACCAGATATTCAGAATGTAAGATATCATCGTGCCCCATTATGGTCATAAATTCATTCTTTGGAACAGATGTAAACCGTTGCCAGTTTTCAACAATTCTGAGGCGTACATCGGTAGTATAAATGCGTATCCTACTATCCTCCAGTGACCTGATCCATGCCAGCGTACCATCAGTACTGCCGGTGTCAAAAATAATAATCTCAAATCCCGGATAGGTTTGTGACAAGATACTATTGATACAGGGTTGTATCCATCGGTCGCTATTGTAGGTTGGCACTAAAATGCTATATTTCATGGCTGGGTATCCGTTTGAGTCATGATATAATTAAGCGTAGTTCTATATTCACAAGATAATGAAGTTGAATTTCAAACAAATTGTTCAGATTACAAATGACGTCGTTTAAATTTTGCACTTAGATTCAAATTAATCCAATTTGCTACTAATTACTGAAGCTAAAAGTGTAAATATTCACAGAGACAAGTTAGCTAGTAAAAAATTAAACTCAAACAGGCTGATCGCAATAATATACAATTGCACAAGTTCAAGAAAAACATGCCTTTTAAAATTTAAGCTATGAACTCCAGGTAGGGCAGAATCGCTTTTTTAAAATCATAGAATTCAGCCGCCTTTATTGTATTTTGAACGTAGAAGTCGTAATTCTGCCTGATGGTTTGTATTGCATCTCGTATAGATTCTTCATCTAAATTATCTACAAGAATTCCACACTGAAACTCTTTAACAAACTGAAATCCCGAAATATTACTGCATACGACCGGTACTCCAGCCGCCATATATTTAAACATCTTTCCAGAAGGAGCTGACATATAATTAAAATAGTGCTTCTGCATAAAGACATCCTCAAAGAAATAAAAACAAAATCCAATTTCGTAATTCGATAGATACTCTACAACATCGTCATTTTCAAGGTATTCACTATTGATCGTAAGTCTTTTATCTGTTAATAAATTTTGATATTCTTTATTAACTCTTTTTTTGTCATCATCAAAAAAAGCACCCTGTACAACCATTTTTTCGTCCGTGTACCTATTAAGATAATTGAGACAATGATAAAATCCAAGGATCTTAATTGTAGAGCCACCGTAAATGAGTGCCCGTCTGTTATTTTTTAAAACACTTTTCCGGTAAACGGGCGCATTTTGAACATAAAATGTTTTCAATATTTCATCTTTAAAAAGATAGTCGTAACGCTCTTTACTTTGAATGATTACACAATTGATAATTGATCGGTCGACCAATGGCACTAAATGTGCGTTTACCGTTAATTCAAGAGACAGAAAATCAACCTTGGTTTTAAGCAATGAACAAAAAAACAAGTAAGAATTATCTACACAAATTATTCTTTTAAATTTTTTACTCCTGATTACTTTTTTTATGAATAAAAACTTAAAAAAATAATCCTTGTAAGAAAGTTTATTTTTTCTGAAGTCCCTTGCGTCTTTACTGAAAGGCAGCCAAAGTATAAAAAGCAAAAGGTAAAAATATCTGCCTTTTACACCATAGCATTTATGGTATAAAATGTTTTCTATATTAGCTTCTTGTCCTGTATATCCGTCCGGATGCAATGCTGTAACCGTTACATCATATTTTTTAATCAGTTCAGCGTGAAGCTGAAGTGTAGTGGGAGAATAGGCCAAATGAGAGGCATCAAACAGAATTAGAACACTTTCTTTATTATCCATTTATCATCATATTTGCCAATTGATAAAAATCAACTTTAGGTTTCCAGCCTAAACTTGCCAGCAATTGCGGGTTACTTACTAATATTTTATATTCGGGTACAAAATCAGTTTGCAAAACTACATATTTTTTCCAGTCCACATTTTTTTGACGAAAACAATATTCAACCCATTCCATAATTGAATGTGCTTCGCCACTACCAATAATAACCTCAAAAATATCATCCTGGTTCACGAGCTTCCAAACAGCTTGCACAATATCTCCTGCATAATTAAATTCCTTTTGCACATCAACATTCCCTAACACAAGTTTTTCTGAACTTCCATTTGAAATTCGATTAACCGTTGCTACAATTTTTTGATTAACATGGTGCTCTGTTCTTAATGGACTATCATGATTAAAAAAGTAACCCACATAAACTTTTATATTAAATTTATCTCTATAGTATCTACCCGCATATACAGATTGAATCCTAGCGACGGAATAGGGGCTACTGGCTTCAAACGAAGTTGATTCATCAATTGGTATTCCATCATTTTTAAATTGCATTGCACTACCCGACAAAAAGACTTTTGTCTCAGGACTATGAAGCCGAATACTCTCCAATAAATTTATTGTACCGGTACTAATGGTTTCATGATTTTCAAAAAGAACGCTATGTCTGGTGGTAGAATTGGCAGCAAAATGGAAAACAAAATCTGGCTTATTTTTTTTAATGATTAATTCTACAAACGAATAATTTGAAATATCGCCAGGAAGAGATGCAGACGTTCGTGAAATATTTATTACCTCTATTGGGCTCTGAGATAAAAGCTGGTTTAAGTAAAAGCCATCCTGACCGCTAGAGCCAAATATTATTATTTTCATTTTTTAAAATTTGCAAATGCATCCTTCCTGCAATAAATTGTATTAATATGGGTATCAGCATACGTTACGTATCCTTGCGAATGCATAAAGTCGCTTATTTCGTTAATCTTCATTTCCGTATTATCTAAATATCCAAATGTGATCGTTTCAACGCAAATCACTTCAGGTTTATATTTTTCGAAATCGAGTGATTTTAAAATTTCTAAATCCAGTCCCTCTACGTCAATGGAAATAAAATTTGGGTGCGGATCAAAATATTCTTTAATAATTGAATTAATTGATTTTAGTGCAACCGGAACTGTGGTAAAATTAATATTTGTTTCTTTCTGTCTAATTATAGCTTCTTCCTTTGAAAAGGTACTCCAGCCGTTCACATGTTTTGGAAATAAGTAAAAGGTCGCCTCGTCAGTCTCTGTTAACCCAACACCAATGTTTAATACTATGTCATTGGGACGTTTCGATTTAATAAATTCAATCATGCTGGCATCCGGTTCCACACAAACACCATAACATCCTTTCGAATAAAAATTATAGGTATTGTTGCAAAGTAGTGGTTGGTTGGTCCCAATTTCCAGGTAAGTCGGTTTTTCTATTTTTAAACTATCGAAAAAGTAATGTACAATCAAATCTTCCCCTGCCTGAGAATAAGAGACTTTTGCTCTCATGATAATTACATGCCATGCCTTTTTACATTTACCTAAAAATCTTTTTAAATTCATTTATGTTAGTCTTAATAATCTGATACATTTAAAAATTTAGTTCATGTGTATTTACTATTCACCAACAATTACACACTAACCATATTTACAGACGAGTCAACGAAAGTGACTTTTTTTATAATGAAACTATTTTTTATAAATATCAATCGTTGGAATTGGAAAAATAAAACCTGTTCCTTTTTCCAATGCTTCTTTTTCACGTTCTATAAATTCTTTTTTAAAATGCCATGGAAGTACCAAATAATAATCAGGATTCATCGAACGACTTTCAGCTTCACTTATGATTGGGATATTTGTGCCTAAAGTATAAGCTCCATATTTATCAGGATTTCTTTCTGCTGCATACTCAACTAACATACTGTTAATATCACACCATTGCAAAATTGTGTTGCCCTTAGTTGATGCTCCATAGATATGCACACGCTTACCATCGTGTTTCAATTTTACCAATAAATCATGTAGTTCATTCTTTACCTTTTCGATTCGATACTGAAATGCAACATATGGTTTATCCGTATCCAATTCCAGATCAAATTCCTTTTGCCTTACATCATTCATAAACTTGTGATCCTGCTTGTTGTAATAGAGACCACTCTCTTTATGGGTAGCATAACATCTGATACTACCGCCATTGATATCATTAAAGGAGATTTTAAAAATTTTCATTTTGGCCATAGAAACTATTTTCTCCAACACTGCCAGGCTATAAAACTCTAAGTGCTCATGACAAATTGTATCATAACTATCCAGCTCCAGCATGTGTGGCATGTAGCTCATTTCAAAAACCCAAATTCCCTGCGGAGATAAGTGCTGCTTTACATTTCTTACAAAATCAACCGGATTTTCCAAATCATAAAACATTGCGATAGAAGTTATCACATCCATTGTTTTATCGCCGATTGCTGAAGATAATTCTGCTGATGGAAATATATCTTGAACCACGGTGGCATTTTTCACTTCCTGGGCGACATCACTGGGATCGCAACCGAACTTTGTAAAATTTTTCGGATAATAATTCAATAATGTACCGTCGTTGCATCCAACATCCAATACGTTGCAATTATCTTTTCTCAAGAGTCCAAGTGTGCTATCTACAATTCCTTTTAAATGATCTCTCATTGTTTGATTTGTACCACTCCGGTACCAATAGGCCGCATATAAAATTTCCGGGGGAACACTATGCTCCATCTGTAATAGTCCGCACGCATTCTCATCTACCTGAGGGTTGCACCTTACCAGTGAACAGTTTATCTTTCTTTGTGATGGCATTTCTTTTCCAGGCTTTACAAATGAACCTTGTAAATATTGAGGTCCCAGGTCAATTACCGGTGTCAGTGATGCTGAGCCACAAACTCTGCAGGTTGTTCTTTTTCGTATATGCATGATTAGATTTATTTAAAATTGGTTGAATTAAGTTAAATCCCTACTACTTTTTAAAGCAACTTTCACTTTGAAAAAAATCATTTCTTTTGTTCAAAATAGCTACTCAATTACGGCCTGTATGATTCTACAATTACAAAACCTTACGCTCCCTGAAACAAAAAATATTTAATTGAACATCGTATGATGCCACCGCATTTTTTTCTCTTTTAAACGGCGTTGGATAAAGTGTAGCCGCTTCTTTGATGTAGAAATTAAATCCTGCATTGTTTAAAATATTTATAATCCTTGCCAATTCATTATTTTGGGCAAAGGTCCCATGATATTCAAGGAACAAATTTTTCACAAAATACAAACTATCAGCAATATCTTCCATTACAACATTTTCCGCCCCCTCAATATCCATTTTCAGGAAATCGACTTCTCTTATTAAAAAATCTTTTAATCGAATAGCTTTTACTTCAATTGTATCAACCGTATTACTCGTTTCGATTTTACTTCCCATCGAACTTTTGTTTGAAAATAACAATGCTTTATTTTCGTCCCAAACGGCCTCTTTGTGCAATTGTACGTTTGTGTACCCGTATGAATCAATGTTTTTTGATAAAAGATTAAAATTCGTTTCATCCGGTTCAAAAGCTATAATCTCAGCATTAGGATGTTGTTGTTTTAAATAAATAACACTCATTCCAATATTGGCACCACAATCAATAATATAAGCATTGTCAGGAAGTTGTATCTCATAAATTTTTTCAAGAAAAATTTCCTGCAACCCATGTAATAACTCTGGACCGCTATAGAAATAAAGACGCCTGCCAAACAAATTATGATACCTTAATTTATCGGCAGGCAGATGTTTGTAATACTTTATTTTCAACCAACTCAAATTCACTTCATTGTAAGGATTAGCCAATAGGTTACCAACTCTTTTTTTAATTCCCGTCGTGATATTTTTAAAAAAACTTTTTTCAGACATTCATCCTTTTTTAGTAAGTGGAAGTTAAAAATTTAAGTATCATTATTAGTTATACAGCGCCTAAGTGCTTAGTTCAAAATACAGCAACGATCTTTTAAAAATACTCAATTTAATTTTTTCAAAAAAAATGCAAGTCCTTCCCGTTTTCTTTCAGTTAAGTTGTAGCTAATACATTCTGTGTAATAATTTTTTAAATCAAATGAAGTGTAAGGATTCGACTTAACTATTTCGTCAATGTGTTGCAAGCCTATGTTGTTTGCATCGTTAAATTCTTCTATAAATGCTTCGCTCAATGGTTTATTGCTGATCCATGCTGCAAAAACAAAAGGTAAGCCGGTGTGCTGTTTCCAGGCAAGTCCAAGATCATAATGAAAAGTTGAAATTCCCCGTTGTTCCAGGGCACGATCACCAATTACAACTGCAGCAGTTCTTCCTTTTATGAGCGACCTGAAATCACTACCAGCACTTTTAAAAACTGGTGTAATTTTCCAGAATTCTTTCATCAATACCTGAGCCAGTTTAACAGACGTGCGGCTTTGATAATCAAGCAACACTGTTTCGATCTGTTCAAGCGGCACTGCGCTAAAAAGACATACACTTGCCACTGCCCCTTCTGTGCCAATGCAATAATCACCAATGATATAGTATTCCTTCATCTCGGGCAAAATAGCAACTGGAACTAAACCTATGTCAATTTCGCTATTTAGCAATGCAGCGGCAATCTTTGCCGGATAATCAAAAGTTAACTCAATTTTATCCCGCATCATCCCTCGTTCAAATCCGTAAATAAGTGGTTTGGTATTTAAATAACTAACCGCACCTACCTTTATCTTTCCTGCCATTTAATAAAGTTTCATATTACCAACGCCCAATTAAGAAACAATCAATCCGGGTGAGCAAAGTTTAAAAACAGCCTCCACCGTACATAATTTTTTCTTTATAACTGGTTTAGTATAATTTTGACAGCAAATTTACAGGAACAACATGGATTTAAATCAACTGACCGCTATTTCCCCAATTGACGGACGTTATCGTAAACAATTACATCATTTAGATGAATACTTTAGTGAATATGCACTGATTAAATACAGGGTACTGGTAGAAGTGGAGTATTTTTTATTCCTGGCAGAAAAGAAGTTTTTTAAATTACCGGTTGCTGTAAAAACCCATCTGCAAAATGCTGCTGCCAATTTCTCTTTGGAAGATGCAGGTGTAATCAAAGAAACGGAAAAGATAACCAACCACGATGTGAAGGCGGTTGAATATTTTTTAAAAGCTGAGCTGGATCAATGTAAGGCAGGCCATTTAAAAGAATGGATTCATTTTGGACTTACTTCGCAGGATATCAATAACACGGCCATTCCCTTAAGCTGGAAGCATTCGATAGAACATGATTACCTGCCGGCCATCATTAACCTGCAGCACCAATTGGCACAACTGGCCAAAACATGGCAGGATATTCCAATGCTGGCACGAACGCACGGACAGGCAGCATCGCCCACCCGTTTAGGTAAGGAGATGATGGTATTTGTAGAAAGGCTGGAAAACCAGATCCAGTTGTTTAGCTTTATTCCTTTTATGGCAAAATTTGGTGGGGCCACCGGAAATTTCAATGCTCACCATGTGGCCTACCCGAAATACGACTGGGTAAAATTTGCCAATGAATTTACAGAAGAAAAGTTAGGCTTGCAACGCCAACAGTACACAACACAAATAGAACATTACGATACATTGGCTACTCATTTTGATGCCATCAAACGCATCAATACCATCTTTATAGATTTTTGCCGGGATATCTGGACCTATGTTAGCAGCGATTATTTCAAACAAAAAACAAAGAAGGGTGAAATCGGATCCTCCGCCATGCCGCACAAGGTAAACCCGATTGACTTTGAAAATGCAGAAGGCAATCTTGGTATTGCAAACGCTTTGCTGGAGCACCTTTCCGCCAAACTTCCGATATCAAGATTACAGAGAGATTTAACTGATTCTACCGTTTTGAGAAATATTGGAGTACCGGTTGCCCATACCATCCTGGCCATTAAATCAATGGAAAAAGGATTGGACAAACTGGTATTAAATGAAGCTAAACTGAAAGCTGACCTTGATAATAACTGGGCAGTAGTAGCCGAAGCGATACAGACTGTTTTACGCAGGGAAAATTACCCGCAACCTTACGAGGCTTTGAAAGAGTTAACGAGGGGAAAAAGCGCTATCGACAAGAAAGCCATTCACGACTTCATCGGAAAATTAAAAGTGTCTGTATTATTAAAAAAAGAATTAAAACAGATTACGCCATACAATTACACCGGATTATAGATTCAAAGAATATATTCACAATTGTTAAAAAAATATTTGTTCGTATCACAAATGAATTCCAAATGAAAAGGTTGTTCTGTATCCTGTTATTTGCCACTAATTTTTGTAGAGCGCAGGTCAATTTAAATGCAGGCCTTAAGGCATATTATCAATTTTCGGGGAATGCCAATGACGCAAGCGGCAATAACCTGAATGGTGCAATTCAAGGTGGGGTGCAATTAACTACAGACAGGTTTGGAAACGCAAACAGTGCATATCATTTTAATGGTACAGACAGTAGAATCATTGTTCAGGATAACGGAGCACTTTCTACACAGGCATTTAGTATATGTTACTATTTTAATACAGAAGTAACCCGCCAACAGGTTTGCATTGGTAAAATTGAATATGGCACTGGCTTTGGGGCTACTTACAATTCAGTACTTTATCATCCGGTTAATGCAACACCTTTTTTTTCAGTGTTTGATCCGACCTCTTCCTGAACGATACAAGTGTTGCCCACTTATGCGTTCGCAGCTGTTTCACCCAATAGCATTCAAACAAACCAATGGTACTGTGTAGTGAATACTTTTGAAAACGGAGTCCAAAAGTTATACGTAGATGGTGTGCTGGTAAGTCAGCAAAGTTTATCTTTTACGCAAGCCAAGGCATGTACCAATACCAATTTTATAATTGGTTCTTGGTGGCAGGGAGATTTAATTTCCTTTCAGGGA
>Ga0105044_10003886_pt1 | contig 20512 bp, 19 predicted proteins | sample MAT01_FD_78092 | JGI IMG/M metagenome (GOLD analysis project Ga0105044, IMG submission 78092) | Freshwater microbial communities from Lake Fryxell liftoff mats and glacier meltwater in Antarctica - MAT-01 | ecosystem: Environmental > Aquatic > Freshwater > Ice > Liftoff microbial mat | place...
GAACGCCGCGCCCAAAGGGCGATCGCACTCGAAGCGCCGATTCCGCCCACGAGAATGCTCGCGACTATGAGGCGTCGATAGAGTGTAACGCGCGATTCGTTTGCAGTCGACATGGATTCGGACGCCTTAGGCAAACCGCAGGCCGTTGCGGTGGAGCCTTCGTGTGAATCGACTGCTTCTACCGGCGAACCGCGAGAAGGAGCGAGCGCAAACGGTTGTACCGGCAATGCCGTGCCGGCACCGGAAGCCGCGCGCGTCCCTTGGAGGGCCACGCTCCGGTGTGGCCGGGATTTTCCGGCAGGTCCGACAGGCGTCCGAGGGGTGAGGGAGGACAGGGGCGGGCGGCGCCCGAAGCGGGCGCATCTCGGCCAAGAGGACCGTGGTTCCAACACTTTACCTGCAGTACGGCAACGGGTAGCGCGCGGAGAGCGTGGCTACGCGGCGCTTGGCGTCTTCGATGCCGGCGGCTTCCTTTTCGGTGCCGATGACTTTGAGGACGACATCGATGGCGACGGCGATTTCGTCCATATCTTTCTCGACCAATCCGCGAGTCGTCATCGCTGGCGTGCCGATCCGGATACCCGAGGCTTGAAACGGCGAGCGGGTCTCGAAGGGCACCGTATTCTTGTTCAAGGTGATGTGCGCCAGATCGAGCGTCTCCTGGGCCTTTTTCGCCGTCAACTCGGGCAGGTTGTGCCGTAAATCGACCAGGAAGAGATGGTTATCGGTTCCGCCGGAAACGACCTTATAGCCCCGCCCGATCATGGACGTGGCGAACGCTTGGGCATTTTTGACGATCTGCGCTGCGTAAAGGGCAAAATCGGGCTTGAGGCATTCGCGGAAGCACACGGCTTTGGCGGCGATCACGTGCATCAGAGGACCACCTTGGCTTCCAGGGAAGACGGCGGAGTCCACGGCCTTCGCGTGAGCCGCTTTGCAAAGGATCAACCCGCCACGCGGACCGCGCAGGGTCTTATGAGTGGTGGTGGTGACGAAGTCTGCGTGTGCGACGGGCGATGGGTGAACGCCGCCTGCGACCAAGCCCGCGATATGGGCGATGTCCGCGAAAAGGTACGCGCCTACGCTGCGGGCGATCTCGCCCATGCGGGCGAAGTCGATCACGCGCGAATACGCGCTGGCGCCCACCGTGATCATTTTGGGTTTTTCGCGATCGGCGACGGCGGCCAGTTCGTCATAGTCGATCAGGCCGTTATCTTCGCGCACGCCGTACTGGCAGAAACGATAGAGTTTGCCGGAAAAATTCGCGGGATTGCCATGGGTGAGATGGCCGCCGTGGGAAAGATTCATCCCCAGCACCTTATCGCCTGGCGCGAGGACCGAGGTATACACGGCGAAATTGGCCTGCGACCCCGAATGCGGCTGCACATTGGCATACTCGGCGCCGAAGAGCTGCTTGGCGCGCTCGATCGCCAGGACCTCGATCTTGTCCACATGCTCGCATCCGCCGTACCAGCGTTTGCCGGGATAGCCTTCCGCGTACTTGTTCGTCAGCACGCTTCCCTGGGCCTCCATGACGGCGGGGTAGGTGTAGTTTTCCGAGGCGATGAGCTCGATGTGGCTTTGTTGACGCGAGAATTCGGCCGAGATGGCAGCGTAGATTTCAGGGTCGACAGTGGCGAGCGGCGAGGTGTTGAGCATGGTCGGAAAAAGGAGTGAGGCTGGATCCGCACCGCAAACGGAGGCGGGCGATAAAACCGTCAGCAAGGCGCGAAATCCCGCGTTCGGAAGCCAAAAAACTTAAGCCTTGGCGGCGAGGAGCTTCTTCAAAAACGCAACGACCGACGGGATCGCGTCGACCATTTCGTCGCGGGAGGCTTCGTAGGTCTTGAACGGCCCTCCAAACGGATCTGCGATCTCCCGCTCCATGCCTTCGGGCAGGAAATCGCGCAGGAGGTGCACCGTCCCGACTTTGGGATTAAACTGGAAGTTCACGGCTGCCCGATGGGTCTCGGTCATGCCAAAAATGGCGAGTGCATCTTCCACCAACGCGTGGGTCAGCGGTTGACTGTGATGATTGGAAATATCGATTCCTACCTTCTTCATCGCGCCGATCGAGTGAGGCGAAACCGGCTCTCCGCCCCGGCAGGCGACCCCGGCGGAGATCACCTTGAGCGATTTCAACGGTTCAGGCTGCGCTGCAAGGGCATGCGCCAAAAGACCGGCCGCCATGGGACTTCGGCAGATATTCGCGGTACAGAGGGTGATAATATAGCCAGGAGTTTTCATTGAGCGCCTCTTCCAAAGCAAAACGGTTTGAGGGGAAAGGCAATGCTTGGAGATGAGGAGGACGAAGCGACCGCACGGAGTTCGCTCGTACGTGAATCCGGAAGGGGAGTCGCCGCGTGCACACAGCCGATGACCGTGATGCAACTCAGCGCCACAAAATGAAGCCACTCACGCCAGCGCGTTCTGCCGCCCCGACGCGCTTCGAGGGCGGACGCTGGGATCTCGGTCAGGAGGCGCCTCTTCATTCTCCGCGTCCGATATCGCTCGCAGCGGGATCCGTTCGCGGTGCCCTTAGATTTTCTTCAACGCAGTCAAAGCAAGAAAAACGTGGATCGCGCGTTGCAGCACCGCATCGTAAGGGACGGCCTCGGTGGGCGGCGCAGGCGGCGGCTTTACCGAGGCGGCTTCTGCGGGTGTGGCGGGTGCCTTCGATGCCGGTGCAGCGACGTCTTCCGGCAACTCCGACAAGTCGGGCGGGCTTTCGGGGAGCGGCACGCCGTTCGCATGGTCCTTCACCATCGAGGCTTCGTCGTAGCGACGTTTGGCGATTTTAGGACCGAGCAGATCCTTCAACGGTTTGCCCGCGTCGAGCGCGTCGCGTGCCTGCCGATCTGCGACGAGCGACGTCGCGACGGACACGTCGGCGGTGAGTGCGGGAGACGTCGCGGCGACGGTGATGGCGAAGCGCTGGCGTCGATTGAGGATGTCGAGAATTTCGGTGCCGGTGACGGAATCGATCAGCACGAGCCGCAGGGGGCCGTGGGAGGAAGCCGTCATCCAGGTGCGCAGATGGCCCAGGGCTTCGATGCTGCCACCTTCCGTGCCGCGCAGATCGATGACGGTCGCGGTTGCGGGAGGCTCGGCTTTAATGTCCGCGGCCAGGTTGCGGATTCGGAGGTAGCTTAGGCCCTCGCCCAACTCCTGAGGCACCGCACAGAAGCCGGTCGCGGAGAACGCGCCGAGGAAAAGGAAAAACGAAAGGAGGCGGCTCATGGCAGGGGCAGGGTCGGTCGGACGGGAAAAATGGGAGAGTGACGGTCGTCTAGGCCGGCGAGCGGCGGAGCTGGCGGGCTCCGATATCGTGTCGATAGTATTTACTCGCGCACTGCACGCGGGCGCAGACGTCGTACGCGGCGGCGGCGGCGGCGCTCAGGGTCGAGGCGGTCGCCGTTACCCCGAGCACCCGTCCTCCCGCGGTCACGATTTGTCCGTCGGCGCGCCGTGCGGTGCCGGCGTGGACGATCGAGACGTTTTTCGGCAGAGGGGTGGGGAAGGCGATGACGTCGCCCTTGGGATACGCCTCAGGGTAGCCCTTGGCCGCGATCACGACGCAGACCGTGTGCACCGGTTTCACGTCGAGCCGGTAGCCCGACAGCGTCCCCTGGGCTGCCGCCCAGAGCAATGCGAGCACGTCGCTTGCGATCCGCGGCAGGACCGCCTGCGTCTCGGGATCTCCGAAGCGCGTGTTGTATTCGAGGACGCTGGGACCCGTCGGGGTCAGCATGATGCCGATGAAAAGCGTCCCCCGGAAGGCGATACCCTCGGACGCGATCGCCTCGACGGACGGGCGCACGATTTCGCGGTCGATTCGGTCCAGGAGAGCCGGGGTGACCACGTCGGCGGGCGAATACGCGCCCATTCCGCCCGTGTTGGGCCCGGTATCGCCATCGCCGATACGCTTATGATCCTGCGACGTGGGCAGGATCGAGTAATCCCGCCCGGAGACGACCACGAGGAGCGACGTCTCTTCGCCGACGAGACAGTCCTCGATCAGAATTTTGGCCGGTTTGGAGGCATCGCGGGCCTGTGCGGGGAGGGCGAGGAGCGCACGCACGCCCGCCTCGGCCTCCGCGTGGGTTTGGGCGACCACGACGCCTTTGCCGGCGGCGAGTCCGTCCGCTTTGACCACGATCGGGGCAGGGCGCGCGCGCACGTAGGCGATCGCCTCGTCGGCGTTCTCGAAGAAAGCGGCCGAGGCGGTCGGGATGCCGTACTTCTGAAGGATTTCCTTGGTGTAGATCTTGGAGGCTTCGAGTCGGGCGCCGTCGGCGGTGGGACCGTACGCGGGGATGCCGACGGCGGCGAGGCGATCCACGAGGCCGAGCGAGAGCGGCACTTCCGGTCCGACCACGACGAATTGGATTCTTTCGCGCTGGGCGAGGGCGACCAAGCCGTCGATGTCGTCGACGCCGACCGGTACGCAGACGACCTGCTCGGCGATGCCGGCATTGCCGGGGGCCGCGAGGATGCGCGGGTGCGAAGGCGAAGCCAGGAGGGAATGGACGAGCGCGTGTTCGCGCCCGCCGGAGCCCACCACGAGAACCGACACGGGAAGAAGAGCCATGGACAAAAGGTGAGCAAACCGGGGTCGGGCCCGTGCTGGCAAGCACGTTGCCTCCACGTTCACAGGACTTGCAGTTTCTTTCGGTAAAAGGCCACGACTTCCTCCGGATCGTCCGAGACGAGGATGAAGTCCAGTATCCAGGCGGGGGCGCGCCCGGTCCGCACCATTTCGCGGATCTGCTTGCTCAGGTGGGCGAAGAAGGAGGAGTCGAAGAAGATGTAGGGCACCCGTGGGCGGATCCCGAGCTTCAAGTTGCACAGCTCGATTCCGATTTCTTCGAGGGTGCCGACGCCGCCGACGTTGAAGATGCAAAAATCGGCGACTTCGAACCACTTTTGGCGGAAGTGCCGCGAGTTTTCCTGAAAGGTGTTGAAGAAATCGACGCCCAGTTCCGGCGGCTGCGCTTCGAGTTCGAGAAAGCAGGCTCCGGTGAGCGCGCCCTGGCTGCGCGCCTGATCGGTCGCGAGGCGCATGACGCCGCCACCGCCGCCCGTGAGCACGCCCACGTTGGGACCGATAAAACCGGTGAGCGTGTCGATCAAGGTGGAGATCCGGCGCGTCTGCTCGACGTCGAGTCCGATCGCGCTGCCGTAAAAGGCGAGAATCGTGGCGCTCTCGAAACGTTTCACGAGTTCTTCGCGGATGAAGAAGCCGTGTTCTTTCTTATAGGTGTGAAAATAGAGGTCGCCCATCGCCGCGTTGTACCAATACAGGTCGAGACCGATCGCATAAAAATTGTCGAGGCGGCTGTGGGCGTTGCTGGAAAGGAAGAATCCGTGGGTGCGCGACGGCTTTCGAAAGACGATCCGCCGCAGCTTCAACTCCTGGATGCGCGTGAGCAGTTCGATGTTTTCGAAAAGATTCGGAAAGTAGTCGATCAGCAGGGTGTCCGCGTCGGGCGGAGCGTTGTCCAGGGCCTGCACCATGGTCTTGTAGCCGCAGGCCTCCAGCTTAGTGTCCGCCAGCCGGTTCTTCAGGTTGGGGGGACTGCCGGCCTGGAAGAAGAGGCTCACGTTCTCCATCATCGCGCTCTGCCCCTTGACCGTGATGCGGGTCTTGGGCTTGGCGTCTCCGCTCGCACGCGGGGGATTCTCGTCGAGGCACTGGTAGAGTTCGCTCACCGTGCCGAGCAGACGCGTGCGGCGCTTCGCGATGGTCTTGGTTTCGAGGTCCGCGGGGGGAGGCGCGCGGAAGATCTCCACCGAGACGAGCGGATTCACCACCGGCTGGTCGCCGGTGTTGTAGATCTCCAGCATGACGTTCGTGCCGAACGTCTTCAACGGATCGAGGAGCACCGCACTGGTGTGGATCCCGAAATGGCCCTCGCCCTGGTTGAGCACCACGTAGTGCTCTTTCAAATACATCGAGCAGCTCGTGAGGATTCCCGAGCGGGGCAGGATGGTGAGGGGCGACGCCTCCCGGCGGATCTGGACCTTGTCGAGGAACGACCGGCCGGCTTCGCCTGCGACGAGCCGCTCGAAGCTGCCGCGGGTCAGCTTGGGGTTGAGGGTGTAGCTGACCTGGTGCGGTGTCAGGAAAACCCGACCGATCCGATCGATGCTGATGGTGTTGGGCAGCTTCAGCTTGTTGCTTTTGACGGCATCCCAGATCTCCCCGGTGGTAAGCTTGGCGACGGCCGGGGCATAGTAGAGACGGCCGACGGGAATGCCGGGCCGGAGCAGTTTTTTCCAGAAGGGCGCATTCGGGAAGCTGGGGTCGAAGATGAAGGCCTCGGCCTCGACCGTGACGCGGTTGCCGTCGACGACGAACGGCCCGCGCATGAGCATTTCGATCCCGATCCGGGCGAGCGTGCTCCGTTCGGTGAAGCGCACCTCCGCGAGATGCGTCTTCAGAAATTCGAACTCGGCCGGGTGTCGCGGCCAGAAAGCCAAGGTGATCGTCACGCCTGCGTCGTCCCTCGGTTTTACCAGCAGAACCTGACCGTCCTGGCTGGTCCAAAATTGATCTGAATACATAGGCTAGACCCATCAATCAATGGGGGTTGAAGGGTTGACTCAAGCGAGTAACCGCGCGGTCGGCCACAGGGAAAGATTTAGTCGGGTGGAGGGACCCGCTCCGTCGGGGCCGGGATTGCGCGCTCGCGCGCTACCAAGAGTGCCCTGCCTCACTGCCGATCGGCCGCCGACAGGGCTTCGAAAAATCCCCGCCACGAAGGGCCGTGGCGCTCCATCGCACCTCCTCCTCCACCCTTTCCATTAGGGTTTGCCAACCCGGGTCGGCAGCGTACGTTCGGATCTTTTCGGCAACAAAACCCGTTGTTCCGGATCATATCCTTCCTCCCGCATGAAACTAAACCGCATTTTCGCCACTTTCGCAGTGGTCGCTTCCACTCCGCTTGTTTCCCTCGCGCAAACGCCTGCCCAAGCGACGCTTCCCGCCGCCACCGCTCCGGCTGCTGCCGCGGCCTCCGCCGCCCCCAAGTTCACGGAGGACCAATTGCTCGAGACGTTCGGATGGTTTGTCGGCAAGCGCATCGGCATCACCGAGTTGAAGTTCTCCCCGGAGCAGACCGCCCTGATCGTTCGGGGTCTGCAAGTCGCCGCATCGGGCAAAGACGCGCCCTACAAATTGGAAGAAATCGGACCTGAGATGGACAAGTTCCTTCAGGCCAAGCAGCAGCAGTACATGGACGTGCTGAAAAAGGAAGGCCTAGAGTCGTCCGTCAAGTTTCTCGCGGAAGTGAAGGCCAAGGCGGGCGTCACCTCGCTGCCGAGCGGCCTTGCCTACGAAATTCTCCAGCCGGGCACGGGCGATTTCCCAAAGGCCACCGACACGGTCAAAGTGCACTACACCGGCACGCTGATCGACGGAACGGTGTTCGACAGTTCCGTGCAGCGCAACGAGCCCTCCGAGTTCGCGCTCGATCAAGTGGTTCCAGGCTGGACCGAAGGTCTCCAGAAGATCAACAAGGGCGGCAAGATTAAGCTCTACGTTCCACCCCAGCTGGCTTACGGCGACGAAGGCCGCCCCGGAATTCCTCCCGCCTCGACGCTTGTTTTCGAAGTCGAGCTGCTCGAGTTGAAGCCCGCCGCCGCCCCGGTGCCCCCTCCCGGTGCAGCCGCTCCGGTCGCTCCACCCGCGAACGCGACGGTGAAGTAATTCATTCCCGCCACCGTGGCGGCGTCACCCAGTCGTAACGCGGCGTTTTCGCCAAAACGATTGTGACTTTCAGCAGAAGCGACCGACACTCGGTCGCTTCTTTCGTTTATGAAACTCGCGCTCGTCACCGAAACCTTTCCTCCGGAGGTGAACGGTGTCGCGATGACGCTTTCCCGGCTCACCGAGGGGTTGGTCCACCGAGGGCATGCCGTTGAGGTCATTCGCCCTCGCCAAAAGGCGGAGATCGTCAAAGCGAGGATTGCCGACCGCCTGCTGTCGCCCGACCCGTTGCTCTCGGAATATCTGGTTCCAGGCATCCCAATCCCCTTTTACAACGCTCTGCGGATGGGGCTTCCGGTGCGCCTGACGCTGGCCCGGCGCTGGAGGAAGTCGCCGCCCGATGTGGTCCACGTCGCCACTGAAGGTCCGCTGGGGTTGGCTGCCCTTTTCGCGGCCCGAAAAGTGGGCATACCCGTCACGTCGACGTTCCACACCAATTTCCACGCCTACGGCGGACACTATGGTCTGCGCGTGCTGCGCGGGGCGGCTTTGGGTTATCTGCGTTGGTTTCACAATCGCACGCGCTGCACGATGGTGCCCACCGATCAGGGACGGGCGCAGCTGGCGGAAGCGGGCTTCGAACGCTTGGGAGTCCTCGCGCGCGGGGTGGACGCCAGACAGTTTTCTCCCGAAAAGCGCAGCCCCGCGCTTCGGGCGAGCTGGGGCGTGGGAGCGACCGATCCGGTGATCGTCTACGTCGGCCGTCTCGCGGCCGAAAAGAACCTCGGACTCGCGGTCGAAGCGTTCCTTGCCATGCAGTCGACCACGCCGGCGGCAAAGTTCGTCCTCGTGGGGGACGGACCCGAGCGCGAGCCGATGGCGCGGCGGTATCCGCACTTCGTCTGGGCGGGGGTGCAACGGGGCGAGGAACTCGCCCGTCATTACGCTTCGGCCGACGTGTTTATTTTTCCGAGCACGACCGAGACCTTCGGCAACGTCGTGACCGAGGCGCTGGCGAGCGGCCTCGTCGTTCTCGCCTACGATTACGCCTCGACCCGACAGCACGTGCGTGACGGGGAAAATGGATACCGCGTCCCGTTCGACGATCGGGCCGCCTTCGTGCGACGTGCCCGCGAGACGATGTCCCGGCCGGCGGCGTGGCCTCCCCTGCGCGCCGCGGCCCGCGCCACGGCGGTGGGAATCACCTGGGATTCCATCGTCGACCGTTTCGTTTCGGAATTGGAGGCCGCGCGTGCGCCCGCTCCCGCGACTGTCCCGACCTCCGGCGGTGCCGCCGCTCAGCCGCGCGCTTGAGCCGGGTAGCGACGGAGGTCGAGGGTGTGTCGGCCTTCGGGCGGGAAATCGATGCGTGGAATGAAGCGGGACTGGCCCACCGTGTGCGGCCACGTTTCCCAGCGTTCGCGTTGACGCTTCGCGGCCGCGGCTTCGTCCGCGGGGCGTTCGGTGTAGGGAATGCTCCTGGGATTCCACACGTGCCAGCGGGCCGCGGCGATCACGATCAGCATTTCGCGATCCACCCATTCGATCAGGAGGGGAGTATGCACCGGGACATGCGGTTGCAGGGCGGGCGTCAGATAGAACGCGCGGAAGCGAATCCCCGCCGCAGCGGCCGCACCGGAGGCGGGGCCGGCTTCGTCGGCGGTGGCTTTGCGGAATTCGCACGGGTATCCATTGATCAACAACACGCCTTTCTCGAGCGCCGCGAGATCGGTCACGCTGGCCTCGAGACGATCCATGCAGGCGTCGACCGTGCGCGAAACGGTTCCGGCGTTCGGGGACTCTCCCAGCAGCGGCCAGGCCTCCAACGCCTGCCTGAATTCGATCTTGAAGGTGTCGCCGGGGATCTTTTTCCCCTTTTCCTCGCGCTCGGGCCATGCCAGCGCGAACTCGCCCAGTTTGGGAAAACGAAACTCGAACAGGGGACGCAGCCACTCCAGATGGAACGGAATGCCGTGGGCGCGCAGGTCGGCGACGATCGCCTCGAGATCGCGCCAGACAAAGGCGGGTAGAAAGAACCGATCGTGGAGTTCGCCGTTCCAGCGGATAAAGGGCGTCTTGAAAGGATCCGTCGCGAGGCGCGCGAAGACCGCGCGGACGAACAGCGCGGTCAACGATTGCGCGGCGCATTCGGGATTGGTTTCGAAGGCGCGCAACTCGACCAGTCCGAGCCGTCCATTGCCCGCGAACGGATTCCACAGCTTGTCCACGCTGATCTCGGCGCGGTGCGTATTGCCGGACCGATCCATCAGGAGATCGCGGAAAAGAAGATCGAACAGCGCGTAGTTCTGCGGCGAACCGAACTGCTCCGCACCGTCGCAGGCGATCTCCAGTTCGTACAGCGCTTCGAACGTCGATTCGTCGATCCGCGGTGCCTGCGAGCTGGGTCCCAAGTATTGGCCGGTGAAGGCGTAGCTGAGCGCCGGATGGTGCTGGAAGTACCGAACGATCGAGGGCAGAAACGAAGGGCGTGCAAAAAATGGGGAGATCCACCCGATCGGCCCGCCGAAAACGAGATGCGCTCCGCCGCCCGTTCCGGCGGTCCGTCCGTTGAAGGCCAGCTTGCGAGCGCACAAGCCCGCTTTCGCCGCGGCCGCGTAGACCTGCTGCAGATGGCGGTCGTACTCGGCCCACGTCGCGCAGACCGCGAGATTGATCTCGATCACGCCCGGATCCGATGCGAATCCGACCGTCGGCAGTGCCGTTTCCATCGGCGGTGCGTAGCCCGCGAGAACCACGTCTTTCAGCGAAAGCATCTCGAGCACGTTTTCGATCACCGCGAGAAGCTCGAGATAAGCGGGCGTCGAGAGCGGGGGAACGAACAAGGTGAGGGTCCCGTCCTTGATCTCCACCGTGAGCGCACGGCGAAGATTCTCCTCTGCGAGTTGCCCCAAGGGCAGCCGCAGCCCGGACAGGGAATCGCCGGGAATCAGCGTGACGATTTTGGATTTGAGCGCCGGGGCCCATGGGTCCGTCACCCACCGCGTGCCGTTGTGATCCAAGGGCAGAACGAAGCCGACCGTCGCTTCGGGCGTAGCCACTTCCGCACTGGGTAGGACAGTGTCGGTGTCGATCGCCAGGGCGGCGGCCAGTTGACTGACGGTCCTCTCGGCCTCCCGGATGGTATGGGTTCCCGCTTCGAGATCTCCCTTGAGCCGGGTGATGTCCCTCCAGAGCGGAGCTCCTTCCAAGCGACGTTGGACCAGGAGTGTCCAGCGCGGAAGGGGTTCGCCCGGGTAGTGTTTGCCCGAGGTCTCCAAAATCGCCGCTCCTGGAAACGCGTCTTGAATCAATAGCCGGGCGAACGTGCGCGCGCGCCCCAGTTTGGTCGGCCCCAAGGCGGCCGTTTGCCATTCGGCCCCTTCCGGTTTGAGCGGGACGAAGGTGGGCTCGCCGCCCATCGTAAGGTGGAGGTCGCTCTTCGCGAGCACTCGCTCGACGGCTTCGGCGCACGCGGCGATCTGCTTCCAGATAGGGTTGGTATAGGGAGCGTGATTCATGGGGAACTCACATCAGTTTTTCGACGCGCACTTCGGTCAGAAGGTTGGCGACCACTCGGTTCGCGCTGAAAACGGTGCCTTGAATCGGATTGACGCTCTCGGCGATCGCCGCGTGGGCCACGGGTATGAAGGCGTCGTCGCAGAGGACCCCGTGGGTCGGGTCGAGTCCTTTCCAACCCGCGCCCGGCAGATAGACCTCCGCCCAGGCGTGCATGGCGCCGGCGGAACGATGGTCGTCGCCCGGGTCGGTGTAGAGGTACCCGCTGACGAAACGCGCGGCGATGCCGAGGGTGCGGCAGAGCTCCACGAACAGCACCGAGTAGTCGCGGCAGGCGCCGGAACCCAGCGCGAGCGTGGTGCGTGAACTCTGAATACCTTGTTCTTCGCGGCGGTTATACGTCATCGAAGTATAGACGAGCTGGTTAAGCGCCGTCAAATACGGCACCGTTTCCGGGGGGCGATCCACGAAATGTTCGTCGAGCCACGCCGTCAGAATTTGCCGCGTCTCTTTAAACGGAGGAGCGAGGTAGGGCGTCAAATTGAACTGTTCGAGGGGCTCGTATTTGAAGGGAATGGTAAAGGCGTAGGGCCGGAGAATGAAGTCGAACGGGTTGGTATCGTAAGTTTCGACTTCGAACTCCGAACGGATGCTCAGGGCCGGCGCATTGTCCCAGAAGTAGGCCCAGGCCAGCAGCACGTCATGGGAATCGCGTGTCCAGACCAGCTTCGCTTCGGGCGAAATATTGAAACCGAAACTATTGACGCGCAGGAGCGGCGTTTCCCGGGGTCGAAGGAACAATAAATGCGGCGATAACGTCACGGCTCGTTCGTATTCGTAACGAGTCAGGTGGGAGACGTGAAGTTTCATGGGAGTGAGCGGCTTAGAGCAGGTGTCGGGCCGAAAGTGCCCGACGAAGTTCCACGACAAAGCGTTCCACGTCGGAAGGCCGGGTGTCCCACGACGACATCAGGCGGAAGCCATCGGCGCCGATAAAGTTATAAAAGTGCCATCCCAGAGCCTGCAGGTCCTGCGCGATCTCGGGCGGCATTTCGAGGAAAAGCGCGTTGACCTCGGGTTCGAGGATCGGCCGCGTTCCCGGCAAACCGCGGACCGCGTCGGCCAGAGCGCGGGTCATCGCATTGGCATGGGCGGCATTTCGCAGCCAGGCACCGTCTTCCAGGAGGCCCACCCACTGGGCGCTGAGAAAACGCATCTTCGAGGCCAGCTGGCCGGCTTGCTTGCAGCGGTAGTCGAATTCGCGGGCGAGCGCCGGATTGAAAAACACGACCGCCTCGCTGGCGTTCATGCCGTTTTTCGTCCCGCCGAAACAGAGGACATCGACGCCGGCTTTCCACGTCAGGTCGGCCGGCGAGCACGCGCCGGTGCCGAGCGAAACGGAGGGGGTCGCCAGCGCCGCGGCGGCGTTGGCGAAACGCGAGCCGTCCATGTGCACGGCAAGGCCATGGCGTTTGGCCACCGCACTGAGCGCTGCGATCTCTTCGCGGGTGTAGACCGTGCCCCACTCGGTGGATTGCGTCAGCGAAAGGACCCGGGCCTTCGGGAAATGGATATCCGTGCGCTTCAAGATAAGCCGTTCCACGGCGGCAGGGTTGAGTTTTCCGCGGGGACCGCTTGAGGTGAGGAGTTTCGTGCCGTTCGAGAAGAACTCCGGAGCGCCGCATTCGTCCACTTCCACGTGGGCGGATTCGTGACAAATCACGCTGTGGTAGCTTTGGCAGAGCGAAGCGAGCGAGAGCGAATTGGCAGCGGTGCCGTTGAACACGAAGAAGACTTCCGCATCCGGCTTTTCGAACACGCCGCGAATCAAATCGCAGGCGCGGCGGGTCCAGTCGTCGGCTCCATAACTCGGCAGGCGGCCGCGATTTGCCGCCTCGAGGGCTGCCCACGCTTCCGGGCAGATCCCGGAGGTGTTGTCGCTGGCGAAATGATAGTCGTGTCGCGGTTCGGCGGGAGCGAGGACGTCGGGCATAAGCCACAGTGTCACTCGACCTACGCGCGCGGGGAAGCGGATTTTTCGTCGTTGGCACCTGCCGGGGGCGGATGCTAGGGTGAGCGCGACCGTGACAAGCTCATCCGAACCCAACCTTTATCTCGTCGGCTTTATGGGCACCGGCAAGACCACGATCGGTCGGGCGGTGGGGCAGAGGCTTGGCTTTACGGTCATCGACAGCGATCACGAGATCGAACGGGTCGCGGGTAAACCGGTGACCGACATCTTCGCTCAGGACGGCGAAAAGGCCTTTCGCGCGATGGAACGCGTCTTTGTGGAGACGGGCCACGCCACCTCGAGTCAGGTGGTCGCCTGCGGCGGGGGTTTGATCGTGCCCGACGGCATGCTCGACCTCCTTCATCGCAAGGGTGTGGTCATCTGCCTCCACGCCTCGCTCGAGACGATTCTGAAACGTACGCAAGGGCAGCGGCACCGCCCCCTGCTCAACGTCGAAGATCCCGACGCACGCATCCGCACCCTCTACGCGATCCGCGAACCGATCTACCGACGGTCCGGGACGATCATCCTGACCGACGCGCGTCCGTTGAGCGATATTGTCTCCCACGTCATGCGTTCCTACCGCCGCGAGGCCGCCGACTGGACACGCGCCCAGCGCTCGGCGAGCGTTCGAGCGACGGCGAGTCCGACCGCCGAGAAAGCCGGATGAGCGCCGCGGCGACGGACGTCGTGCGCAGCCGCCTTCGAGCGCTCGGCTTCGATCAGGTCAGGTTCGCCTCTATCCCGGGAACGGATCTCGGCTCCGGTCTGCGCGACTGGCTCGAGGCAGGGCACCACGCGGACATGGCCTGGATGGAGCGGACCCGCGCAAAACGGGAGGCGCCGGAGTTGGTCCTGGCCGGCGCTCGCTCGATGATCGTGCTCGGGGTCAACTATGGAGAGCGGGCCGCTGTGCGCATGCCGACGAGCGACCCATCGATGGCGGTCGAGATCGTCGCGGGTTCGCAATCCCCCGCGCCGGTCTGGGCTCGTTACGCGCTGCACGAGGATTATCACGACACGATGCGGGCGGGGCTCGTCGCGGCCGGCAAGACGATCGAGGAGGTCTGCGGGGTCGGCACGGACGACTATCGTTATTATGTGGATACCGGTCCCGTTCTCGAGCGTGCGTGGGCCGCGCAGAGCGGACTGGGGTTTGTCGGCAAGAACGCGATGCTGATTTCGCGCGAATTCGGCAACTGGCTTTTCCTGGCCGCGATCCTCACGCGGGTGGAATTCGCTCCGGATCCGCCGATCCGAAAACGCTTCGCCGCGACCGGCACGGGCGACGGCGGAGTGGGCCTACTCTGCGGCAAGTGCACGCGTTGCCTGGACGCGTGTCCCACCCAGGCCTTCGCGGCACCGGGGGTGGTCGACGCGCGACGGTGTATCTCCTACCAGACGATCGAGAACAAAGGCGTCATTCCCCGCGAGCTGCGGGTGGGTATCGGCCTGCGGATCTACGGCTGCGACGTCTGCCTCGAAGTCTGCCCGTGGAACCGCTTTGCGCAGGACGGTCGGCGGGTGTTGCTGACGGCCCGCGCCGAACTCAAGGACCTTTCGCTGGTCGAGGTGCTGGCGCTGACTCCGGAACGCTTTGCCGCCGTTTTTCGCAAGACGGCGATCAAGCGCGTCAAACTGGCCGGACTGCTGCGCAATGCGTGTATCGTCGCTGGCAATACCGGCGATCCGGCGGTCGTCCCGGCGCTCCTGGCGCTCGCGAAAAACCACGCTTCGCCCCTGGTGCGCGCTCACGCGGTCTGGGCGGTCTATCGGCTGGGCGCCGGCGCGGGGCTGGCCGATGCGCGTGCGAGCGAGACCGAGCCTACGGTTCTGGCCGAATACGCGGCCGAAGAATGAGGATCCCGTACCGGCGAGATCTCGATTGACTCGCTTCTAGCGGCGCTGAGGTAAGGACCGATGGAGGACCGGACCTACCGGTTCGCGACGCACGCGTTTGCGATTATCCGCCGAACAATGCCGCCATCTTTTCGGCAAACGCCGCCGGCGGCCGCACGGGGCGGCCGGTTTTGTCGACGAACGCGTGCAGGGTTGCGCCCGTCGCGAGACGCTCGGTCCCACGCAGCACTTCGTACTCCAGGCGGATGCGCAGAAGTGGACGTTCGCGCAGGGTCGTGAGGATCGTCACTTCGTCGTCGTAGACCGCCGGACGAAAATACTTCGCGGTGACCTCCAGCACCGGCAGGCGAAAGCCGTCGGCCTCCAGTTGTCGGTAGGGAAGGCCGTTTTCCTTCAGCAGCTGGGTCCGTCCGATTTCGAACCAGGGTAGGTAACTTCCGTGGTAGACCACCCCCATCATGTCCGTCTCGGCGTAGCGGACAGTCACCTGCGTGCGCGATTGAATCATGGTCGCTCGCCGGACGGGGCGGCAGCATTGAAGAGGACGTCGGCCGATTTGCGCCACGTGTTGCGGTGCGCCCAGGTGCGGCCGGCTTCGCCGAGACGCGTGCGCAGCGCGGCGTCGCTGATCAGCCGCTCGAAGGCGGCGGTCAATTGGGCGGGACGATGGGGCGGAACGCAGAGGCCCGTCACGCCGTCGACGACCGCTTCGGCCACGCCGCCGATCGCGTGCGCGACCACGGGCAGGCCGTGAGCGGCCGCCTCGAGATAAACGAGTCCGAAGCCCTCTACGCTTTGCCGGTAGTCGATGCTGGTCATCGCGAAAATATCGGCGCGATCGTAGATGCGATCCAACTCGTCGTCCGGCAAATCGCCGAAGAAACGCACCTTCAGGTCGCTGCGCGAAGCGGTTTCCCGCAGCTTTTGTTCGTAGTGACGCCGGCTGTGCTCCCCGACGATCCAGTACTCGATGCGGTGACGGAATCGCGGCGCGAGCGCCTGCAGCGCCTGGAGGGTGAGGAGCTGTCCTTTGCGCGGATGCAGTCGACCGACCGTGAGGACGATCACTTTATTTTTAGCGATCGGCAGCGGTTCGTCGGGCACCACCGCAAAGTCGGAGCGCAGGGCACCGGGAGTTAAAAACGTTTTCCCCTCCGCTTCGGGGAAATGCTCGATGAGCAACGAGTGCGTGAAGTGCGTGAGCGTACTGATGCGTGTTGCGTTTTCGATCAGCCGTCGCGTCAGCCGGCGGGTCACGGGATGGCGATGAAACTTAAGAATCTCCGAGCCGTGAAACGTCAGCACGAGCTGTTTCGGGCGAAAGCCCGGAATCCCTTGAAGCAGCATCATCGCCAGCATCGGGCCCGGTTCCGGCAGGTAGACGGTGGCGTAGCGCAACCGACGGCGTTCCGCGATCAACTGCGCGGCGAGCTTGAACTGACAACGCAGATCGTGCGTGCCCGCGAGGGGAAGACGGCGCAGCTTGAACGGCCACGATTTTTCCTTCGCGGAGGTCGGGGCCGACTGCGCCCAGACTTCGACATCGAATCCCAATCCGACTGACGCCTTGGCCATCTCTTCGGTGAACGTGGCGATTCCTCCCCGTTTGGGATAGAATTCGTGCGTAATCAGAAAAAGGGGCCGAGTCGGCGAAGCGACGTTCATGCGCAGAAAGAGCGAGAGAGCAAAGGCAGTGAATACAGCGACAGATCCAAGGCAAGCGCCACACCGTGCCGATCGAATCCCGGTCGATGGTGGAGCTGGCGTCTAGGACGACACTGGCACAGTGGGCTGAATCGCGACCCATTAATGCACCTGTTTGTCTAGTAAGGCCGAAAGGATAGGCTGTCACGGCCGCGGTACCGAATGCTCAGTCCCCTCGTGTGGCATCGCCTGACCTTCTCCTTCACACCTTGGGCAAACCGTTGGTGCCCCCACCGTGACTCGAACACGGATCATTCGTTTAGGAAACGAACGCTCTATCCACTTGAGCTATGGGGACTAATTGTCTAACAATGACTTAGGACTCTACCATTGCTTCCCGGTCACATCGTCTGTCACAGTTTTGCTCTCTTATCTGCGAAACCATGAGAAACGACCCGAAAGAAAAACAGTGGAAAAGAACCTCTACCCCCGGATTGCTCCGGCGGCGTGGCGGTAGTTACTACGCCCGGCTGTCGTCGGGCGGCAAGACGAGATTCGAACCGCTCGAAACCGATGTGCTTGAAGTGGCGAAGATTCGCTTTGCAAAGAGGCGTGCCGAGGTCGAGGCGAACCGCAAGGCAGCGAGGAAGGCCAAGAGCGGGGTAGGGACCATGGGTGACCTGTTGATGATTTATCGACAGAAGCTCGAGAAGCGGGCCGGGATCTCGGATCGAACCCGGGCCATCCTCCTCAACACGTGCGAATATTTCGGGAAGACCTGGCCGGACTTCGACAAGGTGAATCCCGCCGAGATCAACCCGACCGTCATCCAAGACTGGAAGGCGAGGGCGCTCAACAGTGGCACCGGCTACATCGCCAAAGGCGCGACGGTTCCGTCTCCTCGGATGACTGGCAAGTCAGGCTCCATGTTCAACCAAGCCGTCGACGTGATGCGTCACCTCCTCGACCTTGCTGTCGATGCCGGCGCTATCCCGTCGAACAAGTTAACCGGCCGGCGTGGGCTCAAAGCGCCGTACCACCCACGCAAACCGGTTCTTCCCGATGCGGCCAAGCTCCAGGCCATCTTTGCCGAGATTGAGGCCGTGGGCGGCAAAGGCGTGCCTGCGGCCGAACTCTGCCGCCTGCTCGCCTTCACGGGCTGCAGGCGCAACGAGGCCGCAACCCTTCGGTGGCAAGACATCGACTTCACGCGGGGCGTGGTACGAGTGCGGGGTACGAAGACTGAAGCCGCCGCTCGCGAAGTTCCGATGATTCCCGCCGGCCGTGAACTGCTTTTAAAGATCCTTGCTCGCCGTGAAGCACGCGCCCAGGTCGCCATTGACGGCAAACCCTACGTCGACCCGGCCGCGTCGGTTCTAATTGTTCGGGAAGCACAGAAGAGTCTAACTCGGGCTTGCGCCAAAGTGGGCGTCGAAAAGCTCACCCATCACGATCTCCGCGATGCGTTCGCTACAACGTGCATCGAGTCGGGAGTCGATGTTCCGACCGTGGCCGCATGGCTCGGACATGCAGATGGAGGCGCGTTGTTGATGCGGGTTTACCAGCACCACCGGCGGCCGCACAGTGTCCTCCAGGCCGCCAAGGTGAATTTCGGAGGCGTCGCATGAAGACGTGGCGCGAACAGATCAAAGGGCTCTCGCGAGAGGCACTTGCGAAGAAATTCAAAGGGATGCCGGTCCCGACCACGGAGAAGTTTCTCCGCGAGTGGGTTTGGTGGTGGCGAGAACTGCCGACGCTGGCGGCGAACGGATGGAAACTCGAAGGGATTCCACGCTCAAAGATCCACCTTCCCGCCTACTGGCACCCGAACACCCTTGCTTGGCTCGCGTTCACCGCCGGTGCCGGCGGCATCGAGGAGTGGCTCTACAAACAAGAACGACTCGAATTTTCCGCGCGCGTTAAAGGTGACGGCGTGCCTGAGCTGGCGTCGCCGACAATCCACACGCAGGACGGCGAACGCGTGCAGTCATTGAAGAAATTCACCGTTCCTCCCATGACGTTTGACTCCGCAGACAGTCAGAAGGATGTCGTTGCCGCAGTCTTGGCCGAACTGAGGGCGCAGGGGTGGAGCGGAAAGACGGAATCCGTTTACCGCAGAGACCCGAGGACCGCAGGGCCCCAAGGGTGGGCTGACATCTTCTCTGTGATCGAGGCCATTGACCGCGCCTTGCTACTCGGGAAACAGCTCACTGATTCGGAACGCCGAGCAATCGCCGCGAGGCTGAACCGGGAGTTTTAGATTTTCGTGCAATCATCCCGTTTCGGGGTGAAGCGGTTTGGTTCTCGGTGAAGGGCGTCCGCAACACGCGGGCGCTTATGCTCGAAACAAACATTACAAATCCTGCGACGAAGCCCGCAGTTGAAAAACTGGCTTACACTGGCCCTGAAGTAAACGAGATCCTTGGTGGCATTTCCAACGTCACGCGGTGGAGGCTCGAAAAGAAAGGGCTGCTGAAGCGCGTCCCGGGACTCGGAAAACCTCTGTATTCAAAACGCGCTGTCATGGCGTTGCTCAACGCGGAGGCCTCGTCATGAAGACGCCCCGACGTTGGAATCGCATCTCCGGATCCGGCCGCCGGCGAATCGAGCGAATCGTCGTCCTGATGCGCGCCCGCGACGCGAGCCTGCGACGCGCTGGCCGGCCGTTGCCGGATGGAGGTGTCTCGTGATCGACCTCGCCAAACTTGAAAACCGCCGAGGCCCGCACGCCCGCTGCCCAGCTTGTGCCGCCAACGGCCATGACCGCTGGGGCACCCACTTGTACGTCGCCGACGATGGAAAATTTGGGTGCGCAATGCACCCCGGGGACGCCGACCACCGCAAGGAAATCTTTGCGCGCGTGGGTGTCTCGGATGCTCGCCCGACGCGTCGCGTTACACCGCTACCGAACGCAGCACCGGTCGCACAAGCGAAGCGCGAGGTTTTGTTTCCCGCGCTCAGGCGTCCCACCTGCACCGAGCTGGCGCAAATCCAAATCTCGCGCAATTTCCCGTTCTGGTCGCCGCTCGAATATCTCGTGCGTGCCGGAATGCTTTTCACTGCGACGTTGCGCGATGGCGTTGAAATCGTGGAAGTCTGGATTCTCGCCGACTCCGCCCGCCGTAACGCTCAGGCTCGAAGGCTCGACGGAAAACCGTGGGTCAGCATCGGCGCGAAGGCCAAGACGTTGCCGGGCTCGAACGCATCGTGGCCCGTAGGCGCTGCCGTGCTACCGCGGCACGAGCGCCCGGTTTTTCTCTGCGAGGGTGGTCCTGACGCGCTGGCCGTGGAAATTCTCGCGTGGCTGGCGGGGGAAAAAGTGCAGGTCGTGGCCATGCTCGGAGCTGGCAACCGAATCCACGCCGACGCGCTGCCGCTCTTCCGAGGACGCCGTATTCGCATCGTGGAACAAAACGACGCCGCCGCCCTTGCCGCTGGAAATAAGTGGGCTCGGCAACTTCACGACGCAGGCGCTCGCGTTGACGGATGGAATCCGCCACCGGGAGTAAAAGACGTGGCTGACCTCTTGGCCGGCTTCGCACCGCAGGACGACGACCCGATTGCCGACCTCGAACGAGCGGCCGAGGGCACCGAACTTTTTAAGGGGCTGGTGCCATGATCAAAACCTACGACACGCCCGCCGCGGTCTTTCCGGGTAACGTTCTGCTCGACGAAACCGAGGCCACCTCGCCGACACTTGAGCCGATTCCCCTGTTCGACATCCAGGCACCCGACGAATCCTCACATGCAGCAAAGAACCTCTTGGGAAA
>Ga0105044_10003892_pt1 | contig 20505 bp, 20 predicted proteins | sample MAT01_FD_78092 | JGI IMG/M metagenome (GOLD analysis project Ga0105044, IMG submission 78092) | Freshwater microbial communities from Lake Fryxell liftoff mats and glacier meltwater in Antarctica - MAT-01 | ecosystem: Environmental > Aquatic > Freshwater > Ice > Liftoff microbial mat | place...
GCGACACGACTGCACCACCCGTAACGCCGACAAGGCCGCTGCGTTGCAGGTCATGGTCGACGAACTCGAGCAGCGCATCCGTCGGCTGGCTGCTGCCGATGCCGAAGCTCGCCGTCGACCACTGTTGAGCGGCGAGGAGATCATGGATCTCCTCGCCATCGCACCGGGCCCGGCAGTCGGCGAGGCGATCAGGATGCTGCTCGCAGCCGACACGCCGCTCGATCGGGCCGAGGCCGAACTCCACCTGCGACAGTGGTGGGCGCAGCGATCATCGGCGTCCGTACCGTAGCTCGGTGCTGCGGATGCAGGAGCGGAGGCGCTCCGGCGCCGACGACCACATCCGGCTACGTCTGCTCTTCTCCGGCACCACGGCTCTGGCGTCGATGGCCCGACAGCAGCTCGCGCCGATTGGGTAGCGTCTGGGTAGCAAACGCGGCGGAACTACCCGGATTCGACGTCACTCGGCGCACGACCCCTACTCGGAAACCCCTATTCCAAGGGCTTGGACGGAATCGTCAACACCGGCTGGACGGCCGGGGAGCCTTTCCTGAACCGTGTGTCGCAGGTCCGATTCCTGCCAGGGGCGCCACATAACACCAGCTAGATCACCATTCGGCTCTGAAGGACTCAGGGCAAGTTGCGGTTTGTCCCATACGGGCTAGCGGTGTCGAACATGGCACGAGGGAGCATGCGCCTCGAGCGAGATCCCGACTACTGGGAGCTTCGTGCGTACGCCGGACGCGATCCCATCACCGGCCGGCCGAGGTATGTCAGCCGCTCGTTCCGCGGTGGAAAACGCGACGCCGGCAAGGCGCTGACCCAATTCGTCACCGAGATCGAGGTGAAGGGAACCCAAGCCGACCTGTCCGTCGACGGGTTGATGACTTCGCACATCGACCACCTCGAACAAGCTCGAAGATCTCGGCTTCGAGCAAGATGGGATCAGTCCCGATGGGATCGCACATCGCTACCGACGCAATCGGGTCACGATTGACGTACTCGCTCCGGAGGGGCTCGGCGAGCGCACCGACTTGACCACCACTCCACCCGGTCGGAACGCTTCAAGTCCCAGGCGGTACCCAGGCGCTCGCTCGGACCGAGTTGGTTCCAGTCATGTCGTCCACGCGATCCGGTCACGTACCTCGGCCGTCGCTGCTCGGAGCTGTCGTAGCCAAAGCACTCGCCGTTGTTGTGGACGATGCGCCGGCCGCTCAGCGTCTCGACTTCGTGTTCCTCCTCTCGCTCACCGATGACCCCCTTGCACTTGCGGCCCCGCTGACGACCAAGGACCGTCGCCGCATCCGTGCCCGCAAGGAGTTGCTCGCCGGCGAGCATCGGGTGTGGACCGAACTCGACACCGACGCGCGCGACCGGGCGCGAGCAGCTCTCCGAATCCTCAGCGGCTGACCGTGTCCCATATTTCGGCACCGTGCGACCGACTGTGACTTTGGTCAGGTCCATTGGTCCGTTTGGTGTCCGTTGTTGTCCGCCGGTGTCCGTTGGTGCCGGATCGTCCGGAACGCCTGTAAACATGGGGGTTGCAGGGTGAATGACATGGGTGTACTTCTGACGGTTCATGTCGTCGTTGGGGGATCTCGCTGAGCCGTTCGAGCACCAGTTGCTCACGCTTGGCGAGGCCGCTGATGTGCTTCGGATCGGTCGTTCGCTCGCCTATCAGCTCGCGAACTCGGGTGGTACCTCTGGTCTTCCGGTGGTACGTCTGGGCGAGAAGTGCTTGCGGGTTCCCAGTTGGGCGTTGATGGAGCTTGCGGCGACCGGTCGGGTGGTGCGGCTGTGCGATGCGGAGGCACCCGTTGGCGGAGCCTCCGATGCCCGCTGACCTGACCCGACAGCCCCAGCCCCGGCCTTGCACTCTTCCATGGACGACGCGCTGACGTCGACCGCATTACCGAAGCCGCTGCGGACCACGGATGGAATCTGCTCTTCAGCGACCAGCATCCTCATGCCGGAGGGCCCGATCACTACGCGTCGTACATTGAGAACAGTGACGGATTCGAGATCGAACCCGTCGCCGAAGCGCAGTAGAGCTCGCTGAGCAACGAGCACCGGATCCACTCGGTATCGCCGAACAGCGCCGTCGCCACAAACCACTTCGGACCGGCACGTCGGGGAGCGATCATCCGCACGAGAATGCGCTGTCGATCGGGTTACTCATCGGCGGGTCGTCGCGCACTGATGAGAAGCATCAGCGGCACCCGGCGCCGTCGCTCCAGTTCCTCGGGGCGATCGACGAAGAGCTTCGCGTCCGGTTCGCACTCGCTCAGCGAAACGAAGTCGAACCCGCACCGTTTGACACCGGAGACGTAGTCCTCGATGGTGCGGTGGTGCCAAGTCACCATCGATCCGAACCACTCTCGCTGCCGCGCTCCGCGATCGAAGTACCTGTCGACGGTGTAGTCGGTGCGAAGACCTTCGTTGGGGCTCCACGTGGAAGTCACCACGGGGTGGACCACGGTGAAGATCAGGCGCCCACCTGGTCGAAGCACGTTGCGTATTTTCAGGAGGACTGCATCGAGATCATCGATGTAGTGCAGCGCCATCCTCGCCGCAACGAGATCGAAGGATTCAGACTCGACTTGGTAGTCCTCGATGCGTTCATGGATGAACGACACTCTCGGGTGTTCGATTCGGCTCCGGGCCCCGTCGATCATTGCCGCTGAGCCATCAACGCCGACATAGGACCGGCCGCCGCGATCGATCACTGAGTCAGCGAACACTCCGTCACCGCAGCCGAGGTCGAGAACCCGCTGGTTCTCGATGTCGCCCATCTCCGACAAGAACGCCGGCTCCTCCATTGCGATGTTGGGGCTTCGGGTCGAGGAGCGCCGGTGACTCAGGTAACTCGCCACCACGCCCGCGTCGTCGTAGAACTGTCCGCCGTCCGGTGGCTGAGGCGACGTCACGAGCCCGACCGTAGCCGCCCATAGCGACATGCTCTCCCACGTCCGCATACCACCTTGGCACATTCGATCGATCAAGCTCGCTCGGAAACATTCGAACGGCAGGCCGATCGGGATGCGTTCATTCGAGCGTGGGAGCGATGATCAGTTGCTCGATGTCGTTGAGCCATTCGGGCCGGTGGAGGTCGCCGGTCGGAGTGGTCCAGTCGTAGCCGATTGCGACGAGTTCGCCGGCCGGCGTAGTGGTCAGTGCTTGTGGGTTCGGCCCAGACAACCTGATCGGGTTGCTGGGGGTTCCGTCGGGTCGCAGATGGACGAGTTCGCTGTTGTTGTCGTTGTCGTTGTCGTTGCTGGTGCTGGTGCTGATGTACACGCCGTCGTTGTCGGCTGTGATGACGGGTGCGGAGGGTCCTGGGGATGCGATCTGGACGGTCCAGTCCATGGTGGGTGACTGCGTGGGGTTCGTGATCGATGGGATGAGGAATGATCCGACCCAACCGTTGGCGCTTGCGACGTACAGCCGGTTCCCTCCGACTGCGAGCGAGCCCGCGACGTTGGTGAGGTCGAGCTTCGGGTCGATGTCGAGGCACCAGACGCCGTCGGCGAAGTCGAGAGTGTGGACGAATGCGTGGGGATGGGTTTCGTCTGGTTGGTCGGTCCCGATGTACAGGGTGAAGAGCAGGCCGTGGTCGTTGGCGACAACGTGTGATCGTGAGTAGCCGGCCATCTGCTGATCGAGGGTTTGGGATTTGTCGCGCAGGTTGAGCGGCGGTGAGATCTGACCGGTTTCGGTGGCCAAGACTCGCACCTGGTAGTAGGTCGGCGCGTCGGCGGGGAGGTATTCGAGGAGGAACACCTGGGCGGGGACGCCGCTCGCAGCGAGTTCCTGGCTGAATGCTTCGGCCATGAAGTTGCCGTCGAGGGTGGTCTGGTACAGCACGCCCGCCGCTCGCGAGGCGATGACGATGTTGGTGCCATCTCTTGCGCCCGTGATCGCCTCGTCGATCGGATCGTCGGCCAGCGTTGTCAGCGCGACGAGTTCACCGTCGAGGGACATGGCGGTTGCTTCGGCAATGACACCTTCGACGGTGAGATCGCCGGTCTGTTTCCCGTCGGGAAGCGACACCCAGGCGACCTCGGTCGAAGCCAAGGTTCGAACCGTCATGGGGGGAAGCGTGAGGACTGCCTGGGTTTCGTCAGGCGCCACCAGCGCCGACCATTTGATCCACGCGTTCGACACCGCACCGTTGTCGTCCACCACGCCAAGCTGACCGTCGGCGTCCACGACCGCCATGGCGGCCGCAGTTCGGACGCCGGGTTCAGACGATCCGGATCCGGTGACGGCCGACTCGACGGGCGTAAGTGTGTCGACATCGAGCACGGGTTCGGGTGCTGCATCGTCGGTCGTGGTGGCTGTGCACCCTGCCGCAACTGTGAGCACGATGACGGTGAGGGCCGAAAGAGTTCGTGTCACGTCTGTTCCGACACCGCGGTTCAGTCGTTGGTTCCCAACCCGGTCGCGAACTCGACGGCGGCGTCGACGGACTCGAACCCTTCCAGCCGGCCGATCATCTGGTCGTCCTGCCAGAGCAGTGTGTTGCCGGCAATCCGCTCGAAGGCAACCGTTCCGTCGGGTGACACATATGCGAGTTCGTGCGCGGCGCCGCTGATCCACAGCCCAGGGTCGTTTCCGACAGCCACCTCGACAATGTCGGTGTCCGGGCCGAGCGTCTTCACCAGCACCTCGTCGGACAGCACCCCTTCGATCACCGACACCAACACGACGCGACCATCAACCGTCACCTCCCGACTGTCACCCGGACCCGGCAACCCGGTGGCAACGCCATCAACCGTCGGCGCCAACGATGTCTCGCCCGGTGAGCCAACGTCTTGGCGACGTTCGATCCGCACTCCGTCGAGACCGAACCAACCCGCCAGGGTGTCGCGCGACGCAGGCACCGCAACGGCGGCAATGGTGGCCACCAAGAGCAGCGCTGCGGCGTATCGGAGCCACCGTCCTCGGCGCCCGCCTCGGTCGATCTCCGCCACATCGATCCGTGCCATCACCCGCTCCGCCAGGACGTTGCCGTCACCATCGTCAAGATCCAAGTGCTCGCCCAGAGACGCAAGTCGCTCCTCAAGATCCATTGGAATCACCTCCCAGCTGGGTTCGCAAGCGATCCAACGCTCGCGATGTCCTCGACTTCACCGTGCCAGGAGCAATTCCCAACACGGTGGCTGTCTCGGCCTCGGACAGCTCCGCCACGAACCGGCACCCGAGCACCGCCCGATCCTCGTCGCGTAGCTGCGCCAACGCGCTCACCAATTCCTCGTGTTCGGCCCGCTCGACGACTGACACCTCGACACCATCCGCGACCCGCAACTGCAAACCCGCGTGGCGATCATCCCGAGCCAAACGCCGCACCCGACTGCGAACTTCGTTCTTTGCCTCATTGGCCACGATCCGCAGCAACCACGAGCGGACAGAACCCGTGCCCCGATAGCTCGCCGCGCTTTGATACGCCTTCACGAAACCCTCCTGTGAAATGTCGAACGCCTCAGCAGTCGAACCACTGACAACTGCTGCCACCCGCAACGCAGCACGCTGATGCCGGCGCACCAACTCCCCGAACGCAACCGACTCACCGGCACGGGCGCGATCCAACAGCTCGTCGTCCGTACACGTTTCGAAGTCATTTGATTCGATCAAGGTTGACAGCCAGTTCGATCACTCCGACACCGCCGCACCGCCACGGGTTCCCGTTTCGATGAACCGGATGGCTCGATGGTCCGCCACCCACACCAACGAATCGCTTCGGAACGCTCATCTCCGATGAAGTTCGACTCAGGAGCAGGCGGTGGAGTCCGGGATCAGCGGGAAGTCGGGCCCGGCGCCGGCCCAGAAGGCTGGGACCGGACCGACCGGATTCAGAATCGTCGTACCGTCGTCGGCGTCGATCGACGGTGCTTCGGAGTCTCTGCCGGTCACGGTGTACCCGCCCGACCAGTCCATCGATCCCGGCCCGAGAACAGCGCTGCCCGAATACGTTCCGCCTCCGGGTCCGCTCGGCGTGAACGTGAGCGTCCCGTTGATCTCGCCAACCACCGACACCGTGAACGGCGCGTCGAGCGAACAGACCTGACCCTGGATCCGCAGCACACCGGCAGGCGCATCGACACGGTACTTGTCGGCCACCTTGATCGTGAGTGTTGTCGTCCCCCTTCCTCGCCGCGATTTCGAGACCAGCGTGATCGTGCCGGTGTCACCGCCCTTGTCGCCGGCGGTATAGGTGATCGTGTCCGGTGTCTTCGCCAGTGACGTCGGGTCGAGTCCGCCCTCGCCGCTGAACGATGCCTCGACCCGTTTGTCGAGATCTGTGCCCTCGATCACGTGCCTGGTCGTGACCTCGATCGGCACTGCCTGCTTCGGGCCGACCGTCTGCGGCGCTTCGGCGACCACGATCACGCACTCGTTGTTCTGGACCGAGGCCACCTTCGCTGCGACGAGCGTGAAGACGAACTTGAGTGCGGCTTGCGAACCCTGGTCGACCATGTCACGGTCGGCATGCTGGGGGTCCGATTGGGTCGCCTGCGACGTTCGGTTCACGGTGGCGATGTCCTTGGTGACAGTAAGGCCTGCGCTGTTGAGCGGAGAGCTGATCGCCGACGTGTACGTCACGTCGACGAACGCCGATCGACCGGTGGCATCGGTGCGATCCGACTGCACGTTGAGGTCGGTCTGCATGTCGGCGAGATCGGCGTTGTCGTCGAACTGCAGCGACACCGATCCGGTGAACTGATGGCGTGAACGCGCTGGTGGCGTTCCGTCGACGGACACCTCCATCGAGCCGGTCATCTCGAGTTCCAGCAGACCCGAGTCGTCCGGGCAACGCGGTCCACTCGACGACCCGCGGATTCGTTGCGTGGTCATGCGCCCGTCATCGGACTGGACGGTGTTCTCCAGAGCGATGTCCACCTTCGTGGAGCCGGCACCGTCGGCGTTGATCGACGCATTCATCCCGAGGGTCCCCGAAGCACTGGTCGTCGAACTCGACACCGACTCCGAGAACGGCGCCCCCGCCTTGGCGGTCAGCTTTCCGATCAGTTCGATCACGAACCCGAGCGCGGACATCCCACCTCCGGTGGCGATGCTCTGGGCAGGACGCCGGAACCCTTCCGGCCCGGGCTGCACCAACGCCGTCGCCTGTGCGAGCAGGTCGGCCTCGACTTCCTCTGCGGCCGCCACGCTGCCCGGATCGAGGTCGATGCCGCTCGAAGCGAACGCGACGGCGCTCACCGACTCCGAGGCCAGCTCATCCGATGTCGGGAGCGCAAGAGCTTCCGCGTCCATCAGTTCGAAGTCGGGCACGCTCGAGGTCGGCGGCGTCGGCGAGGCCTCCGGTGGTTGACTCGCAGGCGACGGCGATCCATCGTTCGAGCCGCCGCACCCCACCAACAGGGCCGCGAGTACGACGACTGCGGCAGCACGTCGTCCCATCACGGAAGGATCCTCCGGTCAGTCATCGCGACATTCATCGGTCACGACCGACGCTGAGGCGGATGCCGGATCGGCGCCAGAGCAGGAAACCGCCGACGAGGACCGCGACGCCGACGACACGGATGGCCACGGCGATCGGGAACCCGGACGATGACGACTCGGGAGCGGGCGGCACGGTGAAGAACAGCTTGGTGGCGACGGCGGCGCCGACCTGGGCGCCGGACGTCTCGGGTCCGCCGAGCACGAGTTGGGCGGTGACGAGCGCGAGATGGTCACCGGCGTCACTGCCTTCCGGAACCGAGAAGGTCACCTGGACCTCCTGTGCGGCGCCGCCGTCGAGGTCGAACGTGGCTGGCTCGAACGTGAACCACGCGGGGTCGGCGGGCAGTTCGGCTTCGCCACCGAGGGGCTGGGCGAGCATCTGGTACGCGGCCGACTCGGTGCCAGGATTGCGGACGGTGACCGCAACGGTGGTCGGCGTGTCGACCTCGACCGGCGGCAGGCCGGTGATCTCACCCGGATCGATCCCGACACCCGCCTGCGCGAGCGCCGACGATGGAATCGTCGCCACGGTGACGAGCATCGTGAAGACGATCGCAGCAAGGGTCGTCGGTGCTCGGTTCGGGATCACACGACCCATGATGCTCATGCGGCGCGGACGATCGCAACAAACGTGACCGCGAATTGGAACCCGGTCCCGGAGACCAGCGTCCCGGCGGCCGGACCGACCAGGTAGTGCTCGATGATCGCCGACCCCGATTGCCCTTGCAAGGTGGCGACCCCGGACGGCACGGTCGTCACGACCTGTCCTGGCGCGGCGGGCCTTGTCGTTGTCGGACCACGAGCGGCGACGCCGTAGCTGAACTGGCTGATCGATGGGACGGCGTCGGCGGTCGGGTCGAGCGACACGGCACTCGGCCCGCTGCCTCCTCCGAGTGCTGCGCTGACCATCGCGTTGACTGCCTGGTCGGTCGGGGAACAGGTGGACACGGTCGTCGTTCTGCCGCCGCTCGGAGCTGCCCAGGCCGTCGATCCGCTCGGAACGTCGCCGAAGGCGATCGTGGTGGTGTCGACGAGAATACACGGCCCGGTCTGGGCAGACACCGGTGTGAACGTCCCGTCGAACGATCCCTGGGCCGTGGCCACCACCTCGATGGTGAGCGTGGCGTTCAGCCTCGGGTTGACCGGGCACTGTGGGAGCTCGTCGATGTTGGCGAGCGAGTACGGGAACGTCGCGGTGCCCACGAAGCCGGGGGCGGGAACGAACGTGTACGAGCCATCGAGTTGCAGGGTGATGGTGCCCACGCCCACATTGGTGACGATCCGCGGCGCCAGACTCCGGAACTCGAGTGTGTCGGTTCCACTGGCCCCTGGGATGCTGGGGCACGTCGTGTACGACGGCGCGCCCGGCTCGGAGGCGAGCACCTGATCGTTGCCGAGAACACCCGGCGCGGTGACGTCCAGCGTCGTGTCCTGGAGGGCGGTGGCCGAGTCGTTGACCGCCTCCGCGGGGCCGATGCCCTGGCCGATGGCCAGACCGGCCGGGAAGGCCGTACATGTGAGGGCGACGGCTGCAGCCAAGGCGCCGGTACGGAGACGAAGGTGAATGCTCATGGGCGTGTGAAGCTCGCTCTCTGGGTGATGGTCACGCCGCCGGGGAGGCGGAACTCGACGCTGACGGTGTGGGTACCGGTGCGGAGACCGGTGAGGGTGAACGCTCGGGCGTCACCGTTACGGGCAGTTCCGCCCAGGTCGTACGGGATCCGACTCTCGACACGGATCAATCGGCCGTTGCGGAAGAAGTACACCGATGCGGCGACGACGGGGGTGGACGGGCTGACGAAGATGTAGATCTGGCGGCCGGGGAGCGCTGCACCGTCGAGGGGTTGCGAGGCGCTGCGGTCGGGTGAGGTGGAGTACCGGATCGACTTGGCGAGCGGGCCATTGTCGACGATGAACGTCGCCGTGGAACGCTGAGCTGCGGCGCCGTTGCGGAACCGGACCACCGCAGTGACGGTGTGGGTGCCGTTGGTCAAGAGCGTGGTGTCGAGGCCACGTGCGACCCGTCCCCGGTTGCGGGCGAGGTCGTAGGGGGCGGAACTGTCGCTGATGAGTGCCCGCCCGTCGAGTCGGAACTCGACGCGACTGATCCTGGTGCCGACAAGGGCAGGGTTGGTGGGGTCGACGAACACGTGGATGACGCCGTCGGCGAGCCGACCGTCGAGCGGAGTCGGGTTGCTCCGGTCGGGGGTCGACGAGACGCGTATCGGGAACCGATCGACGGCCGGGTCGCTGGGACACCCCGGCCCGGCGCCGACGGGGATCGTCGACTGACCGGGAGCGGCGGCGACAGGAGTGACGCCGTCGAGGCCCGATGCCGTGGCCGAGATGGTCGTCGGGCCTGCCACGCAGAACCAGACGGGGAGCGCGACCTCAGCGGTCTGGCCCGCCGCGACGGTCGGCACCGTCGCCCCCGCGCTGACCGCTCCGACGATCCCGACGGCGAGCGCCGACACCGGTCGGGGGAGATCGTTGCGCACCTGGACTCGAACGGTGACGAGATCGCCGGCCGCTGGAGGAGTTGCCGGCGGGGTGACCCCGGTGACGACCAGCGCAGTGACCGTCACGCTGCCGCCGACCGACCCGCCCGGTCCTTCGGCGCCGGCGATCGCCGGAATGCCGACCATCCCGACGAGCATCACCATCGCTGCGAGCACTCCTCGTCGCACAGCGTGTCGGTTGGTGTGCAGGCGGCTCATCGCAGCACCCCGAGGATCGTCACGGTCATCCTGACGACCTCACCACCGCCGACGGAGCCGGGTGCGGGAAGCCGTAGCTGGTGGTCGAGGTTCCCGGCCGGGCCGATCATGCGCGGTGCGGAGGTGAGGGAGACCCCGGCGAGCAGGTAGGCGAACCGATTCGTCGGGGTGTCGCACACCGCCGGCGTGTTGGAACCGCAGTCGAGTGGGGTCCACCGCAGGGCGCCGGCGGCGGTTGCGTCCGACACCGACGCCATCACGTCCTGCGTTCGGCCGATCGGTCCGCAGGAGGCGACGGTGGTTGGCGCGTTCCCCGGCCCGAATCCGCTCCCGAAGCCGAGCTGGCCGAAGTCGACCGTCGGTGGACCGCCGATGGTGATGCACGGGCCGGGAGCGGCAACGGCGGTGAAGGTGGCGTCAACGGATTGGTCGGTACCGGGCGGCGGGCCTGATGTCTGCGCCCTCGCCGGAAGTGGGGCGACCACGGACGGCAGCGCCGCGCACAGCCCGGCGATGGCGAGCAGTCTGGCTATCCGGCGGGCGGTCGTCATGGTCACTCCTCTCTCTCGGCTCGGTCGTCTCGGCGCGGTCGTCTCGGCTCGGTCGTCTCGGCTCGGTCGTCTCGACTCGATGTGGTCGGGACCGGTCTGGTCACTCGGATGCAGCCAGGAAGGTCACGGTGGCGTTGAATGGCGATCCCACGCCGGTCGTCGAGCCCGAACCGACACCCAACTGGTGGTCGAACGACCGAATCGAGGCGGTCGGGATGCCGCCGACGTCGACCGCGAATGCGTCGTCGATCGGTGTGAAGGGCGGGGCGGACTGGCCGACGCCGTAGGTGAACTGGTTGGGTCCGGCAGCACCGAGCACCGGTTCCCACGTGATCGCTGACGGGCCGGTTCCACTCGTTGCGGTACTCACCGAGCTGAAGATCCGCAGGCCGAACGGCGCACAGTTCACGATGTCAGTCCTCGTGGATGCCACCTCGGTGTCGCCGACGGTCACGTCACCGAAGTCGATGGTGCTCCCATCGCGGATCAGGATGCACGGCCCGGGTGCCGGACGGGGCGTGAAGGTTGCCTGCGCCGACGAGTTGTCGCCCGACACCACGAACGGCGCCGCCAGCGACTCGCCCACGAGGTTCGTCCATCTGATGGTGACCGGGCCGAGGTAGGTGGTCGATGCCGTGAAGTCGACCGTCACGAAATCGCCGGGAATCCCCTCGAATCGCAGCGTCCCTGCGTCGGGAGGATCGACGGTGGCGGTCTCGCCACCCAGGAGTGAGCCCACGGTGATGCTCTGGCCCTGACCGACAGGGAGCCCGGTCTGTGCGCTCACGGTAGGGGCGATGGCTGCGAGGCTGGCCAGGCCGATCGACACGGTGATCGCAATCGCTGAGAGTCCGTTGGAATTACGCATGGTTGGGCTCCTTTGGATCGTGGATCGGGGTCAGTCGATGACAGCGGTGAACGTGACGTCGAAGGTGAAGACGCTGCCGACGAACGTCGGCGCCAGCGTGGCTGGCATCTTGACGGCGAGGGCGACAGCCTGATCGGTGAAGTTGCCGGGCTGAGCGTTCCGCCAGAGTCCGGGGACAGACCGGACGGTGATCACGAATTCCGGGAGGGCGACCGAATAAAAACCTTCGGTCGGATCACAATTCACCGGCGCGAGGCAACTGGTGTCGGTGTCGAGCGTCGTTGACCCGTTGGTAGCGCTCGACGCCTGCACGAGGACATCTTGTTCCACCTCGGGGGCTGCACATCCTGCGACGGTCGGAGCGACGTTGCCGTTGCGGTACGGCCCGCCAAGCGTCACGTCGCCGAAGGCCACGACCGGGTTCGCCGTGTCCAGGATGCACGGGCCCGGCGGCGGTGGCGGGGCGACGGGCGTGAAAGATCCGCTGGCCGAGGCCGTCGGATTGACGAAGTTCGCCGGAGCCCTGATGATCCAACGCTCGAAGCTATTCGTTGGCGCTCCCGGCCCCGGTTGTTCGATGATGACCTGCACATTTCCGAAAGCCGTCCTCGCCGCAGTGAATCTGACACCGCAGCCGTTCGCACCGATAGCGACCGTGCCCGCCTGGGCTGGAATCACGCGGGTTGTAGCGTTCGCCGGTATGCCACACGTGGTCGTCGGCCACCCGAACGTGGTGAATCCGACAAAGGTCGACGACGCCGTGAACGACATGCCGCAGCCGTTCGAACCGACGGCAACCGTGCCCGCCTGGGCTGGCGTCACATTGGGCACTGTGTCCGTAGGTAGACCACACGTGGTCGCCGGGATCAACTGGACCGTGCCGCCTTGAACGACGATCTCGACCGGGACCTGAGCGCTCGAAGGCGCGCCGATCGTGAGGGCGGCGACAGACGCCAACAGACCGGCAACGCCGAGTCGGAAGCATCGAGTCCGTGGACGTGGGTGAGGGCACGATGGGGTGGGCATGGCAAGTGTCCGTTCGAAGTTGCGAGTTTGCGAGTTCTTCATGGGGCCACAGCGGTGTAGATGAAGGTGGAGGTGAAGCGGCTGCCGAGACCGGGGCCGGTGGGGCCGAGAGCGATGCGGTGGCTGTCGGTGCGTGACGCGCCCGACGCGAGGACCGGGCCGACCGACGTCTGAGTGGACCCGACGGGGATCGGGGTCGGCCCACTGGGCGGGGTGACGCTCCACGTGAACTGGTTGTCGGCAGGCACCGTCGCGGTGCTGGCGAGCCAGGTCCGGGCGTCGCCACTATGAGTTGCGTTGCTGACGCTGAGGGCCAGGCGGACCGGCGTATCCGAGCACGATCGCACGACGACCGGTCGGATCCCGCTGGAGGTACCGACGGCGACTTCGCCGAAGTCGACCGACTGGGTGTCGACGATCACGCACGGGCCGCTCGGCGCAGTCACCGTGTAGGTCGACGTGGTGGAGCTCATGTTGCCGGACGCATCGGTGCACTCCAGCGACACGGTGTGGCTGCCGACCGTGGTCGCCAGTGAGGTGGTCTGGATCCCGTCGACGGTGATGAACGACGTCGTCGCTCCCTGGTTGTCGGTACACGACGAGACGACACTCGACGGAACGGACCCGACTGCGTACCGAGCACCGCCGGGCGGTGTGGTGATCGTCGCCGTCGGGGGTTCGGTGTCGACTGCCCTGTCCGCACGGAACTGCCATTGCATCTGGAAGAACGTCGGGCCGTCGGGGCCCTCCTCGAACGTCCAGTAGTAGCGCCCCGGGGTGACAGGCACGGTCGCTGTGGCTTCCCACCTCGGGCCGACCATGGCCGGAGCCGGGGTGGCGGTGATGGCACCGGCGGCGACGGCAATCGGTGCGCCGAGCACTGTGGGGTCGTTCAACAGAGTGGGTTGCGGGCTCCGGTAGATCCGTAGACCGAGCGGGCGATCGCTCCCCTCCATCTCGCCGAACTGTCCGACGGTCCTCGCGGTTGCTGAGCGATAGGTCACCGAGAGCGAGCCGGGGACCGCGAAACGCAGCGTGAACCAGCCGCTGGGTGCGCCGCCGGGCAGGTCCGGGGTCAGGTGATGGGTGTCGCCGTCGCCGAATAGATTGAAGTCGGCCGACAGTGCGGATTCGCCTCCTTGATACGCCTCGGCGATCGAGTTCTGTTCGTTCGGCGCCTGGAACAACTCGAGCGTGAACCGCCCCGGGTCGACGGACTCGTTGTACACCCGGAACCACACGGTGTGACCCGGCGCCATCCTGACGAACTGGATGCCCGAGGGGGGCCATGTGTTGCCCTGCGCCGAAGCGGAGTCGGTTGCCGATGTGTTCGCCGTCGAGGGCTGAACGAAGACGCCGGGGGTGGCGCGATAACCCAGTCGACCGGCGAAGCCACCCGGCGGCGAGGTATACCTGTACCAGACCGAGCCTCCAGGTCGGCCCGGGTCGTACTCGCCGGTCTCGTACGTTGCGTTCTCGGTGGTGCCGTCGATCTTCAGGGTGTCTCGGGGTTGCACGGTTCCGGGAAACTGGCCCGGCTCTGCGACGAAGGGTGGGATCGCACTGGCCGACAGGTCCTGGGCGTTCACCCAGTTGTCGTTGGCTGGCGGGCCGACCGGCACGACCTCGGCGGTGACGTCGACGAGTGCAATGCTCCCGGAATCGTCGGTCACGACGAGCTGCCCGGCGATCGATGCGGCCACGGTGGCGTCGATCCCTACGGTGATGTCGCATGTCTCGTCGGTGGCCAGGTACACCGACATGATCAAGTTCCCCGGCGGCAGAAAACTGCCGCACACCCCCGTACTGGTCACCGACAGGACAGCCACGCCGTACACCTCGAAGTACACCTCGCCACCCGTGTCGTTCACGAGAGTCACGGTTTCGTTCACCACCGAACCGACGAAGTAGGAACCGAGATTCAGCGCTGCAGGGCTCACGGCCCACGGATCGGTGAAACTCAGGCGGTAGCTCCCGAGCGCGCTCGCTGTTGCCCGCGCAGCGGACCGATCTGCCGGCGCAACCTCCGGATCGGACGGTTGCGAATCGATGGTCGTCGGGGTGGCTCCCGATGTCTCACTGACGGTCGGGGACGTCGTGTCAGCAAGAACGGTGGACTCCGTTCCCGTCGTCTCGGGCACCGTCGTTTCCGGCGTCGTCGTCTCCGGCACCGTCGTCTCCGGCACCGTCGTCTCCGTTCCCGTCGTCTCCGGCACCGTCGTCTCGGGACCGGTGGCGGGCGTCTCCTCGGCAGCGCTGTGGCCGATCGGGGGGACGATCATCACCGACAGGGCGAGCAGGACGGCCACGAGCGTTCGGACGCCACGCCGCCAGCCCGTCGGTCGCCAGCACATCATCACCGGACGATTTTCGGGGCCGACGCTCCGTCGTGTCATGCGTGTTACCACGACTTCTCCAGCGGTGCGGGCCGGACGACGGCGGCAAGGACGCGTCCGGTGGGGAGCCGGCAGGCCTCGTTGGCGTCTCGGACCGTTTCGGCATCGGGGCCTTCGAACACCGCCAGGCAGGTCTCGTCACCAGGGATCACGATCGATTCGACGTGACGTACGCCGCGTTCGGTGAACTCGGAGTTCGACTCGCCGCAGCGTCGTTCCATCTCGTCGATCTCGTCGTCGGTCCAGCCGACCAAGTTGCGCTCGACGACGAAGATCTTCCCCACCCCGTCACCATGACGCTGACGCCGGGTTCGGCGCATCGGGGGAACCCCCAGGTTTTCACCTCACGAACCCGACGCGAGCACCGGTGATGCTCAGGTGCGTCGGCGACCAGCCAACTCGGATCGGTTGCGAACGCCCTCCTTGCGGTAGATCTGGGTGAGGTGGGCCTCGACGGTGCGCGCGCTCACGTAGAGCTGGGCGGCCACCTCGGCGTTGGTCATTCCCTCGGCCACGAGGTCGGCGATCTTGCGTTCGGTGTTGGTCAAGGCATCGGCGTCGGCCCGATCGCCCAAACGCTCCATCTCGGCACGCACCCTCGGCAGGTAACCGAGCGCGCCGCAACGCACCAACTCACCGTGGGCTTGCTCGAGGAACGCTCGGGCCTCGATGCGCCGGCGCGCGCGTCGAGCGATGCTGGCAGCCAACACCAGCGTCCGTGCTCGTTCGACCGGTAACCCGATCTGCTCGAACGCGTCGGCCGCTGACCTGGCGAGTTCGGCGGCCTCATCCAGACGCCGCCGACCGGCAGCGATCTGGGCCATCGCGCGCAACGCTTCCGCGGCTCCACGCGGGCGACCCGCACGCGCTGCCAGTTCGACGATCTCTGTCGCGAGCCGTTCTGCGTCGTCGAGTTCGCCTGCGTGGATCAGGGCGTCCATCAGCTCGGGGCGCACGGGTAACGCACCGAGGTCACGAATGCCGCACCCATCGAAGAGCGTCAACGTTGCGCGGAACCGGTTGACCGCAAGCCGGTGGTCGCCGTCCAACGCCGCCACCATCGCGATCGCGAACTCGACCTGCCCTGCGATGGCGGCGGAAGCGTCCGGCGGCATCGACGCCAACATGACGGCGTGACGATGCGCCGTGTCGGTGTCGCCACGTACCGCAGCGATCACTGCGAGCTCACTCGATCGACCGGACCCGCCATCGACCGCGTCGGCCAACGCCCAGGCCCGCTCCGCGAGTACCGCAGCCTCTTCGAGGCGGCCCTGCCGGCTCCGCAGGTCGGATGCCTGCATCGCCAAGTTGTGTTCGTTCGTCACCGATGGTCGCTCGGCGAGCCAACGCGATGCTTCGACCATCAACTGCTCGGCGCGAGCGTGCTCGTCCGTCCACACCGCCACCTGAAGCCAGTCGATGACCACATCGATGTCGAGCGCCGCATGCACGGGTTCGGGCGGCGTGACTAGCGGCAACCCCCCGAGCACCTGGGTGACGCAATACGTTGCGTGGGCGATCTGCTCCAACATTCGGTCTCCACCGGTCGCTGCGGCAGTGACGAACTCGAGGCAGCGTTCCCGCGCCTGGTCGACGTCGACGTAGAGCATCGTGGACACGATGCGACCGAGTTGTCGGGCCCGTTTCGGCGATCCCTCGGGCAGCAGCGCAGCGGCGCGCTCGAGCCAGGGCAAGGCCGTCGAGGCTCCGTATAGGGCGCTGTGGGCCCGACCTGCCACGATCAGCAGGTCGGGCGCGTCCGCCGGTTCTCGTCGTTCGATGTCGAACGCGGCGATCAGCGGGTCGACGAGCTCGAGGCCACGTGCCGGCTCCCCGGCGGAGACGGCGAGATCGGCGGCTTGGAGCGTTCGTCGACGAGTCGCGACGTGGTCCGCCGGATCCGTGAGCGCCAGCGCGCGCTCAGCGTGCATCAGCGCTTCGGTCAGGAGTCCGCTGCGCCGAGTGGCGTCCACCGCTGCGTCGATCACGTCGGCTGCGTCGGGATCTGACCCGACGATCGAAGCGCCGAGGTGCAGGGCGCGCGCCTCGATCGGTACGTCGAGCTCGGCGCAACGCCGATGGAGACGGCGCCGGGCCACGAGCGGCAGGCGTTCGTCGAGACCTGACCGCAACAACGGATGACGGAAGACGATCGCATCGCCGTCACATTCGTCGACATGCACCAGGTCGAGCTGCTCACCGGCGGTCAGTGCATCGTCGACGCGTTCGACGCCGAAGAGCTGGTACAGCAGTTGCAGCTGCGCCCCCGGCATGAGTGCGCAAGCTGCCAGGACCTCCTCGTCGGCGATGTCGAGGCGGGCGAGGTTGGTATCGATGAGCGCTCGGAGAGACGCGGGTCGTAGCGCATCTTCGATGGCGACGCCGGCGTGGAGCAGCCGGCCGGTCTCGGTGACGTGGAGCGGGTTGCCGGCCGACAGTTCGTGTAGGCGGACGAGGTCGATGTGGCCGAGCTGCACGAAGAAGCGGCTGGCGAGCAGCTCGCGGGTCGCTGCCAACGACAACGCTGTAGGTTCGATCACGACCAGATCGTCGGGATCGACGATCCGTGCGATGTCGATCGGCAGTGAGACAGGGCGCGCCGTCGCGACGATCAGTATCGGGTGGTCGACCAGTAGTCGCATGGCGAAACTCAGCGCACCAGCCGTCGCATGGTCGAACCAGTGGAGATCGTCGAGGACGACGACGAGCGGCTGCGACACGGCAAGCGAGCGCAGCACGTCGCTCAGCGCCGACGCGACCGAGAGGGGGTCGACCTCCTCGTCGGTCGCCGGGCGCACGATTGCATCGAGGACGTCTACTCGCGAGCCGCTGGCGGAGCGGAGGAGTTCGGGATCGAGGCCGCGCAGCAAGGTGGCGAGCCCCGACCATCCGATGCCCGACTCGGCCTCGGTGACCGAGGATCCGAGCACGGTCGCACCGCGACCACTCGCGAGATTGCGAAAGTCCGAGACGAGGGCGGTCTTGCCGATCCCAGGGTCACCGCGAACGAGCACCACGGTTCGGTGACCATCGACCGTGCGATCGAGCGCGCGTTCGAGAATGTCACGCTCCGACCTTCGCCCCACGAGTTCCACTCCACTCCGATCGTAGGCGCTGCACAACGTGCGTGCATCCGTGATCTGGGTTCGCCATCGGCACCGGCGACCAGTGGTGGGATCGGACCCGCACGGCCACGATCGACACCGCCGGCCGATCGGATGAACGTTCGACGATGGGGCGCCGAAGTGAGGGTCTCTAGACCTTAGGTGTCAACGCATGACGCGTGGTATGGCCACACCACGACTGCATTCATCAACGTGCGATCACCAGCGGGTGGAGTTGCAAGATCTTGCGGTGGACAACCGGAGCCAGCAGATCGTTGTCGGGTCGCGGCACGACGACAACCACAGCCGCCACGATGATCGCTGCAGTGGATCCGGCGATCACGAGCGTCGGGTGTACTGCTACCGCGCCGGCCACGACGGCGCCGACGATCGGGACAAACGCAGCGAACACCGCCCGGGTCCGTCGGCACCTCCGCCGACATCATGAATGCGGTGGAGACTGTCACCTGTCTTGCGGATGGAGGTGATCTCGATCGGGCGGGGGGCCGAGGTCCTGAGCGACGCATTCGCCGACTATCCGTGGAGCGATGCAACCCCCCATTCGATCCTTGACAATTGTTCGTGTTGTGGCGTCGGGCGTTTGTCAACTGCCAGTCTGTGCTGGTCCATGGTTTGTTTACGGAGGTGGCCGACCAGGTACACCCCGAACGGTCGGCCCTGCGAATCAGCGGGTTCGACGACGAGCGTGTCGTGGATCATGTTCATGCCGCAGGCGAAGTCGAACTCGCCGACCTTGTCGGGCGTGAACTCGAGCGTCGCTGTTCCGAACGCGGGAGAGATTTCGATGCGTTGAAGTCGGCGAACACCACCCGTGAGGTGCAGTCGCCCGATTCCTGGCGGTCGAAGTTCAACCGCAGCGGCACCCCTTCGCGCACACGTATCAGGTTCGGTGAGTATCCGCCCTGACGGTGATGTCGACTTCTTGCACTCCGCCGCGCTGCTGCGCTCGACTCGCCTGCTGCGGACCGAAGAAGAACCACCACAGGAATCCGATGATCCCCACGCTCGCTGCGATGACGATGATGCTCGCGATCATGCTCCAACCTCCGGCTCGTTCCTGGGTGGTGCGCCTTACGACACCTTGTAGGAATAATCCGGGGGTTGGAAACTCGGACGCTTACGTGAGCGACGGCGAGCCTCAGACGAGGTGATCGAGTCGCTCGTGGTACTCGTCGGTCGTCAGCTCGCCCCGGGCGTAGCGCTCGGCGAGGATCGCGCGAGCTCGGTCCGAGCCGACCGAGGCACTGCCTCGTGGGCCACTCGCTGTGGCTCGGGCGAGCCAGACGATCGCGACCGCGACGATCACCATCATCAGCGCCCCCCAGAGCCACATCCATCCACCTCCCCACCCGTCCATGTGGCCGACATGAGCGTCGCCGAGAATCTGTAGTGAGTTGATCATGGGTGCTCCTCTCGGGTTCGGTGTTCGGGACTTCTGGATGCGCCGTCCAGTCGCACCCTGGGCGTTCACGCCGCTGGCTCGCGCGAAACGTGCCGATGCGCGCCGACCGCTGAGGTACGACATTGTGTGGGGGTCAAGAGGGCGGCCCGGTCCCGGCGGCCCGGGGTGGCCGCCCCCTTATCGGAACCCGAAGGCGCTAACTTACGACGTCGTGTCGTACTTCGACGGATGCAGGTCTCGCAGGGTTGCCATCCTGGCCGCGCTCGCAGCCGTCACGATCTCTGCCTGCACGGCCTCGACCGATGCGGACGTGCTGAACGGCGACGCGCAACCAACGCTCGTTGATCCCGAATCGGCGTCGACGACGGCCCTCGTCGCGCCCCGGGCCCCTGCGACCGTGGCGGCGACGGATCCGACGGCGACCGCCTCGACGAGCACCACGACCACCACCTCGACGAGCACCACGACCACCACCTCGACGAGCACCACGACCACCACCACCACGGTGCCCCCTGCGCCACTCGATGTGTTCGACCCCAGTTGCGTCGTTCGTACCGTGACCGCGGGCTCGATGGAACTTCTCGCAATGGAACTCGCTGTCGCGGTGGCCCCGATCGATCTCTGGTTCGAGAACGGATTCGTCAATGGCACTCAGGTCGGCGATCTGGTCGATACTTGCGTCAGTAATGGCATCAACGACATCGACGGAACGCCGAGGGCGGAGCTGAACGACTCGACCATTGCTGGTGCCGTCGCTGCGAACGTCGAGCAGCAGCAGGTGAAGCTGAACGAATTGTTCGCTGGACTCGGTATCGGTGACCTCGTCGTCGACGGCGTCTCTGGCGAGCTCACCGGCCAGCGACTTTGTGCTGCTCGTCTCGCGTTCGGTCTCACCACGACGATTGCGGACATGTCTCCAGGCACCGAGGAGCAGATGCGATTGTTTGGTTCGACTGGAC
>Ga0105044_10003893_pt1 | contig 20501 bp, 11 predicted proteins | sample MAT01_FD_78092 | JGI IMG/M metagenome (GOLD analysis project Ga0105044, IMG submission 78092) | Freshwater microbial communities from Lake Fryxell liftoff mats and glacier meltwater in Antarctica - MAT-01 | ecosystem: Environmental > Aquatic > Freshwater > Ice > Liftoff microbial mat | place...
CAAAATTAGGCAGCAATAACCCCGTAAGAACGGGGAGCAACGCGAAAAAGTGAGATCGGGGTTTAATTCTCAGTTACATAGCTAGATTCTCAATAAAAACAGATATTTCGCTGCGATCGCACTCTTAAACAGGTGATTTATACCCCTAATTTTTAGCACCTCACAAAATCGCGTTGCTCCCGTAAGAACGTAGGTTTTGATAGTTAGGATGGGATTTAATTAAAGTCGGCGAGAGTCCTAACTTTGAAATAAAGGTGTCGAGCAAATGGTCATTGAGTGCGCGTCGCTTGACACTGGCCATTGAAAAGACAAAGGGTTGTTGGCTCAACTGCTGTCGATGAGTATCGAGCTTGGCAATATTGAGGTCAGTAAAACTAGCATTGAAATGAAAGTCAAGTTGTTTGACATCACGGGCTTGACAATCACTGAGTCCGGTAAATTGCTATATAAAAGTAGAAGGATAAAAATAACGCGTTGTAAGCCTTGGCATCTGCTCAAAGTCGCGGATGCCGTCTATGATACGGTAATATTTGGGGTTGCCTTGAAATAGCCAGTAGGTCATTTTTTGGTAGATGTAGTCTAAAAATAGGTTGAAGTTGGCGATCGCTTGGCTTTTCTCCATGCACACAATGCTATTCCTGCTGTGTAATCTTGTAATTGGCAGCATTCGGCTGACGAATCACAATCAGATTTTTCAACACAGGGTCTTGTTTTAAGTTTTCCCGCAGCAGTGGCTTTTCTAACGGCTTGCTGAGATAGCGAATTTTGGTACAAGGTCTAACAAGAACGCGGCTGTTGTCAGTCCAATAGTCAATCTCAGGGAGTTTCAATCAGCTTTAGAGATTTGAGCATGGCTGCGATCGCAGTAATTAAATTTTGCTCTTGCTCAAAAGCAGAAATTTTATAAAAACTAACTTAATTACGTAATTTTACTACTTACATTATACTTAAGCATACTTTAAAACAGAAAAGACTTGTGAGCATACTACTTGCTTGTTTACAAGTATTAATTCAGTAATTACTACTATTTTTACTAATTAATCTGCTACCAAATTTTCAATACTAATATAGGCTAACAATGGCGCAAACTGTGAACCATTCACCCGGTTCTATAGTCACCTGTCGTAGTCGGCAATGGGTGGTACTACCTTCAGAAAACCAGAATGTTATTCGATTACGACCGCTTTCTGGGAATGAAGATGAAATAGCTGGTATTTATCAACAACTTTTACAAGAAAAGCTAGAGAACATTGAATCAGCCATATTTCCCTTACCTCAAGCTACTAGCGTACAAGACCATGCAGCTGCACTTTTACTTATGGATGCTGCACGTCTTTTACTTCGTAGCGGTGCAGGCCCTTTTCGCTGTTTAGGACGGTTATCGCTGCGTCCCCGTCCTTACCAGTTAGTTCCTTTGTTGATGGCACTAAAGTTAGAAACAGTAAAATTACTGGTAGCCGATGATGTAGGGATTGGCAAGACCATTGAAGCTGGATTAATAGCTCGTGAATTGCTAGACCGAGGAGAGGTGAAGCGAATTGCAGTCCTGTGTCCACCGCACTTGTGCGACCAGTGGCAGCAGGAATTACGTGAAAAGTTTCATATTGATGCCGTGGTTGTACGTTCTGGTACAGCTTCTAAGTTAGAGCGGAATATACCAAATAATGACAGTGTTTTTAGTTATTATCGACACCTAATTGTTAGCTTGGACTATGCCAAGGCAGAGCGTCGTCGTGCTAGTTTTATAACTCACTGCCCCGATTTAGTGATTGTAGACGAGGCTCATACTTGCGCCCGTCCAAATAAAACTACTACATCGCAGCAGCAACGCCACCAGCTAATTAGAGAAATTGCCCAAAAACAAGAACAACATTTACTGTTACTTACAGCTACTCCTCACAGTGGGATTGAAGAGTCTTTTCTCTCACTACTAGGGTTACTGAAACCAGAGTTTGAGCATTTCAATCTCAATAGCTTAACTGACAAACAACGAGATAACTTAGCCAATCATTTCGTTCAGCGCAGACGGGCAGATGTCAAGCTTTGGCTAGGGAATGAAACTCCTTTTCCTGAACGAGAGTCAAGCGAGGAGTCATATAAGTTATCGAAAGAGTACAAAGAACTATTTGATGAAGTCTATGATTTTGCCCGTGGTCTAGTGAAAACGACTACGGCTGACATGAGTCATGCTCAACGTCGGGGAAGATACTGGTCGGCTTTGGCTTTGATCCGTTGTGTCATGTCTTCACCTGCGGCTGCGATCGCTACATTAAATCGCCAAGTTAGTAAATCAAGTGAACGCTTACTGGCCGATCTAGACGAAGACTTGATGAGTTCTTATGTCCACGATCCCACAGAACAGGAACAAGTAGTTGATGCATCGCCAACTGTGGTCATAGAACAGGGACAGCAAAGTTACAAAGACGCAGACAAACGCAAGTTAAAAGCTTTTGTGCAAGCAGCAGAGAAGTTACAAGGTAGCAAAGACCAAAAGCTGCAATCGTGCATTGCTACGGTAGAATCTTTCCTCAAAGACAAGATGAACCCGATTGTCTGGTGTCGCTACATTGCTACTGCAAATTATGTAGCTGATGCTCTCAGGCAGAAATTAGAGAAAAAAGGTAGTCAGATCCGCGTAATTGCGATTACTGGGGAACTTTCCGAGGATGAGCGGGAAACTCGACTAGAAGAGTTAAAATCTTATCCCCAACGAGTTCTAGTTGCTACGGACTGTTTGAGTGAAGGAGTCAACCTGCAAACGCACTTCAGTGCAGTAATTCACTACGATTTACCTTGGAATCCTAACCGGTTAGAACAACGCGAAGGACGTATTGACCGCTATGGACAAACAGCAGCTAAGGTGAAAGTCTGCTTGCTTTATGGTCGAGATAATCCCGTTGATGGTGCAGTTTTAGATGTTCTGATTCGCAAAGCTGTGCAAATTCACAAGTCTTTGGGGATTACTGTTCCCGTACCAATGGAAAGCACGACTGTAGCAGAAGCAGTATTTAAATCCCTGTTTGAACGTACTGCTGAGGTTATCCAGTTATCACTATTTGAGTTTCAGGAAGAATCTGCGGTTGATAAGGTTCATAAAAATTGGGATAACGCAGTAGAACGCGAAAAAATCAATCGCACTCGCTTTGCTCAACGTGCTATTAAACCAGAGCAAGTAGAACAGGAGTTGATTGACTCTGACCAGATTTTAGGGAATGAGCAGGATGTTGAGCGGTTTGTCTTGTCGGCGTGCGATCGCATCTCTTGTTCTTTAATCAAGAAAAAACAGGGATGGTTACTCTCACAACCACCAGATTTTCTCAAGTCTACGTTAGGCGATAAGTCGCGTTTACTCTATTTTACCACCCCAGCGCCAGAAGGCGTGGAATACGTAGGGCGGAATCACCCCTTGGTGGAAGGTTTGGCGCGGTACATCTTAGAAGATGCGCTCTCCTACACCACAGAAGCGATCGCAGCCCGATGCGGCTTTACTACAACTAATGCTGTACAAAAGCGCACGACTTTGCTGTTAGTACGGTTACGGCATCTTTTAGATAGTTCTAAACGTAGTACAGAAACCAGAAATACCACATTACTAGCAGAAGAATGTGCAGTAATCGGCTTTACAGGTTCGCCTTCTAGCCCTAATTGGTTGTCGCCGTTAGAAGCAACTTCATTACTGCAACAGGCCAAACCTGTCAGTGATGCTGGTAAAGCTATCAAGCAGGTAGAAATTAGTGAGTTACTCCAAAGGTTAGAAGAACTCCAGCCAGATTTGGAAAAGTTTGCCGGGGAAAGAGCAGAAGAACTTTTACAAAGCCATAGACGCGTCAGAGCAATGACCCAAGAAGGTCGAATTCGCGTCACTCCTCAATTGCCGATGGATATTCTCGGCGTTTTCATTCTCCAACCCGGACGTAAGTAAAAGGCTGGCCATAGTGCAAATGTACTGCTACCAGCGATTAATTTTTTATTCTTAATTCTCTAGATATGAAAACTACATTAACTGCACTTCAAATTGAAGGAAATTTACTGGCTCCAGATATGACTGCCCAAATGCTAGAAGGCAGCATCAAAGGACAATTACCAGAAGACTTTGGTTTTAATAAAACTGACAAGCTAGCAGATGAAATTGCTACTGCCTGGGGCGATGCTAAAGCATACTGGGCAGCATTCCAACGGGCATTGGCAAGGCTTGATGAAAATAACTCGGCTACAAGTATTACCCGTGAATTATGGGCAGTGCCATTATTACAGAGTTTAGGTTATGATCCTGTATACATTGCAACAGCCGAAGTGGTAGAGGATAAAACTTATGCGATTTCTCATCGTGCAGAACCGGGAGAAAATAAGCCACCTATCCACATTATTGGGTGTCGGCTAGAAGTTGATAAACGTCCTCCCAGTGGAATGCCCAGGTTATCAGCACACGCACTGGTGCAGGAATATCTTAACAAGACAGAGCATCTGTGGGCGATCGCAACCAATGGTTTTCGTTGGCGATTACTGCGTGATTCTTCGTTGATGACTCGGCTTACTTACGTTGAATTTGACTTAGAGCAAATTCTCAATGGCGAAAATTTTGCTGAATTTGGGCTATTTTATCGCCTGTTTCACCGTTCCCGATTACCTGAAGGTGTGGATGATGCTGATAAGTGCTTGCTCGAATATTATCACCAAGAAGCGCTGCAACATGGGGGACGGGTACGGGAGAAACTGCGCGATGGGGTTGAAAAAGCCTTAGTTCAGCTAGGTAACGGCTTCATCCAACATCCGCAAAACGAACACTTGCGTCAAAAGTTAGGAATTATCCCCAATTACGAAGCAGAAATTACAAATTACGAATTCTATCGGCAATTATTGCGATTAATTTACCGCCTACTATTTTTAATGGTAGCAGAATCCCGCAATTTGTTGTTAATTGGAGATGATTTAGACAAAGGGCGAATCTATCGAGAATATTACAGCATTGAGCGACTAAGAGAGTTAGCCGAACGTCCCCATTGGCGGCGGGAAGGTTTTCAAGATTTATGGCAAGGTTTGCGGGTAACTTTTTTACTATTTGATGAAAACTGGCGCGGTGAAGTCTTAGGTTTGTCTCCCCTCAATGGTGATTTATTCGGTTCCGAAACTCTGTCAGCTTTAGATGATTGTGCGATTGATAATTATGATTTACTCATAGCTATTCGTCAGTTGTCACTGTACCAAGATAAATTACAACTGCGGCGGGTAAATTACGAATTCCTAGACGTAGAAGAACTAGGAAGCGTGTATGAAAGCCTCCTTGATTTTCATCCAGAAATCACTCCTAATAATTACGAATTACGAATTACGAATTACGAATTAAAATTGGTGTTTGGTAGTGACAGGAAAACCACTGGTTCTTATTATACGCCACCGCAGCTTGTACAACAACTTATCAAAACTGCACTTGTACCAGTTATTGAAGAAAAACTTCGCAATTCAGACAACAATCATCAATTAGAAAAAGCACTTCTTAGTCTGAAAGTCTGTGACCCTGCTTGTGGTTCGGGACATTTTCTTTTAGCAGCAGCAAGACGTATTGGTAAAGAATTAGCCAAAATCAGAACTGGGGAAGATGAGCCTGGAAGTCAGCCTTTAAAATTAGCGATTCGAGATGTTATTCAAAATTGTATCTATGGAGTAGATTTAAATCCGTTAGCAGTCGATTTATGTAAGGTAGCATTATGGATTGAAGGATTTCCTGGTAAGTTACCACTCAGCTTTTTAGACCACAGAATTAAGTGTGGAAATTCTTTGGTAGGAGTCTTGGATTTAGATTGTCTGCAAGAGGGAATTCCTGATGAAGCTTATAAGGCGGTAACTGGGGATGATAAAAAGTTGTCATCACAGTTGAAGAAGCGCAATAAGAAAGAACGGGAGATAGATAACCAAGGACAATTATCAATATTTGGAGGTTTAGAAACCGAACGTACACACTACGCAGAAAGTGCGCGGGAGTTGGGATATATTGCTGAAGCTACACCGCAACAAGTGAGAGAAAAGCAAGCGCGATATCAGCAAACTCGGAAAGATTCGGGATGGTGGCGAGATTATTCAGCGTGTAATTTGTGGACTGCGGCATTTTTTATGCCGTTGACTGAACAGAATTTGCAATTGTTACCGACGACGGCGGCGTTAACTCAGCTTTTGCGGGGTAATTTGTCAACGCAAGAGATTAAAGATGCGGCGAATAAGTTGGCGGAGGAGAAGCACTTTTTTCACTGGCCTTTGGAATTTCCCGAAGTATTCAAACAAGGTGGTTTTAATTGTGTGTTAGGAAATCCCCCTTGGGAACGAATTAAGTTACAAGAAAAGGAGTTTTTTGCTTCTCAAAGTGCGGAAATTGCTAATGCTATAAATAAAGCGGCGCGGGAGAAGTTAATTAAGGAATTACCAAATAAAAATCCTGAGTTAGCACAAGCTTTTGAAGATGCGAAACATGATGCTGAGGCGCAAGGTAAATTTATTCGGGAATCGGACAGATTTCCTTTAACTGCGGTAGGGGACATCAATACTTATGCAGTATTTGCTGAAACTACGAGAAAGCTAATTTCAGCTAATGGAATAGTTGGGGTTATTGTTCCTACTGGAATTGCAACTGATGACACTTGTAAAAAATTCTTTGGTGATTTAACCCAAAAGCAAGCTTTAGCAAGTTTGTATGATTTTGAAAATCGAGAAGCACTATTTCCTGCTGTAGATAGCCGTATGAAATTTTCTCTACTGGCTATCAGTGGTAAACCAATTAAAAGGGGTAATTTTGCATTTTTCTTGACTCAGCCTAAACAATTAGACAATCAAGCGCGTCTGTTTAAGCTTACACCTCAAGATATTGCTTTAATTAATCCTAATACTCTCACTTGTCCAATTTTTAGAACTAGCACTGATGCTGAATTAACCAAGAAAATATATCAGCGTGTACCTATTTTAGACAATGAGAAAACAGGTAGGAACCCTTGGGGTATTTCATTTATGACTATGTTTCATGTATCAAATGATGCTAAATTATTTTGTAATGAACAACAATTACTATCATCTGGATTTAAAGTAGATGAAGATAAGTATTCAAACAATAATCAGGTTTATATACCCCTTTATGAAGGAAAAATGGTATATATTTACAACCATTTGTATTCAACATATGATTCTTACATAAATGAGTATAAAAATAATCACAGAGAGAGCAGTAATGCAATAAATACTCAATATTGGGTTCCAGCATCAGAAGTAAACAATAGATTAAAAAATAAAAACTGGGATAAAAAATGGTTTTTTGGAATTCGTAGAGTAACTCGAAATACAGATGAGCGAACTATTATAGGTAGTGTAATTCCAAATATTGGCGTAACTTATGGTCTTTACTTAATATTTTCAACAGAAAAACCTATTAGATTTTCACTCCTAATAGCTAACTTAAATTCCATTGTATTAGATTTTGTTTGTCGCAATAAAATCAGCCAACCATCTCTAACCTATGGAGTCATAAAACAACTCCCTGTAATTTCCTCCGAATCATACACCCCAGAAGACATCAAATTTATCAGCACTCGCGTACTCGAATTAGTCTACACTGCTTGGGATATGCAACCCTTTGCCAAAGATATGGGATACGACGGCGAACCCTTCATTTGGAACCCTAACAGACGCGCATTATTAAGAGCAGAATTAGACGCATATTACGCCAAACTCTACGGACTCACCCGCGATGAACTACGATATATCCTAGACCCTGCTGATGTTTACGGCGCAGACTTCCCCAGCGAAACATTCCGCGTTTTAAAGAACAACGAAATTAAGCAATTTGGCGAATACCGTACACAAAGATTAGTTTTAGAAGCTTGGGATAGAATAATTCGTAATTCGTAATTCGTAATTCGTAATTCGTAATTGGGAGGGATGAATGGTAAATTATGTGGCTATAACAGATAGAACAAAATCATTTGCAATTAGAGTAATTAAAGCTTGCTGCTTTTTGGATGAAAAACCAGGAGTTTCCCGCACACTATCTAAACAACTACTTCGCTCTGGTACTTCTGTGGGGGCAAATGTCCGAGAAGCTCAATCTGCTCAATCTGAGAAAGACTTCATCCATAAACTAGAAATAGCGTTAAAAGAAGCTAGAGAAACACAATATTGGTTAGAAATATTGATTGAATCAGACTTGATAGAAAAGCCAAAATTTGAACTATTGCTACAAGAAGCAAATGAAATAGGCAAAATCTTAGTTGCTTCCACCAAAAAACTTAAACTAAAATAATTACGAATTACGAATTACGAATTACGAATTATTTTGACAGACACTCTCAGCCAAAGAAAAGTTCTAGAATTTATAGAGACAATCGTAGTCTACAAGTTTCCTAATTTAAGCCGCGAGGAAATAGAAACCATGCTGAATTTAAACTTGCTGAAACAAACTAGAGTTTATCAAGAAGCCAAAGAAGAAGGTAAGGAAGAAGGAAAACTAGAAACCCAATTGAAAATGATACCTATTTTACTGGAACTAGGATTAACTATTCAACAAATCGCTGACCGTTTAGAACTAGAAGTGGAAGAAGTAAGAAAATTTGTAAATGAAATGTAAAAATTTTCACAGTAACAACCTTTAATAACAGGAAATAAAAACCATGCTGAACCTAGACTTACTGAAACAAACCAAAGTTTATCAGGAAGCAAAAGAAGAAGGTGAACTAGAAACTAAGTTAAAAATTTTGCCCAAGCTGGTGCAACGAGGGCTTAGTGTTCAGGAGATAGCAGAGTTATTAGAATTGGATGATGAAACTATTAGAAAAGCTTTAGAAGAGTAGTTTAAATTACATAATTTATTCAGGGAAAATTTGAAAAATTTATGGCTATTACTGTCAAGTTAAATGAATTAATACAGCAACCAGAGAATGCTATTTTATCTATCAGCACTCTCTTAGGTCAGAACTTAGCATTGCTAGATTGTTCGGGCGTAGTAGCTGTTACTCCACAACAATTAACCCTTTTATTTACAGCTATTCCTGAAGCTTGGGATTTCAGAGAAATTAAAGAAATTTTCGATTTTTCTACAATTACCCTAACATTTAATCACCAGCTTCAAGAATGGATTAACCAACGTCTAGGACGCACCCAGCCACAACCTTCCATTACTAACTATGAATTATCAACTACAAATGACCTGGATATTTTTAACTTCCGCAACGAGGTAATAGGTGACTACCGCCGCTATATAGAAAGCTTCCTCAAAATCCGCGACTCCAAAGTCAAAGAATTTGTAGACGCAGAATTAGACAAGGGACAACTCTGGACTGATCCCCTAGTGCAACTCAATCCCAGTTATCGAAAAGGTGCAACAGCCAAGGAATTAGTACAGCAGCAAACCCTTCATCCAGATTGCGAGAGATACTTTTGCAAACAAGACGGCTCACCGTTTACTTTTCACTACCACCAAAAGCAAGCATTTGAAACTGCACAACGCCAAGAACCCTACGTTGTTACTACAGGCACAGGTTCCGGTAAAAGCATGACTTACGTCGTGCCTATTTTCGATGATTTACTGCGTCATCCTGAAATTTCAGGAGTCAGGGCAATATTGGTTTATCCCATGAATGCCTTAATTAACTCCCAAAAAGAAGAACTCGACAAATTTTTACGCCAAGTTCCGAATACTCATATTCGTGTTGAAAAATATACCGGGCAAGAAAGTTTAACCAGGAAAACCGAAATTCAAAACAATCCACCCCATATTTTACTTACCAACTACGTGATGCTAGAGTTAATGCTCTCACGCACTCACGAAAATAAACTGGTAGAGTCTCCCAATTTAAAATTCCTAGTACTCGATGAATTACACACCTATCGCGGGCGACAAGGTGCAGACGTTGCTATCTTAATCCGCAAACTCCGTCAACGTAACCAAAAAGCTAAACAACAATCAAATAATTACGAATTACGAATTACGAATTACGAATTATTATGCGTTGGCACAAGTGCCACCATGTCAACTGTCGGTTCCCGCGAACAACGCCGTCAGGTTGTGGCAGATGTCGCTAGTAAGTTATTTGGCGTGGAAATTAAACCCAGCAATGTCATTGATGAAACGCTAGAACGTTCTATCCAACGCGCTGAACCTACTATTGAACAACTGTGTCAAGGAATCTTGGCAGGTTTACCAACCGAGTTAGAACAAACACCAACAGAATTCCGAAACCATTCCCTGAGCTACTGGATCGAGATGAACTTCGGTTTAGAAGAGAAACTTGGGCATCTCGTCCGCCGTCAACCCATTACTTTAGAAACGGGTGCAACCAAATTAGCTGAACAAACCCAGCTTCCAGAGGAAACTTGTTTAACAGTCCTTAAACAAATGTTCCTTTGGGGAAGCAAAACCAATGGACTTGCTTTCCGCCTACATCAGTTCATTTCCCAAGGGGGAAGCGTTTACGCCACCATTGAAAATCGAGACAAACGCCATTTAACCCTCGAAGGTCAATATACAACCACCGACAACCGCCTACTTTATCCCCTCGTTTTTTGTCGGGAATGTGGACAGGATTACTACGTCGTGCGCTACGATGCCGATAAGCATATCATATTACCCCAGTTGCCGACTGCATTGGATATCAGTCCTGACGATGCAGATATTACCGAAGGTTATCTTACTCTCGATGAACCAGAACTGTGGGATACAGGCGATGAAGATAGACTTCCTGACTCTTGGTTTAGTGAAACAAAAAAGAAAGGACGGGTTGCCAAAAAAGACTTTGCGCGATTTATTCCCCGAAAACTCCAAATCCTACCCAATGGTAAAGTTACATCCTCACTGTTGCAAGGAACCACTTGTTGGTTTATTCCCAAACCCTTTTTGACCTGTCTCAACTGCGGCGTACTTCATGACAAAAAGCGAAACGAATTTGCTAAACTCTCTCGCCTCAGCAGTGAAGGACGCAGTACCGCCACCACTCTGCTTTGTCTTTCTACCACCAGCCGCCTCAAGCAAGTTTTCACAGGGGAGAAAGCTAAAGCTGCCAAAATCCTCAGTTTTACCGATAACCGTCAAGATGCTTCATTACAAGCGGGACATTTCAATGATTTTGTCCAAACCAGTTTCTTACGGGCCGCACTTTTAGGCGCAATTCAAGCCAAAGGACAACTCGCCCACAGCGAATTAGCCAGCGTTGTCGTCCAGTACATGGGAATTACTCAAAACGACTATGCCAAGCAACTAGCAGAATTTAGTGGCGGTAAGCGGCGCAATGAAGAAGCCTTTCGCAAACTGATTGAATACCGTCTTTACGAAGACTTGCGTCGGGGATGGCGCATCGTCCAACCCAACCTCGAACAGTGCGGATTGTTGGTAATTGAGTATAATGGGCTACAAAAAGACTGTGCTGACAACAACCTTTGGCAAAAACACCGCCATCCTCTTTTACTACAAGCCACTCCGCAAGAACGTTTCATCATTATCCAAGCATTCCTCAACCATTTGCGACGAGAATTGGCAATTGATGCCAAACTTTTACAACCAGACCAGAAAGATTCACTTAAAAGCGAAGTCATTCAAGCTCTTAAAGAACCTTGGGTATTTGATGAGAACGAATATTTATACTTAGCAACTTGGGCAACTATTAGCACTGGTATTAATGAAAAAGCGAAAGTCAAACTTACTACTAGAAGTAAAATTGGACGATTTTTGCGATCGCCGAATACATGGTCGCTCCGCAGCCAAGCTTTAACAGATGTAGAGTTCAACGGCTTAATCACTACTCTAATTGATGCTTTGTGTGATGCTGGCTACCTAGTGCAAGAAAAATCTGAGGTACAGCTACGCATAGACTCACTACTATGGAAAGCAACCAACCTCAAGGAAATCCCTACCGATCCCTTAACATCGCGTCGCTTGCAGGGTAACGATAAACCCAATATATCAGTTAACCAATTTTTCCAAGGTTTTTACCAAACCAACGCCTTGCAAATCCAAACAATGGAAGGGCGAGAACATACCGGACAGGTAAGCAACAAAGACCGTCAAGAACGAGAAGATAAATTTCGCAAAGGGCAATTAGCTGCATTGTTTTGTTCTCCGACAATGGAATTAGGGATAGACATTTCCGACCTTAGCGTTGTTCATCTCCGAAATGTTCCTCCTAGTCCGGCCAATTATGCCCAACGTAGTGGTCGCGCTGGTAGAAGTGGACAGCAAGCCTTAGTAATTACTTATGCTTCCATTGGTAGCGGTCACGATCAATACTTTTTTAAACGCCAAAATCAAATGGTTGCTGGGGTGGTTGCTCCACCGAAATTAGAACTAGCTAACCAGGATTTAATTAAATCTCATGTATATTCTATTTGGTTGGCGCATACTGGGGTTTACTTGGAAGACTCCATGAATAAAATCTTGGATTTGGAATTAGAAGGCTATCCCCTCAAAGACAGTATTCGTCAACAACTTACCCTGAGCCAAGCCAAATTAACCCAATGTCTGCAAGCTGCTCAGTCTATCTTCTCAGACTTTTTCTGCCAAGAGGATCTGCAAAAAGCTTCTTGGTATTCTGTAAATTGGTTACAGTTAACCATCGAAAATGCTCTGAATGCTTTTGACCGGGACTGTAAGCGTTGGCGAGATTTGTACACAGAATCAGTTAAACAGTTAGAATCTGCCCGCCACACCATTGATCGTTTTGCTAGAGGTGATGTCAACCACGAAGAACGCAGCAACGCCGAAGCACAGTCACGAGAAGCACAACGACAAATTGATTTACTCGTAGGACACAGCCAAGGCAAGAGTAATTCCCAGTTTGAATTTTATCCTTATCGTTACTTTGCTGCCGAAGGGTTTTTACCAGGATTTAACTTCCCTCGCCTTCCAGTCCGAGCATTTATTCCGGCTGGTGAAGGTGGTGAATTCATCTCTCGCCCCCGCTCAATGGCATTACGGGAATTTGCTCCCAATAACATTCTTTACTACGAAGGTAGTAAATTCATGGTGGCCAAAACAAAAGTTCCGGTTGGTGGCATTGAAGGCGAGTATAAACGGGTGAGTGTCTGCGCTAACTGCGGGTATTACCACGACGGCGATTTTCGTGACACTTGTGAAAACTGCGGCGCAGAAATTAAACCTGATGCTCATGGCAATGTAGCCAAATTGACTCGTGTACTACCAATGGAAACTGCGATCGCTCGTCGTCGAGAACGCATCACCTGTGATGAAGAAGAACGGCTCAAGTACGGCTATAACATTACCACTCATTTCCGCTACGCTAGCCAAAAGCGCGAATCAGCTATTGTCCAAGCTGCTGACGGTACGCCATTATTCAAACTCACCTATGGAGCTACAGCTACCATTTGGCGAATTAATCGGGGGCTAAAGAGGAATAGGGAAGAACGAGGATTTAAGCTCAATCCCACAACTGGTATATGGGGCGATAATAAAAACCCACAGAATCAACAAACACCTGACAGCTTGCATACCGAAGTGAATTTAATGGTTGATGATACTTGTAATATCTTGGTTGTTGAGCCATTAAATCTGCCTATTGAGGACAAAGAAGCTTTTATTGCCACATTGCAATACATCTTGGAAACTTCAATTCAAGCTGTCTATAAATTAGAAGCCGATGAACTTGACTCCGAACGACTAGGTGAAGGCAAGTACTTACTGTTTTGGGAAGCAGCTGAAGGCGGTGCAGGTGTACTCTCTCAGTTATTAGAAAAACCAGAGGCATTTAGAAAAATTGCTGATGCAGCTTTGGATATCTGTCATTTCACACAGCCTAAAGACAGTTGCATTCAAGCTTGTTATGAATGCTTACTTTCTTACCGCAATCAATTTGACCATGCCCTGATAAATCGTCACCTAATCAAACCTTGGCTTGACCTCTTACTGGAGAGTAGCGTTATTACTCAAGTCAAAGGGCTTTCTCGCGATCAGCAATATCAAAAATTGCTGGAACAGACAGACCCTAACTCTGATTTTGAGCGTGTGGTTTTGCAGGAAATTTATCAACGGGGGTATAAATTACCCGATGCTGCTCAGAAATTTATTCCAGAGGCGAACTGTAAACCAGATTTTGTTTATGAGGAGGAGGCGATCGCTGTTTTTTGTGACGGTTCAGTTCATGATCGCCCCGATAAGCGCAAGCAAGACAAGATCGAGAGGGATAATCTTAGGTATAACAGTGGTTACACTGTGGTAAATCTAAGCCATGATGAAAATTGGCTAACAAAGTTAAATATTTTAACGAGTTTGTAATCCAATAATTCGTATTTATTATTTTTACCCTTTATATTTTGTCGATTAATTGGGAACAATAAATACAAAGCATAGATAATTTTATTCTTCGTAGAGGTATAAAAATTAATTTAATTTATGACAGCAGCTAATCTATTCCCAGAATCAATCTTAATAAATTTGAAAAAGTCTTTTACTCAATAGTTCGTAATATTTCAACTCCTGAGTCATTTTCTAGCGACAGAACAAGTGAAATAGCACCTTTTGGACAAGTATTGCAAGAGTCGTTGGCTTACCTTGGTACAAATAAACGTTTACTTAGTAATCACTATTCCTATCCTGAATATATTAAAGCTAACGAAGCACTCATGCTCGAACGTAGCATTGACATCGATTTTAAAAAGATGGTTCAAAAGTATTGGGAAACTTTTCTTCCTGATGCTCCAGATGTAGTATTACAACAGCAGAATCGTGAAGAAATTCTTCAGTGGTTTAGTGGCGAAAGTAATGTAGCTACATATCGTAGACGATTTGATGTTAACAAAATTGTTAATAAAGATAATGCTAAGTTAATGTTGCAATCTCTAGCAGGATTTGTTCAACTTTCTGGCTATAAAGGCTTAGTCATTTTGTTTGACGAGGCAGAACAAGCTTATTCTATTATGCGGAAATCTTCACTCAGAGATGCTCACAATAATCTTTTATCTCTAATCAATAATATTGAATTACTCAATGGATTATTTTTAATTTACGCTACTACTCCTGATTTCTTTACTGACCCCAAGCACGGAATTGTAATATATGGTGCTTTGGCGGGAAGAATCGGCAAGCCTGAACCGCGTAAACCACGAGCATTAGACACTATTTGGAATCTGGATGAAGTTGAGACCGGATTAGCAGATTATCAAATTGCTGCGAGAAAGATTTGTAACATTTATGCTAGTGCATATCCAGAGGCAGGACTACAATTACCTTCCTTAGAAAAGGTTGAAAGTTTTGTTGAAGAGTTATTTGATATTCACCCTGCACTGAGTGGTGTACGCTTTTGGCGCATTCTAGTAACCGCACTTGTTACTTATTTTGATGACCATTTAGAAGGAGAAATTAGAACAGCAGAAACAATATACGGTGATGTTATGGATCGCCTGCGGGAGGAATAGTTTATGAGTGCAGATGCACGACGACTTATAGAATCCCTTCGTTCAGGAATTCCACCTGAAGGTCATGTACGCTATTTCACAGTAGGTAGGCTATCAGAGATTACTGAACTAACAACAAGGCTGCAACAAGGCGAATCTGGGGCATTACTATTAAAAGCCAATTACGGTTCTGGTAAAAGTCACTTATTGAGATTTATCCGTGAAACTGCCCTGAAAGAAGGGTTTGCTGTTAGTACGATAACACTAGATGCTAAATCTGCTGTCCGTTTCAATCGCATGGATCAAATATTAGGTGCTATTTGGCAGGGATTAGAAGTACCCAATCAATTAGGAAACAAAGGTGTATATCCTTTCTTTGATTGGATATGTCAACAAGCACGTAATAGTAAGATATCAAGTGGTGAAGAATGGCAGAAAATTACTAATAAAAATTACTGGAACTCTTCTAAGATTATTGAATCTCCAGCAATTTTTATTGCGATACGTGCTTGGTTTAGTAGTAGATGTGATAAAAACTTAATTCAAGATTGGCTTTATCAAAAAAGTAGATATAAAACAACTTATCTTTATCATGAGCTAGTAAACAAAGTTAATGCAAGCTACCGTTATGAGTTTTCAGTAAATTGTAATTTGAATTGGACTGCTTATACAAGCAAACCACAAATTTTTAGTTTTAGTTCTCAGGGATATATACAGTCATGGGCTACTTTACGAGACATTAAAACTCTAGCCTGTGCTGCTGGTTTACGAGGTTTAATTATTCTTTTTGACGAATTTGAAGATGTTTTATCTAATATCCCAAACATAGGACATCAAGAAATAGCATTTCAAAATTTATTTCAGTCTTTTATTGGCAAACAGTTTCACGGAACAAGTTTTTTTGCTGTTACACCTGAATTTATAGACAAATGTAAGTATCGTCTTCTTAGTAAGAATTGCTGGGATTCTAGTTATTTTCAATTAGATAATCTTCCCACTTTTGAAATGACACCTCTGAATCTAGCCGATTTACAAGAATTAGCTAAAAAAGTTAAAGATATACATGGAATTGCTTATGAATGGAATACTAATTCAACTCTTATTGAATCAGGCATAATTTCTGTTATTCAAAGAATAGGCAATATCGCAGTTCAAGATCGTACACGTCAAACTATTATAGCAGTTATAAAACTTTTGGATGAACAAATTGAGGAAAATTAATGAGTGCTGTTGAACTGCTAGAACGTGCTGTTGCTTCTGCATTTTATGGGCATTTTTTAAAGCTTCGTCCTGCCCAAGAAGCTGCTATTAAACCTCTAGTGAATGGTCAAAATATTGTTTTATCTTCAGGTACAGGATCTGGTAAAACTGAAGCTGTTTTAGCTCCTCTAATCAGTCGTTATTGGCGGCAAATAGTTAGTGTCGAATCATTAAGTATACTCTATATTGCACCAACTAAAGCCTTAGTTAATGACCTGGAAAAGCGGCTGTATCCTATATTGAATAAACTTGGGCTTCGTCTAGGTATACGTCATGGAGATCGTGATGATTTAGCCTCTGGTAAAATACCTCACATTTTGGTAACAACACCAGAATCTTTAGAAGTACTGATTTTTCGTAAAGATACAGCTTTACAAAGTGTTCAGGCTGTAATTATTGATGAAGTACATCTCCTGTATAATACCCAAAGAGGATTGCAACTGTCAATTCTGCTCCAACGACTCAAGCAAATTATAGATACAAATCTACAATGGGCAGCTTTATCAGCAACAATTGGGCGGCTAGAAGATATACAAAATTTCCTGTTTGGCAAAAATGAGAATAGTGTTTTTCTAAAATTTTTAGGTCATCGCCTAATTGATACTCATATACGATATATTACTGATGAGACAAACTTTTTAAACTTGATTATCAAGCTCACACAGGGAATTTCAACTAAACTTTTAATATTTACTAATTCTCGGCAAGAATGTGAACGTCTAGCATCCATATTACAGCACCATAAGCATTTTCAATCTTCTGTTTTTACACATTACTCCTCGCTTTCTTCCGAAGTCAGGCTAGAAATAGAGCAAAAATTTTTGCAAGCAACAACTGCTATTTGTATTTCTACTAGTACGTTAGAACTTGGTATTGATATTGGTGATATTGATGCTGTAATTCTTTGGGGAGTTCCAGGAAATGTTGAATCTTTTTTACAAAGAATTGGACGCAGTAACCGTCGTCAAAACAAAACAAATGTCATCTGTTTAATACCAGATATTTCTAAGAACATACTAATTGATACTTTGAAGTTTTTAGCATTAATTGACGCAGCCCAGAAAGGAGAGCTACCAGTTCGTTCTCCCTATGAGTTATTTGGAGCTATTGGGCAACAATGCCTGAGTGTTATTGCATCTGATAATGGGCGTTTTACACGGGTAGCTGATTTATGTCATTTATTTGAACATCTGGATTATCTAGAACGCAGTATCGTTGAAAATATCTGCACTCAATTAGTAAATTCTAGTTATCTTCAACGGCATGGATTCAAAAACCAGTATGGAGCCGATCATCATTTATACAGGCTTGTAGATTATCGATTGATATATGGCAACTTTGGTTCTGGCTCTCGATCGATAGAATTACGTTATGGCTCTAAAATTTTAGGTGAAGTTCCTGCTGATAACTTATTAAGGGTTAAACAAGGAGTCCTAGTACGTTTTTCAGGCAAGACATGGAGAGTACGTAAAGTTTCTATGGAATATATGATTGTTGAACCAGCCCAGAATCAAGAAAATGCAATTGATTTTAACTATTATGGTAAAGGATTAAAGACTGATGCTTTCGTTTGTACTCGTATGTGGCAAATTATCCACAATGATAATTTGTCTGTTGAAATGCTTCATCCAAATTTACGAGCAAGTATAGAACAAAGTATTAATAGACTAAGACATGATTGTAGTCTTGAGCAAATTCCTTATAATAGAACATTTATAAAAATTCGCTATTTTACTTTTGGAGGATATTTAGTCAACAAAGCTATTGCTCTTATAACAAAACAAATCAACTATGAAATTGATGATATCTCTTTATTAGTAAATGCACCAATAAACTGGAAATCTATCCCAAATAATCCCCAAAAATACGAACAGATTTTTCATTTACTATTTGAGCAATCCTCTGACCAATCTATTTATCAAACTCTACTACCTTTTGAACTACAATTACGTGAGTTCATCCAAGACTGGCTAAATAATGAAATGATTGCTCATACCTTAAAACGGTTAAACTCTTCTCAAGCTATAGAACTTCAATCAAATATTTTCTCTATATAAACCTGATTAGATGCAAAAATATCCTCGCATATTTTTGATATTATTAGTATTAGCATATTTATTCTTAGTCTCTATTTATATATTTCACTAATAAGTAATTTGTTCTGTTGAAGCTGTCATCTAAAAATATTAGATGCCAATCTACTAAAAATATTTATCGGGTTATCCTGTCTCATATTCAGATTCCAGAACACTTAACAGCTTCTCTTCCACAGCAGTAAGATAAGGTCGATTCAGCTTGCCCAATAACAACTGCAACAGACTTTTAACTGTCTCCTCCAGTGAATCGGAATACACGCGACTGATGCGTAGGCGTAGCCCGCCGCAGGCATCGCTAATCTCCTGAACCTGCTGACATTCTTGAGGTAGGTAGTTGAAGGACTTCAGGTGCTGCAAGCCAACGGTGTATTCTCCATCCCAGACTCTCGCGGTGCAACTAAATTCATTCACTACGCTAACAATTGCCCAACACCCACCTTTGCCTCTGAGTTCGGGATTATCCTTAGCTAAAATCTGGCAGACTTCGCCAACACGATAAGGATTTGGCGCTTTTGTCCGTTCCATGATCCGTTGTACTACATCGCCTACAACTCTAGCAGATGGTACTTTACCTCCAGCTTCTTCCACTGCCGTCTGCCATACTTCCCATTGCTGCTGAGGTTCTAGCTTTGTTATCGGTCTAACCTGGCGCTCACTCGTAGGCAAAATTTGTGTCCCAATGGGACACATTTGCTCATTTTCTGTTTGTGTCCCATTGGGATAAATTTCCGGATCGCTCGATTCAGTTTGTGTCCCATTGGGACACATTTTCATCAGGTTATCAAACACAGCCGAAGCTTCGATTAATCTGTAAGGATGACGACGCTGAAATCCAAACCTGTCTTTGCAATACTCCTCAAAAGTGCTATGGGTGGAACGGTACAACCGGCGATCGCGCAGCTCCATCAACGCTTTACCTGCTTCAAAAACTGCTCTCTCCACTTTGCGTTCCAAGTGCAGGCGATCGCTTTGTTCCTCGTCGGTCAACTCCTCTACTTCAGCAGCAGTAACCGTAATCGTTGCTGAAGCTGGATTTTCTGGATCAAAGGTATCCTCCGCAGAACTAGCGGTTACTTTTAAATTATTGGATGCAGCAGAGGTGGCTTTTTTGCGATTAGAAGGTGGTTTAGCCATTATTCCACCCCTTTAGTTCAACAATATTTTTTCAGAGTCAATTACAACGTAGACTTTGGAAGTAGTTAATAACTGCTCCGTCATAGCCCACCGCAGGCATGGCTTTTTTGGAAAAGCTGAAGGTAGGGCAAGAGGATTAATAGTCTGAGGGTTAATCGCCATTAGAACTTTCTGTTAAATTAACCCCAGGAATATGCTGAATCCACTCACCTAAACACTCTTTTAAATCCAGCCCTACAGCATTGGCTGCCCTGATAAGCGTATCTAGAGGTACACCTTTTGTATCCTCGTTCTCAATTCTGTTAAAATTTGCCCCACTCATCCCGGCATAATCACCAGCTACGGTTAAACTCAAACCCGCAGCCTCCCTTGCCTTTTTTAAAGCAGTTCCAATACCAGTAAACTCCACTTCAATAATAATTTTGGTTGTGCCAAGCCTACCTCGTCTTTTTGCTCCTCGGTTCAAAGGAGGATTAAACCAAGCAATCAAAGCATTCTCTACTATAGGAAGTAAATCGGGAGCAACGCGATTTTGTGAGGTTGGGTGAAAAAGCTGCGATCGCTAAAACTTACATTTCTGCATGAGGTGATTTTATTTGCAATTAACCTACGTAATTGCACTAAAAATTATCTTGATGA
>Ga0105044_10003894_pt1 | contig 20499 bp, 16 predicted proteins | sample MAT01_FD_78092 | JGI IMG/M metagenome (GOLD analysis project Ga0105044, IMG submission 78092) | Freshwater microbial communities from Lake Fryxell liftoff mats and glacier meltwater in Antarctica - MAT-01 | ecosystem: Environmental > Aquatic > Freshwater > Ice > Liftoff microbial mat | place...
CACACCTCGAGGTGGCTCCCGGCGGGCACCTCCACCGCCGACAACGCGACGGCGACCGAGCGGTCATCGCCATCGATGACCACGGTGGCGGAGCCGCTGGCGGCGGCGAAGCCAGGAAGTCCAGCCAGGGCCACCTCCTGGGTGCGGACCGCGGGAGCGGTATCCCGCTGGAGCGCGGCACCCACGATGACCACGACCACGACAACCGCGGCGGCCGCGGCCATCAGCGGTGGCCGACGCGAGCGGCGGGAAGCCAACGGCACCACGTTCACGCCCAGCTCCGCCTCGATGGCCGCGAAGACCGACGCCGGCGGCGACTGGATCTCATCGTCTGAGGTGAGCTCGGAGAGCCGGCGAGCGATGGCATCAAGGTCGGCCGCGCCGACGGCATCGTCGCCAATGGCATCGTCGCCAATGGCATCGGCCAGGTTCGGGTGCAGCTTTTGGTCGTCGGTGCTCACCGGTGGCCCTCCAATTGGTGGCGCAGCGTTCGCAAGCCTCGGCGGATGTCGCTCTTGACCGTGCCGAGGGGCATCTGGAGCTGCTCGGCCACCTCCTGGTTCGTCCAGCCCTCGACGAAGCTCGCCACGAGGACCTGGCGCTGCCGATCAGGAAGCTGGTCGAGCGCGCCGGCCAGCATCAGGCGATCCGGAAGACCACCGTCATCGGTGTGCACGCCCCCCTCGAGCGGCAGATCGGACATCGGCTCCGGGAGCCGCGCCCGACGACGGTGGAACGACACGCCGGTGGTGCGGGCGATGCCGAAGAGCCACTGGGCCAGCGATCCTCGCTCCGGATCGAACTGGTCCCGGGCCTTCCACGCCGACACGAACACCTCTTGGGTGGCATCCGGGGGCTCCCCGGGGGCGAGGCGCCGAACGAAGTAGGTGTGGATCGCTCCACCCCACGCATCGAACGCCAACCGCATCGCCTCAGGATCACACGCGATCCAGCGCGCCGCGACGTCGTCGGGGGGCGGTCGGTCCGGGGCGGGCCGAGGCGTCGGGGTCTCCAGTGGCATCTCCATGATGGCCATCTCAGCCTCCCATACGCTCGAGCGAGCCCATCTGGATGCACGCCGAGGCCCGGTCCGTCAGGACCGGGCCTCGGTGCGGTGGACGTGGAGGCCGACGGTCAGCCGGTGAAGTGGGGGGCCGCCTCTACCGGAGCGGGCGCAGGAGCCTCGGGTACCGGAGCGGCGGCATCCTCGCCAACCGTGATGGCGAGCGGGACGACGCGGAAGCTGTCGTCACCAACACCACCGACGGCGAAGACGAAGTAGGCCGTGCCCGCCGTCAGACCGAAGTCGCCGAGTGGAACAACGAGGGAATCATCGGGGGTGGCCACCTGGAGCCCGTAGGTACCAGCCGGCACCTCGGCCGGGTCCTGCGTGGCGGCGGCCGCATTCGTGACGGCATTGATGAGCCCGGGGAACAGCGGTGTGCCGTCAGCCAGCTCCACGTCCACCTCGGGCGCCGCGGCGGTGTGGAACGGCTGGACCCGTGCCTGGCCCGCCCCAGTGGGGCTGGCGTCGAGCACGAACGGCGTGAGAGCCCCGCCGTCGCCGGCCTCGTTCAGCTGGGCGACGATGACCGCCGTGGCGCCGGCGGGCAGGGCCGGGGTGGTCAGATCGAGGACGGCATCGCTGCCGTCGGCGGCCGGTGTTGCGCCCGCCGGGTACACGAAGACGTCGTAGGCCCCTGCGGGCACGTCCAGCGGACCGGCCGTGTCGCCGAACTCGAAGGTGATGGCCGGAGCCGCCGCGTCGAGTCCGCCGGCTCCGGCGGGCACGGCGTAGACGTCTACCTCGGTCGTGGGAGCACCGAGCACGTCGAAGAGCGACTGGGGAATGCCGTGCACGGCGTACACCGCGACGGTCGAGTCCTGAGCGCCGATCGGCGTCGAACCGCCGGCGAGAAGAGAGACGCCGAGGGCCAGGACGGCCACGACGGCAACGAGGGCGCGCTTCATTGTTGAGCTCCTCCGGGAGGGTTGGGGTTCCATAACCCCTCCTACGCGCCGAGGTCCCTCGACGGATGCACCGTGTCGAGGTACTGCTCGATCACGCTGGCCGGGGTGCGCTGGCGTTCCGTGATTTCTCGTTCGAGCAGGAGGGGCCGGCTTGCCGCTGCCGCTCCCCCCGGCAACCCCGAACCGGAACGGCTTCGTCATCAGCCCAGCCGGGCCCGGAGCACGGGCCGCCGGAACCCGGCGTCGGCGGCGTGCGCTACTCGGTTCCGGCCGACCGGGCCCGATTCACTCCGCGTAGTCGCGTCCGGCTAGAGCGGGCGGCGCTGGACGCGGTTCACCACGCGCCTGAACACGGGGCGGATCGACTCGCGCACGAGCAGCTCCTCGAACTCATGGGCCGGCACGGGCGCGCTGAAGAGGTAGCCCTGCATCTCGTCGCAACCGAGCTCCTGCAACCGCTCGAGCTCCGCAAAGGACTCGACCCCTTCGGCCACCACCTCGAGCCCGAGGCCGTGGGCCAGCGCCACCACCGCCACGACGATCGGGGCCCGGCGGTCGGCGTCGATCGTGGCCACGAAGGACTTGTCGATCTTCAGCTTGTCGACGGGGAGCCGCGTCAGGTGGCTGAGGCCGGAGTAACCCGTGCCGAAGTCGTCGATCGAGCACTTCACGCCCATCGCCCGCACATCGGACAGCGTGCGCTGCACGGCGTCGATGTCCTGGAGGGCCAGGCTCTCGGTCACCTCCAGCTCGAGCAGCTCCGGATCGAGGCCGGTGGAACGGAGCACGCGAGCGGTCACATCCTCGATGCGCTGCTGCTGGAACTGGCGCAGCGAGAGGTTCACGGCCACCACCAGCGGCTGCAGCCCGGCCTCGCACCAGGCCTGGTTCTGGCGGCAGGCCTCCTCGAGTGCCCATTCGCCGATCGGAACGATGAGGCCGCTCTCCTCGGCGATGGAGATGAAGTGCGACGGCTCGAGGAGGCCGAGGTCGGGATGCTCCCAGCGCAGCAGCGCCTCCATGCCCGTCATCCGGCCCGAGGGCAAGCGCACCTTGGGCTGGTAGTGCATGCGCAGCTCATTGCGCTCCACGGCCGTGTGCAGGCGGCTCTCCAGGGCCAGCCGCTCGTGGGCGTGCACGTTCATCGATCGCTCGTAGGTGCAGAACGTGCGACGACCCCGCTCCTTGGCTCGGTACATCGCGGCGTCGGCGTTCTCGAGCAGCCCGTCGGCGTCGTCACCGTCGCCGGGGAAGACCGAGATGCCGATGCTGGGGCTGGCAAACACCCGGTGGCCGCTCAAGGTGAACGGGTCCTCGAAGTGGTCGAGGATGCGCGCGGCGGTCCTGGTCGCCTCCTCGGGGTCAGTGACGTCGGGGAGCAGCACGGCGAACTCGTCACCGCCCAGGCGGGCGACGGTGTCCTCGGTGCGCGTCGCACCGTGCAGCCGGCGTGCGACCGCCTGGAGCAGCAGGTTGCCCACCGCATGGCCGAGGCTGTCGTTGACGTTCTTGAACCGGTCGAGATCGAGGAACAGCACGGCGGAGCAGCCGTTGGTCCGCTGGGCCTGGACGATCGCCGCGCTCACCCGCTCCTCGAAGAGCGTGCGGTTGGCCAGGCCGGTCAGCTCGTCGTGGTGCGCTCGATGCTCGAACACGGCGCGCCCTTGCACGAGCCGCACGAGGTTGAGGACCACGAACAGCGACAACGCCGCGGACACCGTCATCACCAGCACCGGTACCCGATCGTCGTCCGGCCAGAAGGACATGATGGCAGGACCGAGGAGCACCGCCCCGGCGAGCAACGCCACTTGCGAGCGGGGCAGACGGGCGAGCGGACCAGCCGCGGCCTCCGCGGCCTGGGTGGTGCTGGGGTGCAGGGCCGCCGCGCCGAACAGCCCGAAGACGAGGATCCACGTGACGCCCGCCCACCCGTCGCCGGTACGGCCGCCGGTGAGGGTGGCGACCAGCTCGCTGATGTCCGCCACCAGCACCACCGTCCAGGCCAGGAGGAGGAGGGAGAAGCCCGCGCGGGCCCGCCCCCATCGATGGCGGGCGCACAGGCCGAGGCCCACCACGAACACGTCGAGCACCACCGGGACGAGGCGATCGACGCTCGGCCCCTGCCGCACCACGTCGTTCTGGAACAGCCCTTCCGCCACGGCCCACGCGCTGAGGCCGGTAGCCAGCGCGCCGATCCCGCACAGGCAAACCGTGTCGAAGACGCGCCCGGGCGCAACGTTGCGGAACAGGATCGAGAAGCCCAGCGCCCCGAACGTCGCGGCCGCCAGGCCCACCATCCAGTGGTGGGGATCGAGCGACACCCCGGTGCCACTCCAGCTCACCCCGAGCAGCCGGGGGATCAGGAACATGACCAAGGCACCCGCGAAGGCGGGGAACGGATCCTGCTGGATGGTGCTCCACGTCGGCCCGCGTCGAGCGCGCCGCTCGACCGACGCCGCCACGAGCGTCGCCAGGGACATGAGGCCGGTCAGGACGACGAGCAGGGCGCGCAAACCGGCGGACGCCCCACCAACTGTCAACCCGGCGAGGACCAGGACAAGGGCCAGATAGAGCGTGACGGCTCGCGCCGAGGGACCGCTGGTCGCGTCGGCGAGCCCGGAGGACCACCGTCGGTGGGAGCGGGTGCGCGCGAGCGGCACCGCGATCGTTGCGCTCGCGAGGACCTCGAGGGTTGTCGGGGTGTTGCCCATCGGTGCTCCGCATCGAGTCCGGGGGCCTGAGGACAAGACCGCCCTCACCACCCACAAACCAGCGCTTTACGTGGTCAAAAGACCACGTAAAGCGTTATGAGCCTGCCGTGGCCGCAGGAAGCGCACAATGGTCCGCACGGCCCTACTCACCGTCCTGGGCGCTGGAACGTGCCGCTTCGGGCCCTCAGCCCGTCTTACGGCTTCGGCGTCAGCCCAGCCGGGCCCGGAGCACGGGCCACCGGGGGTCGGCTCGCACGCCGGCGAGGTCGGGTTCGCCGTCCACCACCGAAGGAGCGCGGAACCCGGCGTCGGCGGCGTGGTGGAGCCACGCGACGGACTGGTCGACCTCCCCCGCCTTGGCCCAGCTGCACGCCACCTCGAAGGCGGTCTGGGCGCGGCTGGCCGGACCGGCGGCGTACACCGCCTCGCCCACCTCGGCGGCCTCGCGGAAGTAGTCGGCGTAGTGGAGGTGCGTCTGCAGCGTGGCGGCCCCCTCCCGGCCCTTGCCATCGGAGCGCTCCACGAGCCGCTTGGCCACGGCGGTGGCGGCCCCCGCTCGAGCCAGCACCTGGGTGGCCACCAGGTTGGGCGGGCCGTTCGGCTCCGCGAGGTAGGCCTGCTCGAACAGCTCGAAGGCGTTGGGATCGCCGGTGGCCAGCCCGGCGGACGCCCGGAGGTAGGCGCCAGCGGCCGGTCCCAACCCGGAGACGAGCCGTTGGGCCGCCGCGGCGTCGCCGTCACGGAGCGCTGTCCAGGCGAGCTGCTGCACCAGTGCAGGGTCCTGTGAACCCATGGTCGGCGCTCCGCCACCCCCGCTCACGATGCTCAGGTTGGCCCGACCGCGGGGTGCGCGGGAAGGGCCTCCTCCGGGGTCGGGCGACTCGACCTCGAAGACATCTACGTTCTGACCCGCCCGCTCGGCGCGGATCTCCTGCCAGTTGTTGAAGGCAAGGAACAGCGCGAAGAAGGCGGCGTAGCTGTAGCCGGACAGGAAGGCCGCCACGGCGCCGGCGATGGCGGTGCCGATCGAGATCCTCCGGGCGAGGTGGATGCCGAAGAGCTCCGCGGTGACGTTGCCGCCATCCAGGGGCCGGATCGGGAGCAGGTTGATGACCGACCACCAGAGGTTCTGGAAGGCGAGGAACTGCACCCCGAAGAACGCCACCTTGGGCAGATCGAACAACGCCCCGGAGTCGACGGCCACGTCGATGTACGTGCGGGTGGGAAGCCACAAGACCACCATCGCGGTCAACGATCCCGCGAGGCTCACCACGATCCCACGGGCCTTCGAGAGCTGGCCGCGGCGGGCGCTCACCGTCACGCCGCCGAATCCGTGCAGCACGATGGCCGATCGTTGACCGAACGCCTTCAGGGCGAGCCCGTGGCCGAGCTCGTGGACGAGGATCGAGATGAAGCTGCACGCCACCCAGGTGAGGACGACGTCGATGCCGGAGTCGACGTAGGTCAGGCCCCACAGTGCCGAGATGATGAAGAAGACCGGTTCGACGCGGATCGGGATGCCGGCGATGGAGAAGTGGGGGCGGGCCGACACGGCGCAGACTCTACGGGGCGGCGCGCAGCACGGCCGTCGCCTCGGCGCCACCGAGGTCCGACGCGTGCGGGTCGAAGCGGTAGCCGAGGGGATGACGGAAGCCGATCAACGCCTCGGGACCCGTCGGCTGCGCGGTGAGCAGCCAGCGCACCAGCGACCCCTTGAGGAGCTTGTTCCAGTGGCTCACGAGCGTGCCGTCCGCGGTGAGGAAGCGAACGGTGACTCGCTGGGTCGGACGAGCGAGCGACCAGTCCATCGCCGCCGTGTGCTCGATGGGGAGCAGGTCCCACACCACTCGGGCCTCCACGAGGGCGGCCACCACGGGAGCGAGGCGGGGTCGCCACCAGGTGGACAGGCGGCCCAGATCGGGGACGGCCGCCGACATCTTGAGCTTGTAGGGAGGGATCGGATCAGCCGGGGCCACGAGGCCCCAGAGACCCGACACCGTGCGCACCTGCTGCTCACCCCGTCGGCGGGCCGCCGCGGGAAGGGCGGCCCACGCCAGCTCCTTGTACAGCACGCCGGTGTAGCGCTCCATCGCCGGACACGTGCGCGATCGCCTCGGCGTGGCTCCGATCGATCGGGCGGCACGAAGCACCTCTCGACGGGCGCGATCCAGCCGGGGGTCGGCCATCGTGCCCACCGTCCAGGAGGGCCCGTCGCCGCCGGGTGCCTTGCTCTCCGAAGGGGGGAGGAGGATCAGCGGTTGGGGCTTTGGCACGGGGGGTTCCTACCATGACGGTGATGAGCGGCTTCACCATGCCTGACGCCCTGCCCGAGGGCGAGGAGAAGGTGGAGGCCGTGCGGTCGATGTTCGACGCGATCGCCCCCCGCTACGACCTTGTGAACCGGATCATGACGTTCCGGATGGACGTGCGCTGGCGTCGCCACACCGTGCACACGCTCGGCCTACCGGCAGGCGCCACCGTGATCGACCTGGCGTGTGGCACCGGCGACCTGTGCCTGGAGCTGGCGGAGCAGGGGCTCGCGCCGATCGGTGTCGACCTCTCCTTCGGCATGTTGGCCGCCGCTCGCACCGCCGCTCCTCTCGTGCACGGCGATGCCCTTCGGCTGCCGCTCCCCGACGGGAGCGCGGCCGGGGTCACCTGCGGGTTCGCCCTCCGCAACCTCGCGGCCCTCCCGCCGTTCTTCGCGGAGCTGGCCCGCATCGTCCGCCCGGGCGGTCGCATCGCGCTGCTCGAGGTGGCCGAGCCGCCGAACCGCGTCCTGCGCTTCGGCCACGGCCTGTACTTCGGCAAGGTCGTGCCCCTGGTGGGCGGCCTGCTCTCCGACCCGGCGGCCTACCGCTACCTCCCCCGGTCCGTGGCCTACCTTCCGGATCCGGGGGTGATGCTGAGTCAGCTCGCCGACGCCGGGTTCGTGGCCGTGGAGCGTCGACTGCTCTCCGTCGGCATCGCCCAGCTGATCACTGCCACACGCGACGCCGAACGGTCGCCTGAGTGACCGAGTGACCGAGTGACCGAGGCGGGGCCGCTCCTCGCCCGCACGCGCCGGGTCGACGCCGACCTCGACCTCGTGGCCTTGGCCGGCGGCGACGGGGTGCTTCTCGAACGATCCCGCGTGGGGTTGGCCGGGCGCGGCTCGGTGGCTCGGGTCGCCGTTCGAGAGATCGCCGCCACCCTCGCCACCATCGCCGCCGAGGACCCCGTGGGGGTGCCGGGCACGGGTGCCGTGGCCTTCGGCGCCCTTCCGTTCCGGCCCGACGACGACAGCGTGATGGTGATTCCCGAGATCGTGTGGGGACGGGCTGACGACGGCACCCGGTGGGTCACCACGATCGGGCCGGCCGACGCCCCCGAGGCCGATCCGGTCGCCCTCTGCCGGGCCGCGCCGCTCCACCGGTCACCGCTCCCGAGCCGCATCAGCGTGGCGCCTAGTCGCCCGGCCGAGTGGTGGTGCGAGCTCGTGGCTCAGGCCACGAAGGCCATGCGCGAGGCCGGACCCGACGGCCTCCGCAAGGTCGTGCTGGCCAGGGAGATCGTGGTCGAGGCGGATGTGCCGTTCGATCGGTCTGTGCTCCTCAGCCGCTTGCGCTCCGCCTACCCAGGCTGCTTCCTGTTCCACGTCGACGGCTTCCTCGGCGCCAGTCCCGAGCTGCTCGTGGGCCGGGCCGGCGACGTCGTGCGGGCCCAGCCCATGGCTGGGACCGTGCGGCGCGGCGGCGATCTCGCGGCCGATGCGAGCCTCGCCGCCGGGTTGCTCGCCTCCACCACCTATCGCCACGAGCACCAGATCACGATCGACATGGTGTTCGACACGCTCCTGCCGTGGTGCTCCTACCTCGACTACGAACCGGAGCCCTCGGTCGTGAGCGTCGCCAACGTGCAACATCTCGCCACGCTGGTGGAGGGCCGCCTCTCCCAGCCGGCGCCGTCGATCATTGAGCTCGTGCGGGCGTTGCACCCCACGCCCGCCGTCAACGGATGGCCCCGCGCCGCCGCCCAGGCGTGGATCGCCGAGCACGAGGGGTTCGACCGAGGTCGCTACGCCGGCACCGTCGGATGGGTCGACGGTCGAGGCAACGGCACGTTCGCGGTGAGCATCCGCTGCGCCGACGTGGACGGCACCACCGCGCGAGTGGTGGCGGGCAACGGCATCGTCGCCGACTCCGACCCCGACACCGAGCTGGCCGAGACCCAGGTGAAGCTCCAGGCCCTGCTGGCCTCGCTGACGCGCGTGTAGCGGTAGCGCGCGTGTAGCGCTAGCGCACCCGCACGAGGCGCAGGATGTCGGTGGTGGGTTCGATGTCGGTGGGCGAGCCGACGAGCACCCCCACGAGATCGCCCGGCCGCACCACGCCGAGGCGGGTGGCGGCTTCGACCGCGTGCCACACGACCTCGTCGGGCGTGCCGTACGTGTCCCCCACCACCGGGCGGATGCCCCACGCCATGGCCAGCTGACGGGCGGTGCGCCAGTGCGGCGTGAGGGCGAGGATCGGGCAGGTGGGCCGGAAGCGGCTGATCATGCGGGCGGTGGCACCCGAGTTGGTGCAGGCGATGATGGCGGCCAGCTCGGCGTCCACCGACGCGCGCCAGGCCGCGGCGGTGATGGCCGACGTGATGCGGGTGGTGGTGGGTGCCTCGCGCAGGCCTGCCATCTGCCGCTGACCGAGGCGGGTGCCCCAGCCCTCGTAGTCGAAGTCGCGCTCGGCTCGTTCGGTGATGCGCGCCATCGCCTCCACCGCGAGCACCGGGTGCAGCCCGATCGCGGTCTCGCCGGAGAGCATCACCGCGCTGGTGCCGTCGAACACCGCGTTGGCGACGTCGGACACCTCGGCTCGGGTGGGCGTGGGCGCCGTCAGCATCGACTCGAGCATCTGCGTGGCCGTGATCACGGGCTTGCCGTGGGCCACCCCGCTGCGGATGATCTGCTTCTGGATGTGGGGGACGTCCTCCAGTGGCAGCCGCACACCGAGATCGCCCCGAGCGACCATCACCCCGTCGGCGACGCGGAGGATGTCCTCCAGATCGTTGACGGCCGGACCCGTTTCGATCTTGGCCACCACCATCGGCCCGTCGTGGCCGATGGCCATCTTGATGGCGGCGACGTCTTCAGCGGTCTGCACGAACGAGACCGCGACCGCGTCGACACCCACCTCGAGCACCCGTTCGAGCATGCGCAGGTCGTCGTCGGTGGGGGAACGCAGCGGGACACGATCCTCGGGCAGCGACACCCCCGGTCGGCCGCGCACCACGCCGCCGCTTATCACCGTGGCCATCACGCCGTCCGCCGCCGGTGCCTCCGCCACCACCAGCACAACCCCACCGTCGCCCAACGCCACCCGGTCGCCCGGCTCCAACGTGTCGACCGCACCCGCCAGCTGCACCGCGACCACCTCGTGGGTGCTGATGTCGCCGTCGGCCGCCTCCGTGAGTCGAAGCTGCGCTCCCGGTTGCAGCGCCACACCGTCATCGCTGAAGGGGGCCGTGCGCACCTTGGGCCCGGGAAGGTCGACGAGGATTCCCACCGGCCGATCCGCCCCGATGGCCGCAGTCCGCACGCGTTCGATGCGATCCAGGCTCGCCTCGATCGGGCCGTGGGCCAACCCAAGCCGGGCGACGTCGGCGCCGGCCTCGAACAGCGCCTGGAGCACGTCCGGAGGATCCGACGCCGGCCCGATGGTGGCGACGATCTTCGTCCGGCGTCCTGGCATGGATCAGACGCTACGAGGTCGGTGGCGGCGCGCTCGACCGACTACTCGGAGAGTCGGGCCACGGCCATGGCGGCCGCCGCGTTGAGCCGCCCGTGCACCGCCACGTTCGCCGCCCGATCTGTGCCCACGACGAGGACGTGCACGCCCCCTTCCGCCAGCGCCTCCGTGACGGCGAGGCCGACGTCGGTGACGCGCCGGGCGGTCACTCCGTAGGCGGCCGCCAGGGCCACGAGGTCGAGGCCATGCGGCGTGCCGAAGAGCCGCTCGAACCGATCCGGCGCGACTGCGGTCACGGGCGGGAGGAAGGAGAAGATGCCGCCGCCGTCGTTGTCGACCACCACGACCACGAGGTCGATGCCGCGGTCGGTGGCGCCGAGCAACCCGTTGCTGTCGTGGAGGAAGGCGACGTCCCCGATCAGCAGCGCCGTGGGCCGGGCCGAGTCGGCCAAGGCCACGCCCACCGCCGTGGAGACGACGCCGTCAATGCCGTTCGCACCCCGGTTGGCGTGCACGTCGAGGGTGACGGTGGGCCGCGCGTACCATTCCAGATCGCGGATGGGCATGGACGACGACGCCACCAGGGCCGCCCCCGCAGGGAGGGCCCTGACGAGCGACCGGGCGATCCCGGGCTCGGTCGGCTCGGTCTCCATCGCCAACGCCTCCGCGATGCCGGCGAGAACAGCCCGGCCGTGGTCGTGCCATGTGGCGGCCCACGCTCCGTCGAGGGCGGGCTCGACGCCATCGGCCTCGAGCGCCCACGCATCGAGGAGATCCTCGGCGCGCATCGGGAGGATGACCGCGGCGGTGCTACGCGGGTCGTTCCATCGGTCCACGCCAGCGGCGACGATCTCCGCCGCCCCGCTGGCGGCCAACCACGCCCCCACCACACCGGAGGCCAGCGATCCGCCGAGGCGCACGATCACCTCCGGGCGGAGGACCTCCAGCTCGACTCGGAGCAGGGCGTCCGCCGCCGGCACCACGGGAGCACCCGGCTCGCTCCAGACCTCGGCCTGGGGCGACGCCAGCACGGGCCAGCCGAGCGCCGTAGCCACGAGAGCGAGCAACTCGCCGGGGCCGGAGCCAGCACCGGCCACGATCACCCCGCGGCGGCCGGCGAGGTCCGCCGCCAGGCCGACGGGCGCTACCAGGAGCGGCGCGGGCTCGGGGCGCCAGGCCCACGCCCCCCCGCCAGGACGAGTGGGCGGCAGGTCGTCGGGCTGGCCGATGAGCGGTTCGCGGAAGGCCAGGTTGAGCTGCACCGGCCCGGGCGTGGCTCCGGCGCTCTCGGCATAGGCCCGCGCGGCGGTGGCGCGCCACGTGGACGCCGCAGCCGCCTCGGCCACCCCGGGGGCGTGGAACCAGCGCACCGACCGTCCGTACAGATGGGTTTGGTCGATGGCTTGTGGCGCGCCGACGTCGATGAGCTCGGGCGGTCGGTCGGCCGTGCACACGAGCAAGGGCACGCTGGCCAGATCCGCCTCCACCACCGCCGCGTGGAGCTCGACCGCCGCGGTGCCGCTCGTGGTGAGGACGACGGCGGGCTCGCCACTGGCCGCCCCCAGACCGAGGGCAAGGAAGCCCGCGCTGCGCTCGTCATGGTGCACGTGCACCGTGATCCGATCGTCGGCGACCAACGCGAGGGCCAGCGGCGCGGAGCGCGAACCAGGACAGACGACGGCGTGCCCGACGCCGCACCGTGCCCACTCGTCGACGAGCGTGGCGCAGAAGGTGGCCTGGAGGTCCTCGGGTCGAAGCGCCATCGCGCCCCCATCCGACCACATGCCGTGTGCCAGCATCCACGCCATGGGGCTGCACGCCGATCGGCAGGGGGCGGGGGCACCCATCGCGCTCGTCCACGGGTTCACCCAGACCCGCCGCTGCTGGGGGCCCGAAGCCGACGATCTTGCCACCGACCACGAGGTGATCCGCGTCGACGCGCCGGGCCACGGTCGATCGCACGACGTCGTCGTCGGGCTACCGGCAGGCGCTCGCCTCATCTCGGACGAGTGTGGCCCTGCCACCTACCTCGGCTACTCGATGGGGGCCCGCTTCTGCCTGCACGTCGCCCTCCGTCACCCGAAGGTGGTGCGAGGGCTCGTGCTCCTCGGGGGCACGGCCGGGATCGACGATGCCGGCGAGCGAGCCGATCGCCGGGAACAGGACGCCCGCACCGCGCAACGCATCACGGACGAGGGACTCGCTGGCTTCCTCGAGGCCTGGCTCGCCCAGCCGATGTTCGCGGCCCTTCCGCCAGAGCGCGCCTTCCGTCAGGAGCGCCTCGAGAACACCGTCGAGGGGCTCATGACCAGCCTCCAGCACGCCGGCACCGGCTCCCAGGAGCCGAGCTGGCACGAGCTGTCGGGCCTGGCGATGCCGGTGCTCGTGCTGGCCGGCGCTGACGACGCCAAGTTCGCGACGCTCGCCGAGCGGCTGGCCACCACGATCGGAGCCAACGCCACCCTCGCCCTCATCCCCCACGCCGGCCACGCCGCCCACCTCGAGCAACCCGACGCCTTCCTGTCGATCCTGCGCCCCTGGCTTGCCCTGCACCGACTCTGACCGGTTCTGTGGACGCTCACGCTCGCTATGCGAGCGTGAGCGTCCACAGATCCCGAGCGCTCAGCCCGCGCCGATCCAGAGGCCGGCGGCGAGGAGAAGACCGGTGACGAGCTGCACACGTCCGGTGGCGCCGAGCACGGGGATGAGGTCAGCGCCCTTGGCGCCCTCGAGCACCTTGAGCACGGGCCCTCGGGCCAGGACGATCCCGACGAGCGCGGCCGCCGCGGGGCCGCGGTCGAAGCCGCCGGCCACGACCGGCACCGAGGCGAAAGACAGCACGAGCATGGCAACGTAGAGGGCGCGGGTGCGGCCGTCGCCCAGGCGCACGGCGAGCGTTCGCTTGCCGGACTCGGTGTCGCCCGGGATGTCCCGCAGGTTGTTGATCACGAGCAGTGCCGTCGCCAGGAGGCCCACTGGAACGGCCGCCACGGCGGCCAGGCCGGTGACGGACTCGGTCTGGACGTAGGTGGCTCCAATGGTGGCCACGAGCCCGAAGAACACGAAGACGAACAGCTCGCCGAGGCCGTAGTAGCCGTAGGGGTGCGAGCCGCCCGTGTAGAACCAGCCGGCCGCGAACGAGGCCAAGCCCACGACCGCCAGCTCGGGACCGACGGCGACGGCGAGGCTGAGGCCCGCCATGGCCGCGACCAGGAACGACAGGAGGGCGGCCTTCTTGACCGCACCGGGGGGCTGGACGCCCCAGCCCACGAGGCGCACCGGCCCCACCCGTCGGCCGGGATCGTCGGTGCCGCGCACGCCGTCGCTGTAGTCGTTGGCGAAGTTGGTGCCGATCTGGAGCGCCAGCGCCACCACCGCCGCGGCCGCCGCCCGCCAGGCCACGACCTCGACCACTCCCGTGGCGCAGGCGGTCCCGACGAGCACGGGCACGACCGCCGCCGGCAGCGTGCGGAGCCGAGCGCCCGCCACCCAGGACCGCCAGCCGGTGGGCGGGGAGGCAGCGGCAGCGGTCATGGCGGCGTCGAGTCTCTCCCGAGGAGTCCGTACGCTGCCAGCCATGGCTCGCCTGGTAGTGCTCGACGCCCACGACCCGGACTTCGTCGATCGCCTCTGCCGCGCCTGGGACGACGGCGACGCCGTTCTCCCCCTCGATCCGCGACTGCCCGGCCCCGCCAGGGCGGCGGTGCTCGACGCCGCCCGTCCCGAGGACCCGATGGAGCCGGGCGATGCGATCGCGGTGGCCACCAGTGGCACCACGGGCCACCCCAAGGTGGCGGTGCTGACCCACGACGCCGTGCTCGCCTCCGCCAGGGCCACCAGCGCCCGGCTGGCCGTCGACCCGACCGCGGACCATTGGCTGGCCTGCCTGCCCCTCGCCCATGTCGGTGGTCTGTCCGTCGCCACCCGGGCGCTCCTGACAGGCACGCCGCTCACGGTCCACCCCCGCTTCGACGCCGCCGCGGTGGCCGAGGCCGCCGCCGACGGCTGCACCCTCACCTCGCTCGTACCCACGGCCCTCGGGCGCATCGACCCCGGAGCCTTCCGGGCCATCCTCGTGGGCGGTCAGGCCCCACCCGAGGACCGCCCGCCCCACGTCATCGCCACCTACGGCCTCACCGAGACCGGGAGCGGCATCGTCTACGACGGCGTGCCCCTCGACGGAGTCGACCTACGAATCGCCGGGGACGGCGAGATTCACGTGCGGGGCGCGATGCTCCTGCGGGCCTACCGCGACGGCATCGACCCCAAGGACACCGCCGGCTGGCTCCCCACCGGCGATCAGGGCGAGCTCGTGGATGGCGTGCTCCACGTCCACGGCCGTCGCGGGGATCTCATCATCACCGGCGGCGAGAACGTGTGGCCGGCCGCAGTGGAACGCTCGCTGCTGCTCCACCCCGCGGTGGGCGAGGTCGCCGTCATCGGCCGTCCCGACCCCGAATGGGGCCAGCGCGTCATCGCCGTGGTGGTGGCCACGGACCCGATGTCGCCTCCGACCCTCGACGAGCTCCGCGCCCTCGTGAAGCAATCACTCCCCGCCCATGCCGCGCCCACCGTGGTCGAAGTCGTGGCGACGCTCCCCCGGACGATCAGCGGCAAGATCCGCCGATCCGACCTCTGATCCCGTCCGCGCGTTGAGCTCAGCGGCGGGCGGCGGGGCCGAGGAGGGCGCCGCCATCGACGACGATGGCCTGGCCGGTGATCCACGAGGCCATGTCGCTGGCGAGGAAGAGGGCGGCGTTGGCGATGTCGGCCGGCTCGCCGAGGCGCCCGAGGGGCATGGACGCGGCGATGCGCTCCTCGTTCGGCTCCCAGAGCGCCCGCGCCATGTCGGTCTTCACGAGCCCGGGGGCGATGGCGTTGACCCGCACCTTGGGCGCCAGCTCGGCCGCCATCGTGCGGGTGAGGTGCAGCAGCGCGGCTTTGGTGGCGTTGTAGATCCCGATCGACGGCTCGACCGACAGGCCACCCACCGATGCGATGTTGATCACGGAGCCGCCGCGTGCGGCGAGCGAGCGCTTGTAGGCCAGCTGCGTCCACACGAGCGGACCGCGCAGGTTCACCTCCCACGTCTTGTCGTAGCGGGGCAGGTCGATGTCCATCGTCGGCCCGTTGTAGGGATTGGTGGCGGCGTTGTTGACGAGGATGTCGATGCCCCCGAACCGTTCGATGCAGCGATCCACGGCGGCCTCGGCCTGTGCGGGATCGCCGGCGTTGGCCACGACCACGTCGACGTTCCCGCCGATCTCGGCGGCAGCCGCCTCGAGGTCGGGGAGCTTGCGCGAGGACAGCAGCACAGAGGCCCCGGCGTCGGCGTAGGCCTTGGCGATGGCCTTTCCGATCCCACGCGACGCGCCGGTGATGAGGGCGACCTGGCCGGCCAAGGAGATCTCCATCGGCGGGACCGTACTGCCCCGTCGACTTCCTAGGGTGGGCGGGTGAACCGCCTCGCCCGGGAGACCAGCCCGTATCTGCGCCAGCACGCCGACAACCCGGTGGACTGGTACCCGTGGGGTGACGAAGCGTTCGCGGCCGCCGTCGAGCGGGACCGGCCGATCCTGCTGTCGATCGGCTACTCCGCCTGCCACTGGTGCCACGTCATGGCTCACGAGAGCTTCGAGGATCCGTCCGTCGCCGCGATCATGAACGACCTGTTCGTGAACGTGAAGGTGGACCGGGAGGAGCGCCCCGACGTCGACGACATCTACATGGAGGCCACCCAGGCCATGACCGGTAGCGGCGGCTGGCCGATGACCGTGGTGTGCACCCCCGACGGTCGCCCCTTCTTCGCCGGCACCTACTTCCCCAAGGAACGACGCGGCGGCATGATCGGCTTCGTCGAGCTGTGCCAGCGCATCGACGAGCTGTGGCTGACCCGGCGGGACGAGCTCATGGAGCAGGCCGACCAGCTCACCGGTGCCCTCGGGCGCTCGGCGCTCGTGCAGCCGGCCGACGGCCTCCCCACGCTGGCCGAGATCGACGACGCGATCGACAAGCTCCTTGCCGCCTCTGATCCCGAGTGGGGCGGGCTGGGCAATGCACCCAAGTTCCCGCAACCGATGGCCCAGGAGGCTCTGGCCGCCGCTGCCGCGCGGGGCGACGCCCGCGCCCTCGACGCGCTCACCACGTCACTCGACGCCATGGCCGCGGGCGGCATCTACGACCACCTCGGCGGCGGCTTCTCGCGCTACGCCGTCGACAACGTGTGGCTCGTGCCGCACTTCGAGAAGATGCTCTACGACAACGCGCTGCTGATCCGCCTGTACCTGCACGGCTGGTTGCTCACCGGCGAGCCGCGCTTCCGTCAGACCCTCGCCGAGACGATCGGCTACGCGCTCACCGAGCTCCGCCAGTCCGGCGGCGGCACGAGCTCCGCCGAGGACGCGGACAGCGAAGGCGAGGAGGGCAAGTTCTACGTCTGGACGACAGACCAGGTGCGCAACCTCCTGGGCGATGACGCCGATGCTGCCATCGACTGGTACGGCGTGAAGCCCCTCGGGAACTTCGAGCACAGCACGAGCATCCTCAACCGCATGCACGCTCGCGGCGAGCTCGAGCGGACCCCCGAGATCGAGGCCGCCCGCCAGGCCATGTTCGATGCTCGCGCCACTCGCGTCCGCCCCGGGCTCGATGACAAGGTGCTCACGGAGTGGAACGCCTACCTCGTGGCCGCGCTGGCCGAGGCCGGCGCCGCGTGCGACGAACCCACCTGGGTGGCGGCCGCCGTCGAGACCGCCGAGTTCCTGCTCGCCAACCTGCGCCGAACCGACGGTCGCTGGCTCCGTGCCTGGCAGGCCGACGCCGGCGCGCGCCACCTCGCCTACGCCACCGACCATGGCGCCCTGATCGACGCCTTCACCCGCCTGGCCGAGGCCACCGGCCAGGCCCGTTGGATCGACGAAGCGCGGAGCGCCGCCGATGCGCTCCTCGAGCTGTTCTGGGACGACGAGCGCGGCGGGGTGTTCACCACCGGCCACGACGCCGAGGCGCTCATCGCCCGCACCAAGGACCTCATGGACAACGCCACCCCCGGAGCCAACGGCCTGGCCGCGGTCGGCCTCCTCCGCCTGGCCGCCCTCACCGGCGACGAGCGCTACCGAGACGGCGGCGAGGCCATCGTCCGCCTCCTCGGCGCCATGGCCGTCGACCACCCCACGGCCTTCGGTCACGTGCTCGCCGCCGTCGACCTGCTGGTGCGCGGCACCACCGAGATCGTCGTGACGGGCGACCGCCCCGACCTCGTCGCGGTCGCCCGCGCTCGGCTCCTCCCCAACGCCGTCCTGGCGTGGGGCGAGCGCTACGACTCACCCCTCTGGGATGGCCGCGAAGACGGCCGCGCCTACGTCTGCCAGCACTACGCCTGCCGGCTCCCTGCTGAAGACGTGGAGACCCTCGCCGCCCAGCTCCAGTAGGGGGGGCCTTCAGCGGCGGTGACCGCATTCTCGCCACGACGCGGCAAGCATCAGCGCAGATGATCCCCGAGGGCCTGTCAACCAGAAGCACAGCCAGCGCGTCTAGGGGGATGTGACGACCATGGCGCCCGACCGGAGAGCAGCGGAGGTCGACCTCGATGCCCTCTTCCGTGCCCACGCCACCCCGCTGCTGCGCTTGGCGATCGTGCTCACCGGCGACCGGCCACTGGCCGAAGAGCTGGTGCAGGACGCCTTCGTGCGGCTGCACCGCTCCGGCACTGCTCCGGCGATCGGCGCCGAGCTCGCCTACCTCCGACGGACGGTCATCAACCTGTCCCACGGACACCATCGCCACCTCCGAGTGGTGCGGGGCCATCACCCTGATGCTCCCGGCACCGAGGCCAGTGCCGAGGTGGACGCCGTGCGCCGCGACGGCCAGCGCCGAGTGGTCGACGCCGTGCGTGCCCTGCCCGAACGCCAGCGCGACTGCATCATCCTGCGGTTCTACGCCGACCTCACCGACGTCGAGATCGCCGACGCCCTCGGCATCAGCGCCGGCTCCGTGAAGACCCACCTCCACCGCGCCCGAGCGGCGTTGGCCGACCGCTTGGAGGCTCTCCGATGAGCGACCAGACCCCCGACCCCCACGACGACCTCCTCCGCGCCGCTCTCCACGCCGAGGCCGGGGGCATCACCGCCGACGCCGAGCTCCTCGCCCACATCCAGGCCGCCACGAGCACGCGGCCGGCCTATCGGCGCGTGACGCCGTGGCTCCTCGCGGCTGCGCTCTGCGCGCTGGTCGTCGGTGTGGGAGCCACGCTGCTCACCGACGACGACACGGAGGTCGACACACTCGACGACCCCTCCACCACCACCTCCACGACCACCTCCACCACGGACATGTTCGACGTCCTGTCCCATGCGTTCCCGTGTGAGGGAGACAGCGGCTTCCAGACGGTCATCTACCTCGCGTCGAGCGCCACCGCAGAGGAGGTCGACGCGGTGGGGACTGCGCTTGACGCCGACCCGCGGGTCCAGAGCACTCGCTCCATCCCCCCGACCGAGGTGGCGGCGGCGTTGGAAGCGGCCGCGCCCGAGGCGGATTGGAACCCGGCCTCCATCCCGTCGGGCTACCTCACCACCTCCCTCACCAGCGAGGACGACCTCGCCGTCCGCGGTGCGGTCTCGGACCTACCCGGCGTCCGGGCCACGTCGAGCACGGCGTGCACGGGCACCACCACCCCTGACCCCGGTCGTCCGAGCCTCGTCGTGCTGGTGCGGGAGGACGGCATGCTCGTCGCCATCGACCTCACCACCGGTGAAGAGCGGGAGCTCTACGCCGAGGGGGACCCGAACGGACCGGGCGCCACCGAGGAGGGCGGGTCGAACTACATCGACAGCGTCGAGATGTCCCCCAGCGGCGAGTGGATCTACTTCTCGACCTGTTGCGTACCGGCCGGCGGGAACACCTACAGGATCGCCACGACCGGCGGAGAGCCCGAGCTCGTCGCCGTGGGCTCCTACCCCAGGCTGAGCCCCGATGGTCGGTACGTCGCCACCGGTTCGACGCCGGTCCTCCTCGTCACCCCGGTCGATCCAGTGCGTAGCGGCCTCGCCTTCAGCTACGACCTCGAGGGCTGGTACGTCGCGTCCCTGGCCTGGTCCCCGGACGGGACCCAGCTCGCCTATGCGGCGGACAGCGAGGTCACTGGCGAGGTGCGCCAGGTGGACCTGCTTTCCTTCGACGGTGCCGCGCTGAACCCGGCCGACATGGGGAAACCGGACAACCCGGGCGCGTTCGCGGCCTGGACCCCCGACGGAACGCTCACGACCAGCTCGGGAGGCCCGATCGACGACGACCGTGCGCTGAGCCAGGACCGCAGCTACCACTGGATGCTCTGGGTCGATGAAGCGGGCGTCGTGCGCGAGCAGGCGCACCAGTCCGGCGATCGCACCCCCCTACCCGGCCTCCCCAAGGCCATCGCGGCCGATTGGTAGATCAGGATTCCCTCGGCAGCAGCGGCTCGCCGCGCACGCCGCTGGCCCGGCTGAGCCGACCGTCGACGGTCGCGAGTGGCGCCTGGCGAGAGCAGCACGCAACAGAGCATCAACATCGAGGGGCTCCCGACATCGAGGGCGACGCCCGAGGCTGCTCAGACCTTGATGACGATCTTGCCGATGTTCTCGCCGAGGAACATGGCGTTGAGGGCCTGGGGGCCGGACTCGAGGCCCTCGAAGATGTGGCTGCGGTGCTGGAGGCGGCCGTCAGCCACCCAGGTGCCCAGGGTGTCCATGATCTCGCCGTAGCGGCCCCACGAGTCCCAGGAGATGAAGCCCTCCATGCGGGCCCGACGGGAGATGAGGTTGAGGTAGTTGGGCGGGCCGGGCGGCTTGAACTGGTCGTTGTACGACGAGATCGCCCCGCACAGCACGACGCGGGCATGGTCGGCCAAGCGACCGAGTACGGCGTCGAGGATCGGACCGCCGGTGTTGTCGAAGAAGACGTCGACGCGCTTCGGGCACAGCTCGCGCAGCTTCGCCGGCACGTCGTCGGTGCGGTGGTTGATGGCGCCGTCCAGGCCAAGGCCGTCCACCAGCCACGCGCACTTCTCGTCGGTGCCGGTGATGCCGATCACCCGGCAGCCGAGGATCTTGGCGATCTGG
>Ga0105044_10003910_pt1 | contig 20464 bp, 20 predicted proteins | sample MAT01_FD_78092 | JGI IMG/M metagenome (GOLD analysis project Ga0105044, IMG submission 78092) | Freshwater microbial communities from Lake Fryxell liftoff mats and glacier meltwater in Antarctica - MAT-01 | ecosystem: Environmental > Aquatic > Freshwater > Ice > Liftoff microbial mat | place...
TGGCACGAAGCGCCTAAATTTATTACAAATTTTAAGATGCTACCATTTCCAATGCTTATGCTGATTTAATAACTTTCGAAGTCTTTAAGCCTTTTTTCAATTGCTTCATTTGCGGCTTTCTGCTTTGCAATTTCAGCTTTCTTGCTGTCTTGACTGTTGCCGTTTTCTGCTAAATCGCTTTTGGCTTTTTTAATAGTTTCTTCACTTTCCTTTATCTGGTCGTTAAGTTGTTTATTCTTTTTTTCTAATGCAGCTTGTTCATCATTGCGCTTCTCTAATTCTTTTTGCGCAGCAGCCAATTCAGATTCAATTGCAAGTTTTTCCATACGCATTCCAAATCGGCGCATAAAATTTTTACTTGCTTCTACTTTTTCGGGAAGTGTTGTGGTGGAGACAAATGTGAGATTTATTTCAAAAAATCCCGTAACTTTTATATAGTCAGAATATTCAGTAAAAAGAAAATACACATTTATTGGGTCGGCACTTAACGATGCATTTACAAAGCTTGTTAATTTTAATTCGTGCTTTGCAGATTCTTCAATATCGGCTTTTTTCTGCATTTCAATTACCCAAGCTTTCAGGGCTTTAATGGTTTCTTTTTCTTTTGCTTTATCCAAAGTAATTGTATAACCTGTGCGTTCACCCAAACTCATGGTGGCTGTTCCTTCAGTTACAATAAATTCTTTCTGAGCAAAAATAGCAGTGCTAATAAGCATGAAAGCCGAAAGGCAAAAGGTTTTTAAAGTTGTCATATATCCTAGTTTTTAATTTTGTGTTTATGGAAAGGTCAAAAACCATTCCAATAATTTTAGCCCAATTTAAGCGATAGACATTAATTAATCAATCAAACTATTGCTTTAGTTGGGTAAAGCCCGAATAGCAAAAATGTAATGCATGATGTAAAATTGCTTGAAACCTTTGATTTGCCTGCATACAATTAACTGTTGCTATTTCTATTGCTTATTCCGGGTTTACCGCTGATTACTTGGTGTAAAGTAACTAAAAACGCTTTCAAAAAGCAATGATAGTTTCAATTTGGTGATAAGATTTTTGTTCCGATTGTGTACAGGTCTAGTAAAAATATGTTTATAATCACTATCATTTTAGTTTGAACAATAGCTACTTTTGAAACTATAAAACTTGAAATGATGAGAAAAGTAATTTTTCTGACTATAGCATTGATACCTACAACTGCAATCTACGCTCAGCTTGAGCAATCATCCTTTAGCGCAACAGGAAGGGGAGGAACGGCAACATCGTTTGTTACTGATTATCAAGCACTTGGTATTAATCCCGCTAATTTGGGTTTTCAAACAGACCATGCGTTTTCTTTAGGATTGGCAGAAATAGGGTATGGATTTTATTCCGATGCATTAGTTAGAGATGATGTAAGGGCAATTTTGTTTAACAATGAAGACTCCATAACGCAGGAAGAATCGCAATTGTTAGCGCAATCGTTTTTAGATGAGGGATTAAAATTTGACATTGATATAATGGCGTTTGGATTTAGTTTGCGTATACCAAAAGCAGGAACGTTTGCATTTAGCATTACGGGTAGCGCAAGTTACAGCACAAAATTTGGTGGTGAAGCAGCGAATATTATTTTTGAAGGGTATGATTATGCTGGATATTTTGATACGGTTATTATTACTCCAACCGAAATTTATGGCATAGCATATGAGCCGTTAAGTTTATCGGAATTATTTGGCGATTCAGAATTTTTATTAAATATTAATACATCATTTAATGCTGGTTACGGCTTAAAATTATTTGGCTCTGAAGAAACAATCAGCGGTTATGCTGGAATCGGGTTTAAATATATTTTGGGTTATGCATATCTTGATATGCGCACCGATGGTTCTACAGTTACTGGACTAAGCGCGCTCGGTTTAGATATTCTTGAGTTACAGGAAGGGGTAACATCATCATCGCTTACAACTTCGGCTGCAGAACCTGTTGGGCTTGGAACTGGCTGGGATTTTGGCTTCAGTTTAAAAGTGCGTGATGTATTAACTGCAAGCATTGCCGTAACCGATATTGGTAAAATGAAATACACTGCTAACGTGTTGCAAATAAATGATTTTGTATTAGATACTGTAGCATTTAGCGGTGTTACTACAACCGATCCAATCGACTTAATAAGTGAAATGCTAAATGAAGAAGAATTAATTGAATATTCTGCATTAACCGAATTTGAAGTTAATTTACCAACTAATTTACGACTTGGGGCTTCGCTTAAATTAAATGATTTTGTTGATGTTGGCTTAGATGCTGTTTTTCCAATGAATGATGTTTCAGGCGCTTTTGAAAATCCAGTTATTGGTGCTGGTGCTCAATTTAAATTATTAAAAGTAATTAAGCTCTCGGCAGGTGTTTCGGCAGGTGGCGGATATGCATATAATATTCCTGCAGGTATAGGACTCGATTTTAAAATTTGGGAACTTGGTTTCGCTACGCGCGATATTTCAACTTGGTTTGGAGAGGCAAGTCCTTATGTATCTATGGCGACTGGCGTGTTGCGATTTAAAATTTAATTCACACCATTTTAAGTGCAGTTAAAACAACACATTTTCGTTTATTCAATTACTTGATATAACCGTTTTGCTTCATCTCTAGAGCATGCATTGTAATGCCACCACTCAGCAGGCAATTGACGGAAGCCAGCCTGCTGCATGACACTCCTTAATATTTTTCTGTTATTAATTTGCGCAGATGTAAGTTTCCCTTCCAATAACATTTTGCTTTCCAATTGTGGCTCAGCTTCTTCACCAAAATAGTCGAACGGTGTGCCCATGTCGAGCGGGGCTCCATTTTTTTTCGCGAGCGACAAATCAATTGCAGCTCCGTAATTATGAATACTTCCTTTTTTGGGATTAGATAAGTATTTTTCTTTTTGCCCTGGCGGTAAATCTAATATAGCCCACATTTTATATTGAATACTTAATGGGCGAACGGCATCATAAATTATAAATGTTAAATCTGGATGTTGTACTTGCAAAAACAGATAAGCCTTTTTTAAGCGCTCGGCTACATCTTGTTGAAGGTAAGCATTAGTTAAATCACCATAAACATCAGCATGCAAAAAATTATCGGTGGTGGAATATTTGAGTTCAACTATAATTTCGGGTATTTCCTTTTGCACGTTTATTAACCCAGCATTAATGAGCGATTTTTCAAGTGTTGAGTCAATGCTATTCGTTTTTGGTAAATCTTTTTCCAGCGTGGATAATTCAGCGTCTTTTGATTTACATGCTGCTAAACAGTAAACAATTGATATCAGCAATAATCTGATTTTCATAAGGTAAATGTAGTAAAGTTTAAAACTTACAGCGTTCCCAAAGTCGTTAATAAGCAACGAAATCAGCCTATACCAATCTGCTAATGTCTGTAAAAAGCTACAGGTCAAATTTTGATTGAAAAGGGCATTTAGGAGCAAAATTCGTTATCTCAAGCATGAATTACCCCGATAGGAACCCATTTTAAAAGTTTTTTTCATTATGAGTAAGGTAAACTGCTACTTTTTTCTTTTTTTAGTATTCAAGCCTTACCTTTGCGGCGAAATTCAAAATTTATCACTATCGTGAAGTCTATAAACAAGGTTCTGTCTGCAGTTTTTCTGGGTGTGCTAATGCTGTCTGTAGGGCAGGTTACAGCTGCTTCAGAAGGTAAGTATGATGCCAAAGCGTTCGCTATGCACCACGTTGCAGATGCGCACGAATGGCACATAGTGGGAGGGTTAACCATTCCATTGCCTTGTATCGTGATTCACGATGGGCTTCATGTTTTTTTAAGTAGCAAAATGCCTTCGGCGCACCACGGTACTGCTGAAGCAGAAGTTGCCGAAACACATACTGCAGCTGCCGATGCAGCAGTTCACGCAGCCGAAACCCATGCATCACCAGCTGCGCATCACGAAACATATAATGGTTTTTATTTTAGCGAAAGCGGCAGAATTGCTCACGAGGATGGTGGTTTTACGCTCGACTTGTCAATAACTAAAAACGTAGCAACCTTAATTATTGTGGCTTTAATCATGTTTTTAGTGTTTACATCGGTTGCCAGAGCTTATGGACGACGCGAAGGTGAGGCGCCTAAAGGGTTGCAGAGTTTTATGGAACCACTTATCATTTTTGTTCGCGACGAAGTTGCCAAGCCGAACTTAGGTAACAAAACAGATAGGTATTTACCTTATTTGCTCACTGTTTTCTTCTTCATCTGGATTTCGAACATGATGGGGCTTATTCCATTAATAGCTAATCCTAACCTTACCGGAAACATTGCGGTTACATGCGCATTAGCGTTGATGACCTTCTTAATAACTAATTTACATGCAAACAAATATTACTGGGGCCATATTTTTAATCCACCAGGAGTGCCATTAGCCATTAAAGTTATTTTAGTGCCTATCGAGTTAGCTGGTGTTTTTATTAAGCCAGTTGCCTTGATGATACGTTTGTTTGCAAACATAACTGCAGGTCACATTATTATTATCAGTCTTGTTGGTCTCATTTTCGTGTTTGGAAATGCAGGTGAAAACATAGGCGGTGGTATTGGTGGCGCAGCAGTAGCTGTTCCGTTTACACTTTTCATGAGTTTTCTTGAGTTGCTAGTAGCATTTTTGCAGGCATTCATTTTTACAATGTTAAGTGCTTTGTTTATTTCGTTAGCGCAAGAAGATCATCAACACGATAACCATGCTGCACATGCAGCAGCAGCGCATCATTGATTATTATTTATTAACCAATATAAAACAGTAACATGGATTTATTAACAATTATGCAAGCAGCTGAAGGCGGTGTTAAAGGTATCGCAGCTATCGGTGCAGGTTTAGCAGCTATTGGAGCTGGTATCGGCGTAGGTCGTATCGGTGGTAGCGCACTTGAGTCAATGGCTCGTCAGCCAGAAGTAATCGGCGAAATTAGAACTAACATGATTATCGCTGCAGCGTTGGTTGAAGGGGTTGCACTCTTCGCAGTTGTTGTTGCCCTTTTACAAGGGTAAAAAAATTAAAATCAGTGGCAACGGTTGGTTGCTGCTGATTTTTAACTGAGTAACATTGGTTATACTTGTATAACCTATATATAAAATATAAAATTAGAACAATGGTACTTTTAGGTTCATTCGACATTATTACACCAGATCCAGGGTTATTTATCTGGACGGTATTTGTTTTCCTTATCTTATTATGGATATTAAACAAATATGCTTTCGGTCCAATTAAAAATGCATTAACAAAACGTGAAGAAGGTATTGCTGAAGCATTGCACCAAGCTCAAAAAGCTCGCGAAGAAATGGCGAACATGAAAGCCGACAACGAAAAAATTCTGAACGAAGCGCGTGAGGAGAGAATCAGAATGTTGCGTGAAGCTAAAGATGCTAAAGATCAAATTATTACTGAAGCACGTGTTAAGGCAAATGCTGAATACAATCGCATTGTTGATGAAGCTAAAGGCGCAATTAATAATCAGAAAATGGCTGCTTTAATTGAGATAAAAAACAATGTGGGTACCATGGTGTTAGAAGTTTCTGAAAAGATATTGAGAAGAGAACTCGACAAAAAATCAGAACAGGAACAATACATCAAACAATTGGTAGACGAAATTAAAGTGAATTAATATGCAGGGCAATTGAGCCAGCAATAAAATATAATTATCAATGTCATCATCTAAATTAGCAACACGTTACGCAAAATCAATCCACGACTTTGCCATTGAAAATGGCAAGCTATCGGAGGTATTGGCAGATATGCGCTTGTTAAAAACTTCCATTGATAACAACCGTGAGTTTTACATGATGCTGAAAAGCCCGATTGTAAATGGAGATAAAAAAATGCAAGTTGTGCTAAATGTTTTTCACGATAAAATTAGCAATATCACTGAAAATTTTATCGCTATATTAATGCGTAAAAATCGTGAATCACATTTCCCTGAAATTATTAATGCATTTATTGTGCAGTATAATGCTTACATGCATATTACGCCTGTAACCATCACTACCGCGCAAGCAATTTCTGAAGATGTGCAAGCAACTTTAGTAAATAAACTAAAAACTACAGTAGGATTAGAACAAATTGAATTAACTACCAAAATAGATAAATCTTTAATTGGTGGGTATATTTTAAATTGGGACAATAAATTAATTGATAATTCAATTGCACGTGGATTAGCAATATTGAAGGACGAATTTGATAATAATGATTATGTAAGGAAGTTCTAATTAACTTTTGTTAATTGGCATTACTGCATAAAAGCAATAAATAATAATTATAAAAAAATAAATACAGAATCATGGTAGACGTAAAACCTGATGAAATAAGCGCGATTCTTCGCCAACAATTAAGCAATTTTAAAACTAGTGCCGAACTTGAAGAAGTTGGAACAGTATTGCAAGTAGGTGACGGTATAGCCCGCATTTACGGATTAAACAATGCTAAATCTGGTGAATTAGTAACTTTCGAAAACGGCGTTCGCGCAATTGTATTGAATCTTGAAGAAGATAACGTGGGTGTGGTATTGATGGGTGCTTCAGATGAAATTAAAGAAGGCGATACCGTGCGTAGAACGGGAAATATTGCTTCTATTAAAGTAGGTGAAAGCATGTTAGGTCGCGTTGTAAATACACTCGGCGAGCCTATCGACGGTAAAGGTCCTTTAACAGGTGACTTATATGAAATGCCACTCGAGCGGAAAGCACCGGGTGTAATTTATCGTCAGCCTGTAAACGAACCACTTCAAACTGGTTTGAAACCAATCGATGCAATGATTCCTATCGGACGTGGTCAACGTGAATTAATTATTGGTGACCGCCAAACAGGAAAAACGGCTATTGCCATCGATACGATTATTAATCAAAGAGAATTTTACGAAGCTGGTAAACCGGTATTTTGTATATATGTAGCTTGCGGACAGAAAAACTCAACTGTTGCTCAGGTTGCAAAAACATTAACTGACCATGGAGCAATGGAATATACAATTATTGTTGCTGCTTCTGCGTCAGATCCTGCACCATTGCAATTTTATGCACCATTTGCCGGCGCTGCAATCGGAGAGTTTTTCCGCGATACAGGACGTCCAGCATTAATTGTTTATGATGATTTATCTAAGCAAGCTGTTGCTTATCGCGAGGTGTCATTATTGTTACGTCGCCCACCAGGACGTGAAGCATATCCAGGTGATGTATTTTATTTACATAGCCGTTTATTAGAGCGCGCAGCGAAAGTGATTAACAACGACGAGATTGCAAGCCAAATGAACGATCTTCCTGCCTCATTAGTAGGAAAAGTTAAAGGTGGTGGAAGCTTAACTGCATTGCCAATTATTGAAACACAAGCTGGCGATGTATCTGCATATATTCCAACTAACGTAATTTCAATTACCGATGGTCAGATATTTCTCGAAACTAACTTATTCAACTCTGGTGTTCGTCCCGCAATTAACGTGGGTATATCAGTGAGTCGCGTAGGTGGTAACGCTCAGATTAAATCAATGAAAAAAGTTGCAGGTACATTAAAGTTAGACCAAGCACAATATCGCGAATTAGAAGCGTTCTCGAAATTTGGTTCCGATTTAGATGCCGCAACTATGGCCGTTTTAAATAAAGGTAAACGCAACGTTGAAATCTTGAAGCAAAAACAGTATGCGCCAATGTCTGTTGAAAAACAAATTGCAATTATTTACCTCGGAACAAAAGGTTTATTAGGAAAAATTCCAGTTGATAAAATTAAAGCGTTTGAAGATGCATACTTAACTTATCTTGAAACCCATAATAAATCAGTTCTTGATGGGTTAAAGGCAGGTCAATTAACCGATGAAATTACATCAACACTTGAACGTGTTGCGCTAGATATGAGCAAACAATACAACGCTTAATTAAGCCGTATTAATAAAAAGAAAGGTTCATTATTGAACACATTAGATAATAAGCAATGGCAGGTAAATTAAAAGAAGTCCGCATCAGAATCGCTTCCGTAGCTAGCACACAGCAAATTACCAAAGCAATGAAAATGGTATCAGCTGCAAAGCTGCGCCGCGCACAGGAAGCAATTTTACAAATGCGTCCTTATGCTTTAAAGATGGGCGAATTACTCAGCAACATTGCAGAAGCTGCTGGCGATGATGTAAAAATTGATTTTGCAAAATCACGCGAAGTGAAATCAGTATTATTGGTTGCCGTAGCATCTGATAAAGGGTTATGCGGCGCATTTAACGCAAACGTAATTAAACAAATTAAGGCTACGATTGAAGCAAAATACAGCCATCTACCTAAAGCAAACGTGAAAGTGCTATTCATTGGCAAAAAGGGTTACGATGTAATGAAGCGCAGTACCTATACCATGAATACCGATTTTATGGACTTATTTACTAGAATTAATTTTACCAATGTTTCTCGCGCAACTTCTTACATAAAAGAAGGATTTTTGAAAGGTGAGTTTGATGAAGTAATGGTTGTGTATAATAAATTTAAGAACGCAGGAACACAAATATTAGAGACAGAACAATTTTTGCCAATTAAAAAATTGGTTCCTACACCAGGTGCTAAGAAAGTAAAAGCAGATTATATCTACGATCCTGAAAAGGAACAAATGATTACCGAATTAGTGCCACGCATTTTAAATACTACATTCTACAGATACATTCTTGATTCAAATGCATCGGAACATGGTGCTCGTATGACTGCAATGGACAAAGCATCAGAAAATGCAAGTGAATTGCTCAAAGATTTGAAAGTATCTTACAACCGCGCACGCCAAGCTGCTATTACAACTGAGCTTACTGAAATTGTGAGCGGTGCTGCTGCATTGCAAGGGTAAATAATTTCATTTTTACAATTTAATGACTAAATAAATGTAATCAAAAGCCGCTTTAAAGCGGCTTTTGTTGCAGTAATTAAAACTCATCGTTTTTATAAATTAAACTTTTGTGACAATCACCTTTAAGGGTGATTTTTTTTTGTTAAAGTTGTTTGATATTTTTATAGAGAAAGTAGAATTATACCTGCGTTGAGTAAGAAATAATTTGCACTCCTTAAGTGGTTTAATAGATTTTTCTCACCTTTAAATATAATCAAAATGAAAACGCTATTAACAAAAAAATTAAAGCATGGAATTGGTAACTTCACGAACATTTGTAGTAGGTCTTTTCTATTATTAATGATTATTTCATCATTGTTTTTTATTTCCTCGTGTTCTAAAGAAAATGAAGAGTCAATTTCAAGTGTGTCTTACTCCAGTTTAGATATAAAAGGACTAAGCTTTGAAAATGGGTATTTGGTTTTTTCTGATGAAAGTTCATTTCAAGAAACTGTTAAATTTTTACTATTACACCAAGATGATCTTTCAGATTTTTACAATGCTTTCCCATAATTTATTTCTGCAGATGCGCAATATAAACTTGATTTGGAAAATTTTGATATTGGAGTAAAAAGTATTGCCGATATTTCTAAATTTAAATCAATGTATTTGCGAACGATTAATAGTGAAACAGAAGTTGTGCCAACAATAGATGCATTTATACTACGTTATTTGGCTAATATTGATCATGTTTTTCAAATTGGGGATGTTTTATATTATTTTACATACGAAATTCCTATGAAATTTGTTATATTAAATAAAAATGGGGTAGTATTTGATATCGCAAATGCTAAAGAAATATACCCAATTTTTAGAAATATAGATAGTGAAATTTCAGATATTGGTTCACGTGCAATAACAGATGAATTTACATATAACTATTACACCTATGCGGTGGACAGGAGATTTTATGGTAATATGGAAACTACAGATGTTGGAGTGTATTTAGAAATTAGATTAACTACAAAACATCAAAACAAATCTCTTGGTATATGGGTGGGTGAAAAAGCTACATACATAGCTACTATTGGATCGGGAAAGTATACTGGTCCTTTTGCGGGAGATCCTACGCAATATGATTACGATGTTAATGTTAATAAATATGATGCAAATGATGCCAATTATGTTATTTCAGGATTGGGAGGTCTTGGTGGTGGAGATCATTATTACTTTGTTTCAGGTGTATGTAATAATACTCATAAATTTAATAAGGATTGCAGCGGTGCTTTATACGCAAATTATTAAATATCTTTGTAAGGGAGGGGGCATTGCCGCCTCCCTAATTTATATTATGTCTCTTAAAATACTTGTAATTATTAGTTTAGTTTTTATGTCTAAATTAGGAAACTCTCAAGTAATTTTATCAGGGTATTTATATGAAGAATCAAGTTCTTCTATTCTTATTGGTGCAGTTGTTTAAACTTGCGAAAGCAGATACGGCACTGCTACAGATGAATTTGGTTATTTTAAATTGATTGTTGACAGCCTTCCTGTTTGTTTGAAAGTTTCTTATATTGGCTTCGAACCAAAGATTATTGCGATAGCTGAAAACAAACAAACAAACTTAAATATTCCTCTTAGAGGTATAGAATTGGACCCAGTTACAATATTTAGTTCATCACAAAACCCTGATGAACATATTAATGTTACAAATATTGATGTTGAAAAATTAAAAGTAATTCCATCAATAGCAGGCGAGCCTGATTTAATGAAGGCACTTTCAATTGCTCCTGGAATTAGTTTAGCACAAGAAGGTTCATCGGTTTTAGTTGTTCGTGGCGGAAACCCTGAGCAAAATTTAATTTTATTTGACGGGATACCGATTTTTAACCCAAATCACCTTTTGGATTTTTCTCTGCATTTAATCCTTCTGCTATTAGTAGTATTAAAGTTTACAAAGGGGACTTTCCAGCTGAATACGGCGGCCGATTATCATCAGTAATTGATATCACAACAAAAGAAGGACCTAAAAAGGGATATGTAAATAATGAATTTACAATTGGCACAGTAAGTTCTAATTTATATTCTGAAGCACCGTTGTCGAAAAATAAAACCAGCTATACAATCGGCGGTCGAATTTCTTACCTTGGATTAGTTTTGTTACCACTACAGTTAATTGTAAAAGCGAATGGAAGTGGAACTTACACAAATTATTGGTTGTACGATGTTAATGCAAATGTGAATACCAATGTTGGTGAAAAAGGCAAATTGAAATTTAGTTTCTTTCATAATAATGATTACTTTTCACAATATGATAAATTAAAGGATGATATTTCAGAAATTAATTTTAAATGGGGTAATACGGCAGGCGTGGTCTTATATCGCTTACCTTTAAACGACACCACTTTTTTAACTGCTAAACTTAATTTTAGTGGATTTCGTTTTATCGTAAATATTGAAAACACTAATACTGCAGATGTACTGAATACAATTTATAATGATAAATCTACGATAAGCAATTTAAATGCAGCTGTTGGTTTTGATAGGCAGATTTCGAAACGGTATATTTTATCGTATGGAGTTAGTGGAGATGTTACTTTTATTAAACCCAATAACCTCGATTTTTCTACAACACAAAATGGCAACATAACAAATGTATTGGATACTTTTTCAAACCAATTCATTAGCCTGGTGCCATGGTTATATATCGACAATGAATTATTTTAAAACCTACGTTAAAAGTACCTTTTGGTGGTCGATTAGGTTATTTTTATAATGATGGTTATAACGAATTATTGTATGAACCAAAAATTAGCAAATCAGCAATCCCTAACGACTTTACTGCCTGGAATATTGCATTTACAAAAATGAGTCAAACGTATCATTACTTATCCTTAAATTCAAGTACTTTACCCACTGAAATTTGGCTACCCGCAACGGCCAATGCACCAATTGAATCGGCTACCCAACTGAGTATAGGGTGGTTTAAAAATTTTACTAAAGCAGACTTAAAATTTACAGCAGAAATATATTATAAAAGCATGGTTAAACTTGTTGCATTTGTGCCTGGCCAACCAAGTTTATTTAATGCACTAATGACTGGTCAGAACGAATTATTCCTTATGGCATCGGCAGCGCTTTTGGAGGAGAGTTATTTGTTGAAAAAGATTTTAAATATTTAAACTTGACATTGGAATATACTTATGGTAAAAGCGAAAGACGATTTGGAGGCATTAACAACGACAATTTTTATCCTTCAAAATATGACATTACACATGATGTTGGACTAAGCGCAGGATTTGTTATTACAGATAAATGGTCGATGCAAACTCTATTTGTTTATCAAACAGGTAGACCTGTTACTTTGCCCTCAGCAGTGTTTATTGATCCGGGTGGCTTGCCTTCCTATATTTATGATGAAATAAATGGTAGTAGATTGCCAGATTATCATCGTTTAGACGTTTCGTTTATTAGAGAAAAACAAATTTCAACATATAAATTTAGTAAATGGACAATTGGTGTATATAATGTTTATGCAAGGAGTAATCCGATGTATTTGGAATTAAATTACAGTGGTTTGCCTGTCAATATTTATCCACCTTTAAGAAACGATTCGTATGTGACCCAGCAGACTGTATTTAAATTTGTACCGTTTATTAGTTATAGTTTAAAATTTTAAGCATGAATTACGTTTTTAAAATTTTACTTTTAAGTGCACTATTATTAATGGTGTTTGGCTGTAACAAACGTTTAGATAATTACGAATTAGATTATTCTGGAAATCGCTTGGTATTGTTTGGTAATATATCAAATGAACTTGGTGTTACTGTTTAATTAACGCACACACTTCCGCCAACTGGCACATACTATTTTGATGAAATAAATGTAGAAGTTAGTGATGCAACAATCGTGCTTTTTGAAAATAATATTGCTGTTGATACACTAACCGAAATAGAGCCACGGAGTTATTTTTTGTCTTATGTGCCATTTCCAGGAAATAGCTTTTCGGTAACTGCTTCAGCAACTGGATTTGTAACAGTGTTTTCGGACAATGTGCTGTTTCATGATTCAATTAGTTTAGATGATGTTGTTTATGAAGCAGGTTTCGAAGATATAAGTGGCGATCCCGCTTTTTCTGTTTTGCCTGTGTTTAATGATGATATAAGTATTAAAAATTATTACGCATTTGGATTCCGATTATTTATTGGAGAAGATTTATACACAGGTAACGTATATGAAAATCCAGATTCCGACCCTTTAGGATGTGAAGCAGGTATTTTTGTATACAATGAAGTGTTTATTAAAGTATATTCCGACAACTGTTTTTCAGGAACAGCATTTCCATTTACATTTATTAGTGCTAAGGTTTATTACGAAGCAGAAATATTTCCATTTGATAAATGCGAATTTACAATAAGCGCAATATCAAATGAATTATATAATTATATTTCTAACCAATCGGAAACTGCAGGCACTCAATTGCTATTTAGTGATCCTAAAATAAACTATACCAATATTAATAATGGGTTTGGGGTATTTTGGACGCAATATGATACTACTTTTGTTTATCATTTTTAAGTGAATAGATCACCCGCCCAATTCATCCACAATAATCTCCGCTTCATTCACATTCATGCCTTTCTTTTTGCCTTCTATAATGGCTTGTTTGGCATATTTTTTCGCAAGGTCGTTGTAACCTGTTTTGTAGTATATTTTTGCTGCGGTGAGGTTGTTAAAATATTCGGATTTTAATTCGGCACTGCGCACTGCATATATTGCACCTTTCATCAGTGTGCTTTTTTCGTCGCTGTGGTCGTAAAAATTATCGCTTATCCTGCGCAAGGTATTGGCGTCGTTCCACAAATACGTTTCCGCGCCCGACTTTGCACTATTGATATATGCCGACCAATGTTTGTTTTTTTCGTAAATATTTAAATCATTTACAAGTATAAGTGAATCTACTATCGGCATGCCAAATGTTCTAGCAATATTGCGCATTCTGAAATAGTTGGTCGTATCATTATTATTTGCAGGTGTTTGTAAATTAAAGGCCGCGGTTAAATAAAATTTTCGATCTACTTTTTTTGCAGTCACAACTTGCCCAAAATCTTCGCGATGGGCAAACATAAATTTAAATATATCTGATTCCATATCACTCACGCTCATGCTTACAATTTTCCAATTTGTAGTGTTTATATCCAACTGTTTATTGTTCGCAGCAAAATAAGAATTGGCAACACCTTGTGTAGATAATCTTCCACGTGATAATACCAATAAATAATTGTAACAGGCTGTAGAGTCAGCCATGTTTTTTTCGAATGAAATTCTATTAGTCGGAATTTGATTTTTGGGGTCTAAAGCTAATCGACCTTGTTTCACAAATTCAGTCCCTTTAAATTCACCAACATATTGGTATAAGGATTCTCCTTTACCATTTAATATTACGAATGTAGGAAACGAAGTAATAAAAAATTGTTTGATGTATTTTTTTGCCATTGCCTGATCCAACAAATCAGCTTTTACATTAATATAATTGTTATTGTAAAAATTGCTTACAGCGGTATCTGTAAAAACTTCATTAAGCATTTTTTCGCAATGGCCGCAGGTGCTTTGGTAAGCCATAAAAAGAACAGGTTTGCCCGTTTTACCAGATTCAATCACTGCATCTTCAAGACTCACAGGTTGAAAATCGATAGATTGACCGAAAAGGAGTGCTCCAGACAAAAAAACCGTGAAAAACAGGGTTACAATACGATACATAGGTTCAAAGTTATTACTTAGAGGTGAATTGGTGATTTACTACACAAAAATCTCTCCAAATATGGCTGTGTGCCCCAACAATTCCTTAACTTTGCACTGCAATGAACGATCTGCAGAAACTCTTAGAAGCCTTAATATTTAGCAGCGAGCAGCCAATTACCGCTGCCGAGCTCCAAACTATCCTATTTACCTATTCTGGTGAAGAAGTGAGCTTGGAAGCTATTCAGGAACAAGTTGATTATCTTTCAACAAAGTATGAGAGTGACGATTTTATTTTCGAAATAGTTAAAACAGGTGGTGGATACCAATTTTTATCTAAACCATATTACCATAAACCAATAACTGCGCTACTTCAGCACAGGGCAAAACGTAAACTGTCGGTAGCGGCATTGGAATGTTTATCTATAATTGCCTATTCGCAGCCAGTTACTAAAACCGACCTAGAGCAAATTCGCGGTGTAAATTGCGACCATACCATTCAAAAATTAATGGAGCGCGATCTTATAAAAATAAACGGCCGAGCAGAAACAGCGGGTAGACCGCTATTATATGGCACTACCCAGTATTTTATGGATTATTTCGGCATTAACGGTTTAGAAGAGTTGCCGCGATTAAAAGAATTTGAACAAAAAGATACTTCTATTGGCTCACCATCCGATATCATGGAAAATATTGATGAAGCATATAGTCAAGTGAATTTTAATGACGAGCGTCGCGATGATGCCCAAAATATACAAAATGAAGAAAACGAACAACAGAACGAGCAGGACGTCGAACTCATCGACCAGCCGTACAACGAAGCCAACGAGCAGCCGCTCGAAGAGCAAGCCGGAACCGGCGGAGACGAGCAGGCCGAAGAGCAACAAGACCTTGGCGAAGTTGAAGATCAACAGATCTGACAAGAGCAACAGAACAGAGAAAAGCAACAGAACAGAGAAAAGCAACAGCGGTTTCGAAAAAAACTTCTCTAAAAACGAAACGCCTATTATTAAAGCTGCTGGAAATCCCGGTGCGCCAAATAGTAACCCTAATAGAAAGGTGGAGCGATTAGAACGCGCTAAAAAATTCGCAAAAAAGTATAATACCAGTTCCGGTGAAGAAGGTGGTGAGAAAAAATTTGGCAGTCGCGATGAAAAATTTACAAAGCGCAGCTCCAAAGGGAAATATGGTCGCAACGCTTATAAAGATGAAGGACCTACCAAGAAGGAACGCGATTTAATGAACAAGCTGAATAAAAAACGCGAGTTCCAAACAAGTAGATTCGAAAAGAAATCGGCAGCGCCATATAAAAAAGAAAGTAAGCCTAAAAGTGCCGATGGCGAAAGTGGGTATTCAAAAAGATTAAATAAAGAATCTGCACCAAGACCTATACAACCATCACAAAAATTTCAAAAGAAAGAACGCGGTGTAAAAGCTGATGTTCGACCAACTGCAATTCCAGATACTGGAACCAGATTAAATAAATATTTAGCTAACTCTGGTGTGGCTGCTCGCAGAAAATGTGATGAAATTATTGCGCAAGGATCCGTAAAAGTAAATGGTAAAGTAGTTTTAGAAATGGGCCATAAAGTATTGCCTGGGGATAAAGTTACCTACCGCGAAAAATTAGTAAAGCCTACTAATTACGTTTATATCTTATTAAATAAACCAAAAGATTATTTAACAACAGTAGATGATGATCGCGGCAGACATACTGTAATGGAATTAATTGCAAATGCTACTACCGAACGCGTTTATCCAATAGGTAGATTAGATAGGAACACAACCGGATTATTATTGTTAACCAATGATGGTGACCTCGCGCAAAGGCTTGCCCACCCAAGCTTTGGTGCGAAAAAGATTTACGAAGTAGAATTAGATAAACCAGTTACAGCACAACATTTACAACAAATAGCAAATGGTATTGAACTAGAAGATGGCGTTGCAATGGTTGATGGAATTGATTATGCGCACGTTACAAAAAAGAATGTTGTTGGTATTGAATTACATATTGGAAAAAATAGAATTGTGCGCCGTATTTTTGAAAGCCTAGGTTATAATGTCGAAAAGTTAGATAGAACATTATACGCGGGATTAACTAAACGCGATTTACCTAGAGGAAGATGGAGAATGCTTACCGATAGAGAAGTAATTAAATTGAAGTATTTGAAGTAATAAATTATTAATAAAGAATTCGATATTGATTAAAAAAAATGATGCTAATTAGCATCATTTTTTTTGTTGATTATTTTTTTATAATATCATTAATCCTTCGCCTTAGCTTCAACCACTGGATTTAATTTAGCCATGATTTTTTTCTCGATTTCGGCCGATAATTCTGGATTATCTTTCAATAATTCTTTCACTCCATCTCGTCCTTGTCCAAGTTTCGTGCTTTCATAACTATACCAACTTCCACTTTTTTGAATTACACCACATTCAGCACCTAAATCTACTATCTCACCAATTTTGGAAATTCCTTCACCATAAATAATATCAAATTCTGCCTGACGGAAAGGAGGCGCCACTTTGTTTTTTACAATTTTAACACGAACGCGGTTACCAATTAATTCCTCTTTGTCTTTTAATTGACCAATACGACGAATATCAATGCGAATTGAAGCATAAAATTTCAATGCGTTACCTCCAGTTGTAGTTTCAGGGTTACCGAACATGATTCCAATTTTTTCGCGCAATTGGTTAATGAAAATGCAGCAACATCCGGTTTTACTAATGGTTCCTGTAAGTTTACGTAAAGCTTGACTCATTAAACGCGCTTGCAAGCCCATTTTGCTTTCACCCATTTCACCATCTAATTCCGCTTTAGGAACCAAAGCGGCTACTGAGTCGATAACAACCACATCTAATGCACCTGACCTAATTAAATGATCGGCGATTTCTAAGGCTTGTTCACCGTAATCAGGTTGCGAAATCAAGAGGTCTTCTACATTAACCCCAAGCTTTTCAGCATATACTTTATCAAAAGCATGTTCTGCATCTATAATTGCGCAAATACCACCTTTTTTTTGTGCTTCGGCAATTATATGAATCGCTAATGTTGTTTTACCAGATGCTTCAGGGCCATAAATTTCCACAATTCTTCCCTTAGGAATACCACCAATACCCAACGCTAAATTCACACCAATTGAGCCAGATGGAATAATATCATCCAACACAACAGGTGCATCACCTAACTTCATAATAGTTCCCTTGCCATACAATTTGTTGATGCTGTCAACAGCTAGCCCTAAGGCTTTTACTTTTTCATTTGATGTTTCTGCCATAATTTGTTTGTTTTTAAGGTTAAAATGTTAATACCCCAATACCTCTTTTTTTTGGTATCAAAGTAAATGCGAAGCTAAAGATTAATTGAGCGATTTTTTACTATTTTTTCGCACATTACACACATTTTAACTCAAATTAATTAACACCTTCAGTAAATGTTTACTTTTGTTACAAAATATAGCACGCCATGAATTCCATCGCTTAAACAGGGTTTATACATCTATTCTTTCTAAAGCAAATAAGACTGTGGTATGCTGTAATCTGTAGATTTTTTGCTGTTACGCGCTTAATTACAGAAGTTAACACAAAAGTAAAAGGTTGTTAAGAAATTCACTACCTGCGTCAATTTGGGTATTTTAGCATCAAAATTCAACTACATGCGAAAAATACTCTTTTTAATGATTGCTGTCTCAATGGTAATGGTTGCTTGCAAACCGAAAGCAACCCAACCTGATAACAGTGCTTTGCAGGCTGAAGTGCAAACTTACCTGGATGGTTATAATGCCACCTATCAGCAATTGGTTACTGCTGCTGCTGAGGGGCAGTGGGTGCTCAACACACATATTGTAGCAGGTGATACAATGGCGAGTCACAACGCAGCGATGTCTGACGAAGCCTATGCAAAGTTCACAGGCAGCAAAGAAAATATTGAAGCTGCACAAAAATATTTAGCCGTAAAAGACAAGTTAACACCAATTCAAGTTAAGCAATTGGATTATGTTTTATACCTCGCTGGCAATAATCCAGAAACGGCAGGCGAAATTGTTAAGCAGCGCATAGATGCAACAAATGCACAAACCGAAAAATTATTCGGATTTAAGTATATATTAAATGGAAAAACCGTTTCAACAAATGATTTAGATGGGATTTTACGTTCATCAAACGATTTAAATGCTCGGTTGGCTGCATGGAATTCAAGTAAAGAAGTTGGAAAAACGTTAAAAGATGGTTTAGCAAATTTGCAGCAATTGCGCAATGCAAGTGTGAAGCCACTTGGTTATAGCGATTTCTTTGCTTATCAAGTTAGTGAATACGGAATGACTAGCGAAGAAATGCTGGCCCTAACACATAGCATGATTGAAGAAGTTTGGCCTTTATATCGCGAATTACACACTTGGGCAAGATATGAATTGGCAACTAAATACAAACAACCAGTTCCGGAATATTTACCTGCGCATTGGTTGCCAAACCGCTGGGGACAAGACTGGACCGCAATGGTAAATGTGGAAGGAATGGACATAGACCCTGAATTAAAAAAACATGATGCAGAATGGGTTGTAAAAAAAGGGGAAGAATTTTGGATAAGCTTAGGATTTGACCCGCTACCAGCTTCTTTTTATGAAAAATCATCGTTGTATCCTGCTCCTGCAAATGCTGATTATTCAAAAAATAATCACGCAAGTGCATGGCATGTCGATTTAGATAAAGATGTGCGTTCATTAATGAGTGTTGAGCCGAATACCGAATGGTGGAGCACCGTTTTACATGAATTAGGGCATATTTATTATTACATGAGTTATTCAAATAACGATGTGCCACCAATTTTACGCACAGGAGCAAATCGCGGTTACCATGAGGCTTTTGGAAGTATGATTGGTTTAGCTAGTTTACAAAAACCATTGTTAGAAAGTCAAGGTTTAATTCCTGCTGGCTTGCAAACAAACGACACAATGAAATTAATGAGTGAAGCTTTAGATTTTATTATTCATATTCCTTGGGGAAGTGGCGTAATGACAGAATTTGAATACGCTTTATATGCACAAAATTTACCAGAAGACCAATACAATGCAAAATGGTGGGAATTAGTAAAGAAATACCAAGGTATTGTTCCACCAACTGCACGTGGTGAAGAATATTGTGATGCTGCTACAAAAACACATATTAATGATGATGCAGCACAGTATTATGATTATTCTATAAGCAATGTTTTATTGTTTCAATGCCACGATTATATCGCAAAAAATATTTTGAAACAAGATCCACGTGCTACTAATTATTGGGGCAGCACAGCAACAGGCGATTTCTTGAAAAAAGTAATGACTCCCGGAGCAACAGTTGATTGGCGCGAGCATTTACAAAATTCTATTGGCAGCGAAATGAGCGCTAAAGCTATGTTAGAATATTTTCTGCCATTGATGGATTATTTGAAAAAACAAAATCAAGGTAGAGTGTATTCACTGCCTGAAAAACCAGTGTTTTAATTAATTAAGATGCAATTAAAAAACGTGGTCGATAACAATTGGCCACGTTTTTTATTTTGTATAATTCACTATTACAATATAATGAATAGTATTTTTTTAAAGCAGCAACATTTGCCAAAATGATATCATTCGGCACCCGCTTTCCATTCCAAGCTCACCTGAAATACGGTGAGGCTTTCCATTACAATCGGGGCTAACTTTGCATAATGAGTAATTATGATAATTTATTTGCACGATAAACTTTAATCCCGGATTACGCATTAGAAAAAACGAATGGGTATTCAAACACTTTTGCATGGTTCCATAAACCAGAAAACCAATCTCGACACTTTCTGTTGAGTGCTATTTTTAAGACTAGTTTGCCATTCACTTTTTCAAAGTATGCACCGATTGCAAATGTTCTATATCGTAGCGTGGATAATGTTTTTTGTGTTTTTTCTTGCAGCACAAA